>ENA-ORRA01000959-ORRA01000959.1-human-gut-metagenome-genome-assembly--contig:-NODE-959-length-22237-cov-3.329186_pt1 | contig 22237 bp, 18 predicted proteins | sample MGYA00242169_ERZ509122 | MGnify/ENA primary metagenome ERZ509122 (study PRJEB26280, sample SAMEA2338650) | human gut metagenome | biome: human gut; feature: human-associated habitat; material: faeces...
GGATGCAAGGACGAATATGCCGATGATTCCGGGTAGCAGTTTAAAAGGGAAATTAAGGACACTTCTGGCAAAAAAATATAATCAGACAGTAGCGAAAACACCGGATGACGATGCGGTATGTCTGACAAGTCTGTTTGGAAGTGCGAAAAAAGGTCAGGTAAAGACTAGTAAAATCCTGTTTAACGATATGTTTCTTGAAAATATGGATGAATTAAAATATGCAGGGCTGACAGGTGCAACAGAGGTTAAATTTGAAAACAGCATCCAAAGAACAACGGCAGTAGCGAACCCCAGACAGATCGAACGTGTGGTAAGAGGCGCAAAATTTCCGATGCAGTTGATTTATGAAGTGACGAATGAATCGGAAATGGTTCATGATTTTGAAATATTAAAAGACGGGTTTCAACTTTTAGAATATGATTATTTAGGCGGCAGTGGATCAAGAGGTTATGGACGTGTCAAAATCATGGATATCCATGTGGAACCTGTGATAGGGGAAGTGTCGGAAGATGTTTTGTCCCAGTGTCAGAAAATCATGAGTGCAGTGGAATAAAATAACTTTGCAGGATTGATTTTTGACTACAGAGAGAAAAGAAATGAGGCGGGACATGGAATATACGATCTATCAGTTAGAATTTAAAACGGGTGTTCATTTTGGTACCGGAATGTTAAATGAAAGTGCCTGCACGTTTAAGGCAGATCAGTTATTTTCAGCACTTTATATAGAGGCTTTAAAACTGAATCTGCAGCAGCAGTTTTATGATGCTGTGAAAAAAGGAAATCTGTTAATTTCAGATGCATTTCCATATATTGGACAGCAATACATGATTCCAAAACCGATGATATATGTGGAGCCGGTAAACCGTGGGGAATCGAAGCAGAAAAAAGCATATAAAAAAATGAAGTTTATTCCGGTAGAATGTTTGATCGATTTTCTGAATGGGAAAATGGATCTGTCAAATGATCCGATGGAACATTATGGACATTATTTTCAGCAGACGATGGCAGCTGTCCGCACCGGGGAGGAGACTCTGCCGTACCGGGTTGGAACATTTTATTATGGAGAGGGATGTGGCCTGTATATCATTGCCGCGTATCAAAGCGAAAATGAAAAATGTCTTATGGAAAAACTGCTGACGGCATTATCTTATACAGGAATTGGTGGAAAAAAATCAGGTGGACTTGGAAAATATAGATACAATGAGGGGCAGATTCCGGAACAGCTTTTAGAATGTCTGCAGAAAAAATCGGACAGATATATGTTATTGTCAGTTGCACTTCCTGCAGATGAGGAATTGGAAAATGCGATGGAAAATGCATCCTATTTGTTAGAAAAAAGATCTGGATTTGTGGAATCTTCAGATTATGCAGAGGAGTGGAGAAAAAAGAAGGATCTTTATGTATTTACAGCAGGTTCCTGTTTTGTAAATTGTTTTGCCGGAGATATCTATGATGTGTCGGAAGGCGGAAAACATCCTGTGTATCGATATGCAAAGCCGATTTTTATGGGGGTATCATTATGAGGGATTATTTAAAACACTACCGGGTGAAAATATGTGTATTATCCCCAGTCTATATAGGTTCCGGTGAAAAAATAGGAAAAAAAGAGCACATCTATATGCCATGGAATCATCATGTGATCATACCGAATGTAGAGAAGATGTACATGGATCTGCAGAAAAAAGGACGCGGGAAAGAGTTTGCAGACTATATGATGGATGGGCGGCCGAAGGAACCTTCTCTATCCCAGTGGCTTGGACAGCATAAGATGCAGCGGGAAGATTATGAAAGGTGGAAATTGTATGAGATGGATGCAGGGGAAGCATTTGTTTCACAGACAGCCAGACCAAAAGAGATCGAAGCCTTTGTGAAGGATGCATATGGCATGCCGTATGTTCCGGGCAGTACTTTAAAAGGCATGTTCCGCACGGCACTGATTGCAGATGAGATACAAAAATGTCCGGAAAAATATGAAAGAACAGGCAGGGAGATACAGTCTGCTTCCGCAGAACGCGCAAGCAGGAAACAATGCCTTGCAAGAGAGACAAAACGTTTAGAACAACAGATATTTTATACTTTAAACCGTGATGAAAAAAAGCCTGCAAATGCTGTTAATGATAATCTTTCTGGTCTGCATGTAGGTGACAGCCAGCCTATCAGTGTGGATCAGCTGACATTAAGCCAGAAGATCGATGTTACACTAGACGGTACAGAAAAACCGCTGAATGTATTGCGGGAGACACTGATCCCCGGAACAGAGATTTGCTTTGATGTATCAATTGACACGACAATCTGCCCGTATCAGATGGAAGATATCATAGAAGCACTGAATATTTTCCAGAATATCTGTAACCGGTATTTTTATGCAAGATTCCACTGGGAGGCAAAGGAAAAAAATACAGTATGGTTAGGTGGAGGATGTGGTTTTCTTTCAAAGACGGTTTTATATCCATTGCTTGGCAGTAATGCAGTAAAAGTTGTGGATAATGTGTTTAAAAATACACTTGGAAAAAATTATGTTGTGCATAAACATACCAAAGACCTGCAGCTTAAACTGGCACCGCATGTCTGTAAGTGTACAAAGTATCAGGGAAAGCTGTATCATATGGGGATGGGGAGGATTGAATTTGAGGAAATATGACAATTTTGCGCCGATAGGCTTAAAATCAGGCTTTGTGGATGTTATACACCAGTTTGATATTGAGGTTTCTCTCATTTGCGGGTTTGCCCCGCAAATGGGGGATGAAAGCCCTGTGTTTTAGGAGGTGTAAGGGACAGTATTGAGATAAGAGAACCCCGTGGAGGGGACGAGAACTGAACTGGAAAGGAGGATGGGAGCATGGCACAGAATTGAGATAAGAGAACCCCGTGGAGGGGACGAGAACTATTTTCATGTCTTGTTTTCTGATTGACTTTTCCAGTCATATTGAGATAAGAGAACCCCGTGGAGGGGACGAGAACTATATGCCTCCAATGTCATTCATCTCCTTTCATAATATTGAGATAAGAGAACCCCGTGGAGGGGACGAGAACTTGACCGACATCACCGTTGGCACATTCTTCACGATATTGAGATAAGAGAACCCCGTGGAGGGGACGAGAACATTGTCAATAAGTTGTTTTATTGTTTTTTAAGTTGCTAATTGAGATAAGAGAACCCCGTGGAGGGGACGAGAACCTTATAACACCACTGTCTTGCAACGTCTGTTTCATTGAGATAAGAGAACCCCGTGGAGGGGACGAGAACTTATCATTTTCAGTTGCTGCATCGGATGTTTCAGATGGATTGAGATAAGAGAACCCCGATAAGGGGACGAGAACCTTTAGCTGTTTTTGTTATATACTTACACAAGTATAATTGAAAAAATCTTCAGTAAGGGGACAAATAAAAACAAGGGAGGAAACACATGAGTTATCTTTATGTCAGTGAACAGGGTGCGAGTATCGGGATAGAAGCAAACCGTTTTCAGGTAAAGTACAAGGATGGAATGATAAAAAGTATTCCAGCAGAGACGTTAGAGATGATCGAAGTATTTGGCAGTGTCCAGATTACGACACGCTGCCTGACGGAATGTTTAAAACGGGGAGTGAATATCCTGTTTTATTCCACAAGCGGGGCGTATTATGGAAGGCTGATCTCAACTTCCCATGTGAATGTGCAAAGACAGCGTATTCAGGCGGAAATTGGACACAATGAAACATTTAAACTGGAAATGTCAAAAAGAATCATTGATGCAAAGATTCGCAATCAGGTTGTTGTTTTGCGTAGATATGCGCGAGGCAGAGATGAAGATATTCATAGAATGATCATTGAGATGCAGAATATGCAGAAAAAACTGCTATATGCGAAGAGTGTGGAACAGGTTATGGGATATGAGGGAACGGCAGCAAAAATATATTTTAAAGTATTGGGGAAGTTAATTGATGAACAATTTGTTTTTGAAGGCAGGTCAAGACGTCCTCCGATGGACCCGTTTAATTCGCTGATCAGTCTTGGCTACTCGATCATCTTAAATGAATTGTATGGAAAGATTGAGGGAAAAGGATTAAATCCATATTTTGGAGTGATGCATAAAGACAGAGAAAAGCATCCTACCTTAGCAAGTGATCTGATGGAAGAATGGAGAGCCGTATTAATTGACACAACAGCGCTTAGTATGTTAAATGGACATGAATTGGTAAAAGAAGATTTCTATACTGGAATCGATCAGCCTGGAGTCTTTTTAGAAAAGGATGGATTCCGGAAATATATTCAGAAGTTAGAGGGAAAATTTCGTACAGAGAACAGATACCTTTCGTATATTGATTACAGTGTCAGCTTCCGGCGTGCAATGGATCTTCAGATTAATCAGTTTGTAAAGGCAATTGAAACGGAAAATGTGAATGAATATATGCCGGTGATCATTCGGTAATTGGTTTGATAAATGTGGGGGGAAAGACAAATGGAAAATTATTTTTGGAATACTGAGGAAGAAAATAGCATAAAGAAGCTGTATATTCTCGTGATTTATGATATTGTTGATAATAAGCGAAGAGTCAGGTTTGCGAAGAAAATGAATGGATATGGTTTTCGGGTTCAGAAATCGGCATTTGAGGCGATGATTACGGAAAATTTATATCGACGTCTGTTACATGATATTCCAGAGCTGATTGACCGTAGATCGGACAGCGTAAGAGTTTACAAAATAAGAGGATACGGAGAGGTTAATCTTTTTGGGGCAAGTCCTGAAATTAAAAATGAAGAAGTGATTATTATAGGGTAATATGACAAAAGATATATTATAAATACACTGGGCAGAAATTATGTTGTGCATAAACATACCAAAGACCTGTAGCTTAAACTGGCACCGCATGTCTGTAAATGTACAAGGTATCAGGGAAAGCTGTATCATATGGGGATGGGGGAGGATTGAATTTGAGGAAATATAATGATTTTGCTCCGATAGGCTTAAAATCAGGCTTTGAGAATGTTATACACCAGTTTGATATTGAGATTTCTCTCATTTGCGGGTTTGTCCCGCAAATGGGGGATAAAAGCCTTGTGTTTTGGGAGGTGTAGGGGACAGGATTGAGATAAGAGACCCCCGTAGAGGGGACGAGAACCAGATGGGTTTGATTTTTCTTGCATCTTCCTGAATTGAGATAAGAGACCCCGAGGAGGGGACGAAAACTTGAAAACCTGCCCCGGATAAATCAAATTAGGGTTTACTGAGATATAAGAACCCCGCTAAGGGGACAAAATTAGAATAAATTTTTACTAAATAACCATGCAGGAAAATTAAATCATTATTACGAAAGATGGAGATTATTATGAATCAGACGATATTGTTTACACCAGTGGGAGGAACCGACCCGATTTCATTAAATAATTATCATGATGGATCAATACTGCATATTTGCAGATTCTATAAACCGGATAAAGTCATTTTGTACATGTCAAAAGAGATGTTGGATTTTCAGGAGAAAGATGACAGGTATCGTTATTGTCTGGACCGTCTGGCAAAGATGCAGGATCGTCCCATGATTTATGAGATCATAGAACGCCGGGAGCTTACCAAAGTACATGAATTTGATTATTTTTACGAGGATTTCAGGAAGGTGATCAGCCATATATATGAGACGATGGATGATTCAGATACACTGCTTTTAAATGTGTCATCCGGTACACCGGCAATGAAAAGTGGATTGCTGGTATTGCAGACATTAGGGGAGTTTCCTGCAAAAGTAATTCAGGTGGCGACACCAGTAGGAAAATTGAATGAGCAGGTGCATGAGGGATATGATGTAGAAACTTTATGGGAATTGGATGAGGATAATCAGGAAGGTGCACAAAACAGATGTAAGGAAATACAGTGTCCGACACTTTCAAAGATAAAGAAAGAGGAAATTATAAAAAAACATATTTTGGTATATGATTATCAGGCTGCGCTTGATGTTGCGGATTCATTACCGGCAGAGCAGACAGTGCAGTACAGGGATTTAATTTATCAGGCTGCAAGGAGAGTGTTATTAGATTTTGCGAATGTGGATAAGACAATCCAGAAAACAAAGTTTCAATGTCTTCCGGTGAGGTCTTCTTCCCAAAGAAAATATTTTGAATATGCACTTACGATCGATATTCGATTAAAACGTGGTGAGTATGTGGATTTTATCAGGTCGATCACACCGATTGTAGTAGATTTGTTTGAAATGATATTAAAAAAACAATGTGGCATCATAGTAGACGATTATTGCGACCAGTATAAACGTGCCGGACAGTGGAAGAGGATGTGGTCAGCAAAAAAATTAAATGGAACGGAAGTAGGAAAAGTACTGAATAGTCATTATCAGAAAATGGGAAAAAGATTTGAAGCAAAAGATGTGTATTCAGAACATCTAAAAATACTCACAGATCATTTTTCGAGTGATACCCGCTTAAAACAGTTGATGGAAGATCTTAGAAATGTGGAAAGTAATATCCGGAATCTTGCTGCGCATGAGATTGTGTCTGTGACAGATGAGACAATTAAAAACCTGACAGGTTTTTATGGCAGGGATATCATGAGTAAGATCAAGGAGCTTTTTGGATATACGGAGATTTCCATACGAAAAGAGTATTGGGATTCTTATGATGAAATGAACAGGAAAATCCTTGAGCAGATGTCAAATGAATAAAATATACAAACAAAACACAAAAAATGTGAATATTTCACAAAAACAATGTATAAATTATTGACATGAAATATTTAGAAACATATAATGTGATTGGAGGTGTGGGATATGTTACTTGAATTTTCATGCAGTAATTATAAGGCAATTAAGGAGAAAATAGTATTTTCCATGGTTGCAGGAAGTGATAAATCACATCAGGAAGAATTGTATGAATTTGATGATTACCGGGTGTCAAGAATCACATCTGTATATGGTGCAAATGGTGCTGGAAAAAGTACATTGATTGATGCGGTAGGGTATCTAGGCTTTTTGGTGAGGGAATGTGTGAAATTTCAGGAAGGAGATAAGATTCCGAGAACACCACATAAACTTTCAGCAGAGAAACCGACAGCGTTTGATATTCAGTTTGTTGTGGATGGAATACGTTATGCGTATGGATTTTCCATGAATGATGTTGAGTTTCTGGATGAGTATTTGTATCATTTTCCATCTGGAAGACAGGCGAAGATATTTGAACGTGAAGGTACAAAGTTTTCATATGGAATAAAGTATAAGAAAGAACTGTCTCAACTGGAGAGTAAGACAAAAAGTAATAAATTATTTCTGACTACGGCAGAAGCGTGGTGCAGTTTAAAGGAAATCATTCATCCTTTCAGGTTTTTTAAAGAAGAATTGATTGTTCATGGAATTGGACCTGATAATTGGTTTGAATACTCTGCAGAACAGATTCGGACAAATTCTGGTATGAAACAAATATTAGTTGTGTTCATGCAAAAAATAGGAATTCCAATTAAGGATATCCAGGTAAAAATAGAAAACAGACAATTGACAACACAGGATATGCCGCTTGAATTATTAAATAAGGTCCAGATGTTAACTGGTATGGGTTCATTGCAGACAATAGAAGTAAAGTTTGTATATAAAGATTATATTTTGAATATCAATGAGGAGTCACAGGGAACACAGAAACTTTTTAAATTGCTATGTCCGTTTATAGATGTGCTAGTCAATGGAAAAGTGTTATTTTATGATGAACTTGAAGCTAGTCTCCACCCTGCACTTGTAGATGAATTAATCCACACATTTAAAAACTGGAAAAGTGAAAAAAATCCACAATTAATTTTTTCCTCCCATGATACAAGTTTGTTGGATCTGGATTTATTCCGCAGAGATCAAATATGGTTTGCAGAAAGAAATCCCGGGTTGTGCACGACAGAGTATTATTCTTTAGTGGAATTGAAAAATGTCAGAAAGGATGACAATATAAAAAAAGGATATATCAATGGTCGATATTCGACAATTCCGTTAAAGGGAAGCAGTTTGATCGAAGTTTTGGGAGGTGAATAAATTTGGAACGAAAGCTAGGACTCAGTTCCAGAAATGAAAATTCCAGAAATATGTTAGTGCCGGATATGCACGTTTCAAAACTTGATGAAATGTATGAACAGTTTTGCAAAAATGTGGAAACGGTAAAAGAAAAGTTTCATATTGCAGAACAATTAGATAACGTTCATGAAGAAAAAGCAGTAAAAGATATTTATCGGTCACAGATTGTGTTTTTGGAAAGTGCACTGGATTATTATATGCATTGTCTTGGAATTTATGCGATGGTACAAATGTATAATAATCACTGGGATAAAACACGGGGATATTCCGATTTAAAGGTGCCGATTGATAAGGTAATGGATGCTGTTATGCATCCCGAAAATACAGGGTGGATTGACGCGGTAATTGTGTCTTACCATGCATCAAAAACATATATGAGTGCGAAAGAGATTAAGGGGCAGTTATCATTAATTGTTGGAAAAGATTTTTTTGATAAAATAGCAAATGAAATGTTTTATGACAAGGAGAGCAGAGTGAAACCAGCAGACAAATTGGCAAGAGCATTGACAGATTTGTTTGAACGCAGAAACAAGATAGCACATCAGGCAGATAGAAATCACCAGACGGGAGATTTGTATGATATTAACCGGCAGGATGTGGAAAATGCAATAGGTGTTGTTGAAACATTTGTTACAACTGTTCATAAGTTATTAACGGAATAAGAGTACTGCATGACATAAAAAAGCAAGGGACAACATCCCTTGCTTTTTTCTCCCCTCTGTGCTACACTGTCACAAGCTGACAAGACACATGTTAACCACATGAAAAACAGCAAAGAGGAGTAAGAAACTCCGGATTGGAGAAATTATGGAAAAAGTAAAGGCATTTTGTAAACGGAAAAACATTGAGATATCCGTCAAGCGCTACCTGATTGATGCACTTGGTGCGATGGCACAGGGATTATTTGCATCGCTTTTGATCGGAACGATCATCAGTACACTTGGAACACAGTTAAATATTCCGATTCTTGTGACAGTTGGAACTTACGCGAAAGCGGCAGTCGGACCGGCAATGGCGATCGCAATCGGATATGCACTGCAGGCAGCGCCTTTAGTACTGTTTTCACTTGCGGCAGTCGGTGCAGCGTCAAATGAACTTGGCGGGGCAGGCGGGCCGCTTGCGGTACTTGTGGTTGCAATTTTTGCAGCAGAATTTGGAAAAGCAGTTTCCAAAGAGACAAAAATCGATATTATTGTCACTCCGTTTGTGACCATTTTTGTCGGGGTCGCGCTTTCTATCTGGTGGGCTCCGGCGATCGGTGCGGCAGCGAGTGCAGTCGGTAATGCGATCATGTGGGCAACCGAGCTGCAGCCGTTTTTCATGGGAATCATTGTATCTGTGATCGTCGGGATTGCACTGACACTGCCGATCAGCAGCGCAGCAATCTGTGCAGCACTTGGACTGACCGGATTAGCCGGTGGTGCAGCACTTGCCGGATGCTGTGCGCAGATGGTCGGATTTGCAGTGGCAAGTTTCCGTGAAAATAAATGGGGCGGATTGTTTGCACAGGGAATCGGTACATCCATGCTTCAGATGGGTAATATCGTGAAAAATCCGCGCATCTGGCTGCCGGCGACATTGGCGTCTGCAATCACCGGACCGATCGCAACGTGTCTGTTCCATTTACAGATGAATGGTGCAGCAGTTTCCTCCGGTATGGGAACCTGTGGACTGGTCGGACAGATTGGTGTCTATACCGGATGGATCGCAGATATTGAAGCGGGAAGCAAAGCTGCCATTACACCGATGGACTGGATCGGACTGATTTTCGTAAGCTTTCTTCTGCCGGGCGTTTTATCATGGCTTTTTAGTGTGTTATTCCGTAAGATCGGCTGGATCAAAGAAGACGATATGAGGCTGGACTTATAAATCCATAAAAGTTTAGAAATAAATCCACCATAATGAGGAAAGTATGGTATACTGTAAACAGTAGTCATTACAGGAATAATATGCATGAAATTGCATTTTACTCCGCAAAACAAGGAGGATTTTTATGGAAAAGCCATTCACCTTAAGTGAGGGCGTTGACAGTTGGAATACGATTATTTTTTTATATAATTCCGCATTGAAGGAAGTACGCACAAAAGTTGAAATCTTAAACGATGAGTTTCAGCAGGTACATCAGTACAACCCAATAGAATATATCAAGTCAAGGATCAAGACGCCTGAGAGTATTGTGAAAAAGTTAAAGCGTTACGGATATGAGTCATCGATCGATAACATGGTCAATTATGTCAATGACATTGCAGGTATCCGTATTGTCTGCTCTTTTACTTCTGATATTTATAAGCTTGCAGAGATGATTGGAAAACAGAATGATCTGACCGTTATTTCCATCAAGGATTATATTAAAAATCCAAAGGAGAGCGGTTATAAAAGTTATCATATGCTTGTGACTGTTCCGATATTTTTATCGGACCGCGTGATCGATACCAAGGTGGAGATACAGATCCGGACGATGGCGATGGATTTCTGGGCAAGCTTAGAGCATAAGATCTATTACAAATTTGAGGGAAATGCACCCGGCTATATCAGCAGGGATCTAAGAGAATGTTCCGATATTGTTTCTATGCTGGATGCAAAGATGCTCCAGCTAAATGAAGCAATTATACAGGCGAAAGAAGCACAGGAGGAGCAGACGGGTGCAGTATAATTATGACTTCGAGATTATGTCGCTCGTCATTTTTGTGGTTATCAGCGGTCATTTCCTGTTGATCAGACAGTTTCCAACGGTTAAGTCAAAAGTATTTGGCAGACTGCTTGGGGTGTGTCTTGGCGAGTGTATCGCAAATATTTTATCATGTATTGGACTGGCAAATGCAGCAATCGTTCCATTAATCTGGAACGAATTGTTTACGTTTGCTTTTTTTGCGTTAGAGGGAGCGGCTTCTTATCTGATGTTCCGCTATATGGAAGAGGTATGCAGCTTTTCCGGAGTAGCAGGTCGAATGATAAAATACATGGGAAAAGTCCCGTTTTTCTTTTTCGAGATCATGATTTTAGCGACACCGTGGATGGGCTTTTTCTTTTATTTTAAAGATGGCAGCTATTATCAGGGAAATTTTGCATGGTTTGGCTATGTGTATATTGGATACTATTTTTTTATGAACCTGCTTCTTATATTTTTGGGGAGAGCGCGTATTGAGACGCGGATCAAGGTAATCGTTATCTTATACAGTATTGTGGCAGTTCTTATGGTGGTGCTTCAGTATGAGAGAAAAGAAATGCTGCTTACCAGTGCGGCAAATATGCTGTTTATTCTGATGATCTATATGGCAATGCAGAATCCGTCTGCTTATATTGACAGTGAAACCGGAACCAGTGATGAGCAGGCATTTCTGATCCAGATGAAAAATGTAACGGAGCAATCCGGGAAAAAAGTATTTCTTGTGGTACATATCAGACAGATGCATCATATCGAAATGCTTTTAGGATATGAAAACAGCAGGCGGCTGCTTGCCGAAGTGGGACATTATCTTACCGCACTGTGTGGAAAGTTCTGTGTGTTTCGCAATGCGGAGGATACATTTACCATCCTGCTGGATGAGGGAAAAGAAGAACACATAAAGGGGCAGATCAAAAAAAGATTTGAACAGGATTTTCATGTGTCTGGCAATTCGATTTCTTTAAACGAGGTCATGATCACCCTGCATTATCCGAGAGATTTTTGTTCTCTGGCAGAGTACAGGGCACTGTATGGATATTTGCTGGAAGCGGCACAAAATTCAGGGAAACAGGTCTTTTTTGAGGTGGATGAAGCCGTAAAAAAAGACTATTACCGCAGAAATAAGGTAGAGCAGGCGGTGGATCGTGCAATTACGGAAAACAGATTTGAAGTATATTATCAGCCGATCTATTCCCTGAAAGAAAAATGTGTTGTATCATTAGAGGCGCTGGTGCGTCTGGAGGATGAAAAACTTGGAGCCATTCCACCGGATGAGTTTATTCCGTTGGCGGAGCAAAACGGAACGATCATACAGATCAGTGAGATCGTACTTGAAGAGTGCTGTCGTTTTCTGGCAAAACATGTGCTTCCGAACCCATCACTTGGAATACGGACGATCCATGTGAACATTGCTGCAGCGCAGTGTCTGAACCGGAATCTGAAAGAAAGCATACTGCCAGTGTTAGAGCGTTATTATGTGCCGGCACATATGATCACGCTGGAACTGACGGAGCGGACAGCAGTTGAGGCACCAAAGCTGATGTTATGGCACATGCAGGAGTTTGGCAAAATTGGCATGGGGTTTGCGATGGATGACTATGGAAGCGGCAATTCGAACTGTTCTTATCTGATCCGTTTTCCATTTCGGGAAATTAAGATTGATAAAAACATGACCTGGTCCTATTTTGAAAATCCAACTGCAAAAATCGTGATTGAAAATGAAATAAAGACGATACAAAAACTCGGTCTCCCACTGATCATGGAGGGCGTGGAAAAGAAAGAACAGAGTGATGCCTTAGAGGCGCTTGGTGTGGATATGATCCAGGGATATTATTACGGGAAACCGATGCCGGAGACGGAGTGTCTGCGCTATATCAGAAGAATGCATTTTGCCAAAGAGGAATATGGAAAGAGTTGATGGAAAGTTTATGCTAAAAATAGCATTTTGTGATGATGATTTAGAGATATTAAAAGAACTTGGTATCTTATTGGACAAATATAAAAAAGAAAGAGACGAAGACCTTACCTGTACGGTATTTCAGAGTCCCTTAGAGTTACTGGCCGCGATTGAGAAAGGGTTTTCTTTCGATATTTTATTTTTGGACATTTTAATGCCGGGGGAAAACGGAATTGAGACTGCAAAAGAAATCAGACAGTATGATAATAATATGAAAATTATTTTTCTTACCTCATCTCCGGAGTTTGCAGTACAGTCTTATACGGTCGGGGCATATTTTTATCAGTTAAAGCCAGTCTGGGAGGAAAGTTTTTTCCAGCTGATGGATTCCGTGCTTGCAGAGTGCACAAAGACACAGGAAAACAGTCTGATTCTGCGGAGCAAAGAAGGAATTACAAGAATTGACCTTGAAAAGTTAGAATATTGTGAAGTGATAGGACGGACGCTCTTTTTTCATCTCGGAAATGGAAAAGTATTTGAGAGTGTTGGCAGTTTAGACGATTTATTTTTGCAGTTAAAGCCTTATGGCAATTTTTTACGGCCACATCGGTCATTTCTGGTAAATATGGATTATATACAGAATATTTCTTACCGTGCAATTAAACTGATAAGTCTTGCAGAAATACCAATCCCGCATGGGAAATGCTCGGAGATAAAGAATAAATATCTCGAGTATGCGTTTAACAGAAAGCAGGTATTTTTATCATGAATCTTCTTTATGTAACAAATGGTGCAGCAGTCGGGATATTCGGCATGGTTTTGTCCGGGGCTTTTTGTGATATTCACTGGACGAAAGAAAAACGGGAATTTCTTGTTGGAAGTATTTTTGTGCTGCTTGCCATACAGGGCGTGATGTATCTGTTGGCAGGGGCAGCGACGATCCGTTATCTTTATCCTGTGATCACACATGTCCCGATGTGTATTGCCCTTTACATTTTAACGAAAAAACGTCTGTGGACAGTGATTTCCGTGCTGACTGCTTATCTCTGCTGTCAGCTTCGCAGGTGGGTGGCACTTTTTATAATGGCTGTGTTTGTGAACAGTGAAACGGTGCAAAATGTGACGGAACTGATTGTTACACTGCCGTTATTATTTCTTTTACTGCGCTTTGTGGCACCCTCGGTGCGGGCAATATCAAATTATCCCGTGTCAATACAGCTTCAGTTCGGGTTGATTCCGGCATTGGGATACGGCTTTGATTACCTGACGAGAGTTTATACGGATTTACTTTCAGAAGGTATACCGGCGGCAGTGGAATTTATGCCGTTCGTCTGCTGTATTGCTTATCTGGTGTTTGTGCTTCGTACTTCAGAGGAGGAGCGGAAGAAAAATGAACTTGAGCAGATGCAGAGCTGTCTGAATCTCCAGATTTCCCAGGCGGTCCGCGAGATTGAGGCTTTGAGGGAGTCGCAGAAAGATGCCAGTACCTACCGGCATGATTTAAGACATCATATGCAGCATCTGTTATCATGTATCGAGAATGGAAAAATTGAACAGGCAGAAGGCTACATTCATGAAGTATGTGCGCAGATTGAGGCAGGCAGGGTAAAAAATTACTGTGAGAATGAGACGGTCAATCTTATTTTTTCCTCTTTTGCAGGAAGGGCGGAAAGTGCTGGTGCCACAATGAACATAAAAGCGGTGGTACCATATATTCTTCCGGTTTCGGAGACAGATTTGTGTGTGCTTTTATCAAATGCGTTAGAAAATGCACTCCATGCGTGTACTGCACAGGAGCAGAAGGGAACGATAGATATTTTAGCGTATGAGAAGAACGGGAGGTTCTTTTTTCAGGTCACGAATCCATGCAGAAAAGAAGTAGTATTTGAAAACGGTGTTCCGGTTACCGACCGGCCAGGGCATGGAATCGGCGTACGCAGTATTTGTGCAATTGTTGACAGGTATGGCGGTATGTACAGCTTTCTGGTAGAAGATAATAAATTTATTTTACGCGTTTCTTTATAGGGTGCAGCTTTTTGCTGCACTTTAAAAGAAATAACAAAACTACAGATGAAAAATAAAAGGATGTCGATTGAGTGCACATTATAGTCGATTCAGAACAAGTTAATCCACTGTAGCACAAAATACGGTACATTAATGTCAACAGAGAGAAATGAAAAACAAATGACAAAGGAGAGAAAGATTATGAAAAGAAAAATTTTAGCAATTATGTTGAGTTCAATGCTGGCATTCTCTTTTACCGCCTGCGGGAATACCGAGGAGACTGCTGATGGCACAGTGACAAACGCAGAGGCAGATGTAGATGTGGCAGATACTGGCACTGATGTGGAGAACGATGCGGCAGAGAACGATGCAGCAGATATTGTTGTGGACACAGAGGCAGCAGATGCACAAAGCGAAGATGTGGAAACAGATTCTACCGAAGACTTATTCTGCCTGCTTGATGTGCCGATTTTAGAGATGCCGGACTTAGCAGGAACAACCTGGAGTTTCTGTGGGGGTAACATTGGCGGTGTGCAAATGACACAGGACGATTATGATGCTGCATTAGAGCAGTATGGCGGAAAATTGGAGATCGTGTTTAGCGATGATGGTTCCACTGTACAGATGGTACAGGGAGGTGGAACGTTAGACGGTGTCTGTGAATATCATTATGAGGATGAAGGTGTGCGTTTAACATTTGACAATAACGGCACAGATCTGGTATACGCCTGCGTGTTTGCAGATTTTGACGGACTGACAATGGTAGCATTGTCCGATACTTCCGGATACAATGCGGTATATTTTGTACAGTAAAGGAGTATTTGAATGGAAATCTCTGTAATTGTTTGTTTGCTTGTGATTTTGCTTGCCATATGGATTGTTTCTGTACGGAAAAAATTAGCGATCATGGATGAAAATATCAATCATTCCATGAATCAGATCGGAGTGCAGCTTTCGTCACGGTTTGATGCGTTACTTTCCCTGCTTGATTTTACAAAAAAATATGCAGGATACGAGGCACAGACACTTACAGATGAAGTAAATGAAAAACGGTGTATCATTATGGAAACTTCCACACCGGAGGAGGTTTTGCGCCAGGAAGGTGTGATAAACGAGGTGCTTTTCCGGACACAGACGGTTTTAGAAGAATATCCGGGTTCGACTGATGAAAATGAATACATCAAATGTATGGACGCGGTAGAGTGTTATGAAAAAATGGTGCAGACCAGCCGACTGATTTATAATGATTCGGTGACAAAATTAAACAGAGAGCTTCACATTTTCCCAACCAGTGTACTTGCACATATGCTCGGATTTGAAAAACGGGATTATCTGGTAGAAAATTAGCAGAAAAGGAGATGCAAAGGATGAATAAGTTACACAGAAGCAGGTACATAAATGTAGTTGTATCAATGATGATGGCATTTTTGATGCTTGCTGCAATGGGAACGACACAGGTACATGCAGCACAATATACAACGGGAACGATTGATCCTGCCGAATTGAAAGCTGGAGATGTAGTTTACAGGGGGGTTCAGTTAACGGTAGACAGACAGATTGTGGTTTGTAAAAAGTGCAATATGATATGGATTACGACGGGCACGGATTACGGTACTGGAGACATGAAACGCTCTGAGGTGGTGGCTACGGAAGCCCATAAGGATCATCCGGATAAGGTGGGGTATAGCGAGTTTAACTGGTATTTTAATCTTGACAGCTCCGGCCCATTGTTAAAAAATACGCCATTTACGATCGTAGAAAATGCTAACATTAAATACAAGATTACCTATAATACAAACGGTGGCAGTCAGATAGCAGAGGGAAATCAGACGAACCTGCCAGATCCGCTGCCAGCTGCGACGAAAGATGGATATGATTTTGCCGGCTGGTATACAGATGCAGATTTTACGACGATTGCGCGGCCGGGACAGGCACTTACTGCCGACACGACTCTTTATGCAAAATGGGTAGAACACAGGCACACATTTAGGGATGAGTGGAGCAGCAATGATACTTCCCATTGGCATGCTGCCACGTGTGAACACACCACAGAAAAAAAAGATGAAGCAGCTCATGTTTATGGAACAGCAGGTGCGGAAAGATATACATGTAGTGTCTGCAAATATGTAAGTGAAACAAGAAAAAGAGAAGCTGAGGCAGCAGATAAAAAGAATACGGAAAGTGAACCGGTAAAAGTAAAAAGGACAGAGGCAAAAGACGCAGCATTAAATTCGAAATTTAATGTGAAAGCAGGAAAGACGGTCAAGGTAACTTGGGGAAAAGTTAAAGATGCAGATGGTTATGATGTTTATATGGCATACTGCGGAAAAGATAAGGAAAAGGTTGTAAAGTCCGTAAAGGCAGCGGATAGTTTATCTGTTGAGATCAGCAAATTGAAAAAGAAAGGAATCAATCAGAAAAAAAATATAAAATGTCATGTTCTTGCATATAAGATGGTTGATGGCAAAAAAGTAACAGTTGCGAAATCGATCACGATACATGCAGCAGGAAAGAAGAATAAATCAGTAACAGATGCAAAAAGCATTAAACTGAAAAAGACTTCTTATGTATTGGCAAAAGGGAAAAAAGCTGTCGTAAAAGCTTCGATTGTCAAGAAGAATAAGAAACGTCCGATCATTAATCATATATCGGAATTCCGATATGCTACATCAGACAGTAAAGTGGCAGTGGTATCTAAAAATGGTAAGATCACCGCGAAAGGAAAAGGATCCTGTTCTATATATGTATATGCAACAAACGGATGTGCACAAAAAATAAAAGTTGTGGTCAAATAAGAGAGACAGGTATAAAGTGAAAATGAATGTGTAGGAGAAAAGCTGCCAATGATAGTGATAATATCATTAGGCAGCTTTTTATAATGAACAAAGGAAAAAGAAAACGTGTATTTTGACTGGATTATATAGTATAATATATTCCGTGTCTGAGAGAGAAATAAAACATAAGAGGATAGTGCGTGTGAAAAATAAGATTTTTCACACGCAAGAATGGGGATTAAGATGAGAATAGGATTTGATAATGACAAATATTTAAAAATTCAGTCGGAGCATATCAAAGAACGCATCAGTCAGTTCGGTGATAAGCTTTATCTGGAATTCGGTGGAAAATTATTTGATGATTACCATGCGTCGAGAGTATTGCCGGGATTTGCACCGGACAGTAAACTTCAGATGCTGATGCAGCTTTCGGATGTTGCAGAAATCGTAATTGTGATCAGTGCGGCGGATATTGAGAAAAACAAGGTGCGTGGAGACCTTGGCATTACTTATGATGTGGACGTTGTCCGTCTGATCGGAGAGTTTGAGAAAAAAGGACTCTATGTTGGAAGTGTGGTCATCACACAGTTTGCCGGACAAAATGGTGCAGTGCAGTTTCGGGAAAAACTCGAAAAACGTGGAATCAAAGTATATCAGCATTATAGGATCGAGGGGTATCCGTCGAATATTCCACTGATCGTCAGCGAGAATGGTTTTGGAAAAAATGATTATATTGAGACGACAAGACCGCTTGTGGTTATTACTGCGCCGGGGCCTGGAAGCGGAAAAATGGCAACCTGTCTTTCACAGCTTTATCATGAAAACATTCGCGGAACCAAAGCCGGCTATGCGAAGTTCGAGACATTCCCAATCTGGAATCTTCCGTTGAAGCACCCGGTCAACCTTGCATATGAGGCTGCAACAGCAGACTTAAATGATGTGAATATGATTGACCCGTTCCATCTGGAAGCATATGGAAAGACCACGGTAAACTACAACCGTGATATAGAAATATTTCCTGTTTTAAATGCAATTTTTGAGGGAATATACGGTGAAAATACCTATTACAAATCGCCGACTGATATGGGAGTAAATATGGCAGGAAACTGCATTGTCGATGATGAAGCCTGCTGCGTGGCATCTAAAATGGAAATTATCAGACGTTATTACACCGCAGTGAATAAGCTGGTAAAAGAAGAAGCGACCGAAAATGAAGTTTACAAGATCGAGCTTCTAATGAAACAGGCGAAGATTACAACAGACGACAGAAAAGTTACCGTTGCCGCAAAGAAGCGTGCGGAGGAATCAGGTGTTCCGACCGCAGCAATCGAACTTTCTGATGGAACAATTATTACATCAAAAACTTCTGATTTCCTTGGAGCATCAGCAGCATTGCTTTTAAATGCTTTAAAATATTTAGCTGGAATTGAACATGACGAGAAGCTGATCCGCCCGGAGGCAATTGAGCCAATCCAGGATTTAAAAGTACGTTTCTTAGGAGGAAAGAATCCAAGACTTCACACAGACGAAGTTTTGATCGCGTTATCTCTTGCAGCGGTTTCCAATGAAAATGCAAAATGCGCCATTGAGCAGATTCCTGCACTCCGTGGCTGTCAGGTGCATACTTCGGTTATGCTTTCCGAGGTGGATATTAAAATTTTCAAAAAACTGGGTGTGGATCTGACAAGTGAACCTGTACGCAGTGGATTGAAGCTGTACTAAATTTATTTGATGTATCATGAGCCATAGAATAAAGTAAAAGAGGAAATAACATGAATCTGATTAATATAGAAGATCTGACAAAGGTCTATGCCGAAAGAAAGCTGTTTGATGGTGCATCATTTTCATTGCAGGATGGGGAGAAGATAGGTGTTATTGGTATCAATGGAACCGGAAAGACAACGCTTCTGCGGATGATCATGGGGGAAGAGGAGACGGATGAGGGAACTGTTACGACTGCTAACCATGTGGTCATACGTTATCTGCCGCAGCATCCGGAATTCGAACCGGAAAAAAGCAGTCTGGAATGTGTGCTGGAAGGAAATGTAACGGATGAAAACCGCTGGTCTGTTGAAAGTGATGCCAAGGCAATGATGATGCGGCTTGGCATTAAAGATTTTATGCAGCCTGCAGGACAGTTATCCGGTGGACAAAGAAAGCGTCTTGCGCTGATATCCGTACTTCTTTCCCCGGCAGATATTCTGCTGCTGGATGAGCCTACAAACCATTTAGATAATGATATGGCAGACTGGCTGGAGGATTATCTGAAAAAATGGAGAGGTGCACTTATCATGGTAACACATGACAGGTATTTCTTAGACAGTGTGTGCAACCGGATCGTGGAGATTGATAAAGGAAAAATTTATAGTTATCAGACGAATTATTCCGGGTATCTGGAATTAAAAACCCAGCGGCAGGAAATGGAAGCAGCCAGTGAACGAAAACGTCAGTCGATCCTGCGTGTGGAACTGGAATGGATACGCAGGGGTGCAAGGGCACGTTCCACAAAACAGAAAGCACATATCCAGCGCTATGAAGAGCTGAGAGACCGTCAGGCTCCGGTGCAGGATTCGCAGGTAGAATTAAGTTCTATTTCTACAAGAATGGGAAAAACGACTGTGGAGCTGGAAAACATCTGCAAGGCCTATGGAGAAAGAAAACTGATCGATGATTTTTCTTATATCTTTTTGAAGGGAGACAGGGTTGGATTTATCGGACCAAACGGCTGTGGAAAGTCTACTTTAATGAAAATTATTGCAGGCATTATTCCACAGGATTCCGGGCAGGTTATCATCGGACAGACTGTGAAAATGGGATATTATGCGCAGGAAATAGCCTCAGAAAAAAATGAGGATGAAAATGAAATTGATCTGTCATATATGGACCCAAATCAGAGAGTGATTGATTATGTAAAGGATACAGCAGAATATATTCAGACTGTGGACGGAGTCATATCTGCGTCTGTTTTATTGGAGCGTTTCTTATTTCCGCCGGAAAAACAGTACAGTCCGATTGGAAAACTGTCCGGCGGGGAAAAGAAAAGATTAAATCTGCTTCGGGTACTGGCGACATCCCCGAACTTTATTCTGCTGGATGAGCCTACAAACAATCTTGATATAGCTACGCTGACAATTTTAGAGGACTATCTGGATCGTTACGATGGCATTGTTGTCACGGTATCGCATGACCGCTATTTCCTTGATAGAACAATGAAGCGTATCTTTGCCTTTGAGGGAGACGGAAAACTGAAACAATATGAAGGCGGCTATACAGATTATGTAAACCGACTTGCGGCAGAGGGCAGGACACCGGGTGGAAACATTGCGGCGCGGTCTGCTGGTGCCGATATATCGGGTAATTCACAAAACCAGAAATCCGAAGAAAGTGTGATCGAAAAAAATGATTCGACTGCAACCTGGAAGCAAAAAAAGAAACTGAAATTCAGCTATAAAGAGCAGAAAGAATACGAGACGATCGAGGATGATATTGCAGCACTCGAACTAAAGTTAGAAGATTTAGATAACGAGATGGCAGCGAATGCCACCAATGCAGCAAAGCTGCGGGAGCTGGTTGAGGAGAAAGAAAACGCAGAGAAAATGTTAGAAGAAAAGATGGACAGGTGGGAGTATTTAGAAGAGCTGGCGGCAAAGATCGCAGGGCAGCAGAGCTAGTGTACTGAATCATTGATACAGTACACTGGAAAGCCTGCCTGTCAGTCCACGTTCAGGACAAATGTATTCTTGCCGTTCTCTTTTGCCTGATACATTGCCAGATCTGCCTTGCGGATTAGCTGTGTATAGTCAAGCGTATCGCCCTGGGACATGACAATGCCGATACTGCACGGCACCGGCAGCACCTCGCCGGTCTGTTCGTTTACATGCTGCGTGCGCAGAATCTCAAGAATTTTGTCGGCATTATGCCGGATGCGTTCCGGTTCTAACTCACCGGCATAGCAAAATGCAAACTCGTCCCCTCCGATCCTGCCGACTGCACCGTGTATGTTTTCTTTAAGTGTCTGCGCTACGAACTGGATGACAGCATCGCCCTCCTGATGACCGTAATTGGTATTATAATCCCTGAAATCATCGATATCGACAAAGCCGAATGTGATCTGTTCATGGCTTTCAACCGCCCTTTGCACCATCGAAAGCATCTCTTTTTCAATCGCTTTTTTATTTTTGATACCGGTCAGAGGGTCGTTCTCTGCCATCTGTAAAAGTTTCTGCTGACGCTCTTTTTCTTTCCGGTCTGCCTGTTCCACATAGTCTAACAGCTCGTTGATACCCGCAGCCAGTTCACCTGTCTCATGTTTTTCCTGAATGTGGACACGCAGGGAATAATCCTCACTTTCCCTGATTTGCGCAAATACCTGCAGAATATGGGTAATCGGTGCGAAAATTTTCTTTGTCATGAAATACTGTGTGCAGAATACGCCGATAATGAGTGCAGAAAGACCGAGCGCGATCAGCACACCGTAGGTTCTGCCGGTCTGCTTCTGTGCACTCAGATTTTCAGTCACACGGATGCCCCAGCCGGTATTTTCCACGTCGGAATAATATGTAATATAATCCTGTCTGTGATAGCGGTAGCGCACATAACCGGACGGATTTTTCTCATGGTCGATCGCATCCCATTTTTTCTGAAAATCATTGCGGTCGGAACTTTTAGAGACAAATGTCTTTAAGCTTCTCTTGTTTTTTGTGTCACCTGCCGTGATGATCGCCCCATTGCCGTCGAGAAGATAGAAAGTTCCATCTGCAAGAGTGTCCATATTCAGCCGCAGGTCGTCAAAATATGCCGTATCCAGCTCCTCCATCACATAGCCGATCAGTTCATTATTATAATAGACGCCGGTATAGG
>ENA-ORRA01000963-ORRA01000963.1-human-gut-metagenome-genome-assembly--contig:-NODE-963-length-22096-cov-2.343542_pt1 | contig 22096 bp, 17 predicted proteins | sample MGYA00242169_ERZ509122 | MGnify/ENA primary metagenome ERZ509122 (study PRJEB26280, sample SAMEA2338650) | human gut metagenome | biome: human gut; feature: human-associated habitat; material: faeces...
TCTTATCAGCACTGCCACCACTGCCCGGAGCCACAATGCCGCGAAACTGCCGCACCGGCGTACGTTTGGCTTGATCAATAAGCTGATATAGCGTCCCCACCAGCGGCTGCATAAAGTCCTGATAGCGACACTGCTTTTCGCTGATTTGCGTCAGCACCGATTCCCAGTGCGCGGTCATGTCCGGTCGCGTCGCCATTTCTGGCAGCGAATGGAATAACGCTTTTCCGGCGTCGGTAGAGTGGATATAGCGCCCTTTTTTGGTCAGAAAACCACGCTTGAACAGCAGTTCAATAATCCCGGCACGGGTTGCTTCTGTCCCCAGACCATCGGTCGCACGAAGGATCTTTTTCAGATCTTTGTCCTGCACAAAGCGCGCGATCCCGGTCATCGCCGAAAGCAGTGTTGCATCGGTAAAATGGCGCGGCGGCTGGGTTTGCCGCTCTACCACTTCACCTTTTTCACACAGCAACTCATCGCCTTTCGCCACCACAGGCAATGGCGTACCGTCGTTTTCTTCATCGCGCTCTTTGCTGCCTAACAGCGTGCGCCAGCCTGCTTCAGCAAGAAAACGGGCTTTAGCGACAAATTTGCCTTTGGCAATGTCCAGTTCGATAACACACTTGCGGAACACCGCATCCGGGCAGAACTGCATCAGGTATTGACGGGCAATCAGGTTATAGACCTTCGCTTCGTTCTCCGTCAGGTTGATCGCAGAACTCCGTGCGGTCGGGATGATGGCGTGGTGCGCATCGACCTTTTTGTCATCCCAACAGCGGTTGCGTATATCTGGATCTACCACTGGCTGCGGCAACAGATCTGGTGCATGAACGCTGATGGCATTCATCACCGCGTGGCGTCCGGCAAAATGTTCTTCTGGCAAATAGCGACAATCGGAACGCGGATAAGTGATTAGCTTGTGCGTTTCGTACAGCTTCTGGCAGATATCAAGCACGTTCTGCGCGCTCAGACCAAAGCGTTTTGCCGCTTCAATCTGCAACGCCGAAAGCGAAAACGGCAGCGGCGCGGATTCTGATTCCCGTTTATCGTTATAGCTGGTGACAATAGCCGGTTGACCGCTGATGCGGTTAACCACATGCTCCGCCAGTGGACGATGTAACAAGCGCCCTTCTTCATCCTGGTACGGTTCACACGCTTCGCTCGGTTGCCAGATAGCGGTAAACCGCTCATCGGCAGGTGTCACGATATGTGCTTTGACTTCAAAGAAGTCTTTCGCCACGAAGTTTTCAATCTCTTCATCGCGGCGCACCACCAGCCCAAGCACGGGCGTCTGCACGCGTCCGACGGAAAGCACGCCCTGATAACCGGCATTGCGACCGAGAATGGTGTAAGCACGGGTCATATTGATGCCGTACAGCCAGTCGGCACGCGCTCGCGCCAGCGCAGAAACGCACAGCGGTACAAACTCACTGTTGGAACGAAGACGGTCGATCGCCCGCTCAACCGCCTGCGGGTTCAGGTCGTTTATCAAGCAACGCTGCACCTGCTGGCGCTTTTCCGGTGCCAGTTGCAGATAGTCCAGCACTTCATCCACCAGCAATTGCCCTTCACGATCCGGGTCCCCGGCGTGAACGATTTCGCTGGCTTCATGCAGGAAGCATTTGATGACGTTAAGTTGTTTGGTCACGGAGGGTCGTGGCTGTAATTGCCACTTTTCCGGGACAATCGGCAAATCCGCAAGATTCCAGCGCGCATAGCGGCTGTCGTAGGCGTCTGGCTGCGCCTGCTCAAGCAGGTGACCGATACACCAGGTCACCACCTGACCATTACCGCACTCGATAAAGCCATCGCCTTTACGGTGCGGTTTGGGCAGGACATCAGCAATGGCGCGCGCCAGACTCGGTTTTTCGGCAATAAACAACCGCATTGAATTAACGGATCTCAACCATGGCACGACCGCCGCGCGCTGGCACCAGTTCGCCAATCGCCGTCAGTTCAATGCCAAACTCGGCGGCTGTAGTTTTAACCTCATTTTCTGCTTCCGGCATGACCGCCAGCAGCAAACCGCCAGAAGTTTGCGGATCGCACAGCAGATCGCGCACTTCACGCGGCATTTCACCCATCAGATGACCGTAGCTGGCAAAGTTACGTTCGGTGCCGCCAGGCACTGCGCCCAACTTAATGTACTCTTCAACCCCCGGCAATTTTGGGATCGCGTCATAGTCAACGCGCGCCTGCACACCTGCGCCCTGACACATTTCGCTCAAATGGCCCAGCAGACCAAAACCAGTAACGTCGGTCATCGCTTTTACGCCTTCGATGTTGGCAAAGGACGCACCTGCGATGTTCATCCGGCACATCACTTCCGTCGCCAGTCCCTGATGTTCTGGTTTCAACAGTGATTTTTTCTCAGCCGTGGTAAGAACGCCGATCCCCAGCGGTTTCGTCAGGAACAGTTTGCATCCGGCTTGTGCGGTACTGTTTTTCTTCACCCGCTCGGTCGGTACGATCCCCGTTACCGCCAGACCAAAAATCGGCTCCGGCGCATCGATGGAGTGACCGCCAGCCAGCGCAATACCCGCCTGACGGCATGCATAGCGTCCACCTTCGGTTACTTCGCGGGCAATTTCTGGGGAAAGTTTGTTAATCGGCCAGCCGAGGATCGCAATCGCCATAATCGGTTTGCCCCCCATCGCGAAGATATCGCTGATGGCGTTAGTCGCCGCAATGCGGCCAAAATCGAAAGGATTATCAACGATCGGCATAAAGAAGTCGGTGGTACTGATAACGCTGGTGCCATTGCCCAGATCGTACACCGCCGCATCGTCGCGGGTCTCATTACCCACAAGCAAATTCGGATCAACAAACTTCGCCTGCTCACTGTGCAGGATGGTTTCCAACACTTTTGGGGAAATTTTACAGCCGCAACCAGCTCCGTGGCTGTATTGGGTCAAACGAATCGAGTTCTCGCTCATGGACATCTCCTGTCAATGCAATCCGGGTATGGTAACCCTCATTCCGTGAAGTGATAAGTGAGAGTGTCTGAATTCCTGCGCCTTTGCTCACAATCCAGACAGTTTCGCGACAATTATCAGAAATAAGTTACAAACGGAGTCGGGTCCGGGACGTTAATCGACGTAGATGCTTTCAACTGCGGCGTGCCGAGGTAGAGAAAACCGACAATTTTATCCTGCTCACGGCAACCGAATGCTTCACGCACTACCGGACTTTCAGTTAATGCGCCACTGCGCCAGATGCCGCCAAATCCTTGGGCAACGGCTGCCTGCCATTTGCATCGCCATGACCGCGCATCCGGCAGACATTTCCTGTTCCCATCGCGGGACTTTATGATTTTCTTCGCATTTCGCCACCACCGTGATGATGAGCGGTGCGCGGAACGGCGCATTACGGGCTTTGTCGATAGCTTTGTCATCACTACCGGCAGCAATCGCCCCCTGTTCCAGTACGGCGCTGAAACGCTCGCGCCCTTCCCCTTCAATCACAAAAAAATGCCACGGTTGCATGGACTTATGGTCCGGCGCACGCATACCCGCACGCAGGATGTTTTGCAGTTGTTCACCCGTTGGCGCGGGTTCAGCCAGGCGGGAGGCGCTACGGCGATTGATCAATAGTTCGAGTGCATCCATTTGATTAACTCCTGTCGTGATATTTATTCACAAAATTAACACGAGAGTGGATTTTGTTACAGCACAGTCCGCAATTCCTGCTGACAAGTGCCGGTTGGGTCATTACGATAACCACATCTATTGCGCCTGTGACAGGTGTGACCTTAAGTTGGGAGAATACATGCGAACCCTTTGGCGATTTATTGCCGGATTTTTTAAATGGACGTGGCGTCTGCTGAATTTCGTCCGTGAAATGGTACTTAACCTGTTCTTTATTTTCCTCGTACTGGTTGGTGTGGGGATCTGGATGCAGGTCAGTGGTGGTGATTCGAAAGAAACGGCCAGTCGTGGCGCACTGCTGCTGGACATTTCTGGTGTGATCGTCGATAAACCCGACAGTTCTCAGCGGTTTAGTAAATTAAGCCGCCAGCTGCTTGGTGCCAGTTCCGATCGTCTGCAGGAAAACTCACTGTTTGATATCGTCAACACCATTCGCCAGGCGAAGGACGACCGCAATATCACCGGTATCGTGATGGATCTGAAAAACTTCGCAGGCGGCGACCAGCCGTCTATGCAGTACATCGGCAAAGCCCTGAAAGAGTTTCGTGACAGCGGGAAACCGGTTTATGCCGTTGGCGAGAACTACAGCCAGGGGCAATATTATCTCGCCAGTTTCGCCAATAAAATTTGGCTGTCACCGCAAGGCGTGGTTGATCTGCACGGTTTTGCTACCAACGGTCTGTACTACAAATCGTTGCTGGATAAGCTGAAAGTTTCCACCCATGTGTTCCGCGTGGGTACGTATAAATCTGCCGTTGAACCGTTTATTCGTGATGATATGTCACCGGCAGCGCGCGAAGCTGACAGCCGCTGGATTGGTGAGCTGTGGCAAAACTATCTGAATACTGTTGCCGCTAACCGGCTGATCCCTGCTCAGCAGGTATTCCCTGGCGCGCAAGGGTTGCTTGTGGGTTTAACCAAAACCGGTGGCGATACCGCGAAATATGCACTGGAAAACAAGCTGGTCGATGCACTGGCATCGAGTGCCGAAATCGAAAAAGCTCTGACCAAAGAGTTCGGCTGGAGTAAGACTGATAAAAATTATCGCGCCATCAGTTATTACGATTACGCATTGAAAACGCCGGCAGATACCGGTGACAGCATCGGTGTCGTCTTCGCTAATGGCGCAATTATGGATGGCGAGGAAACTCAGGGGAATGTTGGCGGTGATACCACTGCGGCACAAATCCGCGACGCTCGCCTTGACCCGAAAGTGAAAGCGATTGTCCTGCGTGTTAATAGCCCAGGCGGCAGCGTTACCGCGTCTGAAGTGATTCGCGCTGAACTGGCAGCAGCCCGGGCAGCGGGTAAGCCTGTGGTTGTATCGATGGGCGGCATGGCGGCATCTGGTGGTTACTGGATTTCCACGCCAGCTAATTACATTGTGGCTAACCCCAGCACCCTGACCGGTTCTATCGGTATCTTCGGCGTGATCACCACCGTAGAAAATAGTCTGGATTCGATTGGTGTTCATACTGATGGTGTCTCAACTTCACCGCTGGCGGATGTTTCTATCACCAGGGCACTGCCGCCGGAAGCGCAGCAGATGATGCAATTAAGCATTGAGAATGGCTATAAACGCTTTATCACGCTGGTTGCTGATGCGCGTCATTCGACGCCGGAGCAAATTGATAAAATCGCCCAGGGCCACGTCTGGACCGGTCAGGATGCAAAAGCTAACGGGCTGGTCGATAGTCTCGGGGATTTCGATGATGCGGTTGCCAAAGCAGCAGAGCTGGCAAAAGTGAAACAGTGGCATCTGGAATACTACGTTGATGAACCGACCTTCTTCGACAAAGTGATGGACAACATGTCTGGTTCTGTCCGGGCAATGTTGCCAGATGCGTTCCAGGCCATGTTACCTGCACCGCTTGCCTCGGTAGCCTCTACCGTTAAAAGTGAAAGCGACAAGCTGGCCGCGTTTAACGACCCACAAAACCGTTATGCGTTTTGCCTGACCTGCGCCAACGTGCGTTAAGTCTTGTACTGAGTGGCCGACAGATCGTCGGCCACATTATTTTTTACCTCGACGAATCCTCTTCCCGCTGTCTCGACCCATATTTCCTTATCCGCATAGTATCAGGTGCGCTCCTCCTGCCTCACGTATATACTTTTGCTCTTTCGATATCATTCATATCAATATCATGCAAAAGAAATCAATTTACGTCGCCTACACGGGCGGGACCATCGGGATGCAGCGTTCCGAGCAGGGTTATATTCCGGTGTCAGGTCATCTACAACGCCAACTGGCGCTGATGCCGGAATTCCATCGCCCGGAGATGCCAGATTTCACCATTCATGAATATACGCCGTTGATGGATTCTTCTGATATGACGCCGGAAGACTGGCAGCATATTGCTGAAGATATTAAAGCGCACTATGACGACTATGATGGTTTTGTCATTCTACACGGTACCGACACGATGGCGTATACCGCCTCTGCGCTGTCGTTCATGCTCGAGAATCTCGGTAAACCGGTCATTGTGACAGGGTCACAAATCCCGCTGGCTGAGTTACGCTCTGACGGACAAATTAATCTGCTGAATGCGTTGTACGTTGCGGCGAATTATCCGATCAACGAAGTAACGCTCTTTTTCAATAACCGATTGTATCGCGGCAACCGCACTACCAAAGCCCATGCCGATGGTTTTGATGCGTTTGCCTCTCCAAACCTTCCTCCGTTACTGGAAGCTGGTATCCATATTCGTCGTTTGAATACGCCACCCGCCCCGCACGGTGAAGGGGAATTAATCGTTCATCCAATCACGCCACAACCAATTGGCGTAGTGACGATTTATCCGGGGATTTCTGCTGATGTCGTGCGCAATTTTCTGCGCCAACCGGTGAAAGCATTGATTCTGCGCTCCTATGGCGTGGGTAATGCGCCACAAAACAAAGCCTTCCTGCAGGAATTACAAGAAGCCAGCGATCGCGGTATTGTGGTGGTTAACCTGACACAATGTATGTCCGGTAAAGTGAACATGGGTGGTTATGCCACCGGTAACGCCCTCGCCCATGCCGGCGTAATTGGCGGTGCAGATAGGACTGTAGAAGCTACGCTAACCAAACTGCATTACCTGCTGAGCCAGGAACTGGATACTGAAACCCTTCGCAAGGCCATGAGCCAAAACCTGCGCGGCGAACTGACGCCGGATGATTAAGGAGACTGCAATGCCCCCTCGCGCCCTGTTACTGGTCGATTTACAAAATGATTTCTGTGCTGGTGGCGCGCTCGCCGTGCCGGAAGGTGACAGTACGGTGGATGTCGCTAACCGCCTTATTGACTGGTGCCAGTCGCGCGGTGAAGCGGTTATCGCCAGTCAGGACTGGCACCCGGCGAATCACGGCAGTTTTGCCAGTCAGCACTGTGTAGAGCCTTATATGCCAGGTCAACTCGACGGTTTGCCACAAACCTTCTGGCCAGATCACTGTGTGCAGAACAGTGAAGGCGCACAATTACATCCGTTACTGAACCAAAAAGCGATCGCAGCGGTGTTCCATAAAGGCGAAAATCCTTTAGTTGACAGTTACAGTGCCTTTTTTGATAACGGCCGTCGGCAGAAAACCTCTCTCGATGACTGGTTACGCGATCATGAAATCGATGAATTGATCGTTATGGGCCTGGCTACTGACTATTGCGTGAAGTTTACCGTGCTGGACGCGTTACAGTTAGGTTATAAAGTAAACGTGATTACCGATGGTTGTCGTGGCGTGAATATCCAGCCCCAGGACAGTGCGCACGCGTTTATGGAGATGTCAGCAGCTGGGGCAACGCTATATACGCTGGCAGACTGGGAAGAGACGCAGGGGTAATATTAGTTGAATTCATCTCTGGCCTACATTTCCTCAATGACATTGTAGGCCAGATAATACTTGTCAGTGTTGCATTTAACCTACTTGCAGCTAAAACACGACGTCCTAACAAGTATATTTGCCCTCCCTTAATAACAGGCTTAAATACTAGATAACTCATTCACTTAAACATAGCAATAGGCTTTGCTGAGATACCAAAATCTTCTTTTAACTGCTGTTTGCTCTTCATGACCATCTGACCATTTGTGTCAATTGTCATATGCTGTGCTTCGGTATTATGGCGGGCTTGCCACAGCATCACCAGTTGCAGGCAATTCTCTTTTTGTTCCTCGGTCAACGCAACGCCATCAGGCCATTTCCCCAGTTCAACGGCGGTCGACAAACGCTGGTATACCTCAGGCGTCATGCTGTTGATAATGTCATCAAGATTCATAATTTTTCCGCTCCTGTGGAATAAGTTGCTGAATCGTTTTTTCAACCGTTGATTTCTTCGCCGTTTTCGCCATCGGTAAAGCGTAAAGAAGCAGAGTTAACACAATAACGTTCGCCTGTTGGTTGCGGCCCGTCGGGAAAGACATGCCCCAGATGGGCATCACAGTTACCGCAACGAATTTCTATGCGCTGCATTCCATGTGACAAGTCTTTGATATAACGAATGGATTCTTCACTCACCGGTTCGTAGAAACTGGGCCAGCCACAGCCGGAATCATACTTGGTTTCGGAATGAAACAGCGGGGCATCGCAGATCAAACAGTGATATACGCCGTCACGCTTGTTATGCAGTAAACGACCCGTAAATGGCGGTTCTGTCCCATGATTCTGCGTCACGTAAAACTGCATCTCGGACAAATTTTTTTTCAGTTCTTCTGCCGAAGGTTTATTAGCCATTTGCTCACATCTCACTTTAATCGTGCTCACATTACGTGACTGATTCTAACAAAACATTAACACCAACTGGCAAAATTTTGTCCTAAACTTGATCTCGACGAAATGGCTGCACCTAAATCGTGATGAAAATCACATTTTTATCGTAATTGCCCTTTAAAATTCGGGGCGCCGACCCCATGTGGTCTCAAGCCCAAAGGAAGAGTGAGGCGAGTCAGTCGCGTAATGCTTAGGCACAGGATTGATTTGTCGCAATGATTGACACGATTCCGCTTGACGCTGCGTAAGGTTTTTGTAATTTTACAGGCAACCTTTTATTCACTAACAAATAGCTGGTGGAATATATGACTATCAAAGTAGGTATCAACGGTTTTGGCCGTATCGGTCGCATTGTTTTCCGTGCTGCTCAGAAACGTTCTGACATCGAGATCGTTGCAATCAACGACCTGTTAGACGCTGATTACATGGCATACATGCTGAAATATGACTCCACTCACGGCCGTTTCGACGGTACCGTTGAAGTGAAAGACGGTCATCTGATCGTTAACGGTAAAAAAATCCGTGTTACCGCTGAACGTGATCCGGCTAACCTGAAATGGGACGAAGTTGGTGTTGACGTTGTCGCTGAAGCAACTGGTCTGTTCCTGACTGACGAAACTGCTCGTAAACACATCACCGCTGGTGCGAAGAAAGTGGTTATGACTGGTCCGTCTAAAGACAACACTCCGATGTTCGTTAAAGGCGCTAACTTCGACAAATATGCTGGCCAGGACATCGTTTCCAACGCTTCCTGCACCACCAACTGCCTGGCTCCGCTGGCTAAAGTTATCAACGATAACTTCGGCATCATCGAAGGTCTGATGACCACCGTTCACGCTACTACCGCTACTCAGAAAACCGTTGATGGCCCGTCTCACAAAGACTGGCGCGGCGGCCGCGGCGCTTCCCAGAACATCATCCCGTCCTCTACCGGTGCTGCTAAAGCTGTAGGTAAAGTACTGCCAGAACTGAATGGCAAACTGACTGGTATGGCGTTCCGCGTTCCGACCCCGAACGTATCCGTAGTTGACCTGACCGTTCGTCTGGAAAAAGCTGCAACTTACGAGCAGATCAAAGCTGCCGTTAAAGCTGCTGCTGAAGGCGAAATGAAAGGCGTTCTGGGCTACACCGAAGATGACGTAGTATCTACCGATTTCAACGGCGAAGTTTGCACTTCCGTGTTCGATGCTAAAGCTGGTATCGCTCTGAACGACAACTTCGTGAAACTGGTATCCTGGTACGACAACGAAACCGGTTACTCCAACAAAGTTCTGGACCTGATCGCTCACATCTCCAAATAAGTTGAGATGACACTGTGATCTAAAAAGAGCGACTTCGGTCGCTCTTTTTTTTACCTGATAAAATGAAGTTAAAGGACTGCGTCATGATTAAGAAAATTTTTGCCCTTCCGGTCATCGAACAAATCTCCCCTGTCCTCTCCCGTCGTAAACTGGATGAACTGGACCTCATTGTGGTCGATCATCCCCAGGTAAAAGCCTCTTTTGCATTACAGGGCGCACACCTTCTCTCGTGGAAACCTGCGGGTGAAGAAGAAGTTCTGTGGTTGAGCAACAACACACCGTTCAAAAATGGCGTCGCTATTCGCGGTGGCGTACCGGTTTGCTGGCCGTGGTTTGGTCCGGCGGCACAACAAGGTCTGCCTGCGCACGGTTTTGCCCGCAACCTGCCGTGGACGCTGAAATCACATCGTGAAGATGCTGATGGCGTAGCGCTGACTTTTGAATTGACGCAAAGCGAAGAGACGAAAAAATTCTGGCCGCACGACTTTACGCTGTTAGCGCATTTCCGCGTGGGTAAAACCTGTGAAATCGATCTTGAATCACATGGCGAATTTGAAACCACCTCTGCCCTGCATACCTACTTTAACGTGGGTGATATCGCTAAGGTAAGCGTCAGTGGGCTGGGCGATCGCTTCATTGATAAAGTAAATGACGCGAAAGAAGATGTACTGACCGACGGTATTCAGACCTTCCCTGACCGTACCGATCGCGTGTATCTGAATCCGCAAGATTGCAGCGTGATTAATGATGAAGCGCTGAATCGTATTATCGCCGTAGGCCACCAGCATCATCTGAACGTTGTCGGCTGGAACCCGGGACCGGCGCTTTCAGTTAGCATGGGCGACATGCCGGATGATGGCTACAAAACATTTGTTTGTGTAGAAACGGCTTACGCTTCAGAAACGCAAAAAGTGACCAAAGAGAAACCTGCACATCTGGCGCAATCCATTCGCGTTGCGAAACGTTAATTTGCGTTAATGTTGTGTGCCGGGTGCGATGCATCCGGCACGTATCAACATCACACCATATCCAGCGCAGTTTTTCCTTTTGGTGCCGGATACGCTTTATCCAGCATGGTTAATTCCGCTGACGAAAGTTCGACCTCAAGCACAGCCGCATTCTGTTGGACATGGGCAATCGTGGCCGCTTTTGGAATCGCCATCACACCCTGATGGCTGATTACCCACGCCAACAATACTTGTGCCGCGCTGATATTGTGAGCATGTGCAATTTCGTTGACTACCGCGTTTTTTAACAGTCCATTGCGCAACCGCCCGGCCTGGGCTAATGGACTGTAAGCCATCACCGGCATCTGCTGTTGCTGGCACCAGGGGAGTAGATCGTACTCAATCCCTCGTGAACCGAGATGGTAAAGCACCTGATTAGTGGCACACTGATTTCCCCCCGGCAGCTGCCAGAGTTCCTGCATATCAGCATGATCAAGGTTAGAAACGCCCCAGCGGCGGATTTTTCCCTGGGCGTTCAATTTTTCCATCGCTGCCACAGTCTCTTCAAAAGCGAAACTGCCAGACCAGTGTAATAAGTAGAGATCGAGATAATCAGTATTGAGACGGCGTAAACTGGCTTCGCATGCATTTATCGCTTTTTGCCCGCCAGCATTCCACGGATAGACTTTAGAGACGAGAAAGACGTTATCGCGCAGACCGGTTAATGCTTCCCCAACCACCTTTTCGGCACCGCCATCGGCATACATTTCGGCGGTATCAATGAGGGTTAAACCGAGCTCAATGCCCGCGCGTAGTGCAGCAACTTCTGTTTTGCGCTGACTGGCATCTTCGCCCATATACCATGTTCCCTGCCCTATGGCTGGCAGTGAGACATCGCCACTAAATTGAATCATTTTTTGTTGCATTGTTTCCTCCCAGGTATTGCACCACCGTAATGCAAAACAGGGCGTGACGCCCTGTTTTTATGCACAAAATGCCCTGGAAAGATGCATTATCAGAATTTGTAGGTGATCCCGGTAGAAATCAGGCCAGTCCAGGATTTATCCACCATCGGGCTGTCAGTAACTTCATCAGACAGACGGGTATAGCGCGCGGTACCGTAAACACTCCAGTCGCCGAGGAAGTTGTAGCTGGCGCTCAGCTCCAGGTAAGGGCTCCAGCTGTCGTTCGGGTTATAGCCACGCAGACCGCTGCGAGCGGACTCTTTGCGCGATACGCCATAATAGTATTCGTTCTGGTTTTCGCTGTTCCACTGCACACCGATACCCGGGGTCACGGTCAGGCCGCCGTTGGTGTAACGATACAACCAGGCCATATCCCAGACGATGCCGTTGCTGTTATCCAGGGTATCGCCAGCCAGGGTGGTACGCAGGTAACCGTACTGGGTAAAGTGAGCATAAGACAGACCAGCCATCATGGTGCTCTTACGGTCATCCAGGTGACGCATTTGGTGATTGCCACTGTCTTTCGCTTTGAAGTAAAGCGGCGACCAATAAGCGGTAATTGAAAGTTTGTCCGTTGCGTCATTCCACAGGTAGTAACCACCACCTAAGCCACGGAACCAGAAGTTATCGCCTTCATAGTTGATTACCGGTACTGGGTAAACATCGGTATCGTAATCTTTATATGGGTGCTCAACGACACCTACGCCTGCGCCCAGGGAAAATTTACCTTCAGCGTGCGCTACGCCTGCAGACGTTGCGATAAGCACTCCAAGTGCCAGAAGTTTGAGTTTGGTCACAATTAATCATTCCTTAAACAAATGTTTAGCGGGCGACAAAGTTTACCCGTCAATACATCGAAACCCAACCTTTTTACGTTTTCATTTTTTAAAGTAACTGTTTAATTTTCCTGACGCGGATGACACCGCGCTTACAGCCAAATGAATTTAGCGTTACTGGCTACCCTGGTCTTTACATTAATTATGCAAAATTTATGGATGAGTTGTTGATATGCCATTGAAATTAAGAAAGCCGTGCAGGCAAGTTTTCCATTTGCCATCTACGCTTAATTTTGAAGGTGTATCACCGGGCACGTTGTTCTCATCGTCGATAAAATGGCATGAGAGTTGCTGTGTTTTAGCAAGAGACGTCGTTCAGTTTACCTCTTCCGGGAGCCTCTACTATTCATATGAACGGCTCTTAACCTGTGCTAAAAAACGAAAGGACGGCATACCATGAATATATTCGATCACTATCGCCAGCGATATGAAGCTGCCAAGGACGAAGAGTTCACACTGCAGGAGTTTCTTACCACTTGTCGGCAAGATCGCAGTGCTTATGCCAACGCGGCTGAGCGGCTATTGATGGCTATCGGTGAGCCTGTCATGGTCGATACAGCCCAGGAACCCAGACTTTCTCGACTCTTTTCTAACCGGGTCATTGCACGTTATCCGGCATTTGAAGAGTTTTACGGCATGGAAGACGCGATTGAACAGATTGTCTCTTATCTGAAACACGCGGCTCAGGGGCTGGAAGAGAAGAAACAAATCCTGTATCTGCTGGGGCCTGTGGGTGGGGGTAAATCATCGCTTGCTGAGCGACTGAAATCATTAATGCAGCTCGTACCGATTTATGTATTGAGCGCCAACGGTGAGCGTAGCCCGGTCAACGATCATCCGTTCTGTCTTTTCAATCCGCAGGAAGATGCTCAGATTCTGGAAAAAGAGTATGGCATTCCTCGCCGTTATCTCGGCACCATCATGTCGCCATGGGCGGCAAAACGCCTGCATGAATTTGGTGGCGATATCACTAAGTTCCGGGTAGTGAAGGTCTGGCCGTCAATTCTGCAACAAATTGCTATCGCCAAAACGGAACCCGGTGATGAGAACAACCAGGACATCTCCGCGCTGGTTGGGAAAGTCGATATTCGTAAACTCGAACACTACGCGCAGAATGACCCGGACGCCTACGGCTATTCCGGTGCGCTGTGCCGCGCCAACCAAGGGATCATGGAATTTGTCGAGATGTTTAAAGCACCGATAAAAGTGCTGCATCCGCTGTTAACCGCCACTCAGGAAGGTAACTACAACGGGACGGAAGGTATCTCCGCCCTGCCGTTCAACGGGATTATTCTCGCCCACTCGAACGAATCCGAATGGGTCACTTTCCGTAATAACAAAAACAACGAAGCCTTCCTCGACCGTGTTTACATCGTGAAGGTGCCGTATTGCTTACGCATTTCCGAAGAGATCAAAATCTACGAGAAATTGCTTAATCACAGTGAATTGACTCACGCCCCCTGCGCCCCTGGCACGCTGGAAACGCTGTCACGTTTTTCCATTCTTTCGCGCCTTAAAGAGCCAGAAAACTCCAGCATTTATTCAAAGATGCGGGTTTATGATGGCGAAAGTCTGAAAGACACCGATCCCAAAGCCAAGTCGTATCAGGAATATCGTGACTACGCCGGTGTCGATGAAGGGATGAACGGTCTGTCGACGCGTTTTGCGTTTAAGATCCTCTCCCGCGTGTTCAACTTCGATCATGTAGAAGTGGCGGCAAACCCGGTCCATCTGTTCTACGTCCTGGAACAGCAGATCGAGCGCGAGCAGTTCCCACAAGAGCAGGCAGAACGCTATCTGGAGTTCCTGAAAGGTTATCTGATCCCGAAATATGCCGAGTTTATCGGCAAAGAGATCCAGACGGCCTACCTTGAATCCTATTCCGAATATGGGCAAAACATTTTCGACCGTTATGTTACCTACGCGGATTTCTGGATTCAGGATCAGGAGTATCGCGATCCGGATACCGGGCAGCTGTTTGACCGCGAGTCTCTTAACGCCGAGCTGGAGAAAATCGAGAAACCGGCGGGGATCAGTAATCCAAAAGATTTCCGCAACGAGATTGTTAACTTCGTACTGCGCGCCAGAGCGAATAACAGCGGACGCAATCCGAACTGGACCAGCTATGAAAAACTGCGCACGGTTATCGAGAAGAAAATGTTCTCCAATACCGAGGAGCTGTTGCCGGTTATCTCGTTTAACGCCAAAACGTCAACCGACGAGCAGAAGAAACACGACGACTTTGTCGACCGTATGATGGAAAAAGGCTACACCCGTAAACAGGTGCGTTTACTGTGCGAATGGTATTTGCGCGTACGTAAATCGTCTTAACAACCCTGGCCCGGTACACATGTTACCGGGCCTACAACGACAGCGAACCGTGGGCCTGAGAAGCGGCAACACAGGCGTAGCATACAGTTGGCAAATGTAGTACGGGGGGCATATGACCTGGTTTATTGACCGGCGTCTGAACGGCAAAAACAAAAGCATGGTGAATCGCCAGCGTTTTTTACGCCGTTATAAAGCGCAAATTAAACAGTCGATCTCCGAGGCCATTAATAAGCGTTCGGTGACTGACGTCGACAGCGGCGAATCCGTATCCATTCCCACGGAAGATATTAGCGAACCGATGTTTCATCAGGGGCGTGGCGGTCTGCGCCACCGCGTGCATCCGGGCAATGACCATTTCGTCCAGAACGACCGAATTGAACGTCCCCAGGGTGGCGGCGGAGGTTCCGGCAGTGGTCAGGGCCAGGCCAGCCAGGATGGTGAAGGTCAGGATGAATTTGTCTTTCAGATTTCGAAAGATGAGTATCTTGATTTGCTCTTTGAAGATTTGGCCTTACCGAATCTGAAACAAAACCAACAACGCCAGCTGACCGAATATAAAACGCATCGGGCGGGTTATACTGCTAACGGCGTTCCGGCCAATATCAGCGTTGTGCGTTCCTTGCAGAACTCACTGGCGCGACGCACAGCCATGACGGCAGGCAAGCGGCGGGAACTTCATGCACTGGAAGAGAATTTGGCCATCATCAGCAACAGTGAACCTGCGCAGCTGCTGGAAGAGGAACGTCTGCGCAAAGAAATTGCAGAATTACGTGCCAAAATTGAACGCGTCCCTTTTATTGACACCTTCGATTTACGTTACAAGAACTACGAGAAGCGGCCCGATCCCTCCAGCCAGGCAGTGATGTTTTGCCTGATGGACGTTTCCGGTTCAATGGATCAATCCACTAAAGATATGGCTAAGCGTTTTTATATTCTGCTGTATCTGTTCCTCAGCAGAACGTATAAGAACGTGGAAGTCGTATACATCCGCCATCATACCCAGGCGAAAGAAGTCGATGAACATGAGTTTTTCTACTCGCAGGAAACAGGCGGCACCATTGTTTCCAGCGCCCTGAAACTGATGGATGAGGTAGTGAAAGAGCGTTATAACCCGGCACAGTGGAATATTTACGCTGCACAAGCATCGGACGGCGATAACTGGGCCGATGACTCTCCGCTTTGCCATGAAATCCTGGCGAAAAAATTATTACCTGTTGTTCGTTATTACAGCTATATCGAAATTACCCGTCGTGCACATCAGACATTGTGGCGAGAATATGAGCATCTGCAATCTACTTTCGACAACTTTGCGATGCAGCACATCCGCGACCAGGATGATATTTATCCGGTGTTCCGTGAACTGTTTCATAAACAAAATGCAACAGCTAAAGACTAAAACTATCAGCCAGGTCATTATCGCCTGGCTGATTTTTAGCTTACTGTAAATTATCTCATTTATTACATACATTAGCTTACAATCGCTTTAAATATGACAGCATAACCTTTACATAATTTAGTTCCAGAAAACAATCATTCGGAAAAATGATTCAGTCAACACGTATTTCCATGGGGTTATTCTTTAAATATTTTTTATCGTTAACGAAAATTGATCCTGGTCAAAACTATCTCTGCCATCAATAAAATCCAGCACTCACATTGCTCTCCTTTTTATGGTTTCTATGGGTACACAAAAATTAAAAGCTCAAAGCTTTTTTATTTTCAGTTTATTGCTGACGTTAATTTTATTTTGCATCACCACATTATATAACGAAAACACAAATGTAAAACTCATCCCACAGATGAATTACCTGATGGTTGTTGTGGCTTTGTTTTTCCTTAACGCCGTCATTTTTCTTTTCATGTTAATGAAATATTTCACTAACAAACAAATTTTACCAACACTCATTTTAAGCCTTGCATTTTTAAGTGGCCTTATCTATTTAGTTGAAACCATTGTAATTATCCATAAACCAATTAACGGCAGTACACTGATCCAGACAAAGTCGAATGATGTTTCTATTTTCTATATTTTCCGCCAACTCAGTTTTATTTGTTTAACCTCGCTGGCACTCTTTTGTTATGGAAAAGACAACATCCTTGACAACAATAAGAAAAAAACGGGAATCCTGTTGCTGGCGCTGATTCCTTTTTTAGTTTTTCCCCTTCTGGCACACAATCTGAGCAGTTATAACGCTGACTATTCTTTGTATGTCGTCGACTACTGTCCGGACAACCATACTGCGACCTGGGGAATCAACTATACAAAAATATTGGTTTGTCTGTGGGCATTTTTACTGTTCTTTATTATCATGCGTACACGATTAGCCAGCGAACTATGGCCGTTAATAGCATTATTATGTCTGGCATCGCTATGCTGCAACTTACTTCTACTGACTCTGGATGAGTATAATTACACCATCTGGTATATCAGTCGCGGGATTGAAGTTTCCAGTAAACTGTTTGTTGTGTCTTTTCTGATTTATAACATTTTTCAGGAACTGCAACTCTCCAGCAAACTGGCAGTTCATGATGTGCTGACCAATATTTATAATCGGCGCTACTTTTTCAACAGCGTAGAGTCATTATTGTCGCGACCTGTTGTTAAGGACTTCTGTGTCATGCTGGTTGATATTAATCAGTTCAAACGCATCAATGCCCAATGGGGACATCGTGTGGGTGATAAAGTGCTGGTTTCAATTGTCGATATTATCCAGCAAAGCATCCGCCCTGATGATATTTTAGCGCGACTGGAGGGTGAGGTGTTTGGCTTGCTATTTACCGAACTCAATAGTGCCCAGGCAAAAATCATTGCGGAACGTATGCGTAAAAATGTCGAACTCCTGACCGGCTTTAGTAACAGATATGATGTTCCTGAACAAATGACCATCAGTATTGGCACGGTTTTTTCAACGGGTGACACGCGTAATATCTCGCTTGTCATGACGGAAGCAGATAAAGCCTTACGCGAAGCGAAAAGCGAGGGGGGCAACAAAGTGATTATTCATCATATTTAAGTGCAAAAATATTCAGAGCCATGCTTTTTGCGTGGCTTTTGCATACAATTTATTACTATTACCCCTAAATTTCCCCTCCCCAGCGGCGCAGAGATGAGTATAATTAGCGCCCCTGTGCCAGGCCGCAATCGAACTTTATCTGGTTTTCTCGTTTCACTAACCGAAGGAGTGCCATTTATCATGAAATTGCACCATAGAATGCTCCGGCATTTTATCGCCGCAAGTGTCATTGTGCTGACATCTTCCTTCCTTATTTTTGAACTTGTCGCCAGCGACAGAGCAATGAGTGCCTATCTGCGCTATATCGTGCAGAAAGCAGACTCCTCCTTTCTTTATGATAAGTATCAGAATCAGAGTATTGCCGCGCATGTGATGCGCGCTCTCGCTGCTGAGCAGTCGGAAGTGTCGCCAGAACAGCGGCGCGCCATCTGCGAGGCTTTTGAGTCTGCCAATAATACCCATGGCTTAAACCTGACTGCCCATAAATACCCGGGCTTACGCGGCACACTACAAACCGCATCCACTGACTGCGACACAATTGTGGAAGCTGCAGCACTATTACCCGCTTTTGATCAGGCAGTGGAAGGCAACCGCCACCAGGATGATTACGGTTCAGGTCTTGGGATGGCCGAAGAGAAATTTCACTATTATCTCGATCTCAATGACCGCTATGTCTATTTTTATGAGCCGGTTAATGTTGAATACTTTGCGATGAATAACTGGTCCTTCCTGCAGTCAGGAAGTATTGGCATCGATCGCAAAGATATTGAAAAGGTATTTACCGGGCGTACCGTATTGTCGAGCATTTACCAGGATCAGCGTACTAAACAGAACGTGATGAGTTTGCTGACGCCGGTATATGTCGCAGGGCAGCTAAAAGGGATTGTGCTGCTGGATATTAACAAAAACAATTTGCGGAATATCTTTTACACTCATGACCGCCCTCTCCTCTGGCGTTTTCTCAATGTCACGCTAACCGATACCGATTCGGGGCGCGACATTATCATCAACCAGAGCGAAGATAATCTGTTCCAGTATGTCAGTTACGTCCATGACTTACCGGGCGGCATTCGTGTCTCGTTATCCATTGATATTCTTTACTTTATCACGTCTTCGTGGAAAAGCGTTCTGTTCTGGATTTTGACGGCGTTAATTTTGCTGAATATGGTGCGGATGCACTTCCGCTTATACCAAAATGTGTCGCGAGAAAATATTAGTGATGCGATGACTGGACTGTATAATCGCAAAATTTTAACCCCTGAACTGGAGCAGCGGTTGCAGAAACTGGTGCAATCCGGTTCTTCGGTGATGTTTATTGCAATTGACATGGACAAGTTAAAGCTAATAAATGACACCCTCGGTCATCAGGAAGGGGATTTAGCGATTACGTTGTTAGCTCAGGCGATTAAACAATCGATTCGTAAAAGTGATTATGCCATCCGACTCGGTGGCGATGAATTCTGCATCATTCTTGTCGATTCGACGCCGCAAATTGCAGCACAACTGCCTGAACGTATCGAAAAACGTCTGCAACATATCGCGCCGCAGAAAGAGATCGGCTTCTCTTCCGGTATTTACGCGATGAAAGAAAACGATACGTTACATGATGCGTATAAAGCTTCCGATGAGCGTTTATATGTCAATAAGCAGAACAAAAACAGCCGTTCATGATAACCTTCTGTGGTTGTTTGCTTGTAATCTCAGGAGCGTGAAATGACTGAAATGGCTAAAGGAAGCGTGACGCATCAGCGGTTAATCGCTTTATTATCACAAGAAGGTGCTAACTTCCGCGTCGTTACCCATGAAGCGGTAGGTAAATGTGAAGCGGTGTCAGAAATTCGTGGCACCGCTTTAGGCCAGGGAGCTAAGGCACTGGTATGTAAAGTCAAAGGCAATGGCGTAAATCAACATGTTCTGGCGATCCTCGCTGCCGATCAACAGGCCGATCTGAGCCAACTCGCCAGCCATATAGGCGGATTACGCGCTTCGTTGGCCAGCCCGGCGGAAGTCGATGAACTCACAGGCTGTGTCTTCGGCGCGATCCCCCCTTTCAGCTTCCATCCAAAACTCAAACTGGTTGCCGACCCTCTACTCTTCGAACGATTTGATGAAATCGCCTTCAATGCAGGGATGCTGGATAAATCCGTTATTTTGAAAACCACGGATTATTTGCGCATTGCGCAACCAGAACTGCTCAATTTCCGCCGCACTGCGTAACTAGCCTGTCCGTTCAATAAGCAGAACGGACAAAACCAGCACAACAGCAATGGCAAAAAACGATGACGTGATAATCAGTGTCTCGACGAACATTTGATCGTTCATAGCATGCCCCCGGGAGATAGCTGTTTTCACGTTATTGTTAGCGTGCACAAATGGCAGTTTGATGACAGTTCGCCTGATTTTTTATGCAAAAAACGTAAAGATTTTCTACTTCCTTCCTGCAGCAAGCGTAAAGTAAGCAGGCTTATTATTTTTTGGCAAGGAAACCACGATGTTTGATGTCACTTTGCTGATCCTGCTCGGGTTAGCTGCGCTGGGCTTTATCAGTCATAACACCACTGTCGCCGTTTCAATTCTGGTGTTGATCATTGTCCGCGTCACACCGTTAAGCACCTTTTTCCCGTGGATTGAAAAACAGGGGCTAAGTATCGGGATAATCATTCTGACGATTGGCGTTATGGCCCCCATCGCCAGCGGGACGCTACCGCCCTCAACCTTGATTCACTCGTTTCTGAACTGGAAATCGCTGGTGGCAATTGCAGTAGGCGTTATTGTCTCCTGGCTGGGTGGGCGCGGCGTGACCTTAATGGGCAGCCAGCCGCAACTGGTCGCCGGGCTGCTGGTAGGCACTGTTTTAGGCGTGGCGCTGTTTCGCGGCGTACCGGTCGGCCCGCTTATTGCCGCGGGTCTGGTTTCGCTGATTGTGGGGAAACAGTAGTTAATCCCGCAATATATCGGCCTGGCGTTTGCCCCAGGCCTTTCTTAAACATAGTAATAAAGGCCGTTGTTGAATCATACCCCAGCGTATGAGCAACTTTCTGTACAGTATCGCCTTTCACTAATCCCTGAAGTGCCATAATCAGCTGTAACTGCTGACGCCACTGGCGAAAACTCAACCCCGTCTCTTTTACTATCAGTCGGGCAAGATTGCGTTCACTCATCGCAAAAAAGCCAGCCCATTGCCCTAATGACCCCCACTCGACGGGCCCTTTCGCCATCATCTCCACCATCGTGCGGATTTTAGGATGAGAAGAAACGGGCAGGTGCAGCTGTTGTTGTGGCTGCTGAGGGAGTTCATCAAACAGGACCTGAATTAATCTGCGGGTCATCGGCTCAGCACGCTGAGTCGTCGTCCTGTTTGCCAGGGTTAAAATCAATTCCCGGCATAAGGGCGATATTTTCAATGTGCAACATGTTGTCGGCATTGTCACTGCGCTGGGTTCGATAAACAGAAAACAGAGTTCAGCGTTAGCTGTCACTTGATTGCTATGTTCCACCCCGCCCGGTATCCAAACCGCATATTGCGGCGGCACCATCCACAAAGCATTTTCCACCGTACAGGTAATTGCACCATGTAATGCTAGTATCAGCTGTCCTTTGCGGTGCTGATGTACAGGACTGGTTAACTCATCCGTTCCGGCGTGAATACAAAATGCGACCGCGGCTTCATGGTGTCGGTCGGGTTCATAGCCATTGAGATTCAACCTGTGCATCATTTTGTCCGAATTTAGCGATAATTTGTCATTTTAGCTTGATTCAACATAACAATAAAAACGGTAAGGTACAGCCTCGTTTGTAACAATGAGAAGCATATGACCTGTTCAACTTCATTAAGCGGCAAAAACAGGATTGTCCTTATCGCTGGCATTCTGATGATTGCCACAACATTACGCGTCACCTTTACCGGCGCAGCGCCGTTACTGGATACGATTCGTTCCGCTTACTCGCTGACGACAGCGCAAACCGGCTTATTAACCACCCTGCCATTATTGGCCTTTGCGCTAATCTCACCTTTGGCTGCCCCGGTGGCGCGACGTTTTGGTATGGAACGTAGCCTGTTTGCCGCGTTACTTTTGATCTGTGCAGGTATCGCAATTCGTTCTCTCCCTTCGCCTTACTTATTATTTGGCGGTACAGCGGTCATTGGCGGTGGGATTGCATTAGGCAATGTCTTACTGCCAGGATTAATTAAACGCGATTTCCCTCATTCCGTCGCCAGACTTACCGGCGCATATTCCCTGACAATGGGAGCTGCAGCGGCACTGGGATCGGCTATGGTCGTGCCGCTGGCTTTGAACGGTTTTGGCTGGCAAGGCGCGTT
>ENA-ORRA01000964-ORRA01000964.1-human-gut-metagenome-genome-assembly--contig:-NODE-964-length-22083-cov-22.559969_pt1 | contig 22083 bp, 20 predicted proteins | sample MGYA00242169_ERZ509122 | MGnify/ENA primary metagenome ERZ509122 (study PRJEB26280, sample SAMEA2338650) | human gut metagenome | biome: human gut; feature: human-associated habitat; material: faeces...
CGCTTGCAGCGAGGAGGACGGGGACGGGAAAGACCTGGACAAGCCGCTCATCGAAGCCGACGACAATGCATCGCCGCTCAACTGCCAGGTATATCGGGCAGGGGAAGAAATCCCCTTCCGATATACTTTTACGGATAACGACGCGCTGGGCAGCTACAACATCGAGATACACAACAATTTCGACCACCACAGCCACAGCACCGAAGCCGGCGACTGTCCGCCGGACGAGAAGAAACTCCCCGTACATCCCTGGGTGTACAATCAGGATTTTCCCATACCCGGAAATTCCGCGCTATACGATGCCCATGTAGATATCCCCATCCCCGCAGACATCGACCCGGGCGACTACCACTTCATGATAAGAGTGACCGACCGCTCGGGCTGGCAGCAATTGAAAGCCGTCAGCATAAAGATTTCAAGTAACAAACAATTAAACAATGAAGAACGATGAAACATTTATCACTTTACAAAGTATGGACCCTCCTGAGTGTCCTTGCACTGCAACTGGCCTTTGCCGGCCTTGCGTCAGCCGATAACCTGCCTCCGAAAGACACGGACGCCAACGTCTACGGACATGTAAAAGACAAAGCCACCGGCGAACATCTCCCTTACATCAACCTCTGGGTGAAAGGCACCACCATAGGCACCACCACCGATGCGACCGGCCATTATTTCCTGAAGAACCTCCCCGTGGGAACACTCACCATCGAAGTGAAATACATCGGCTATCGCACGGTGCAAAAGGAGATAACCGTGCAGAAGAATTCCACGCAGGAAGTGAACTTCGAGCTGGAGGCGGACGACATCTCCCTCGACGAAGTGGTAGTCTCTGCCAACCGCACCGAGACCATGCGTCGGGTAGCCCCCAGCCTTGTCAACGTGATGGACACGAAACTGTTTGAATCCACCCACGCCACCTGCCTGGCACAAGGGCTGAGCTTCCAGCCTGGCGTCCGCGTGGAGGACAATTGCCAGAATTGCGGCTTCACCCAAGTGCGCATCAACGGGCTGGACGGGCATTATTCGCAGATACTGATGGACTCGCGCCCTATCTTCTCCGCCCTGACAGGGGTGTACGGCCTGGAGCAAATCCCGGCTAACATGATAGAACGCGTAGAAGTGGTGCGCGGAGGCGGCTCGGCCCTGTTCGGCGCATCTGCCATCGGGGGAACCATCAATATCATCACCAAGGAACCCACCCGCAACTCTGCCGAGCTTGCCCACTCGCTGATGTCAATTGGCGGAAGCAACTCCTTTGAGAACAACACGACGCTGAATGCCTCCTTAGTAACAGAAGACAACAAGGCGGGATTCTACGTCTACGGGCAGAACCACTACCGCTCGGGCTACGACAACGACGGCGACGGATATACCGAACTCCCCAACCTGCGCAACCAGACCATCGGCGTGCGCTCCTTCCTCCGCCTCAACCCTTATTCCAAGCTGACCTTGCAGTATCACGGCATCAACGAGTTCCGACGCGGAGGGAATCTCCTGAAACTTCCCGCTCACGAGGCAAACATCGCCGAACAAATCGAACACAACATCAACGGCGGCGGCCTGAGCTACGATTATTTCTCTCCCGATGAGAAGAACCGCCTCAACGTCTACTTCTCCTTCCAGAACACGGCAAGGAAAAGTTACTATGGCGGCACCGGCGAAGGCATCACCGAGGAGGATAAGGAGAATGCGGAAAAAGCTTACGGCACCACCAGCGACCTGACCCTGGTGGGCGGCGCGCAATATGTCCATTCATTCAGCAAACTGCTCTTCATGCCCTCCGACCTCACCCTCGGCGCCGAATACAATTACGACGGGCTGGAAGATGAAGTGATAGGCTACGAAAGATACATGAAACAGAAAGTACGCATCGCCGGCGCCTACCTGCAAAACGAATGGAAGAACGAACAGTGGAGCTTCCTGGTTGGCGGCCGCTTGGACAAGCATAACCTGGTGGACCATGTCATCTTCTCGCCCCGCGTCAACCTGCGTTTCAATCCCAGCCGTAGCATCAACCTGCGTGCCAGCTATGCCGGAGGCTTCCGCGCCCCGCAGGCTTTCGACGAAGACTTGCACGTCAGCCTGGTTGGCGGCGAGCGGGTAGTGACGCGTCTGGCAGACAATCTGAAGGAAGAGCGTTCGAACAGTTTCAGCGTTTCCGCCGACTTGTACCACACCTTCGGAAATGTGCAGACCAACCTTTTGATAGAAGGCTTCTACACCCTTCTTGACGATGTCTTCTCCACCCGCAAACTGGCTCAGCCGGATGCTCAAGGGAATGAAGTGCAGGAACGCTACAACGCTTACGGCGCCAAAGTATACGGGCTGAACATCGAAGGCAAGGCGGCCTACGCCTCCTGGCTGGAGTTGCAAGCCGGAGTAACTTTGCAGAAAAGCCGCTACGACCAACCGGTGGAATGGGATGAGGACGCCCCGAAAGAGAAAAAGATGTTGCGCACGCCCGACTTTTACGGCTATTTCACGGCAACCCTCCGTCCGTTGAAGCGCTTGTCCGCTTCTTTGTCCGGAACCTATACCGGCAGCATGCTGGTGGGGCGTGCAGGCATAGAAAAGGGTCCGGGTATACGTGAACCGGTGGCTCTCAACACCCCCGAATTCTTCACGTTAAACTTGAAAGTAGCGTATGATATTCCTGTCTATAAGTCCGTCACTCTTCAGGTGAATGCCGGGGTGCAAAACCTCACGGATGCCTATCAAGATGACTTCGACAAAGGCTGGAACCGCGATTCGGGATATATCTACGGGCCGTCGCTTCCGAGAAGTTATTTCGTGGGGGCTAAAGTCAGTTATTGATATTCCGCTACGTACCTATTAAAATAGGTATACCGTGATGAGGCAATACCTTCAAATTCATCATTTTTAGGTATTGCCCGCATAGAAAAGACTTCCTTACTTTTCATCCGATAACAAACGGCATTTTATCCTATCACATGCAGATACAAAAAAGTGACATAAGAAAAGAACTTGTAAAGGCGGCAGAGGAATTGTTCCTGCAAAAAGGATTCCAGAAAACGTCCATGCGCGAAATAGCCGATGCCACGCAAGTGGGACTGGGCAACATCTACAATTATTTCCAAGGCAAAGACGAACTTTTCTGCACCATCCTCCGGCCCGTCACTTCTGCCTTCGAACAAATGCTGGACTCGCATCACGGACACTGCGGGACGGATATCATGGAGATGTGCACGGAAACTTATCTCCGCCATTCCGTCAACGAATATATATCGTTCATCCGCCGGCATCGGGACCTAATGACCCTGCTGCTGTTTCGCGCCCGGGGTTCGTCGTTGGAGAACTTCCGCGAGGACTTTACCGACCGTTCCACCCAACTGGTAAAAGGCTGGCTTGCCGACATGAGGCACAGGCATCCTGCATTAGCCATGGAGGTATCCGATTTCTTCATCCACCTCCATTCCGTATGGATGTTCACCCTTTTTGAAGAAATCATCATGCACAACGTGGCGGACGGAGAGATAAATGGAATTGTAGCAGAATACATCCGGTTCGAAATCATAGGCTGGAGGGACATCATGAAAATATAAGGAAATATAAACAGGAGGAAACAGATATGTACAGGATAAAACATCTATCCGCAACTTGCAAAAAGGAGGAAGTCTTGAGAACGGGACTTCCTCCTTTTCTTTTTGAACGATTCGAAACGTTGTTCATTTTTGGCGAACGGAAATCATCACTAAATATATAAAGGTATGAAAATTGAAAAGATTAATGAGAAATTCGCCGGTGCGGCACGCAAGCTGCTGCGCTTCCGCTGGCCGGCACTGATTGTGTTTGCAGCAGTTATCACCTGCTCTTTCCATGGAGTAAAGAAGCTGGTGGTGCAGACTTCCTTCGATGATTATTTCATTGAAGGCGACCCGATGCTGATTAAAACGGAAGAATTTAAAGCACACTTCGGCAATGATTACTATGTGGGCGTATTGACACGCACGGACAACCATTTCACAAAAGAATCGCTGGAAACCCTCCGCGCGCTGTCCAACGAACTATTGGACAGCCTGTCATACGTCGACAAAATCACCTCGCTGACCGACATTGAATTCCTCGTAGGAAATGAAGAGGGAATGGCTATCGAGCAGATTGTCCCCGATACCATTCCTTCGGACGCTGCCGCGCTGTCGGCTATCCGCGACAGGGCGTACAGCAAACCCAACGTGGCACGCAAGCTGATTTCGAATGACGGCACATTGTCATGGATACTCGTCAAGCTCCGCCCTTTTCCCGAAGATTCCATCTGGAAAAAGATGACCACCGTTTCTCCCGACATACAAACGGGAGCCGAAGTGGAACGGATTATAAACAAACCGCAATATGCCTCCTTGCATCCCGAAGCGACCGGCATGCCCTACATCAGCCAGCAGAAGGTGAAATTCATCTCCCAGGAAATGGGGATGCTGGTGAAGTTCGCCATCCTGATTTCCATCGTGGTCATGCTCCTGATGACACGCTCCCTGCGAGGCGTTATTGCCCCCTTCATCAGCACTTTCGGCGGACTGCTGATTACTTACGGCATCGCCGGGGAATTTGGCTTCTATGTAGATTCGGCCACTTCCATCATTCCCGTCATCTTGGCATTCGCCGTCTCCATAGCCTACAACATCCACTTGTTTTCCTACTTCAACAAGCAGATGCGGCAACACGGCAAGCGGAAGCAGGCGGTCATTGAAACGGTGGCAGAAACGGGCTGGCCTGTTTTGTTTTGCGGGTTCACGACTATTGTGTCACTCCTTTCCTTCCTGGCCATAGCCATGCGCCCCATGCGCTTCATAGGCATCAACACTTCCCTGTGCGTGCTCTTCGTGTTGCTTACCACGTTGGTAGTGACTCCCGTTCTATTGAGTTTTGGCCGTGACAAAACGCCCCGGCCGGGCGTCACGGAAACCACCGATACCCGTTGGACCCGCCTCATGGTACGAATCAGCCGGTTCGACTTGCATCATGCCAAGGCCATCATGACGGTCTTCTTCATCTTGTGCGTCCTTTTCGGCATCGGCATGTTCCGTGTGGAACCGGCTTTTGACATGGAACGGACGATGGGGGCGAAAGTGCCTTATGTAAACAAGCTGCTGGATGTGAGCCATTCGGAGCTGGGTTCGCTTTATTCCTATGACATCATGGTCGACTTTCCCCAAGAAGGGGAAGCCAAGTTGCCGCACAACCTGAAAAAGCTGGAGGAAATGGCGAAACTTTCGGAAAAGTATGCCCTGACCAAGCGTACCACTTCCATTCTGGATATTCTGAAGGACCTGAACCAGACCCTTAACGGCAATGATTCAGCCTACTACCGTATTCCCGACAAGGAAGACGAAGTGGCGCAATTGCTGCTGCTCTATGAGAATGCAGGCGGTTCGGAATCGGAATATTGGATGGATTATGAATACAAGCGCCTCCGGCTGATGGTGGAAATGGACGATTATAACTCGGCCGAAGCGGAGCGCGAGCTGGCGGATATCCAGCGGAAGGCTGCGCAACTGTTTCCCGATGCCAAGGTGACGGCCGTGGGCAACATACCCGAATTCACCGCCATGATGCAATATCTGGTACGCGGACAGGTGGTCTCCTTTGCCGTTTCGATACTCATCATCGGGTTGATATTGATGCTGGTATTCGGCAAGGTGCGTATCGGGCTTATCGGGTTGATACCTAATATCGCTCCAGCCATTTTTGTGGGTGGTTATATGGGGTGGATGGGCATTCCGCTTGACATGATAACGGCTACCATTATGCCGATGATGCTCGGAATGGCGGTGGACGACACTATTCATTTCATCAACCATTCCCATCTGGAGTTCGATCGGAATGCCAATTACCGTCTGGCCATCCGGCAAACCTTCCGCGTGGTCGGCGTGGCTATCGTGACGACATCCATTATCACCTCGGCCGTCTTTGCAGGCTTCATGGGGTCTGTCAGCCTGCAATTCGGGAATTTCGGGCTCTTGGCTATCATCGGAATCATCTCGGCGTTGCTTGCCGACCTGTTCGTTACCCCCATTCTGGTAAAAGGATATAAAGTATTCGGAAAAGAAAATAATAACATTAAATGACATGATTATGAAAAAGAAAAGTATGATGCTGCTGGCAGCCCTGCTATGGACAGCCTGCACAATGAGCGCCCAGACGTTGGACGGACGAGAAATAATGCAGAAAGTAAAAGACCGTCCCGACGGCGACACGCGCTATGCCGAGATGGAACTGAGCCTTGTGAAAAAGAACGGCAGCAAACGCCAGCGCAAACTCGTCTCCTGGTCCATGGATGTGGGCAAGGACGTAAAGAAAGTGATGTTCTTTACCTACCCGGGCGATGTGAAAGGATCCGGTTTCCTCACCTGGGACTATGATGCCATCGGCAAGGATGACGACAAGTGGCTTTACTTGCCCGCCATGAAGAAAACACGCCGTATCAGCGGTTCTTCATCGAAGACCGACTACTTTATGGGGACGGATTTTACTTATGACGATATGGGCGACCGGAACGTAGATGAAGACAAGCACAAACTGTTGCGCGAAGAAACCTTGGATGGGCAGGAATGCTGGGTGGTGGAATCCGTACCGGTAGACAAACAGGAAATCTACTCACGCAAACTGACCTGGGTGCGCCAAGACTGCCTGATGGGGGTAAAAGTGGAATACTATGACAAGCTGAATGTTCTTCACCGGATACTCACGATTTCGGACATCACTCAAATACAAGGCTTCTGGACCAAGCAACACATGGAGATGACGAATGTGCAGACCGGACACAAGACTATTATTATAATGAAGAATCCCCGCTACAACCTGAAGATAGATTCCAACCTCTTTACGGTAGCCAAACTTGAAAAAGGAATATAGAGCCATGCACAGAAATATCTTCTTGTCAATTATTTGCAGCGTCTTCCTCCTCTTTTCCCTGCATGCGCAGGAGGAAGGCGGCGAAGATAAATTGACTGCACGCATAAAAGGTTTTGTGGATACCTATCATGCCGTACGCACGGAAAGCCCCCACGACTGGATGTCTTCCCGTACCCGCGTGCGCGGCGAACTGACGTTGGAAAAAGGCGGCATGGGAATGTTTGTTTCCATGAATGCCACTTACAATGCCATCCTGAAGGATAAAACCGGCATCGACCTGCGCGAAGCCTATCTGACTTACAGCAAGCAGAACTGGGAAGTGAAAGCCGGACGGCAAATCATCATCTGGGGAGTGGCGGATGCCATGCGCATCACGGACATCGTTTCTCCGATGGATTACACCGAATTTCTGGCACAGGACTACGATGATATCCGCATTCCCGTCAATGCCTTGCGAATCAAATATGTCCGTCCCGCATTCAGTGCCGAAGCCCTCCTGATTCCTATACCGGACTTCTTTATCCTCTCCGCTGCCGCAGAAAATCCATGGGCGATGACCCTCGGTTCTCCCGTGCCCTATACCATGGACCTGGAACAGCGAAAGCCCCGTAAAGCCATCGCCAATATGGAGTTTGGCGGGCGCATCGGTTTTTATCTGAGTGGGATAGACTTCTCGTTTTCCGCCCTGCACACGTGGAACAAGATGCCGGTATTCCGCAAGACGATGGATGCCGTCGGCCATTCACTTTCTGTCAGAGGGGAATACAGGCGGATGACGATGCTTGGTGCAGATTTCTCCTTGCCCTTGGGCAAATTTGTCCTGCGCGGCGAAGTGGCAGAGTATTTCCACGAAGCGCAGGAACCTGCCGTGGGTGAAGATGTGCGTACAAATACGTCTACCTATGCGCTTCTTGGTTTGGACTGGTATCCCGGCAATGACTGGAACGTGGGGCTGCAATATTCCCACAAATACATTTCGGGGCAAATGGCTGCCTGCACCGGTTACCGGAATGCAGGAATGTCGACGGTACGCATCTCAAAGGACTGCCTGCACAATACGCTGAATCTTTCCACTTTTGCCTATATAGATGTGTCCAATGGAGCGGTGTACAACCGTTTGAGTGCGGATTATGCTGTCAATGACCAGATTCATGCCATAGTGGGATATGATTTATTCAGTGCGGACGCCGGAATGTTTGCCATGTACAAGCACAATTCGGAAGTGTGGTTGAAATTGAAATATAGTTTTTAGGGTTGCTCCTAAGTCTGTTTGTTATTGATGATTGTGGCGCAAGGAAGAGTTGAGAATTGAAGCGACTCCGGAGCGGTTATTCCAGGAACGGTTTGGCGGCGGGATACGCCGTTAAACCGTTCGCTTTTCGTTTAACGAAAAGACAACTTGCTGTCCCCTAATGGGGACAACGCTTTTAAGTAGAACTGTAGATTGCTCCGCCTGATGCCTCCTCCCTTCCGCAAAACCTCTCCATATATGTCCATATTTTTCGATAAAAAAGTCGGTCTTTAGCGGAAAATTGGCATTAAAAATATGCCTAAATGGTTAAAAAAAGCTCGGTATTGCTGAATAATCAGCTATAATCCATTAGATAATCAGGTAAATTGGTATTTAGGTAAATTGGTATTCTGATATTCTTCTAATTGGGTATTCTGATATTCGGGTTATTAGGTAAATAGGTATTCAGGTATTACTGAAGTTTAGACCGTTTGGTAATCTGATAATCTGGTAAATAGATATTTAGGCTATTTGGTATATTGATATTCAGATAATAAGGTATTTAGAAAAACAGACAGTAAGGTAGGGAGCAGATAAATGCCGAAGGAATGTAATAAAACAAGACACTTGATAAGGACTTTTAGCCTAAGCTAAACTAAGCTAATCCATTGATAATAAGGTTCGTAATGCTACGATATGTGAGAATATAATGCTACCTTAGCACTATGATAATAAAGGATAAAGCATTATGAATGAACAAATTAGAAATATTTTAGCGCAGGATGCCACCAAGACGAGCAAGATCCGGCAGCTGCTTCTTTTGGGCATGACACGCCGGGAAATCGCCGACCTGCTGACAAACGGAAATTATGGCTTCGTACACAATGTTTACAAAAAGATGTTGCAAGACGGTTTGATTGAGAATATCTGGAACTCAGCCATTGAAACAAGACAGACGGTGCGGCTGGACTATACCTTCACTCATAAATTCGGTATCGAAATCGAAGCCTATAACTGCAGCATGAGCCGAGTGGCGCATGAGTTGAGGGAAGCCGGTATCCATGTTACCGTCGAAGGTTATAACCATACGACACGGGATCATTGGAAACTCGTTACCGACAGGAGCCTGCAGGGGAACGATACTTTTGAGCTGGTCAGCCCGATACTGGCCGGTGAAGCCGGGTTGAAAGAACTGGAAAAGGTATGCTGGGTGCTTGACCTCTGTAATGTAAAGGTAAACGACAGTTGCGGGCTACACGTCCATCTGGATGCGGCGGACTTCAATATGAATACCTGGAGAAACCTGGCTCTGAGTTACAAACACCTTGAAAATCTGATCGACGCTTTCATGCCGGATACGCGCAGGAACAACAGATACTGCAAAAGCCTGAACCATGTTTCCGATGAGAGGATAAAATCAGCCGGAACGATAGATGACCTGCGGGATGTTTTTGACCGCGACAGATACCACAAAGTAAACTTTGAGGCTTACTCCCGGCATAAGACGGTTGAGTTCCGCCAGCATTCCGGTACGACAAACTTCACAAAGATGGAGAATTGGATCTTATTTCTGAACGGTTTGATTACCTTTGCGAAACAGGACAACCTCTCCGGCAGGAACACTCTGGAGAGCCTGCCTTTTCTGGACGAGAAACAAAAATTGTATTTCAAAATTAGAACTAAAAAATTGGCGAGATGAAGAAAGAGTATATTTTACTGGATGGCGGCCGGATAGCCGCTTCCAGTGCGGAAGAGTTCGTCTGGCTGCTTCGTGAGGGGAGCTGGTTCGACAATGATTGCACCGACGGGGAGTATATGCAGCGGTTTGCCACGCGTTACAACGAGTCGCATGGTGTAACGGTTTCCACCGATACACCTGAACAGTTCATGACCGACCTGATGAAGGACGGCTATATCAAGGAGCGGTAAGCTCCGTTCCTTTATTATTATATTCCCTGCCTTCAGTCTGGAGGCGGGGATTTTTTTCTTTCATCGCAATCCCGTCCTGTTCTTTTGGGGAATTTCTCTCCGGTATCCATGACAATTCATGACTTTCCATGACAATCCATGACGGGGTATTCCACCCTATTGGGGCATTCATTTTCTTTGTGCCGTAAATAGTTACACAGTAATCAGAAATTAAAAAGAAAAGGCATGAAAAAAGAACCGTTATTAATTGCTGTCGCCAGCCAGAAAGGAGGCGTAGGCAAATCCGTCTTTACGGTGCTGCTCGCCAGCATCCTTCATTACCGGAAAGGCTACCGGGTGGGTGTCGTGGATTGCGACTCCCCCCAGCACAGCATTGCCCTGATGCGTGAACGCGATATCAAGAGCGTGATGGAGAATGATACTCTAAAGGTAAACCTCTACCGCCAGCACGAGCAGATTCAGAAACGCTCTTATCCGATCATCAAAAGCGACCCGGAGAAAGCCGTCGAGGATTTGCACCGGTACATGGAAAAAGAGGATGCCGTTTTTGATGTCGTGCTGCTCGACCTTCCCGGAACGCTCCGCAGTGAGGGGGTAATCTACACCATTTCCGCGATAGACTATATCTTCGTCCCGCTTAAAGCGGACAATATCGTCATGCAGAGTTCCCTTGAATTTGCCGCTGTACTGGAAGACGAACTGATATCCAAACACAATTGTAACCTTAAGGGCGTCCATTTTTTCTGGAACATGATTGACAAAAGGGAACGGAAAGAGGTGTACGAGTCATGGAACCGTGTAATCCGGAAAGCGGACCTGAAACTGCTGGACTCACGCATTCCGGACACGAAACGTTACAACAGGGAAATAAGCCCGACGCAGAACAGTATCTTCCGTTCCACGCTGTTTCCACCGGACAACCGGCAGGAAAAGGGATCGGGGTTGTCCGAACTGGTGGAAGAGATATGCCGTATCGCCGGTTTAAACGAACCGGACGCTATCTAAAACAGAACAGCTTATGAATAAATCAGACAAAAAGAAAATATTCCCCGGAGGCATAGACGAGCAGGCGATACTGGACATAGTCGCTTCCAAAGGTTCGATGCTGTCCATTCTCTCCGAAACGCCTCCCCAGCCGGATACGGCGGAAGTAATCCCTCCGGAACCGGCGGCAACCGGGAAGCAGGCGTTTACTGACAAAGAGTGTGATGCTTTCATTGCAAATTTCCTGAATGTACCCCGGAGTGAGTCCACCACGACGCTTCATATCGATGCCGATATACACCGGCGTATCTCTTCCCTGGTGTGGGCCATCGGCAACAGGAAAGTCACCGTCGCCGGAGTCACCAACCGGATACTGGCACTTTTCTTCGAACAGAACGAGAAGCTGCTTCATTACATTATCGAAAAACATTGCAAATCATTTAAAACAAAATAGCCGTATGGAATATCTTTTTATTCTCCTGTTCATTTATGCCTCCTACCTGAGCATTGAAAAGTATGTCCATACGGGCGGTATTTTCACATGGAGGGGCGGAAAAGACAAAAAGGAATATCGGGCCGCACCTGCCGCCATTCATCCGGAAACACCCCTGTCCGAGGCGGGAATAATAGGCAAAAGCCGGTACCGGATGCGACAATCACTGACAATGGATGACAATAGCGGACAAGCTGAATCAGATATTGAAAAGAGCGATACCTTTACTCCCGAAAAGGAAACAGGGCCGGTTCCTCGAGCGCACGAACCCTTTGACAAGCATACGAAATTCCCGGAAGTTCCGGCCCCCTTTCAAAAATTGAATTATCCTGAAATCGACTATATGCAGGAGGCTTCCCCTTCTTCCGGTGAAGAAAAGGAAGAGATTCCCGAACGCTACGAGATTACGGGATACGTACAGCGGAGCAATCCCCACCGGGCAACCGGTGTCACCTTTGACGATCTGGATATGATAGAGAAAGTGATGACATCAGACATTCCCGCAACGGAAGCGGAACAGGAACAAACCCGGCAGACTTTCCAACGGCTGGAAGGTACGAACATGGAGCGAATCCTGCAGGCGGGCATCCTGGGTAACAACGACAAGCTGAAACGGTATATGCGCCTGTATGTGGATAAGGGCGAACCCCATTTACTGACCAGAAAGGACAAGGACGACATTCTCCGGGAATTTGATATTACGGAGCATGTGCCTGAATAGATAATAAAGACGATAGTATGAGAAAGTATTATGACTCCGGTTGATCCGGGCATGGTGAGTTTTTGAAGCAGAGTGTATAACCTATTAAAACGAAGAGATATGAGAGGCTTCTATGATTCCGGTTGATCTTTTCCCTTTACCGGAGTGAACATTCAAAACAAGTAATTAACCCCTTAAAAAACGGAGGTATCTATGATTGGTTACTATGACTCAGGTTGATCCTAAAAAAGACATCGTGGTTGCAAGAGACAAACCGTAGGCAGGAAACTTCCTGCGGTTTGTTTGAAACAAGTTTTTTATTCACATTAAAAAAATTAGATTGTATATGAAAAGACATTTTAAAAAGACGGTCGCATTTATCGCATGAATAGCTATTTCCACTCTGGGTGCCTATGCCGAAGGGGATGGAAGTGCCGGTATCACAAAGGCCACATCCATGCTTTCCAGCTATTTCGACCCGGCCGCGAAATTGATATATGCCGCAGGGGCTATCGTAGGGCTAATCGGAGCGATAAAAGTTTATTCCAAGTTTTCATCAGGGGACCCCGATACCGGAAAAACTGCCGGATCTTGGTTTGGAGCCTGTGTCTTCCTGATTGTCGCTGCGACCGTCCTGCGTTCCTTCTTCCTGTAATATAGACGGTTATGGAATACAATATCAACAAAGGGATCGGACGCAGCGTGGAGTTTAACGGCTTGCAGGCGCAATATTTGTACTTCTTTGTAGGAGGCTTGCTTGCCATCTTCCTGTTGTTCGTCATCTTTTATATGATAGGTATTGACCGGTGGTTCTGCATCGGCTTCGGTGTCCTCTCCGCTTTCGGTCTGGTCTTCGGGGTGTTCCACCTGAACAAGAAGTACGGTCCCAATGGCTTGATGAAGCTGGCAGCTGTCAAATACCACCCGTTCTATATCATCAATCGCAAACGTATATCTTCCTTATTTAAAAAACGCATTCATGAGAAATATATTAAAAGCCGCAACGCTGGAAAGTAAGTTTCCTATCCTGTCCGTGGAAGAAGGATGCATCCTCTCCAAGGACGCGGACGTGACCATCGGCTTCAAGGTCTTCTTGCCGGAGCTGTTCACGGTCACTTCCGCAGACTATGCATCCATGCACGGCACATGAACGAAGGCAGTCAAGGTACTGCCGAATTACACGATAGTACACCGGCAGGACTGGTTCCTGAAAGAGAATTATAAGGCCGACACGCAGAAAGACGAAATGAGCTTTCTGGACCGTTCCTTTGAACTTCATTTTAATGAGCGGCCTTTCCTGAACCATTTTGCCTACCTGTTCATCACCAAGACAACCAAGGAGCGTAGCCGCAAAGAGAGCAATTTCTCCATCCTCTGCCGGGGAAACATCATCCCGAAGGAAGTCCGGGACAAGGATGCGGTCAGCCGGTTTCTGGAAAGTGTCGACCAGTTCGAGCGTATCCTGAACGACTCGGCCTTTATCCGTCTGGAACGGTTGACCACCGATGAGATTGTCGGCACGCCGCAGCAGGCCGGACTGGTTGAGAAATATTTTTCCCTTTCACAGCAGGACACGACCACACTGAAGGATATCCGGATGAGCGCATCGGAAATGCGTATTGGGGACAATATCCTTTGTGTACACACCCTTTCCGATGTGGATGATCTTCCCAGCAGTGTCCAGACGGATACCCGGTATGAGAAATACTCCACCGACCGCAGTGACTGCCGTTTGAGCTTTGCTGCTCCGGTGGGCCTGATGCTTTCCTGTGACCATATCTACAACCAATATTTGTTCATAGACGATTCGGCGGAAATCCTGCAACGCTTCGAGAAGACGGCACGCAACATGCATTCGCTCTCCAAGTACAGCCGTGCCAACCAGCTCAACAAGCAGTGGATCGACGCTTACCTGGACGAGGCGCACTCTTTCGGGCTGACAGCTATCCGTTGCCATTGCAATGTCATGGCATGGTCGGACAACCGGGAGAAGCTCAAGGTGATAAAGAATGATACCGGTTCGGCTCTAGCACTGATGGGATGCAAGCCCCGTTACAATACCATTGACACGCCTACCCTGTACTGGGCGGGCATTCCCGGCGGTGAGGGTGATTTTCCTGCCGAGGAGTCCTTCTATACCTTCATCGAGCAGGGAGTCTGCTTCTTTACCGGGGAGACCAACTATGCGGATTCCCTGTCGCCTTTCGGCATCAAGATGGCAGACCGCACCAACGGAAAACCGCTGCATCTGGACATCTCGGACGAGCCGATGCACCGTGGTATCATTACGAACCGTAACAAGCTGGTCATCGGTCCTTCCGGTTCGGGCAAGTCGTTTTTCATGAACCATCTTGTAAGACAGTATTGGGAACAAGGCACTCATATCATATTGATTGATATCGGGAACAGTTACAAGGGTTTATGCGACCTGATCCACCAGCGTACAAACGGGGAGGATGGCGTGTATTATACGTATAGCGAAAAACACCCGATAGCTTTCAATCCTTTTTTCACCGAGGGTGCGCCCATAATGGAAGCGTAGTAAATATCTCTTTAGCAAGAGATTAGGTTAGAGTTCAAATTTCATAAATGTAACAAAATGAAAAGGAAACCTACTCCCAGCCAACTTATCCTAAAGGGAAACCCGAGGGGGAGTGCAGCATGTTGGAAAAGCGATAAGTCAACAAATTGTCATGTTGCGACTGAATTGCGAGGGGGAACGATAGACACGAGGATGAAGCCTGATTGGTTGAACGATAGCTCAGTGGCAAATGAAGAAGCGATGGCGAAAGACAATTATATACGCCATACTGTGATACCTTTTCTCAGTCGTTCGGGAGAAGAGGCAAGAACTAATTACAGCACAACCGTAATAAACGGAGAAAAGAGCGAACGTCGCATCCGACAGTCTATCACGCTAATAGTTATTACGCTAACTAAATGGGGATTGCCTAAACCGAAACGCCGTAAGGCTATAGAGTTTGCTCTTGAATATTCGGCATGGCAACGGAGCTTCCATAGTAGTCCGAACAGGGGAAAGCCTTGTACATGGCGAAGGGAAGCAGTTGATAATTTTAATATAAATCAAAGGAAAACGTGAGAGACGTATGAGAAATCCAGAGAAAGTATTTAGAAGCGTAGAACAACCCAAAACAACCAGAAATATCCAAGCGTAAATCTTTGTTTATCAGTGTATTTTAAAAATTAACACTTTTCGGCTGCTTTTTGATGCTTCCCAAATTTCCACATATTTTTGAGACGTATTTCTGACGTGGAGAATTTGCGGAGCTTGTTTTTTGTCACACCGTGCAGACTGTTGACAAGGGTTTACAACCGTTTACGACAAGCGACAGCAACCGCTTCCACTTGCAGCGATAGTAACATCGTGCAGAAAGGTGACAACGGTTGACTTCCGTTTACCCCCGTTCACCATTTCAGAGGTACACGATGAAGGAATGAACCAGTAAACGATAAAGCAGCATGAAAGCAACAAGAAAATGCAGTTTTTGCGGCAAGTCATTTGTAACCCGGAGCGGGGTGCAGAGATATTGCAGCGAGGCTTGTCAGGCGGAAGCCAAACGAGCCAGAACGGAACAGAAGAACAACCTCTTCAAAGTCGCCCGACCCTTGATGGAGATACAGCATCAGGAGTATCTCACCTTTTCCAAAGCAGCCATACTCATGGGCTGTTCCCGGCAGTATGTTTACAAACTTGTAGCCCTCGGCAAGCTGAAAGCCTCACGTATCAGCAACCGCATGGCATTCATCCGCAAGGCGGACATCGAGCGGATGCTGGAGGGCAATCCCTACCACCGTGTCCTGCCTGGCAGCACTTCAGCACCGAGAAAATCCGCATCATCGTCCTTACCAGCCAAAAGAGAAAAAAGGGAAAAGGAAACCGATGAAGTGCTGGATTTCTATTCGGGCGAGGAGGTGATGTTGCTCTTCAAGGTCAAGCAGTCGTGGCTATACACCACCGCCAAGCGCAACCGCATACCTATCTGCCGCATCGCAGGGAAGAACTATTACAGCAAGAGGCATATTGACGAGTTTTTCGGTGTGGCAGTTGATACCAGCAATATCACCGACTGGCTCCTGATTGAAGAAGCGGAAGAGCTGTTCGGCATGAGGCCGACCGCACTCCGGGCATACGCCCATCGCCACAAGATACCGACCAAAAGAGAATACGGACGCACCTACTACTCCAAATCCCATCTAGACGAACTCCGCAGGACAGACCTCGTGAACGATGAACGCTACTACACCGTGGAACAAGTCCGGCAGATTTATGGGCTTTCCTCCGCCAATATCAGCCATATCGTCAAGGTGAAACGCATCGAAAAGATAAAAGTAGGTGTGAAAAACCTGCTTTTACGCTCCGATGTGGAGCGTGTCATGGCTGAAAGGGAGAAACAACCGTGAGCAACCGACATTTCCGGAAAATTATTTCAAAATGATTGCCGTGGAGGTATTCACGGTTGTTTCACGTTGTTCCTTTGCCACCGTAAACACGGAGACACCTCCGAAAATGTACAACCAATTAAAACAACATCATTATGAGCAAATGCAAGACAGTAACTTTGCGCAAGCGCAAGATTAAAAACGGGACACAGTATTCGCTGTGTCTGGACTATTATCCCGGCTATCGTGACAACATCACCATGAAAGTGATAACACGTGAAGCATTGGGAATTTACATTTTCGTCAAACCTGCCAACCAACAGGAACGTGACTTCAATGTACGCATGATGAAAAAGGCGGAGATACTTCGCAACAGGCGTTACGAAGCCATCTTCAACGAAAACAACGGCTTCTTTGACAAAGCCAAGATGAAAGGGGATTTTCTCGCCTACTTCAAGGAACTGACAGAGAGGAAGAATATCAAGTGGCAGCACGTTTACAAGCACTTCGAGCGGTTTGTGAACGGCAAATGCACCTTTGAGGAGGTGGACGTGGACTTGTGCCGCAAGTTCATGGAGTACCTGCTAAACGCACCCCAATCCATACGCACCAATCAAAAACTGCATATCAATTCTGCGGCAGGCTACTGGTCGGCTTTCCGTGCGGTACTTCACACCGCCTACCGGGACAGGAAAATAAAGGAAAACCCCAACGGATTCTTAGACCGCATAGAGAGCATTCCCACCATGAGGGAGCATCTGAGCCAAGAGGAACTGATACGGCTTGCCGAAACCCCTTGCGAGGAAGATGTCTTGAAAAGGGCTTTTCTTTTCGCCTGCCTGACCGGACTGCGGAAAAGCGACATCAGGCAGCTCACTTGGCAGCAGATACAGCCGTACACCAACGGCAAGATGTTCGTGACCACCCGTATGCAGAAGACGAAGCAGATTGTACACAACCCTATCAGTGATGAAGCATACGGACTGCTCGGAGAACGGCGCGAGGGGCTTATCTTTGACGGGTTCAAGGACAAGATGCTGCAAGGACCGCTGAAACGCTGGCTCTTGGCGGCAGGCATTACCAAGAAGATAACCTTTCACTGCACCCGTCATTCATTCGGAAGCCTGCACGTGGAAATGGGTACGGACATGGCTGTCATACAAACCTATATGGGACACAAGAACATTACCACCACACAGATTTATTCCAAGATGGCGGCACAGCAGATGTGCGAGGTCGTGGACAAGATAACCCTGAAACGCAAGGAGGCATAAGGCATCCTCAAAGTCCGGGATATTCAGAGGGAGCGGTTATTGCGTGGAGCTTTAACCGCTCCCTCTGTTTTCTGCCACACCATTCCTTAAAAAGTCCTTAAAGTACGATAGTCGGGTACGATTTCGGACATTTGGTGAAAAACATTGAAAAAGAAACCACTAACCAAGGATAATGAGTAATAATTGGAAGAAGACTATTAAATTTGCGGAAACAGCAACAAGTAACAACCGAATAAGACAAGAAACATGGAACCGTCCGTAAAAGACAAACATATCATCTGGGGATTTGTCGGCTTTGCCATCCTCCTAATATCTTCCATAGCGACACTGGTTGTCGCAGATAAATTCAATCAGGACAACTTTGTGCGTCTGATAGTCTTTGTATGCAGCAACCTCCTTGGCTGGCTGCTCTATCTCTCTTTCCAGACAGTCATTTTCGACACATACGAAATCTACCGAATCAAGTTCGGCAAGAAAAAGACGCCTGCCGAAATTGCAGAAGTTCGGGAAGACCAGCCCCAAGATGCACACGAGCCTGTAACCCCTGCATCAATGCCGACAGGCGGAGAAGCCACCCCGGATATAAGACCGACAGAGATTGCCATATCCCCGGAGCTTCACGAGAAAAACCGTGCCGATTACGAGGACAGGGAGCAGCGGGAAAATGAAGAGCGCATCGCTATGGTCATGGAATACATCCATTTCATCATGCCCCGTATCGCAGACAAGGAAACCGTGAACCACATCTGTGGCGAGGTCAACAACTGGATGCGGCTTCACAGCTATAAGCCCAAGCCGATAAAAGGACGGCTGACCAAAGACATTTCAAACATTCCGCTCCGGCATTTCGTGTGGAATATCTCCGAGCGTTTCATGTACAAGAAATACTACACGGGGGACAACCGTGCCCGCTTCATCAGCACCCTTTTCCCACGGGAGTTTGCCGATACGGACATAGCGACCATCAAGAACTTCAAGGTAGAGCCGTTAAAGACACTGATTCCCATTGACGAGCCTGAAAACGGCAGACTGGATTTCCATTATCCGGCAGATTATATACGGGAAGAGTATAACCAGCCTTTCCATAACCAATAACCACGAGTAATCAACAACAGACAACTGTCTGTATCACACCGTTTCCCGAATAAGTTTACCCGTCATTCACGGTTGGGCATCGTTATTCGGGAATTATTTTGCAATGACCTTTCGTGGAGGTATTCACGGCTGTATCATTCCAGTCCTTTGCGCCAAGCCTTACAAAAGAGGCGAGTACGCAAATGGAAAAAACAGTGATTACATTCAACGACCTCCCGGAGGTCGTGGCTCAGCTTCGGGACGAGGTGATGAGCCTGAGAAGCCTGCTTACCGAGCAGCGCAGTGTGAACAATGCAAAGGCGGTGGACACCCATGTCCCCATGTCAGTGGAAGAGGCGGCGGAATATTTGGGCATTCCCAAAGGCACGCTCTACATGAAGCTGTCGGAGGGAAGCATTCCCGCCACCAAGCCCGGCAAACGATATTGCCTTTACAGGGACGAACTGGACAAATGGCTGGAATTCTCCCGTAAGAATCCCGTACCCCTGTCCGATGAGGAACTGAGCGAATCCTTATCTTCTTCCCACCGCCGCAAACCCGCTCCACGTAATTGGTAAACGTCATGGAAGAGGACAAGAATTATATCAGTCTAATACATGGCGACCTGACGAGGGCGACCCAAGTGCAGCACGGGATGCCGGACAGCATCGGCGTGATGAGTATCAAGACCGCCAACCGGACGATACTCGAAGCATCTCTGCTGCCCACGCCCCGTGCGCTGTGGGACAGTTTCTGGTATGAGGGGGAACTGTCCTGCCTCTTTGCGGATTCCAATGTGGGCAAGTCCATCCTTGCCGTGCAGATAGCCGACCGTATCGCCCGGACGGACAATGTGCTGTATCTGGACTTTGAACTGTCCGAAAAGCAGTTCCAGCTCCGCTATACCAACGAGCATAGGAAGCCCTACACCTTTCCCGAAAGGCTGTACCGGGTTTCGCTTGACTGCAATTCGTTGCTGGAAGCCGATTTCGAGGAAGCCATCATGGGAGGCATCGAGCAGATGGCTCTGCAAACCGAGTGCAAGATTTTCATCGTTGACAATCTTACCTACCTGTGCTGCGCCATGGAGAAAGGCGATGCGGCAGGACGGCTGATGATACAGCTCAACAACCTCAAAAAGAAATACGGGTTGTCCGTCCTTGTGCTGGCGCATACTCCAAAACGCTCTTTGGACTGCCCCATTACGTCCAACGACCTTGCTGGCAGCAAACGGCTCTACAATTTCTTTGACAGCGTGTTTGCCATCGGGAAGAGTGCGCAGGACGGAGGGCTTCGCTATGTAAAACAGCTCAAAGTCCGATATGGGACATTCTCCCACGATGCGGACAATGTAATCATCTACGAGATTGAGAAGGTGGACGCTTTCCTGCAATTTGTGTTCAGGGGCTATTCAACGGAAAAGGAACACCTGAAGAAATTGGGCGACAATGAATCCAGCCAGAGGGACTGCCAAATATTACGACTGTCCCAGTCGGGGAAGTCCGTCAGGGAAATAGCCTCACAGGTGAACTGCGGCAAATCCACCGTCAGCCGGATAATCCAGCGCAACAGAAAAGTGGAGGAATCAGTCGTTCCAAGTGTCCCGCTGTCCCAACCCGAAGAAAACGGGACGGTGGGACAATATGGGACAGGTGGGAGAACGGAGGGAACAAGGCAGACGGAGCTGTTTATCGGTCAGGAAAGAGAGGAGGACAAGCCATGAAACAGCCTGTACATATCTGTATAAAGGATAACCGCCTTGTTTATCGGAGCGGTAACGGTACGAACGGAAACTTGATTTCTCAGAGTGTCCCAAGGTGTCCCACTGTCCCGACCCACAGGACGTGGGACAATGGGACAGGACGGGACGGTAATAATTTCATTGAAAAATAGAGGAGGCAAGCAATGGGTAATTATACATTACAGAAATATAAAGGGATGGCAACACGCCATACCTGCCCCAATTGTGGGGACAAGCGTTCTTTCACATACTATGTGGATGAAAGCGGTACGCCCCTGCACCCGTCTGTCGGCAGGTGCAACCATGAAAGCAGCTGTGGGTATCATTACACTCCAAAGGCGTATTTCCATGACCACCCCGAATGCCGTACTGCCAACGGTTTCTCTTTTGGCAGGCAGAGGTCGGAACGGAAGTCTGTGCAGATACCATCCCAAGCAACCATAGGCTGCATACCGTCAAAGTACGTGGAGAGGTCGCAAAGCGTGCATAGCAATTTCTTCCGCTTCATTTCATCGCTCCTTGATTCCTATTACGGCAGCAAGGCAAAGGACGTGTTGAAGAGATTGTTGGAAGAGTACCGTCTGGGGGCTACCCGTGACGGGGCTGTCATATTCTGGCAGATAGACCGCACAAACAGGGTACGCACGGGCAAGGTGATGCAATACAATCCCCATGACGGACACCGTGTCAAGGACGGACAGGCATCGGCAGTGGACTGGATACACAGCCTGCTTAAAAGACGGCACGAGCTGACAGAGGAATGGCAACTGTCCCAATGCCTGTTCGGTGAACACCTGCTGGGTACTTATCCCGACAAGGTCGTGGTCTTGGTGGAATCCGAAAAGAGTGCCGTTATCGGCTCTGTCATCTTTCCCGGCTATGTATGGCTGGCGACAGGCGGCAAGAGCCAGTTGAGAGAGGAAAAGCTCCGTGTGCTGACCGGGCGCACCGTGCTTCTCTTTCCCGATGCGGACGGATATGAGGAATGGAAACAGCGTGCCGAAAACATGACTTTTTGCAAGACGGTCGTGTCCGACATCATTGAGAAGAATGCCACCCCGGAACAGAAAGCGGCACACATAGACATAGCCGACTGGATTATCTTCCAAATACGGGAAAACAAAATAAATTGTACAGCCGACTACTTGGTAGAAGCGGAAAGAATCCTCTGCCAGATGATAGAAAAGAATCCCGTCCTGCAAAAGCTGATAGATGATTTTGACCTTGTACTGGTCGGTGCATCCCCAATCGGAAGCAGTGGCGAAAACCCTCCATAACGGAGGAGAGCGGAAGCCGTAGGCTGTGGGTAACGGACAATGGCTTGCCATTGATATAGCCCACTATAACTACACGCTCCGCTTCCGTAGTTGTGGGCTCTCCCGAGGG
>ENA-ORRA01000966-ORRA01000966.1-human-gut-metagenome-genome-assembly--contig:-NODE-966-length-22045-cov-4.395452_pt1 | contig 22045 bp, 23 predicted proteins | sample MGYA00242169_ERZ509122 | MGnify/ENA primary metagenome ERZ509122 (study PRJEB26280, sample SAMEA2338650) | human gut metagenome | biome: human gut; feature: human-associated habitat; material: faeces...
GGCCGCTATGAGGCCCGGCGTCTGCCCCCGCGCAATCGCTACGGCGAATTCCGCCGCCGTCGCCACGAGTACAACGACGATCACGAGGACTGGGGCTATCGCGGCGACGAGCACGATGACATGGGCCGCCGCCGTTACCGCGAGGACGACTGGCAGACTCAGGGCTTCGTGGACCCGGAGCGTGAGCGCCGCTACTACGAGGACGAAAACGACCGTGAACGCCGCCGTGAGCGTCGTAGCCGCCGTGAGCGGGAATATTACGACGATGACGACGGCTATGACTGAGCGGACGGTCACGGACGGGATGAAAACCAAGCTGAAGAAGCTGACCGAGAACCTCGGGGCGGCGGTGATTATTTACGCGAAACCCTGAACTTCGAATGGGATACCGTAAACAGCCCGCCGCCCACATGGCCGCCCTATCTCGCCAAGGGCGAATACTGGGGCATTGTGGAGATGGAATACGGCGAAGCGAAAAAGGCCGTGGACGCCTACAAGGCCGGAACCGGCTGCATTCGTGACGCTATCCGTGAGCTTGGGCATGTGGCTTCGGCTGCGGCCCAGGCCCGCGCCCATCTCATGAAAAAGGAAGAAACCCAAAGCCAGCCCGAAAGGGCAAAGGTGTAACCATGAGCAAACTGCCTCTTCCGGCCCGTTTCAGCGACGGCGTAGTGGACTATTCCTTGGTCTACATTCCCAACCTGCCTGCGGACGCTGATCCGCGCTATGGCATGGAACCCAATGTTTCGCGTATGCACTGCATTGCGCGGAACAGCCAGCAGGTGACGGTGAGCGACAAGGGCAAGATGGTCTTCAGCTATGTTGTCATGCAACAGCCGCCGATTCCAGGCACGACCACGCCCGCGCGGCAATATCTGTTCTTCCGGCTGTCGGACAGGCCAATCCCGTTTGACCTGTTGCAGCCGGGTAACATGATCTGCTATGCGGCCACGCCCAAGCACCAAAGCACAGACCCTGCACAGGGTTTTGTGGATTCCCTTTTCGGCACTGTGGCGGAAGAGTCCCGCGCACAGGGGCCGAAGGAAACATGGGCAAGCGATCTTTTTCAGCCCCCGGCCCCGGAGAGCGGGGAAGAGGCGCAAGAAGAAGGCGAAAGTGTGCCTATCGGCGAGGTGAGCCATGAGTGACGACGCCCTGCGCCGGGTCATGGACCGTGTTGAAGATGATGTCGCGCGGACCATGGAACGGGAGCGTAGCTCTCGGGATGTCTTGAACAAGGTGATCCGTGAAGGCGCGCCGATGTTCATGGCTTACAAGACTCGTGGCCGCGTGCCGTCGCTGCAGCAACTGGAAGAGATAGCGGTAATGCTGTTGGCGATTGTCACGGCTTCGGAAGAAGTCGCGCGCTGACGGTGCGCCCCGGCTGGGTATCGTGCCTGGCCGGGGCGCTATAAGAGGGCATGGATATGAATATCTTGTTTCTGCGGCGTCTTTGCCTAGCTCTGGGCGTGAACACACCGCTGCCAAGGCCGGTGAAGGCGGTCAGCCAATCTCGCAATGCGAAGGCGGTCCAGCCTGAACAGAGTGTGGAGCCGCTTTCCGCGCCTGCCCGGCAGAAGCCGCGCAAGTCGGCCAAAAAAGCTGCCACTGATGTGTAAGGCGGCCTGTGCGCCTGTCTCTGACGGCTCTAAACCGGATGCACGCCCTTATCTGGTCTGTGGCGTGTGCGCCATCTGGATTCCGCTGCGGGAGGATTCCAGCGCTTCGGACGCGGATACAGGCATTTGTCCCCGCAAGTTCTGGCCTCAGAATCACACCAAGGCTCTTGACGGCTGCTATGACGGCGTTTGGCCGATGGAGTAAGGGTTTACCCGGCTACGGCCTGGCGCACGGCATCCGTGATGAAGGCGTTGAGTGATTTTCCTTCAGCAGCAGCCGCAACGCTGGCTTGCTGATACGTATCCGGGTCCAGGCGCAAGGCAAACTTGCCTTGCGCCTTCTTGGGAGACACCCCGTCTTCCGCACACATACGCAAAAAGACATCCAAAGAAATCTTTCCTTCGCGCTTGAGGGATTCCGGGTCCTTGGCATAAAAATCAGCTCCGCCATTCAGCCCGACAAACTCCCCTCGAAACATCTCAATTTCTGGGTCATAGGTGATGACAGCCTGATAACCACCGTCAAATTCCATCACGTTTTTCATGGCTTGACCCCGTTATGTTCCAACCATTTGCGGATACTCGCCACAGCCCCCTTGTCAGTGCAGGGCGAAGGATGTGGCCTGTGAAATACCCGCCGATCATTAAAGAGACGAACACAGACACGCGACCCTTCCGCTTCGGTTAGTTTTGCACCCAAAGCCAGAAAAAGAGCCTCAATATCCACCCATCGGACATTGCCGCTGACCGGACGCTGAAAAATAAGCCACAATGTCTTTTGGTGTTTCCGTGTCATGAGTTTATGATGTCATCTTTTGATATTAAGTCAAGAGGTAATAGGGGGCAATCCAGAATTATTTGTCTATCCGCTGCCGGTGCCGGATAACCCGCGAGAGTTTGCGTTTCCAGCGCGCGCTGTCGAACCGTTCAAGGCAGGCGTCGATGCCCTCAATAACATGCAGCATTTCTCCGGGGGCCACCCATAGCCCCACATGGCAATCCTCGCCGCCCCGGCTGAATATCATCACGTCCAGGGGCAGATACGGGCCGCCGGTCACGTCAAGGTTCCAGGATTCCGACACGGTGCGCCTGACTGTCGCGTCCACTTCGCCGCGGGCATAGGCTTCGGAATAGGCGTCCCCGAGATCGGGCAGTGCCAGACCAAGTTCCTCCCGGTAGGCCAGCATACATAAGCCCCAGCAATCGCAGCCGTCAAAGCCGCGCCCGTGATCCCGGAAGGGGATGCCGATATATTTTCGCAGGTCCATATTACTCTCCGACAGTGATGTTGTTAAAATAGGCGGGCACGAAGCGTAGCCAGGGCATGGGCTCATGGGCGGCGATGTTTTGTGATATGGAGACTTCCGCCGTCTGGCTGTCCCAATTGGCCGAAGATAAGTCCATTTCGGGGTAGCAGATCTCCACGATATCAGGGCTGGAGGCCAGCACCACTTCCAGGGTGACGCGCGGATATTTGCTGTCCACCAGCGTCAGATACGGCGTGACGATGCGGCCCACGTTGGAGAACGTCACCTTGCCAGCCGATGGGGATTCTTCGCTTGAGTCCGGCAATACGGCGTTCATGGGCGCGTAGAGATAAATTTCTCCCCGGCTTTTGGTGCAGTAGATCGGCTCGCCGCTTCTTTCGTCGTTACGCAGCCATTCCGTGGCATCCGTGGACAAGCGGATAGGCTCCACCCACTTGGCGTGGGTCATGGTAATCAGGCCGATTTCTCGCTCTTCAGTGGATGGCTCCAAGATGACCGAAAGCGCTTTAGGTGAGAGGGGCATCGGGCCAGTACTCCAGTGTTAAGGTTATTTGCCAGTCCAGGGTATCGCCGAACAGTTGTTCGTCGTAGATGGACGAATTTTGTCCCACCAGGCGCGCCCGCACATAACGGTTGAGCACCGGATGCGGCCAGTCGAAACAGACCGCGCCCTCCGCGATGGCTTCCGAGACAAAATCCTTGAAAACCGCCAATTGCTCCGCATTGAGCACATAGGTCAGAGAGAGCGTCACCGGCTTGGCGTTGCCGCGTCGGCGCACCTTGGCCGGGCCGCTGTCCATATCGGAACGGATAAGCTGGTTCGGGTATTGTGATTTATAGCCGTTGCGCTGCGGGCGTTGCGGCAGAGTAGGGGGCCAGATTGCGCCCATGTTTACCTCCTGATGGCCCTGCGTTGCAGGCCGGTTTGCTGGTAGAAGGATTTGTTCAGGGTGGTGCCGGGCCGATTGAGTTGCCGGGCCGCCGCGTCGCCCACCATCACATCAATGGTCTTGTTGCCGTAGTTGTCTGTGCGCGTTTCCTGCGTGACCTGTGCGTTGCTGTTGTTGATGATGTTAACCTTGACTTCCGGCGCGGGCGCGGCAGCCGCCTCGCGTTGCGCCTTATGGCTCAGAATGATTGCCTCTACGGTGTTCATGGACGCCTTGAGGCTGTCCATGTCGCGTTGCAGCTGCCGTTGCTCAAAGGTGGCATATACGCCGAGATTGCCGCCGCTGGTGCGCGCCAAAGGCAGGATGGCTTCCCGTCCGGCCTCGCCCATCAACCCGGCCCCGCGCGCGAAGGGCTGCAGCTGGGAGCCGTAGCTGAAGAGAGTGGGCCTCGAGACGATGGAATTGGAGTAATCCGAGATGTTGCCGCCGGAAAAGACGTTGCCCTTGGCGGAAAAATTCACGCCAGGGATATAGTTCACCATGTTTTTAGCCGTATCGGTATAGCTGCCGCCGAACAGGTTGCCCAAGCCGCTCGCCAGGCCCCCCACAATGCCGCCGATGGCCTGCCGCGCCGCGATACGCGCCAAGTCGGAAATAATACTGTTCGCCAGGTCCGCGAAGTTGAGCTTGCCGGTGGTAACGAAGTCGGCCAGGGCGTCGGAAGCGTTGTCAAAGGCGGATGTCAGGGACGTTTCCACCTGTTTGCCAAGGTTGGTGGCTTCTCCGCTCCATTTGCGCATCCCGCGCAGCATGCCGGACCACGGATCGCGGGCCGCCTCCTGCCGCATAAGCTCCTGCATCTTGAGGACATCGTTCATGGCGATGCCGTTTTGAATCCAGTTCTGGCCCTGAATCTCAATGAGCCGGTTCTGGTATTCCATGGACAGATTAAAGTCGCCGGAATATTCGGAAAGCTGCTTGTAAAAGTCGGCGGTGACTTGGAGGTTTTTGGTGTTCCACTGCTTTTCGAGGGCGGCCTTCAGTTCTTCCGTTTTGGCTGTGACTTCGTCGGATTCCAGACCGGCGGCGGTCAGTTTTTGCCCCCATTCCTTAACCGTATCGCCGATCTCGATCTCGCGCAGGGCGGATGTGTTGCCCTGCAATTGCAGAATTTCTTTGTTGAAATCCTTCAGCGTGTTAGCTTTGAAGGCGTCCTGGTACTCGTTTCTCAGGTCGGCAATGCCCTGTGCGGACAGTCCGGCCTCCTTGCCGGTCTTTTCGATTTCCCGGAGTTTCTGATCCAGGGAGGTGACGGCCTGGACTGAGGTGCCGTTGAGGCGGTCTATCTCTTCCTTGAGCTTCTTAATGCCTTCTTGCGCGGTGGCTGTTTTTGATGCGCCTTTGGTGGCCGAGGTAAGCGAGGCGGCTTTCTGGTTGTTACGGATTAACTCCTCTATTTTTTCTCTCTGTTCCGGCTTAACTCCCTCAAAGTTGCCCTGCAAAAACTTTTGGGCCTGTGCTTGCTCTATGCCGATGCTTTTCAGAGCGGCGGCTGCCGCTTTCTGATCTTTGCCAAGGTTGGCGAGCCATAAGGCATAGCGGCTATTTCCAACTGCTTCATCAAGTTTTTTATCATCAAGAATTATCCCATTCATGCCGCCCGTAACACCGGGGATAGCCTGAGTGAATAAGGTCATTGCGGAGACAAGGTCGTCAAATGAAACCGCCGTGTTGCCTGCGGCGACGCCACCTTCGCGTAAGGTGTCCGTCATCTTTCCTTGTGCGATGGTGGCTTTTTCATAGTTGGAGAGCAGTAACAACAACTCTCCCGCAAGTCCGGTTTGGCCTGTTTTGGCTCCAATCATGTCTATTTCACGGGCCAACCCGGAAAAATCTATCTCCCCTCCTGCGCGGAGTTGTTCAGCAAGCCTACTTAATGGAGCTGAAAATGCTTCAAATTTTACGCCACTTCCCCAACTGTCACTGATTGAATCACTTATGGACAAAAGGCTATCGCGGGAGGATTCAATATCTTTTTTCGCTTGCTCCAAGCGCTCTTTAGCTTGGCTTAAGGAAAGATTGTTAATTTTTTCTGCGGCATCACCTGCTGCGTTGCCTGTGTTCTTCAGCGCATCCGAAACTGTCCCCTGTACATCCGCATAGCGTTTTGCGATTTCCTCGCCCTCAGATTGACGAGTGGAAAGGTATGTGATGGCAGTTGTAGCGGCTGTAAGCGCGACTCCCCAAGGGCCGCCCAAAAAGCCTACAAGAGATGAAAATGCGCTTTTGAGGCCGGTTATTCCTTTGGTCCAGGCACCAGTCCAGGGGGCTTTGCGCGGACTCATATTTATTGCGTCGGCAAGCCTTTTTTCGTTTTTTTCGACTTCTTTTTGGATCAGTAGATAGTCTGCATCAATGCTATTTCTGACAGCGGCGCTTTTTGTGTATCTTCTTTGTGCTTCTGCTGTTTTTAGCCAGGCTTCATATTGTTTTTGGTGTGTTTTTACTTCTTCAAGTTCTCTTTTTGCCGTCTCGATAAGTTCTGTTTTGTAATCCCGCAATCCTTTTATTTCTTGCTGAACGGCAGGGGCAATATTCTCGATTTTCCGGGCCGCCATGACTGCCACCAAGCCAGAAGCGGCGGCAACGGCAGCGGATTTCAGAAGATCAAGGTTTTCGGTTACAGCCTGAACTCCCTCATTGGCGACTTTCAGGGCCGAAACGGTGGCGCTTCCAAAACTTTCACCGATAGCAATACTCACATTTCGAAGGGAGTTTTGCAGCGTATCAAGTTGACCGTTAATCGTTTCGGTATAGCGACCAAAAGCGTTGAATGTCGCTCCGGTGCGCTTTTCCATTTCCTCAAGATTTGTCAAAACCTGTTTGAAGTTAGTTTGAAGCAGTGGCCCAAGGCCGGAAATGGCCTCAGTGGAGCTTATGACCTGTCCGATGCCAAGCCCGGCTTTTTTGGCCTGCTCGCTGATCATCATCAGGGCTTGGGACAGTCCTTTTTGCTTCACAAGCGCCACGCCGCTTTCATAGCCCATCTCTTTGAGCAGATCGCGCAAGCGCTCTTGGGGGTTCAGAATGCCTACCAAGATGGCGCGGTACTGTGTGGCTGCCTGTGCCGTCCCCCCAGCGGTTTGCGTCAGAGCGGCAAAGGTGGCTCCCATTTCAGAAACGGAAACCCCGGCCTGATTGGATATTGCGGCCAGATCGCCGATATAGGGCACAAGCTGTCCCACAGAGGTTTGACCTTGCTTTTCAATGGCAAAGAGCAAGTCCGAAGCATCAGCGGCACTGCGGATGGCACCGGAATACCCGGCCATGAGTTTTGTCAGAGCCGTGATGGTTTCAGCCTGTGAAACTCCGGCGGCCTTCGCGGCCATGGACGCTGTTTTCAGCAGGTCCATTGCCTTGGCCGGTTCCGTCACGCCCGCCGAAATGGTCTGATAGTATCCCTGCATCAGTTGGGTAGCGGAACCCAACTCAGGGGAAATGGAGCGGATTTTTTGGTCAATGAGGCTGAAACTCTCATCAGTCACCTTGCCCATATCTGTGAGCGCGGACTGATAGGCTGAAAAATCGGAGATGGTTTGCTTGATGGAAATACCCACGCCGAGAGTGCCCAGCGTGTTTTTCAGGCGGTTGATAACCGTTTCTGTAGTCAGAAGGGATTTTTTGGCCCCATCCATCGACGCACTGATGTCTGCACCGGCGCGCCTGCTGCTTTCCCCCATGGTACGCAGGCCGGTTGATGCTGCAGATGTATCACGCGGCACGACCTTCAGGACGCTGGACAGGCCATTTACGGCCTGCTGGGCGGCGGAAAGTTTTTTATTGAACTCGCTGACATCAATTCCAACGACGATTCCGGGCATACGCTTTCTCCTTTTTGGGAAAACTCTAGCGCCCGCATGACGGCAAAAACAGATTAAACACTCACTTTTTTGAGCTTTAGACAAAAAATCCCCGGCATTTCTTGGCAGTTGCCGGGGGGAGAAGTGGGGGGGGGATTAAGCGTTCATCGCGCAAACTCAAAGTCCCTGGTTCCGAAGAATCAGGGACTTTATAGAGAAAGAGCGGGCAGAAACGCGCTAAAATTATTTCTGTTTAGACTGTGAAAATAGATTTTTTCGATCAGAAGGGACATTTCCCGTATCTAGCATGTGCTGGAAAACGCGATAGCAATCAGTCTTGGCTCCTTCTTTGCGAAGGGTTTTTTCATCATTTAACCAAGCATAATAGACTTCTTTTTCTTTGCTAAAAAATTTAAAAAAAAGTCTATATCTATCCGGAAGCCCTTCTTTTGCTCTCCGCCAGTCTCTATGAGTCTTCCCAAGTGTGTTGCCTAGTAGGAAAATAGACTGCGTCGGATCATCTCTGATACGTCGCATTGTTTCAATTACAGAAACATACAGTATAGCTTTTTTATTCCCTTTTAACTTTTCAGGATTCTTTTCCCTTAAGCGCGCCAGTTCCAACTTAAGGTGCTTCAGTCTAGTGTAGAAAAGTAAAAAATAAAAACAGTTCCACATGGCTATATGTATTGTTTGATATCTTGTGCAAATTCAGACATTTCTTCCCATTGTTCATCAGTAATGCGTAAAGAATTTTCTTTTAAAAATTCATCTGGAAAAAATTTTTCCAAACACTCTATTTCTTCTTCAGGAGAATCAGCATTAGCAATAGCTATATCGGCTCTAATCATATTGATGTGTAATCCGCTAATATTCAATTTATTAGCGACATCTAAAATCTTAAGAGCAAGGGACTCGTCAGACATAGTCAAAGCCGCAGACGCCATTCTGTCAAGAAATGGAGCAGCTGTTACTTCATCTTGAAGTATTTTTTCAAAATAGAGAGCAGCTTCTTCTATACAACCAAAATCAGTTAAAGATACTGCATAATTAAAATATACAAGTGTTGGATTTTGATGGTATTTGAGCGCAGCGGTAAAATACTTACGCATTGCAGTTTCATTTTTATCAATAGTTGCCAGCATGCCAAGACCGATAAATGCTATTTCGGGTTGTATCCTTCGCATTTCTTCGAAGCGTTTTTGAAATGCGTGCCGCTCAATGTCGCCAAGAGATCGCGCTTCTTTGCGGCATTTGTTTAACGCTTCAAAAACGTCGTCTAAAGACTTGAGTGCGGGCATAATCATAGAATGTATCCTCTTCTGTTACCTCTTTTACCAAGCTGGAATCTTAAAGGCAACAAGTTAAGAGCCGGACGCCTCAACGTCCGGCCCCATCGGCACCATGCCAAGATGGCTAACTAGGGCTATCTTGACTTGGGCAAAGGCAGAAGCTATTCTGAATTTCCTACGATCCAGAGGGGCTTCATGCGACATTCGCATTGCCTCGCCGTATATTTTCTAAAGGCCGGGTTTCCCCGGCCTCTCTCTTACCTCATAGTTCGACCTTCACTCCTCACTCCATCATCCCCGCCGCCCAGGTGACGGCCACCCTCCCAGCCCCGCCCATGAACAACAGCGCCAGCGCCATTCTGGGCAGGCGGTAGGCGCGTATGGTCTTGCCGTCTCTGCCTGGCAGATCCACACGCACCAGCAGCCGGGCGGCCAAGTCCGGCGGGAGCATGGAGCGCACCCGGTCAAGGTCGCGTATTAACTTGGAGTGCTTGCGCTGCATGCCACGGGCCGCGTCGGTGGAAAGGATTGTCTGCGTATCCATGACAACCCCCTATCGACCGAGCTTGCCGACAGCTACGGCGGCCAGTAATGAGGACCGGGCCATGCCCAGGGCGTACCATGCCGCATTCACGTGCAGGTTCACCGCATGGCTTGCCGCCCGGCTAGCTTCGCAATCAAGCTCCATGCGCACGGCCATATGCGTCCAGTTCTCGGACGGTGCCAGACAATCCGCTGCCCGTTGGATGTCCTTGAACAGTCGGCGCGTGTCCGGAAGATTGGCGATCTCTGGCGGGATGGTGGTCAGGTCGGCGGCTCTATTCCAGATTGGTGCCGGGGTAGGGCGGCTCTGTTCCAGATTAGAGCCGGGTGAAGGTGGCAGGACCTTTCTCTGCTCGTCAATCTTGCCCTGTACCCAGGCTATGGCGTCGGGTATCCACTCTTCCGGCAACTCCGTGATGCTCTGGAGGTTGAATGCCGAGTTCACCATCGTCCAGCACTGCGCCACAATGATTCCGCTCTGCGCGGCCCACACCTTGAGCAACTTTTCCAGCGGCTTTCTGCTGGCCGTGGTGGAAGGCGTAATCTTGATGTGCGGGACTTCGGGGAGGGCGGCTTCACGTTGCGCGGCAAGTTCCGCTTCCAAACGATTGAAGGCCTCAATGTAGGCCAGCTTAACGGCCAGCGCCTTCTTGCCGGTGTAGCCCATAACGAGGAGCATGAAGCCGTCGCGGTAGAGGATGAACATGGGGCGCGTCTTGCCCTGCTCGTCGGAGTATTCGGCCCGTCCAAAATTGGACGCGCTGAACGATTCCGGGGTATTAGAGCGCAAATCATCAATCGAGCGCATTACATGCTGATGCTGCTTACCGAAGAATTGAGCGACTTCCAGCGATGTGGTGGCCGGGCGGCCAGAGTGGAGAGAGACGGACGGGGAGAAATGTTCGGTGGGGAGAAGTTGGGCCTGTGACATGGTGAACCTCGCGTGGTTTTTCATTGGCCCTCGTAAACAGCGAAGGCCGGGAGCTGAAAACCGCACGCGAGCGGCAGGCATATTTCCCCGAAGGGTATTGTATTAGCCTACTCCCGGCCAGAATGACCGTATTCATAGCCCAAAACAGGACATGAAAAAAGCCTTGACTTTCGGGAAAGGCATCCGTCGCGTGAGGAGTTTTCAAGCTCCGTGAAAAGAAGACGCCATAACTTTGCACTGAAGTCAAGGAAAAAAGCAAATAAGAGTTTTTTTACTTGAAACCTTTATTTTGAAGGGCAGCCAAGTTGCCCATAGGTTCCCATTCGGACTATATCCATAAGCTCGGGATATGCACCGGTTGAAATTTTTGAATAGGCTCTTACGCTCGTGCTATTTTCTCTAATCCTTTTGACTTCCACCCAAAAAATATATCCAGCGGCATCCGCGCCATGCAGATAAAATTCACCTATTCCAAGGTCAGAATATACATTTCGCTGCATATATTGCGCAATAGTTCCTCCACATTCGACAAATTTTTCAGCTAGTTGACGGTATACAGATTGATAATTTTTTTCAGTTGTAAACTCTATCTGCAATTTTGCTGTTTCTACAAGTTCCGTTTTTGTTTTAGCTCCGCACCCTGCTATCACCATGAAGACAAATAATAAAAGCAAGGAAGTAGCCTTGTTCATTCTCGAACCTCATCAATTAAAATGTTTTTGAGAAAACGGTCGAAGTACTCAAGCTTATGGAAAAATGAGGCATGAAAATTTCTAGAAGTCAAGATTTTTGTTGAGTGTATATAGGGTCGCTGTTAATTTGAGGGGGGAGGGTAAAGATATGGCTATAGTTGATATGTTGGTTCTAGCTTCTATTGCAGTTGTATCTATTCTAAGTGTGCTGATTTTTTTATTAATCAAATATATTTCTTTAATAAAAAAATTTAAACCAATAGATAGCGCAGAAAAAGAATCAAAGAGAATTATTGAAAATGCAAATGAATGTAAAAATAAAATTGAAAATCAAATTAAAGAATTGCAGGAATCTTATCTGTTGAAGAAAAAAATTTATGATGATTTAGAAAATAAAATTTCAAAATTTGAATATAAAATTGAGAATATTGAAATATGCTTAGATGATAACGATTTTTTATATGATGATTCTGAAGAATATAAAAAACAAATATCCAGAATACGTGAATCACAAAGATTACTTGTCGCTGCAAAAGAAGCTATTACATGTGCAACAGAATGGCATGTGAATGGTAGTGTTCGGGAAGGTAGAAAAATGATAAATGAAAGTATAAAATTAACACTTAGAGGATTTAATACTGAATGTGATAAGATCATAAGCGGTGTTAATTGGAGAAATTACGCTGCATGTCAAGATAAAATTATGATGTCATTCAAATTTTATAATAACTATAATGAATCACAAAATATAAAAATTAGCAGGGAATATCTCAATCTTAAAATAGAAGAATTGCGTCTGACATTTGAACAGCAAGAAAAGCGTCAACAGGAAAAAGAAAAACAGCGGGCAATTCGAGAGCAAATTCGTGATGAAGAGCGTCTTGAGCGAGATAGGATAGCTGCGGAAAAAGAACAAGATAAATATCAGCGTCTTCTTGATAAAGCCAGGGAAGAGGTAACAAGGGCGACTGGAGACGAATTAAATAAGTTACAAAGTGAAGTAGTTCGACTTTCAGAATTACTTAAGGAAGCTCAAGAAAAAAGTCAGCGTGCGATTTCAATGGCCCAACAAACAAAAGCTGGATATGTATATGTAATTTCTAATATGGGCTCTTTTGGTCAAGATGTATTCAAAATAGGAATGACCAGAAGACTTGATCCTTATGATCGAGTCCGGGAGCTTGGAGATGCGAGCGTGCCATTTGAATTTGATGTTCATGCAATGATCGCTTGTGATGATGCTCCTGCCTTGGAAAATAAGCTGCATTCTAAATTCGAAAAATATAAAGTTAATTTGATTAACAATAGGCGAGAGTTTTTTAGAATTCCTATTGATATTGTTGAAAATGAACTAAAAAATGAAATTTCCGATGTTTATTTTATAAAGGAAGTTAAATCAGAACAATATAATAGATCAGAAATGCTTAGAAAAAAGTTGATGCTTGAAGATAATTATAAGAATAATGTTTCTAATAAATTCCCAGATTCGATTTGATTTGCTGATATTTAATAATATAAAATATTAACTGTAGTAGTATAGAAAATACAAAGCCAATATGGAGGGGTTATGGCTGAAAATAAATGCCCTGTGTGTGGGAACAAAGTAGGTGGTCTATTTGGGATGGAAATACCACCACAAGAAGTAGTTGAACGCGCCCAGTCAATGGGACTATATAAAGATGGAATATGTCATAGTTGTTTGTCAAAATCAATTAATAATTATCTTCAAAGTGATGATAATAGACAAAAAACATCAAAATTATCAGAACTTATGGGTATAGCACTGTCGAAAATGTTAGTGACTCCTGCTAATATCTCTGTGGAGTTACAGGACCTTGGATTAATTACTGGTTACTGTATCATGGGTACCGGCCCCATATCTGCCATTGCATCATCGGTTACAGACTTATTTGGCGCAAAATCAAATGCTTACTTTGAAAAAGTAAAAATAGCTGAAACAGATGCGCTGAACATGCTTAAAGTGGAAGCCTTCAAGAAAGGTGGCGATGCGGTTTATTGCTGCCGCGTAACCTTGACTGAAGCCACCAGCGGCCACGGGATGTTAATGGTTTCGGCGTCAGGGTCCGCAGTCAAAACCGGGAAGGCAGACAAAGATATAGAAGAGGCTTGGAAGCTGTTCTCCTCGTTGAAATAGATGCATAAAAAGGCCCCGCAAGGGGCCTTTTTTCTACTTACGGATTGAATATCGCTCCGTGACAATGCTTATATTTCTTACCACTACCACAAGGGCAAGGTGAGTTACGCGGAATTTTAGGTTGCTTTAGCGCTGATCCGCCGTAGCTATTAGGATTTGTGAAGTCTATCCTTTCCAGGGATGGAACACGATAGCTAAATACAGTTTTCCCGTCCTTATGAGAGATGGCGAAGTCTCCACGTGTAATGACATCCATTCCAATCAGCATGTCACACCCGATGTCACCCGGACATTCCGAAACCTCCAATTCCGGTATAATGACACCGTTAGGCAAAAAGAGACTGATAAGAAAAACGCGGCTTAGACAACTTCCAGTTACCCCTATTATAGTTGTCTCTGAAGATTGTATAAGGCCAAGCTCGTCTGCTAGGCGAGGAGTAATAGATGTTCCAAATGCCCCTGTATCCCAAATAGCTTTTAATTCTCTGCTTTCTTTTATAGCTTCGTCAATTGTTGCGGCTGGTCTTCCAATGTATGCGTGCGTTTCAAGCTCTCGAATCCGATCTGTATAGTCAATACACATATTTAAAACTTCGACGAGCTCACCCATACTAGATTGCCCTCGCAACTGACGCGGTAGGTGTTACACGAGAGCGAAAACGGCGCGTATATTCCCCTTCGCCTTCCGTACAGCGGATAATAAGGAAGGTGCCTGGGGCATAACCTTTTGCTAGCATGGCGGCAAGTGCGTGTGTTTTGGTCACAAACTCGCCCAAGCATTCCCCGTTGCGAACGGCAATGATTTTGCCGTTATGGACTTGGACCAGCTCTGATTGACGTTCCTTGTACATATCAAGTTGACTGCTCATATTAAGTCTCCATACCTCAAAATTTACCAGCAGCCCGGCAAGGTATCAAGCGAAAAGCCGCCTCACGGGCGGCTGGGAGGGCAGGTACATTGATAGGCCGAGACGATTCTGTTACAGCTTTCGCGTGGGCGCGTTCTCCGAAAGGAGGATACACCCATGAAGCACTTCCTCCGGGATGTGTTCGCCATGCTTTTGGCGGGCCTTCTCGTGGCCGTGGCGGTTCACTTGCTGAACCTCTAACAGGTCGCGCCCGGTAGGAGAGGCTTCCTACCGGGCGCAAAACTCGCGAAGCACTTACTCGCGGGGGACGTGCCCACGGGCGGTGGGGTGTTACCAGCACCTTGCCGCCCTCTCTTTTTCAATAAGGACGACTGATCACAAAGTCAAGCTGAGCATCCCTTAAAACCTCACCACAACCCCGCCTGCTGGCACGGCTGCTTGACCCTGGCATTCGCGTTGCCCTGCAATGCCTCGATCCTCTTCGCCCGCGTGCATTCCCAAGCATCCACCGGGAACATCTTATCCCACGCCTCAAAAAGCTGCTGTTGCTGACGGCTGAGCCTGTACTTGGGGTAACTTGCGGCCATGTACAGCGCGGCGCGCGCCACTTGCCCCTTGGCCTTGTCCGGTGGCTCAAATCGGTTGCCGTCCATCTTGGCCGGACAACTGCCGAATGCGGACTCAGAGCCGGGCAGTGCCGAGTACTGCTTGTTGCTGCGGACGGCGTTCACCGCGCCGATGGCCGGGAAAAGGTTGTACATGTCCGCCTGCATGTGGCGGTATTCCATGTTGACCTTCTCGGCGCAACGGCGGCCCTTGAACGGCTTGCCGTTTTTGTTCACGCACTCCGGGGAACCATCGCGCCACTCAGAAAAGGCACGGCCAAAGTTCTCGGCGGGCACTGCGTGCTCCCACTCAACTTTGGTCGCCCGCTTCTCGTGGGCTGCCGTGCTGAAACCTTCGGGCAGCGTCACATGCTTTTGTGCGTCGAACTCAGCGCCACAGTAGACCGTCACGCGGTGGTCAAAATAGACCTGACGCTCAAGCATTTTTTTAGAGGCATTGAAACTGTCGTTGGTGGTATTGCCAGCGGCAACGGCCATGATCGGCAGCGCGACCAAGGCAAGGGCAAGGATTATTTTTCGCATGCGCTTTACTACCAACTGGGTGAGATAGTCGCAAGACTAGGGAAATTCTACGGGTACGGAAAACCCCGCCGAAGCGAGGTTTGATTTCTGTTCATTGGTGAAGCAGGCGCAGCGTTTAGGCCTGTTGCGTGAGAGAGCCCAAGCGTTCTGCAATCACCACTTTAATAAATGCTTGGCGGGTAATACCGATGCGGTCGGCCTCCCGGTCCATAGCTTCAACCATCCATGTGGGGAAGTCCACATTGACGCGCTTGGCTTCCTTGTTGATACGTGTTGCTGAATTAAGATCAAGGTAAGGGGTAATGTCCTCCTTGCCTTCATCAAAAATGCGATCAAATTCTCCGGCAGAAAGATTTTCTTTATCCTTGTTCATAAAGCTCAACCTCTTCTTTGCGGGCGCGTCGTACTGAAATGATGCGAATACTCTTGCCCCTGAACGTAATAACTGCGGTCCAGTACGCGCCGAACATGCGGCCAATTACGATATGACGTTCTTCACCCGGCCTATCTACCCGAATCATCAGCGCATTTACATCATCCCACAGAACCTTGGCCTCCTCAAAGTCGAGGCCATGTTTGAGCTTATTGGCTGCGCTTTTGTTGGGGTCATATTCAAATTGCATGTTTGGAAATTATCCTAATGAGCCTGTGTGTGTCAATAATAATATAAAAACTATACCTAAAATACTCGTGCCATGCGATGGGTAAGCGATATACGCAAGAGATGCTGGTTTAGGACTTGCGCTCCCGTCTTGTTATCCTGTCAACCCTTCTCGCCCCACCCCCCTAAAAAAAGTGAGTGTTTAATCTTCTCGCCGTCCGGCGCGGACGCTATACTTGCTCCCAAATGTCGCAGCAAGCCTCCAAACAGATCGCCGTCATGGGCCGCAGGTGGGATGGTGGCGCGCCGGTTCACCGCCTTGCCTTGGAAGGGCAGAGCCTTGAGCGGGTCGTCCTGGACACCATCCAGGCCATGCGCCGGGAACGGCAGTACAGCCGCGCCCAGGCCCGTACCCTGCTGCGCTATGCCCGCTGCCGGGTCAACGGCTTTGAGATTCCCCGCGTGCAATGGGCCGACACCTGGCCCAAGCCCGGCGACCGTATAGAGGTGCTTCGCGGCGTGCTCGGCGGTGGGGGAGGGGGCGGTAAAAATACGCTGGGCATAATTTTAAGCGTCGTTGTGGTAACATTGGCAACGGCTGCAACTTTTTGGGCTGGTGGTTCCGGAGGATTGGCTGCAGCTACGGCTATGGGCATCTCACAAGGAGTGCTGCAAACAGGTGTTGCTCTAATAGGGTTGGGGGCAATTTATGCCGTCAACGCTCTGTTCCCCACAGCCCAGCCCGCACTTTCCGGCCCGACCTTCAACGACCGGGCCAAGGACAGTCCCACCTATTCCATCAACGGCGCGCGCAACACTGCCAATCCCTACGGCTTTGTGCCGCTGGTGCTGGGCAGGCACCGCCACACGCCGCCCCTGGCCGCTAAGTCCTGGACCGTGTGGGAGGGCGACAAGCAATTTTTCAATATGTGCGTCTGCTGGGGCCATCCGGACATCGAAGTCACAGATTTTCGCATCGGCAAGACCATCCTCAGCAATTACAAACAGGTTGAGCACGTCTTCCACCAATCCACCACGGGTAACGACCTGAAGCTCTTTGCCAAGAGCTACAATGAGCAGAGCGTGAGCGCCGTGCTGAAGGAGCCCGAAGGCTGGACTACGCGCACCATCGGGGAAGCTGAAGATATCAGCGTTGATATTATGTTTCAGCGTGGATTGACGACCATCAACCAGCAGAACGGCAACAACGAATGGCGCACGGTGACGTTCCAGGCGCAGTACAAGACCAAAGATGAGGAGGAATGGAAAGATGTTGTAGCGGGGGGCCGTGTCGAAATTCACGGCAAGACGCAAACCGTGGAGGGGGGATTTTTCCGTAAGCCAAATGTCTATTCGGACTGGAACGGAAATGTTTCTATCGGCTACGGTATCGGCGGGGATATCCAGCTTTACCCCAACAAAAATCCCTACGTTTCGGGTTGCAATGTCAATATCAGCTACCCAGGGGAAAATAAGACCCGTGTCGAAGTAAGTAGCGGCGTCTTTGACAATCAGGGCATCATTGAAATTTCCGGGGCGCAGACAAAGCTGCTGGTCAGAAATTACCGCGTTGAGAGCTTGCCGCGCGCTATTTACGACATCCGCATCAAACGCCTTACCCCGGATACCGACAGCCAATATATCATGGACGAGGCCACCTGGGGCACGGTGCGGGCCATCCTCAACGAGCCTGCCTTCAACACCCCGGTGCCGGTCTGCGTCTCTGAATTGCGTATCCAGGCATCGGAGCAGCTTTCGGGTTATGTGGACGATTTCAACGCCATCTGCCACTCCAAGGTGCCGGATTGGGACGGCGAACAATGGATCGTGCGGACCACGAGCAATCCAGCATCATTGATCCGCTATTTGCTTACGTCACGGCATGGTCTGAACACTCCCTATACCATCGCCAAAATAGACGACACTGCCCTGGTAGCCTTTCATGAATGGTGCGTGGAGCAGGGGCACGAGTTCAATTTTGTTTGCGACACTGAGGAAGTGGTGTGGAGCCGCCTTGTGCAAGTGGCCTCACCGGGACGTGGCGGCATTACTACGGACAGGGATGGCATGTACAGTGCGGTTATAGACCGCTCCGGCAAAACGCCGGTGCAGTTGTTTACGCCGCGTAATTCCTGGGGCTTGCGCGTGGAGCGCGGGTTCGCGGATTTGCCGCATGCCCTGCGGGTCAAATTTGTCGATGAAAAAAGCGACTATGCGCAGACCGAGAGCTTTGTGTACGCCGACGGCTACGACCGAAGCAATGCCGTCAATATCGTGGAGTGGGACTATCCGGGCGTGACCAATTGGGAAGCGCTCTGGAAAATGGGCCGCTACCATCTCGCCAAGCTGCTGCATCGCCAGATGACCATTTCGCTGTCCACCGACTGGGAATGGCTGGCATGTCGCCGCGGCGATCTGGTGGGCGTGGCCTCTGACGTGCTGATGAACGTATTTGGCACGGCCAGGGTGCAGCGTTTGGCCTATGTGGTGGACGAGCAGGAAGTGCTTGCCGGGCGGCCGGAAGAAGTTCCGCTGGACGCTGACGGCAACCCTTTGTTGCCTGTGGGCGTGCAGCTGGACGATAGCGTGGTGTTTTCCGATCCGGCTCCGGCGCGCTACGGCATTGCCATCCGAGACACCGCGTCCCGGCTGACGAGCTATGAAGTCGTGCCGGAATACGGCGAAGAGCGCTCCGTCCTTTACTTCAAAAATCCCATTACCGCCGCGCAGGTGCCGCCATTCCAAGCGCTCGTGTCCGTGTCCATACTCGGTGACGAATACGCCGAATATCTGGTGGCCTCCATCACGCCGGGGGACAATGCATCAGCGGACCTGTCGCTTATCCCCTATGCGGCCAAGGAGATCGAGGCGGCCAGCGAGGGGGACATCCCGCCTTATGAACCGCCGTTGCACCTGGACGTTATCGGCGGTACCGGCCTGCCCACGCCGTTGATTGTGGATATCCGCTCTGACGAAAGCGTACTGATCCGCAGTGCGTCGGGCGGCACCATTCCGCGTATCGCGGCTTGGTGGAGGATGGACGCCGGGCAGAGTGAGAGCGGCCTTGTTTATCAGATCATGGCTACGCCGGTGGGGATCGGCAGCCAGGCGTCGGGCATGAGCACCGGGCTTGAAGAATTTGTGGCCGCGCAGGGCGTCATTGAGGGCGAAGTGTACGATGTGCGGATCAGGGCCATAAGCCAGATCGGCCGTACAAGCGCCTGGTCCACGCCAGTTCGTCACAAGGTCATCGGCCGCACCACGCCGCCGCCCGCGCCGGACGGCGTATTTTTGAGCGGCTACAGCATCAGCATCAGGCAGTCGAACCGCCCGCTGGACGTGGTGGGGCACAAGGTTTTCATGGCCATGGACGAGAACGACGACATTTCAATGGCCTTGGAGCTAACCAATCCCTACACCACCACGGGGACATTCGACTTACAGCCTTGGGCCGGGCGCGCGCGGGCCATTTTTGTACGCACGGTTGACGAGTTGGGCCTGCTGTCTGATCCGGTGCGCATCGTGGTCAATCTGGGCGATGTGCTGCCTGACAATGTGCTGTTCGAGTTCTCTGAGCGCAAGCGCGAGTGGAGCGGCGAGATTACGGGCGGTTATGTGGCTGGCAATACGCTGTTTGCGGACGAAAGCGCCTACCTCTGGCCGCAGGCTGATGATGCCCCGCTCTGGCAGCAGGATAACGCCCTACCGCTTTGGCCGTCCGGCGCGGCGAAAACGCTCGTGTATATATGGCAGGTGGATATCCCGGCAGGCTATGCGGGCGCACGAGTGCTGGTGCTGCCGGATGCGGTGAGCGGCAGACTGCAACGCTTGGAGTTTCGCCACTATAAAGAGCCTTACCTTTGGCCGCAGGATGATGCCGCCTACCTCTGGCCGCAGCCGGAGGTGAGCGTGGACGCGGACGGGCAGGAAGAAACCGTTGATCCCTACCTCTGGCCGCAGCCGGAGGTGAGCGAATGGGATGTCATGCCGGATAATTATTTGACGCCGGGCGGCGAGACGCTGGAGTTCCGTGTGACCTACGCCAACACGGAGCAGGCGCAACTGCTGGATATCGTCACTGTGTTGGATGTGATAGACAAGGATTTTTCCTTGGAAGACGTTGCCGTGGCCGCTGACGGGCAGACACGCATAGACATCCCTGACGGCTATTTCAGGGCTATCACCAATGTGGTTTTTGGCCTGCAATACAATCAAGACAGTACCGCTGTAAGCGTGCAAAGGGTGCGCGGCAGCGAAATTATGGGGCAGGACGGCTATTTGACTGACGGGCCGTTAATCAGGGCTCTTACATCCAACAGGGAGCTTACCAGCGCCAACTGCGACATCAGAATCAAAGGCTACTAACGGGAGAAGAATATGGGTACAAATTTGCCTGCCGGATTTTTTACGAACAAGCCTGGACCACTTGCCGGTACGGGCTTGGCGGCAATGGAACAAGACAGGATCGCCAAGCTGGAGCTGCCCGGTGCTCAGCCGCCGGAAACTCTAACCATCCTTGACGGGGCTATCAGTCCCACGCGCGCGGCGGTCATCGTGGATACGGAAGGTGGCGCGCCCGCTGACGATTTGACTGTTATATCCACCACGCTGAGCGACGGCACAATGCTACATGAAGGGATGGAATTGACTATCCGGGCCAAGGATGCCAGCCGGGTGATTACAGTCAAAAACAGTTCGGCGGTCAACGGTGTATTGACGGCGGACGGCAAGGACGTGGTGTTGGGCACGGATTGGTGGCTCACGCTGCGCTTGGAGAGTGGTTCCTGGCGGCAAAAGTCACTCGCGCAGCCGCAAAAGGTCACAGCGAAAGACCACTTAGGCGTGATGCAAGTCGGCGACAACTTGGATGTCACTGCGCAGGGCGTTGTCTCCGTTCCCCTTGCGGAAAAGGACAAACCGGGCGTCATCCGGCCGGACGGTGCCAATCTGGATATCATCTCCGGATTGCTCAATTTGTCCGCCAGGCTGCAAGCGGAGCTGGCGGAACAGGAGTTTCTCCGCAAACTTTCTATCGGCGCGCCCAAATTCCATCGGTCTACCGTACTCCCGGACAACCACGCCTGGCCGGACGGCTCCTTCATCGAGTTCGACGATTGGCCGGAGTTCGGCGAGGTCTATGACCAAGGCGGGTTTACCGGCCTTGTTATGCCCTGGGATGCCGACGCCGCCACTCAGGCGGCCAACCTTGGCAAGTTTCGGCCCAACGCCGCTAACCCCACGGGATTATATCTTCCTCTCCACGGCGGCCAGTTTTTTTGTGCTTGGGCGCTCGGACAAGGCAAGAACGCGGGCGCATGGAATGCGCCGGGGCTGCCAAATGTGACAGGCTCATTTGGGGGTGTCGCGTTTACGGGATACCCCACCGGAGCATTTACGGGTGGTATTGCAACGGGTTTCGCCTCAACAGCGCAAATGAATGCTGAGCGGCAAATTGTTACCCTAGACGCGTCACGTGTATCTCCCGTCTACGGCGCATCAGCCACGGTCATGCCGCCCAGCGTTAATATCCCCGTGATCTTTTACCTCGGGCGGCCTGCTTAAAAAGGAGAATCCCTTGAGCACTACCATGTACACTTTCGATTTGCGCACCGGCGCGCTTACCGGTTCCCGCCTTGCCCAGGTTGTGGGCGGCAAAGAGCTGACCATCTGCGCTGGGGCCACGCCCGTGGCCCCGCCTACCGAGATCCCGACCGGACACGCGGCCCGCTGGACGGGCAGCGCTTGGGAGGTAGTGGAGGATCACCGTCAGCACATGGACGAAAAGGGCACCAAGCAGGGCGGAACTTCCTACTGGCTGCCCGCTGATGGCGACGATTACACCAGCCCGCCCCGCTATATGCACAGTCTCGGCCCGCTGCCCGAGGGCGCGGTGACAGAGCGTCCGGAAAAACCAGCGCCCACGCTGGAGGAGGTCAAAACCGACGCAGTGAAGAAAGTGGACGATGCGACCAGCGCGGCCATTCTCGTGGGATTTGACTATGAGACTGATCTTGGCACAGGCGTGATGGAGACGCTGCATTTCAGTTACGACAGCTTTGACCAGCAAAACTTCGCCGATTCGGCCAATGTGGCAACGTTGGCCCTATCCGGGACGCCCGGCCTCCCTGAGTCGGTGACCTGGAACGCCTACCGCGACTGGACGGTGGAAACCGGCGG
>ENA-ORRA01000970-ORRA01000970.1-human-gut-metagenome-genome-assembly--contig:-NODE-970-length-22004-cov-11.130393_pt1 | contig 22004 bp, 15 predicted proteins | sample MGYA00242169_ERZ509122 | MGnify/ENA primary metagenome ERZ509122 (study PRJEB26280, sample SAMEA2338650) | human gut metagenome | biome: human gut; feature: human-associated habitat; material: faeces...
CCGCCACAGCGACCGTAAAGCTCTCGCTCTACAAGCCCAGCGAGGGGAGCTGCTGGTTCGGCTTCGGCCTGGAGCTGCCGTTCTGATCCGTCCGGGCGGCAGAACCGATAAAATCAGCAAGCGACCCGCAGAAAACCGGAACGTATAATCCGAGATTTTTCATACCTTTGCGAAAGCGAATGCTTTCATTCAGACAGGCTTCGCCGAGGCATAACCGAATAAATTTGTCCTTGCCCTCGGCTTGCGCTATCTTTCCGGAAGATGGAAAGCGCCTCGGAAAACTGGGAACAAGCTCCCGTTTTCTCTTGGCTTTCACTATCTTTGCAGAAGATAGGAGACGGTTCGGCAATTTTCGAGAACAAGTTCTCACAATTGCCCTCACCTTTTCCTATCTTTGCGGCATATTGAATTAAACCGATGAAAAAACAGACCCCGCATAAACCGCTGCCCAAATCCGTCAAATGGCTCTGGGGCATCGTCTTCGCCCCTTTCGCACTCCTGCTGCTCCTGCTGCTGCTAACGGCCGCCGGCCTGTTCGGGCGGCTGCCGTCGTTCGAGGAGCTGGAGAACCCCAAGAGCAACCTGGCCACCGAGATTCTCTCTTCGGACGGCAAGGTGCTGGGCACGTTCTTCGTGCAGAACCGCTCCTACGTCCAGTACGACGAACTCTTCCCGCTCGACTCCGCCCAGTTGCTCCGGCTCGACGGATACGACGTGCCGCCGATCATCGCGGCCCTGATTTCGACGGAGGATGTCCGTTACCGGGGGCACTCGGGCATCGACCTGATGTCGCTGGTACGCGTAGGCGTCAAGACCGTCCTGATGCAGAACACCTCGCAGGGCGGCGGCAGTACGATCACCCAGCAATTAGCCAAAAACCTCTTTCCCCGCGACATCAACGAGAACCGGGGCAAGATCGCCCGCACGACCAAACTGGTCGTATCCAAACTCAAGGAGTGGATCACGGCCCTGAAACTCGAATACAACTACACCAAGGAGGAGATCGCCGCCATGTACCTGAATACCGTAGAGTTCGGCTCGAACGCCTACGGCATTAAATCCGCGGCCCATACCTTCTTCAACAAGGAACCTCACGAACTGAACATCCAGGAAGCCGCCCTGCTGGCGGGACTGGTCAAGGGCCCCACGATGTATTCCCCCCGCCGTAACCCGGAAAATGCCCTCGCACGCCGTAACCTGGTGCTCGACCGCATGGCATCGGCAGGCGCCATCACACGCCACCAGCGGGATTCGATCGCGGCCCTGCCGATCCTGCTCAACTACAAGCCAGTCTCGCACAACGAAGGCCCAGCGACCTATTTCCGCGAAATGCTCCGCCTGACGATGAACGCCGAACGGCCCAAGCGCCGCCAATTCCAGAACGACTGGGACTACGAGCAGGCGATCAAGGAGTACGACGAAAATCCGATCTACGGCTGGTGCCTGAAGAACACCAAAGCCGACGGCACGCCCTACGACATCTACCGCGATGGTCTGAAGATCTACACCACAATCGACTCCCGGATGCAGGAGTACGCCGAGCAGTCCATCCAAAAGCAGATGGAGTCGGTGATCCAACCCCAGATGGACGCACAGTTCAAGCGCACCAAAACGCTCTTCATCGACGCAAACAGACAGGAGCGGGAGCGCATCATGCGCAACGCGATCCGTTACTCGGACCGCTACTACCAGATGCAAAAGGCAGGCGTGGACGAAAAGACCATCCTGGCGAGCTTCGACAAGCCCTGTCCGATGAAGGTCTTCACCTACAAGGGAGAACGCGACACGGTACTCACACCCCGGGACTCGATCCTCCACCACAAGCGGATCATGCGTGCCTCGTTCGTGGCGATGGATCCCCGCTCGGGACACGTGAAGGCTTACGTGGGCGGCCCCAATTTCCGCTACTTCAAATACGACATGGCCAAGCAGGGCAAGCGGCAGATCGGATCGACGATCAAACCCTTCGTCTATACCTTCGCCATCGACCACCTGGGATTGAGCCCCTGCACGCCCGTACCGAACCTGCCGGTAACGATCGAAACCGCCAACGGGGTACCCTGGTCGCCCAAGGAGGCCGGCAAGGTCGAACAGAACGGCGAGATGCACCCCCTGAGCTGGGGCCTGGCCCGCAGCCGCAACAACTATTCGGCGTGGATCATGAAACAGGCCAAGCAGCCGCAGGCCGTGGCCAACTTCATCCACAACATGGGCATCCACAGCTACATCGATCCTGTGCCGGCGCTCTGCCTGGGAACCTCGGAATCCAACGTCTATGAAATGGTGAGCGCCTTCTCGACCTTCGCCAACGAAGGCGTCTATACCACCCCGATCTTCGTCACCCGCATCGAAGACCGTCAGGGCAACCTGATCGCCAGCTTCGCCCCCCGGACGCAGGATGCGATCAGCGAACGCACGGCCTACACGATGCTCACGATGCTCGAAGGAGTGATCCGTTCGGGGACGGGCGGACGCCTGGGATGGGCCTACAACATGCAGAATGTCGAAGTCGGCGGCAAGACGGGAACCTCGCAGAAGAACCGCGACGCATGGTTCATGTGCGTCCTTCCCAAACTGGTAGCCGGCTGTTGGGTCGGCGGCGAGGATCAGGCAGTGCGCCTGGTATCGCGCGGCGAAGGCAGCGTAATCGCCCTGCCGATCGTGGGCGAATTCCTCAACCGGATTTACGCCGATCCTTCGACGGGTATCAGCAAGCAGGATCTCTTCACGCGTCCGGCCGTCATGCCGGTTTACGATTGCGACGAAACCGAGAAAACGGACGACAGTGCAGCCCGGTACGAAGAAGACGAATTTTTTGAGTAATACAACCTATAACACCTTTGAGAAAGCCATGAAATTAGCCATTGTCGGGGCCAGCGGAGCCGTTGGCCAGGAATTTATGAACATTCTGGAAGAGAGCCGTCTGCCCATCGACGAATTGCTGCTTTTCGGTTCGGAGCGGAGCGCCGGACGCAAATACCCCTTCCGGGGCAAGGAACTCACCGTACGGCTGCTCGCCCACAACGACGACTTCTGCGGCGTGGACATCGCGCTGGTATCGGCGGGCGGCTCCACCTCGAAGGAGTTCGCCGAAACGATCACCAAGCACGGCACGCTGATGATCGACAATTCGAGCGCTTTCCGCATGGACGAAGACGTTCCCCTGATGGTTCCCGAAGTAAACCCCGAAGACGCCCTGAACGCCCCCCGGCGTATTATCGCCAACCCCAACTGCACGACGATTCAGATGGTCGTGGCACTCAACGCGCTCGAAAAACTCTCGCACATCCGCCGCGTGCACGTAGCCACCTACCAGTCGGCCAGCGGCGCCGGCGCACAGGGGATGGCCGAACTGGAAGAGCAGCACGCGACTCTGGCAAAAGGCGGCGAACCCCGTGTGGAAAAATTTGCGTATCAACTGGCTTACAACCTGATACCTCATATCGACGTCTTCACCGACAACGACTACACCAAGGAGGAGATGAAAATGTATCACGAAACCCGCAAGATCATGCACTCGGACATCGCGGTTTCCGCGACCTGCGTGCGCGTACCCGTGATGCGGGCCCACTCGGAGAGCATCTGGGTGGAAACGGAGCGCCCGATTTCGCCCGAAGAGGCACGCGACGCCTTCGCGTCGGCCCCGGGCGTCGTGCTGCAGGACGCTCCGGGCGACAAGGTCTATCCGATGCCGCTGTTCGCGGCCGGTCGGAACCCGGTGTACGTGGGCCGCATCCGACGCGACCTCACCTCGCCCAACGGCCTCACGTTCTGGTGCGTCGGCGATCAGATCCGCAAGGGTGCCGCCCTGAACGCGGTGCAGATCGCCGAATGGCTCATCGCACACCGCGCCTGACGGAACAACCGGAAAATCACGGCGGGACCCCGATTCGTCCCGCCGTTGTTTTTTCGCAAAAAACCGTCGGCATAGCATCGATTCCGCAGCGCCCGCACTAAAAAATTTGGGATTTCGTTAAATAAAGAGTAACTTTGTGCGATTATCGCCGGATAATTGCGGAAAAACCTGATCCCGATGAGAAAAGAAAGGCTATATGTCTTGTGCACAGTGTGCTTTGCGATCCTCGCTGCGGGCTGCAACAGCGTACAGCAGGTTCTGAAAAGCGGTCGGCCCGACCACATGTACCAAACCGCTCTGAAACATTACCAGAACCAGAAGTGGTCGAAAGCCGCGATGCTGTTCGAAGCGGCCGCACCGTACTACTCCGGAACGATGCAGGAGGACAGTATCGCCTTCATGACCGCTTTCTGCAAGTTCAAGACCCGCGACTACGAGGTGGCCACGTCGATGCTCGACGACTTCCGCCGCAAATTCGGACGCAGCGTCTTCCTCGAAGATGCCGAAGGAATTCTCGCCTTGAGTTACTTCTACCTGGCACCGGGCCCCACCCGCGACCAAACGATGACCACGCAGGCTATCGTGGCGGTCAATGAATACCTGGCCCACTACCCCAACAGCTCCCGCAGCGACGAATTCCGCGAGATGGACAAGATCCTGACCCAGCGGCTGCACGACAAAACTTACCTGAACGCTTACACATACTATAAAATCGGACGTTACAAATCGGCGATCGTAGCTCTCAAGAACGCGCTGAAGCTCTATCCCACCAGCTCCCACCGCGAAGAGATCATGTACCTGATCGTCAAATCCGGCAGCAAGCTGGCCGACAACTCCGTGCAGGACAAGCAGGCAGACCGCTACCTCTCGACGCTCGACTCCTATTACTCGTTCGTGGCCGAATTTCCCGAATCGCACTACCTCAAGGAGCTCGACCGGCTGGCCCAGAACGCCAAAGACTTTTTAGACCGAAACAACAAAGAAAAACAATAATTCCATGGAGATCAAGAAAAGCACTCCCACCAACACCGTAACCCGTAAACTGGTCGATCTGGATAAGGAAACCGGCAACATTTACGAAACGGTCAATATCATCGCACGCCGCGCCAACCAGATTTCGACCGAACTGAAAGCCGAACTCACGCGCAAGCTGGCGGATTTTTCGTCGCCGACGGACACGATGGAGGAAACTTTCGAAAACCGCGAGCAGATCGAGATCTCGCGTTACTACGAACGTCTGCCCAAACCGGTGCTGATCGCCACCGAGGAGTTCCTCGACGGCGAACTCTTCTACAAGGAGAACAAACCGCAAGCCTAAACATCGCGGTATGAGCCTCGAAGGACGACATATCCTGCTCGGCATCACAGGCAGCATCGCCGCCTACAAAGCGGCCATACTCTGCCGCCTGCTCAAAGGCGCAGGCGCCGAGGTGAAAGTCGTAATGACTCCGCTGGCCAAGCAGTTCATCACTCCGCTGACCATGGCGACGCTCTCGAAGCATCCCATCCTGGTCGAATTCTTCAATCCGGAAAACGGGGAGTGGAACTCCCACGTCTCGCTCGGCGAGTGGGCGGACTGCCTGCTCATCGCCCCCGCGACGGCCAATACGCTGGGCAAGATGGCGCACGGCATCGCCGACAACCTGCTGCTGACGACCTACCTTTCGGCCCGCTGCCCGGTAGCGGTCGCCCCGGCGATGGACCTGGACATGTTCGCGCATTCGGCCACACAGGAGAATCTGCGGATTCTGCGCAGCCGAGGCGTACGGATCGTCGAACCGGCCGAAGGGGAGCTGGCAAGCGGACTTTCGGGCAAGGGACGCATGGCCGAACCGGCCGACATCGTCGCATTCGTCGAAGACCTTCTTTCCGAAAAAAAAAAGAGCCTGCGAGGTAAACGGCTGATCGTTACCGCAGGCGCAACCATCGAAGCCATCGATCCGGTGCGGTTCATCTCGAACCACTCGACGGGCAAGATGGGGTATGCCATCGCCGAAGCGCTCGCCCGGCGGGGCGCCGAAGTCGTACTCATCAGCGGCCGCACGTCGCTGCCCACCCCGACCGGAGTTCGACGTATCGATGTCCTCTCGGCACAGGAGATGTACGAGGCTTCGGTGAGGGAGTTCGCCACAGCCGACGGAGCCGTTATGTGCGCCGCCGTCGCGGACTATACCCCCGAAGAGGTCGCCCCGACCAAACTCAAGAAAGGGGACGGCGAGCTGACGATCCGCCTCAAACGCACGCACGACATCGCAGCCGAGCTGGGAGCGCACAAAGCGGGTCGGATCCTGGTCGGCTTCGCCCTCGAAACCGATCACGAAGAGGCCAATGCCGAAGGGAAACTCCAACGCAAAAACTTCGATTTCATCGTTCTGAACTCACTGCGCGACGCCGGGGCCGGATTCGGCGTCGATACCAACAAGGTGACGCTCATCGACCGCGCAGGACGCGAGGAGCTTCCTCTGCTCTCGAAAGCCGAAACGGCCGAGAAGATCGCCGACAAAATCGAATCCATTCTGAAATAGCCATGCTACGTCGTCTGAAAGTCGAAAACTACGCCCTGATCGACCGGCTCGAACTGGAGCTGGACGACCGGCTGAACATCATCACGGGCGAAACCGGCGCCGGAAAGTCGATCCTGCTCGGCGCGCTGGGCCTCCTGCTGGGGAACAAGAACGACAACGCCACCCTGAAAGACGACAAACGTAATTGCCTGATCGAAGGCGTTTTCGATCTCGGAACAAGGGACCTGCAGGCATTCTTCGACCGAAACGACCTGGATTACAGCCGCGAAACGACACTCACGCGCCAGATCACCCCGGCCGGCAAGAGCCGCTCGTTCATCAACGACACTCCCGTTCCCCTTGCGTTGCTGCGCGAACTGGGATCGCAACTGATCGACATCCACTCCCAACACCAGAATCTGATCCTGGGATCAGAGGCTTTCCGCACGCAGGCCGTCGATACGGTCGCCGAAAACCACGACCTGCGGATGCAATATACGACCCTCTACGAACGGCTCTGCCACCTGCGCCGTGAACTCGCACGGCTGCGCGAAGAGGCCGAAGCCGGACGCAAGGACGAAGAGTGGCTCCGCTACCAGGTCGAAGAACTCGCAGCGGCCCACCTGAAGGAGGGTGAACAAACCGAACTGGAACAGGAGCTGGAGGTTCTTTCGAACGCCGACCGTATCAGCGAAACCCTCACGGCGCTGCGCAACGCCCTGGACGACGAACAAATCGGGGTGTTGGTACAACTCAAGGCCAGCGAAACGGCCTGCCGCCACCTCGAAGCCGGCTATCCCTTCGCAGCGGAAGCCGCCGGACGGCTCCGCTCCGTGCTCGAAGAGCTGAAGGATCTCGGCGCCTCGGCCGCCGCACAGAGCGAACGGCTCGACGCCGATCCCGAACGGCTGCAAAAAATCGGCGACCGACTCAACACCATCTACTCGCTCTGCCAGAAACACCGTGCCGCAGATCTCGGCGAACTCCTCGCCAAACAGACCGATTACGAAGCACGCCTGCAAGCGATCACGCACGGCGACGAAGCCATCGCCGCCGTTGCGACCGAACTGACCGCCACCGAAGAGAAGGCCGAAGAGCTGGCCCGGAACATCCACGCCACCCGCGAAAAGGCCGCACCGACGTTCAACGATGCGATTCAGACGACCCTCGCACGGCTCGGCATGCCCGAAGCCCGTTTCGTCGTACAGCTCACCCCCGCACCGGCCTTGACCCCCACGGGTGACGACGAAATAGATTTTCTGTTCACAGCCAACGGAAATTTCGCTCCTCAAAAAGTGGAACGCATCGCCTCAGGCGGTGAAATTTCACGCGTAATGCTGGCTCTCAAAGCGTTGCTCGCTCACCGCATGGAGCTGCCGACGATCATCTTCGACGAGATAGACACGGGCGTTTCAGGCCGCATCGCCGACGCCATGGGCGAGATCATCGCCGACCTCTCGCAGACCATGCAGGTCGTGGACATCACCCACCTGCCGCAGGTCGCTTCGAAAGGCGACACTCACTTCGTGGTTTACAAAGACGCCGAAGGATCCCATATCCGCCGCCTCGACCCGGAGGAGCGGATTACCGAAATCGCCAAAATGCTATCGGGCAGCCAAATCACGGAAGCCGCACTCGCACAAGCCCGTATCCTACTGGACAAATAACAGATACGTCGGCACACGATCATTTTCACGAATCGAACGATCCGACCGCCGCTATTCCCGATCTGTCAATACCTTTACAAAGCTGATTGCTCTCTCACGCAAGAGAGTACGAACTTTACCGACCTGCAGAGCCGGGCAATGGATTTCCCGTCGAAACCTACAGTGCAGGCATTTCGCCATCGGAAATCCTTCCGTAACGGGTTGCCATATCCTTTATGGAAATTCCCGTTCCGCAAAATCCGCAGCAAACCTTTCCATCCGACACCGACAAACAAAAATATATCGGCATACGCCGTTTTTTTACGCTTCGGTTAAATCTTTTTCGCAGCGGGTACGTCTTATGAATAGACGCGTCGTTAAAACAGACAGAATATGCAAGAAACGAAACTGAAACTCCTCGAGCGGATCGTCGATCGGCGACAGGATTCCCTTTACCGCTTCGCCTATTTCCGCACGGGATCGCAGGCCGATGCGGAAGACATCGTGCAGGACGTCCTGCTGCGACTCTTCCACTCGGATTGCAACCTCAATCGCATCGACGACGTGGAGCGCTACCTCTGGCGGGCGATCGCCAACCGCTGCTGCGACTACCACCGCCACCGGCGCAATGCGACGCTGCCGACCGAACGGGCCGCCGCACTTGCGGACGAACCCGGCGAGCAGGAACTCCGCGAAGAATACGAGCGAATCGCCGGGCTGCTCGCACTCCTCCCGGAGGAACAGGCCGAAGTGATCCGCCTGAAAACCTCCGACTCCCTGACTTTCGCCCGGATCGCCGAGATCACCGGCAGCACCGAGGCGACCGTCAAATCCCGTTTCCGTTACGGGATCGGCAAGCTCCGCAAACTCATCAACCACTAAAAATCATCCGCCATGAAATGCACCGATTTTGAAAACCGAATCGAACTGCTGTTCGATGACAATATCCCTTCAGAGGTTCGCCGCGAAATGTTGGAACATCTCGAAACGTGTCCCGCCTGCGCCGAATTCTACCGCCAAACGAAAGCAGCCTTCAACACCGTCGCTCCCCGCGTCGAAGTGCAGGCTCCGGCCGGTCTGAAAGCCCGCATTCTGAAAACCGCCGCACAAGCCGAAAATACGCCGGCAACCGCACGAACGACCGCTCCGGCACGGCCTCGGCGATTGTGGCTCCGGCCGCTGTCCGCGACGTTGAGCGCCGCAGCCCTCATCGCCCTCGTACTACTCGTCTTCGATCCCGTCGGCCGCTACCGGGCCCACGCCGCAGGACGTATCTTCCGCGATGCAGCCGCTCAACTCGACAAAAGCCGTTCGTTCCGCCTCGAAATGAATGTCCGCACTCTTCCCCAGGAAAATTTCAGTTACATCGATGCCGAAGTCCCCTTTGTCTCCCACCGTATGTGGGTGGAACCGGGTTCAGGCCGCTGGCGGCTGGAAAAAGCAGGACGGATCGCCCTGAGCGACGGGGAACGGATCCTGATGTGGAGTCCTGAGATAAACTCGGGCTTCATCATGCGTCCCGGTAGCGGCGCAATCGAAGATTTCGCCACCCTGCTCGACCCCTACACCCTGCTGCTGCGGGAAGAGCTCAACTTCGCCGAGCGCCGGAACGCAAGTTACAGCAAGCAAGTCGGACCGGAAACGATCACGCTGACCGTCGAAGCACCAGCCGAAGGGGATTTCAGCAACGACTACCTGTCGGGAACCTCGATCGACGAATCCGACACCCGGCGCGAATACCGCTTCGATCGGACGACCGGACGGCTTATCGGGCTGAAAATCGAGCAGACCGACGGCAAAACACCCGTAACCATCGCCGAATTGCAACGCATCGTTTACGACATACCGCTGTCCGACACCCTCTTTCGGGCTTACGACGGCATCGAATGGATCGACCTCACCAAACCGGTCGGCGGCGTACACTTCGCAGCCATTGCACCGGAAGAGGCGGCCCGCAAGCTCTTCGCCGCCATGCAGACGTGGGATACGGAAATACTCGCCGAAGGACTCGTTTATTATCCGCTCGACCTTATGAAGGAACGATATGCAGGCTGCCGCCTCCTCGAAACACAGCCGGCCTTCCGTTCGGGACAGTACGCGGGAGTATTCGTTCCCTGCCGAGTGAAAATGTCCGATGGCCGCATCGAAAAAATAATGCTCGCTCTGCGCAATGACAACCCCACCGGTTCGTGGGTGGCCGACGGCGGCCTCTGACGCTCCCGGAAATAAAAAGTTCCACATTCCCTCCGTTTTCCGGCAGACAAGTTACGGATCACGACCGCATCAGTCGTGTATAAAAGCCACCGGAATTTCCCCGAGCCCTTTCCGTATGTCTTTCCAACAGCAGGCAGCGTCGTATTCGTATGAACCGCAGAACGCCCGCCGCCCTGAAAACGGCTCTCCGGACTTCATGCACGACAGCCCGGAATAAAAAAGTTCCCGGAATCGCAAATGCGATTCCGGGAGCTTTTCATAAGAGAAGCGATGGACTACATCATACCGCCCATGCCGCCGCCCGGCATTGCAGGCATTGCGGGAGCGTCCGACTTCTTCTCGGCCAATACACACTCCGTGGTAAGGAACATCGAAGCGATCGAAGCCGCATTCTCCAACGCCACACGCGAAACCTTGGTCGGGTCGATGATACCCGCTTTGAGCAGGTCCTCATAACGGTCGTCGCGGGCGTTGTAACCGAAGGCGCCTTTGCCCTCCTTCACCTTATTGACAACCACCGAACCCTCGCCGCCGGCATTCGTCACGATCTGACGCAGCGGCTCTTCGATAGCGCGTTTTACGATCTGGATACCGGTCGTCTGGTCTTCGTTGTCGCCCTTGAGCGTCTCCAAAGCCTCCACCGCACGGATGTAAGCGACACCGCCGCCCGGCACGATACCTTCCTCGACGGCAGCACGGGTCGCAGCCAACGCATCGTCCACACGGTCTTTCTTCTCTTTCATCTCGACCTCGGTCGCAGCGCCGACGTACAGCACAGCCACACCGCCGGCCAGTTTAGCCAAACGTTCCTGAAGTTTCTCCTTGTCGTAATCCGACGTAGCGGCTTCGATACCGGCGCGGATCTGCGCCACACGGGCAGCGATAGCGTCCTTCGAACCGGCGCCATCGACAATCGTCGTATTCTCCTTGTTGAGCGTAACCTTCTCCGCCGTACCCAGCACCGAGAGGTTCGCGTCCTCGATCTTCATACCCTTGTCGGTCGAAATGACCGTGGCACCCGTCAGCACGGCGATATCTTCGAGCATCTCCTTGCGGCGGTCGCCGAAGCCCGGAGCCTTGCAAGCGGCGATCTTCAACGTACCGCGCAGCTTATTGACAACCAGTGCGGAAAGTGCCTCGCCATCCACATCTTCGGCGATAATCAGCAGCGAGCGTCCGCTCTGAGCCACCGGCTCGAGCACACCCATCAGCTCCTTCATCGTCGAGATCTTCTTATCGGTAATCAAGATATAGGGTTTGTCCAACTGCGCCTCCATCTTCTCGGTATCGGTGATGAAGTAGGCCGAGATATAGCCACGGTCGAACTGCATACCCTCGACCACATCCACATGGGTTTCGGTACCCTTGGCCTCCTCGACGGTGATGACACCCTCCTTATTGACCTTGCCCATCGCCTCGGCGATCAGCTTGCCGATGGTACCGTCGTTATTGGCGGAAATCGTAGCGACCTGCTCGATCTTCGCGAAATCGGTGCCTACGGTCTGGCTCTGCTTCTTGAGTGAATCCACGACCACACCGACAGCCTTGTCGATACCGCGTTTGAGGTCCATCGGATTGGCTCCGGCGGTCACGTTCTTCAGTCCCACGCCGATCATCGCCTGCGCCAGCACGGTTGCGGTCGTCGTGCCGTCGCCGGCATCGTCGTTGGTCTTCGAAGCGACCTCCTTGACCATCTGGGCGCCCATGTTGGGAATCGCGTCCTCCAGCTCCACCTCCTTGGCGACGGTCACACCGTCCTTGGTCACCTGGGGAGCACCGAACTTCTTGTCGATGATTACGTTGCGTCCTTTGGGACCGAGCGTTACCTTCACAGCGTTCGACAAAGCGTCCACGCCCTCCTTGAGAAGCTCACGGGCTTCCACGTTGTATTTTATCTCTTTTGCCATAATCGTAATTTTTTTAATCCAACCGAACTAATTAAATGATAGCCAGAATATCCTGCTGCTTCATAATCAGGTAATCCGTGCCATCGACGTTGATCTCCTGACCGGCATACTTGCCGTAAAGCACCTGATCGCCGACTTTGACTTCCATCTTGATTTCCGAAGTACCGGGACCAACGGCGATTACTTTGCCTGCCAGCGGTTTCTCCTTCGCCGTATCGGGAATGATCAAACCTCCGGCCGTTTTCTCTTCCGCCGGGTTGGGCAGGATCAACACGCGGTCTGATAATGGTTTTACGTTCATAGTGGTATGATTTTAATTGTTATAAGTTATATTTAACAGTTTTTCAACTTCGCATTTGCGACGATAACTCCAACAAGAGATATGCCAAACGATTTTTGACAGAAAAGTCTGACAAATCGGGCAACAAGACTGTCATTTTGACAAAACGGCAGATACATCATCCTGACACCGTACGTTTCCGCCTCGTCGATACCGCCAGAGAGGGCCGTACGCACAGAATCCGAAAAGAATTTCGCCGTTTTTTTGCACGGACGAAAAAAACCTATTATCTTTGCACTCCGGTTGATCTTCGGTATCGACCGATATGGTGGATGTAGCTCAGTCGGTTAGAGCGTCGGATTGTGGTTCCGAAAGTCGTGGGTTCGAGCCCCATCTTCCACCCGAAAAGGCCTTCTTCGGAAGGCTTTTTTTATAATACACAAATTACCACGCACTTATCATTCAGAGTACATCCCGAAAAGGGAAATATACCGGAGTTCTGCCAAGACATCAAGCCCCGAAACAGGGATCTACAATCCCCGAATAAACCCCATACCTTCGCGATAACCGTCTTTGTTGAAGAAATTTTCGACATCTGTATATCAGCATTTTATATCATTATTGAAGATTATAAGCAAGCGAATTTGGCGATGAAAGACGATGAAACGCATTTCATGCTCTAATCCATATATTCTTTTCCAAACTCTTTAACGATTGTATCAACTTTATCATACTCATCTGCCCTCAAAATTAGTAGTGGCACATCGTATTGTGTTGAGAAATTCTCTGCCAACTCTTGTTCTTTAGCAGACATTTCAGATAACAAATTTAGGCTATAATCCTTCCCATCTCGTGTGAGTAATCTATCATGGATTACATTAACATCTTCAACGAGTAAAAAGATTCTACGAGGATTTATCGCTTTTATAACAGCATAATCCACAGGAACAATGTTATGGTTTTGATCCAAAAGACAAAAATGCCCATCAATAAGATAAGGTTTATCAATGTCCACTACATTATTTAGAGCACTTACTAGTCGCTCTTGATTCGTCATAACATCTTCCACTTCCTTATCTTCCGGATTCTCCCAATTTAATAACGCACTACATGATAATAGCTCAATATTAGAAGCAATCTTTCTTACATAATCGGCGAAAGTGGATTTCCCGACAGCATGAACGCCTCCTACAAAAATGATATTCTTACTTTGCATAATAACATTTTTTCTTTTTGTATATGGATAAAAAATTTCAATCAAATCATTCCCTACATCTGCGTCCTCTATCAATAGGTTTTCAAAGAAGTTATATTTCCCCAATAAGGGTAGAAACCGTTTTCTCCCAAAATGACTGATTCCATTTATAGCTGTAAGGTATAATTCATCAGTGGTCATCTGTGCTTGTACGATATCAACATACGATTGGGCACTCCCATCGCAGTGAGAATCTATAAACTTTATCAAATGATATAAATGCCTAAAATAATGGCCTAACTGTTCGACATGATTGTTAAACAAATCTTGATAGAGACTACTAACTCGAACCTTGAGTATGTTAATCTTTGTCGGAACTAACAGGTCAGGTTCATAACTCAATTCAAGAAGTCTCATTGATAATTCCTCCCTCAGAACATTCATAAATTTAGGACCTGACACTATATGATGGCTTCCATCGTTATCAACAAACTCCCCCTTGATGTTCTGCAATATATCTCGTTGCTGCAATAAAAGAGCAAAAAAGGCAGATTCAAATTGTTGGGATTGTTGTTTCAACTCTTGTTTTGCTGAGATGTCGAGTTGTATTTTATATGTTCTATAGAGAAATATTATACTAATAAGACCAACCAGAGTCCCAATTAAACCACCAACATAATCACCAAACGTTCCAAAATCTGCGGAATTTTGAGCAAATGGTAGTTTTGCCAACGTTGCAATGTATGCAATTATTGACCCGATTATTGCTAATACAAGTATTATTAGTCCAATAATTTCAATCCGGGAAAAATTCCTAACGTCTTCTGACATTTTAATCAATATAACAAAATGATTGAGGCGGTTTTATTTTTTCATTGATATCGCTAAGAGATAATGGTTCGGGATATTCAATAATATTGGTGATTTCAATAGCATATGCAATTTCTCTATTCTCGAAATATCGAAAATAAAAAGAATCCGAAATCCCTGAGTGCAATTTTGTCTTCTCCCAAACTTTTACAGGTGTATCTTTTATGATATCACCTATTTCAAATTCTCCCACTACCTTACAAATGGGACTGGACGCATATATTACTATTGTTTTCACCTCTGTATGCTTGAATAACTGTTTCCGAAACTCATATAGTTTCTTACCAGTCAATATCTCGTGCACAAACGCTGGTTTAACGGATAATAATATTCTCATTAATTTCTCCTTTCGCTATTATCGAATTGAATTGATCATCAGATAATTGAAAAAAACCCCAATATATGCTAGAAGAGATGCCCACCTCATCCAATAGGTATTGTCGAGTTACTCGCTTGGTCAGAGCAATGTTATAGGTCATCTTAATAACTACTAGGTCTTTTTTTGTGCTAAACCAATTAGCCAACTCTCCGTTATCAAAAATACTATATTTATTCGTATAAGAGATAAAATCTGCGACATTAGCAAAATTTCTCTTTGTCTTTACTTCTTCAACCTGACACACTGACGTTACGACACTGCGATATTTAGCAGGCCCCAAATAATCATTTGTTCTATATATAACCAGTAAGTCTCCTTTACGAAGACTTGCGGTGCCAGACATGAAGCAGAGATAGATTTTATGAATACTATTCGTGTAATTTACGTCTTTAATCAACTCATACTTATTCTCATTTCGCAAGATTGAATCAGGGAATAACCTGGTGTGATATTTCGGATAAATCGCTAATAGGAATTTGCGATTATGTGAAATATCTACTAACGGATAATCTTTTAAAATATCTCCAGATAGACTTTTTAAATCTTTTACCAATACGAGTTCACCACCTTTGACTCCTTCTTGTTGGAAACCATACTTCGTCAAAAGATTCACCAACCCTGTGTGCTTAGGAAAGATAGTTACATATATTTCATCGTAATTTTCAACTATCCCTTTGTCTAATATTTTCTTTATAAAACGTTCCCCAAGTTTCGTATTATGGGCATCTATCTTGAATGTCCCGACTTTTAATCTTTTGCATGCGGGTCTATTAGGTATGACGTCAGTTAATGGTTCATTACTTTCGTCTTTAAGATATAGAAATGCCTGTAATGCACCATCCCGATACTGCACATAAGCCTCGGCCCCGCATTTAGCCTTACGGTTGAACCAATCCTTGAATCCATCGTAGTCCCTAGAAAGACTATCGAAAAAAGGATCTGTTATGTCAATGTGATTAAACTGTTTAAGCGATATTATTTCTTCCATGGCGTATGGTTAAGCTCGATTATAAATTTTTATAAGATTGTTTTTAATCTCCGGAAACGAGAGCTGCATGCTGAGATCGCAAGACAATCCAGTGTTTATGACATAAACGAATGATTCTTTCCGATAGTATTTTTCACCAACCTGACGTATAGATTGTTCTATCGTGTCAGACTTAGCTAAAAGACATACCAACTGGTAGTCCTTATCGACTATCTGAGTATTATTGTTCGGATGTGCCTTTGTGTTATGTTGCGTAGCGGTGAGAAGAATCAGATTCTCTACATAGTGAGCAATCTCGGGGAATTGAGATTTCGGGAAGATGTGATGAACCTGTGTTGCAGGACCATTTGACCACGCGTCATGGACTTCACTCTCTGATTGAATCTTCCGTATAAGTGCAATCGCTTTCTGGACGTAATAGGAGTTATAGGCTTCTTGTTGTTCATCAATATGTTTGTTTTCTTCCGCTTCTTGACGAGTCACGGATTTCTCCTTATTAAGATCTCTCCAATTTTTCTTGTTATACATGAGATCTGAGAACAGGCGCGCTTCTTTTCCGCTACTTCCGGGGACGTGATGCTCGGCGGCAAGTACATTAAGAACCTTATGAAACATCCGAGTTATATCCAGTTTGGACTTCGACGGAGTATTCCCGCTTATGAGCCTATAATACCTATCGTAAAGTTCCGTTTTGGCTGCCTCACGGTTATCTTTAACATCTTCTAAGTATTGCTCAAAGAAACGCCAAAAACCGCTATCCTTCAACACTTTTGAGAAAAAGCAATAAAGGAAATTGTATGCATTACGGTCTCTTCTGGAAATATAATCCAACAACTCCTCATTCCTGATAGAGTAAGATGTTGGTCGCGTCGAGGAATCTGCATTCAATATGCCCGCGGTATGAAACAGTTTCAAAGGCTGAGAAAACCATTTGTTATACTCATTCTTTGCTCGTTCATCGTCTGCGTACGGCTACACTACTCTACAATTGTGCTTAAAGTATTGGCTCTGCCAAATATCATTAGCGGTAAACGTCGGATGAGATGCGGCGGTGTTCAAGATGCAGTCGGCTAAAAAGCATACGATGTCGGGTGTACACTTCTGATCGACATACCGCGCATCGTGCGATTTACGGATGTCGAAATCAAATTGATCCAAATATGTATTTATAGTGTCTCTCATTGCTCAGCCAAAATTTGTTTCCCAAAGAAAAAAACAGAATTATTGTCAATGTTCAAAGAACGGGTTCCTAGATTCCTCGCAACTGAATAGAATCTTAAGAATTCTTCAGTAGCGTAGAATTCGAGATCGTCTTTCGATATTGTTTCTTCAGGGTTTGACAACGTAAGTATTGCCACAGAACCATCTGCTATACAATTTTCAGGCAAGAAACAAGCCCTTGGATTGTATGTCAAATTAGGAACTAGTACGCATTCAGTATGACCCAAAAATTTAGAAACATCGAAAGAAGAAGCGTCATCTATATAGCAATCGTAATTAGGGATGTCTATAATCTCATTGTTCCCGATATTCCGAGACTTCAGCACTCTTATTCGTCCAGAGGGTTTAGTGACAGATTTAGTAATCACTCTATCCCTATATGCTTTGAAAATCCCAAAAGTCATGGAATCTGCGATTTTATCAAAACTATCGTCTCTGTAAAGAAGCCAGTAAGGAAATGTAGAGTCTGTGATGTATTCTTGGGGAAGCACCCGGACACTATTATTGATGTAGGAATACACTAATGTGCTTCCGGATTTCTTTCGAGTGTTGACAGTAAATGATATTGTCTCAATCTTCACTCCTTTAAAAGCTTTCTCACCGAAATCAATCAAATGGGAGATTGAATATGAATTCATTATCTCACGAGTCTTGTTAAACTCCGGTGCATTAATTAAGCTTTTTGGGACTATTAATGAGACATGATTACCCAGTTGCAATGCTTTCTCTACAAAGAATGCGAAGATATTGTTGGTGTCCTTGTTTATTGCTTGTGACTTATACTGAGATGCCAATGCCTTATCCTTGGTCAACTTCATATAGGGAGGATTCCCTATGACGATATCATATTTTCTTTCAAAATCAAGAAGAAGAAAATCCCCCTCAATAAAATTGATTTGGATATTTTTGGGAATATCAATATGCTTGAGCATCTCTTTAAGCAACTCAATTGATGAGGGATTAATGTCAACGACATCAATCGTCACATTGGCGACTGTAGAATACTTTTCAATCAAGGATGGCAAGAAATTCCCAACGCCTATTGACGGTTCAAGTATCGAAAGAGTGGTGTAATTCTTAGCGTCAGGTAAATTGCTTACTATTCCGAAACAAATATCTTGACGGGTGTAATATGCCGCAGTGTTGTCTCTATCAGCATTTGCCATCTCAACAATTCTTGACAACCGTGAGAAAGAAGCAGTGCTTCGCTTTACATAACTTATGATTCGTTCCTGACTATTCAGATTATTATCCTTTACAATCAAGCATGCATCGGCATTTGAAAATGATGGACGCTCCAGACTTTTTCTAATCTTAGTGGCTATTTGCCGAAATATGACAGTCGGTACCGCTTCGCCAAGGTTCTGGCGAATGTTCATCTCCTCCTTTTTAAGGAAATCCTGTTTTCCTTTTAGGGGGAGTGAGTTCAACTTCTTATACGGTATGTCAGACCATTGAAAAGAAGCCGGGACGGACATCATAAGCATCACCTCTCGTATGCTGAATACACGGTTATCTGTAGGATGTACGGTATTTTGACTTGCCATGATGTCATTCCGGGTATGAATACATGGCGCTACCTTGTCCCAGTATTGGCGCGTATATTTATCTCCGTTTTTCTGGGCGTTATAAACAACAACCCCATTCTTGACGGTATGTGGTATCTTGGAAATATCATCATTGTCGAAAGCGGATTGACCCTCTTTTATTTCAGAAATCCACGCTTCCATGTGGGGAGCATATCTGCGGAAATTGTGATATATGTCATCAGCCGATATTTCACCCATTACGGTTAATGACGGAAGATGGCCGATAGTCTCACGTAAAGTTCTTTCCGGTGATTTATCCGGAAAAATGTCATTGGGAGTTATATCTACAAGATCCTTGCGTACACCTATGACTAAAGTTCGCGTTCTGCTTGAGGGGCATCCATAATCCTTAAAATTGACCACCCGGAAAAGTATATTATATGTACCTCCGAGATTCATGGTTATTGCTTCTTGGATTGACTTGTCTTTGCCGTCAATGTCTGTGCAAATTGAATTGAGGAAAGCGCGAACATTTTCAAATATGAAAAATTTGGGCTTTACCTCTTTAGTTATTTTGATGGACTCAACAACGAGTGAATTACGTTTTAGTTCATCCCCTTTCTTGTGGTTTGCAACAGACATGCCCTGACATGGGGGCGTTGCAATCAGAACATCTAAATCATTTACACCGAAGCAGTCTTTCCAAACGTCAAGTTCTCGAAATATTTTATCCTTGGTTTCGCTAAGAGTCATGTCTCCGCAGATATATCCCGAAGACAACATACACTTATTATTAAACTCCTGAATTTTTAACCGTCGTTCTAATAACTCGACTGTTGCAATACAACTAAACCCAGCTTCCTTAAATCCATAACATCCAATGCCGGCACTGCTGAACAGGCTGACATAGGTTTTGATGCCGTAGAGCGATTTCTTCTCTGCGACAATGGCAGCGGCAACCTCTTCCGGTATGTCGTATGTCTTTGTCTTCTTGCTCACGGCTTCCTGTCATGGTTAAGCTAAAAAAACTTCCTTAAAGTTCTGACAGGCGACCAAGCCATCCGCGACTATAAGGAAGTTTCTTTATATGTTGGTGTTATGTTGTCAGTTCATATTGGTCTTTGTCAGACTACTCCGCGTAGTAGTCTGCAAAGTTAATAAAAAAATCCGACATAACGCGGTTTTACGACCAATTTGTTTTGTTAAAAATTCTTGGGTAATCAGTTGATTAACGAGCGTCTAACAATCTATTAACCATCGATTATGCCTATTTGCAAAGATTTGTGCCGAATGGGGCGATGTGGCAGCGGGCGAGGAAGCGGTCGACGTCGGCTTGGGTGTACCAGTATTTGTCGCCGTGGCGGGAATAGCCGAGGAGACCGTTGTCACGGAGGCGTTTCAGGTAGCGGTCTTTGATGCCGAGGAGGGTCATGAGGGATTTGTTGTCGTAGACTCGCGGGCTGGATTCGTGGGTACCAAGATGGGCGTAGAGTTCGGTGAGTTTGTCATAGATGGTTTGCAATGAGATTTGGGCTGTGTTGTCAATCATCGGCAATGGATGTTTGAGGATTCTATAATGGTCGGCAACATTTGCCACGACGCCGGGACGACTGCCACGGTCGTATATACAGCCGGTTGGCTGTAGGGATAGCCGATTGGTCGGCTGGATGGCCATTCGGTTGGTTGGCCGGAAGGGTAACCGGTTAGCCGGTCATACGGCTGCCTATACATCCAATCGGCTGGATAGCTGTATGGCTAACTGGCTGTCGAACCGGCTGGACGGTTAGCCACTCGACCAGCCGGCTATATGGCCGGATGGCCACCCGGCCGTACAGCCATACGGCTGTCTGGTCGGCTATCCGGATAGTCGGCTGGTCAGTTGGTCGGATGGCTATACGGATAGATGGTCAGCCGGATAGATGGCTGAAAATTTTTAAGCTGATTTTTAGGAGGATACGCCTCCATGTCAATGATTATTTTCTCTAAAGATAATGGAATCATTGACCGAAGAATGTTTATTTTACCAATAATGAGCCCGCTTATATATGCGGCGCATGTAAAACTCGACCACGTTCAATCGCTTGTCTTTCGACCAAGAGCGAGAGGGTTTGCCGATGATTTACGATGCAAAGTTAAGGGCACTTCCAACCGTTTTCCAAATTATTCAGGGCATTGTCCGTGTTTGTCTGTGCAGAGTCCGGTTATGTCCGTTTTGTGTCCGATATTGCAACTCACAATCTCAACACAGACACTATGTATGTGACACCATGTGTGGAGAACAATGGACAACAGGATTCCGCCGCTGCTTTTCGACATTCATACAGTCTTGATGACCACGTGGCCATTGCAAGTTATGTCTTCTGCTGCAAACAATTTAAATTGCAGCAGAGAGACACTTGCATGGATGTGCAAAATCTTCCAAAGTCAGATTTTGTGGAGCGATGCCATTGGCAACTGTACCATCGACAGATTAGAATTTCAGTCGAGTTTGTCCGGGATAAACTGGTATTTCAGCTTCTCGACTTCGGCGGTTAGGGTCTGCGGAAGGAGGCGGGCGTAGACCTTTTCTGTGATGTCGGTGGAGCTGTGGCCAAGGAGGCGGCTCACGACGGTCATGGTCAGGCCGTCATTGATGGCGAGGACGGCGAAGGTATGGCGGGCTGTGTGGAATGACAGAGGGAATGGGAATCCGAGCCGTTCGCCAACGACATGCAGGGATTGGTTGATGCACTTTGTCGCTGAGTTGCGGGCGCGATAAAGAGAATCGGCATCGTTTAGACTCAGGTCATCTTTAACGAGGTCGAACACATATTTCTTTCTTCGCCCCATTGCCTGCCATTTATAGAGGATAAGCAACGCCGGGTCGGTCAGCGGAATCTTGTGGCGTTTGCTTGTCTTGATCAGCACCTTGCTCAACTCCTTTTTCTCAAAGTCGATATGGCTCCACTGCAGGGTCATGACATCTACGATGCGGAGACCGCAGGCATGGAAAGCGAAGAGAAACATCTCGATAAATTCTTTTCGGCGCGGCTCTTTGTCATTGTTATAGAACTCTACCAACTGCGCAAGCTGCTCCTTGCTAAGACTGTGTCCGTCAAACTCCTTCTCCCCCTCAGATTCGAGAGTCACTTTCTCCTGAATGCGCATATCCTGAAGCATGGCGTTGACCTCAGGCTCAATCAGTCCCATCTTGCATGCCGCTTCGCATCCTTTCAGTATTGGAGTCAGTGAGTGGTTGATTGTGGCATCGGAATTATTCTTGAAGTCACGACGCCATTTGATATACTTGTCAATCAGTTCTGGAGTAATCTCGCCTATATACAACCCGTCCGGCTTATGTGTGCCGTTTCCGCTCAGCATAAGAAACTGCTGGAAGATATTCATCGCGCTCTGGCCGTTCTTGTATCGGCTGGGG
>ENA-ORRA01000984-ORRA01000984.1-human-gut-metagenome-genome-assembly--contig:-NODE-984-length-21739-cov-4.676028_pt1 | contig 21739 bp, 23 predicted proteins | sample MGYA00242169_ERZ509122 | MGnify/ENA primary metagenome ERZ509122 (study PRJEB26280, sample SAMEA2338650) | human gut metagenome | biome: human gut; feature: human-associated habitat; material: faeces...
TTGGCAGGCTTTTTTTATTTCAAATGATAAATTACGCGGTGTAAACGGGCAGCGATTACGGCTGGTCAAAAACAGAGTTTCCGTTTCATTGTCTGTTTGCTCAGAAAGCAATAGCAGCAGTGAGAAAAGCTCAGGTGGAACTTTGATAAAACGTTTTCTAGTACCGGGAAGCATAATTCCATACTGATCAGCCTGGCTAGTGGCTATCAGCTGATGAATCTTTAAACCACAGATTTCTTCTGTTGTCATACCAGTACATAGAACCAAGGAAATGATGGCAAATAGAGTTACATTCTGCTCATCCATAAGTGTAGCCAATACGCGGTCAATATCCTTCATGGTGAGTCCGACAATGAGTGGCTGATCACATTCGAAGGAGTACTCTGGAAAGAGTGCAGAAAATCTTCCATTATCTGCGATTTCTGTCTGTTCTTCCTTTTGAAGATCTGGCGTCACCATATCAAAATCATCCGCATCGTTGCTGTTTTCTGCATCCAAATACCTTGCAAATGCTCTCAAGGCGCGGATCCGTGTGCATAAGGAGTGCGTGGAATACTTATCACGCACAGAAGAAAAGTAATAATGCGCATCTTCTGCAGTTATCTGAAGAAAATCCTTCGTTAGAAAGTTGAAAAAATCAGCAAACATATAGGCATATTCATTTGCTGTTCTTGCGTTTTTGAAATGTTTACGGTACTGCGAAAATGCATTCAGCGTAAATTCGGAACAATAAGGAGTAAGCTGTGATAAAGCCACCGGAGTTGGCTGATCCAAAATTTTCTGTAATAATTCATCGGATATTTGCATGAAATCCTCCTTAAATCGGGCAATGATGATGCAATCATTTTATAGGTCTATTATACTATGGGAACGAATTGAAATCAACGAAAATAGAACGTATATTCGAATAAGTGATGCTAAATAAATTGACACAAAAGTAAAAATAATATTTAAGTTTACGTTTACGCTGTAAACGTAAACAATTAATGAAAAGTATATCATGGATGCACAAAAACGGTCATAATCGGAGATACAGGTTGGAAAAACCACGGAAGCTCCCTATAATAGAATTCAGGCAGTAGTTCCGTTGATATCCCTGAGCATTATTGTTGGGAAGATTATTTTCCTACAAATAATAGGCCAATACTTATGGGTGTGATAAGGTGTATATTATGATGGACAGAAATAGCTGCAGCTGGAAAGAATGGCACTTGAGAAAACATAATGGGGGAGAAGAAGTAGTGAAGGAGAAAATAGCAAAGAAAGATACACAATGGATCAGCCTATACCGGGTTCGGCTGGAAAAAGATCGTGATTTGATGAAAAATCGTGGGACATTCAGCATTGCAGCTCCGGAAGATATTGTGGAAGTAATAAAGCCGGTCTTTGACGGAGTGGATCGGGAACAGTTTGTGGTTCTGTATCTCAATATGAAGCTGCAGCCAATTGGCGTAGAGATTATTGCGATTGGGGGAAGCTATGCATGCAACGTGGAGATCAAGAACATATTCAAGGGTGCAATCGTGGCCAATGCGGTAGCCATCGCGGTAGCTCATAATCATCCGAGCGGAGTCCCAAAACCGTCTGAAGGAGATTTTACCTTAACACGGCAGATTGCATGGGCCGGGGAAATATTGGGGATCCGATTAATGGATCATGTGATCCTAGGTGAAGATGTTTTTTACAGTATGAAAAAGGAAAATCCTGGTGTGTCGTTGACCGACATAGGATTAAGCCAGGATGAAGAAACTGGTGAATAAAGAAACAGTGCTGGAAAAATATGGGGATTTAATCGAGAAAGGAAATGGCTGAACTTAAAGGTTTTGATTATTGATTATTTATGGCCATGCCTGAAAGGGGATTTTTGTTTGAAAATTCCATAAATAGATGATAGGATAGTGACATCCAACTATTCGCTAAACGCTGGTTTAACGAATAGTTGGCAATGAAGAGGGGCCATTCCAGATATAAACCGACTTACTATATGGTACAATCAGCACGATATCTGGATCTTCCCCCTCTTTTTATTTTATCACCCATTCTACTAAACATTAAGACATTCGATTAAGTCTACTGGTTTTGCAGTGATACTTTCCGTCACTTCCAGATTATCACTAAGAATATTTATGTGCCAGGAAGAAGCAAGTTCATCATATTCAATACCGGTTACATGTTCCGCAAGTATCTGTCGGCGTTCCTCTGCTTTTTTCTTCAGCACACTAAGCATATCTTTTTCTGTTCCACAAAATGAATAGAATGAAACGATGCAGTCACAATCTGCAACGATAATAATATAGTTCATCAAATATTCCTCCTGACATTTAAAATTTAGGATTTCCACCACTTTGGAAATTATAATCATATTCCCGGCAGGTGAATTTCTGCCTGCGACATATTCTATCTGCGCGTTCCGTCATCATAAAATTTTTTCTTTAATGCGTGTTCCGTTGGTAAAATAGATAGAACCAAAACAACGCATTGAACGATCACCAGAATGAGACTGACATTTCCAATCGTATCTTCGTCACTGTGATAGAATGGAACATGCACCAGTACGGAAGGAATGATCATCCATAATCCAAGCTTCCACCAAAGCCGGCCGCAATAATCATGTGCGAATTTCCATGTTTCTATATTTTTCATGGAACGCCGTGTCCGGTATCCGACGACACCATTAATGTGTTTCGGGCAGTGCCTCCACATCATTCTTCCGGCAATCAGCATTGTAAAAGGAACTAATAAGTCACAAATTAAAATGAACCACCAGAACCACATAAATACCACCTCTGAAACTTGAATTTACCATATTGCTGGTTCACAATCATTCGGTGTTTCCCTCTCTCCTGCTTCTACCATCGAAAAGAATGTATCCTCTCGTTTAACTTGAACCAGCTCATTTTATAAGACAAATTGACATTTCTTCATATTGCTTAGAACTAAACGTTACGCACCACTCAACATCTTCCTGAAGCGGTTTAAAGTGCAGGGCAGAATATGCCGTATGCAGCTTATCATGTTCCGCCATTATGAAAGAACCACCACCGATGACGCTAACACTTGAAACGCTACTAGGGGTGAACTGATCTTCTTTTTGGCCAATTTCTAATGGCCGATCGCTTTTACCGCAATCATTAATCATAATGTGCTCATCTGGCTCCGGCGAAAGGCTATAGGCCATGGCTGTGTAATGTGTTGGGTAGCAAAAGCAATCAGAGGCGAAGCTATTCTTTGGCAGAGTCTGCTGTTCTAATTCCTGCACTGTCAACACATATTCCTTGCCGCTGACCAGGTGCGTAAAGGCAAAGGTGTCGCCGGGTGCATGAACCCGGAAATGTGGCCCAGGAACCCGGATCGGCTGTTGCTTCATAGTGAGAGAAAGCGACTTGATTTCCGGGCGGCGCTTGCCTGCCCAGGGAAACGCACTCCTGCAAATTCCCCATCCGTAAGACCTGTCCAATCCATAGTGTTCCACCGCCCATTTTGCTTCCAACTCATTGACTATTCCGTCCTGCAGGCAGGGGTTGAAGGTCACGGCACAGCCGTGAGATGTTCGCAGAGAATTTCCGTTTAATTCCAACCTGGGAGTAAAATTAAGGCAAAGTGGATTTTCCAATTCCATTTGCATTTGCTGCTCCCGGGTGAAGTTCTCACACGAATCATTCTCCGGGGTGAGATTCCATTTTTTCATAAAGCTGCGGATGTCTTCAGGTTCGATACGCATACAGAAATCCACGACAAGTCCCTTGCTGCACGAGTAAGCCGCAGGGATCACCCAATGGTGTCCTGCCCAGTCAAATTGCCCGTCGATTCTGAGTTCCGTTCCGGCGTGAGTCTTTTCATGATGGCCCCAGAAATTGCCATCGAAGAAAACTTTCCATGTTTTATCCATATAATAATTCCTTTGGCTCTCGAATTGATCATTACACAAACTGTAATTTTCTGATGTGCGCAAGTAAAATCACTTCATCATTGTTTTTTATAAAACGTTCATATAAGTACAGCGCTACAAGGATTGCCGGAACATATACAAAAATGTTCACGATTGCCTGAAGAATTATGCTGCCAAAATAAGTCAGTATAAAGCTCAATGTCATACTTATTTTCCTCCTCTTAGATTTTCTCTAATCTCCCGCATCGTTGGTTCTCCGAGTGCGAAGGCTTAGTGAGATTACGGAAATGATCCAGATGCGTTTATGCCCAGAGACTCACCAGTGCGTTCCTCCCGCCAATTCTATCCTCGTATCAAACCATACAGATTCATTCCGATCATAGCCACCGCTAGTCCAACAAACACCGAATAAACCACCTTGCTCCCCCTGGATTCCGTATTTCTAATACAAAACACAAGATAACAGATCCACACAATATAAGCGACAAACAGCAAGCCGCTCCTATAAAAAAACATCGCCAAAAAGAATAAGACATTAACCGCCTTCATGCCATTCTCAGAAAATATGACCTCTTTTATTTTCCTCATAGCCGTCACCTCTTAATATTGTCAATCTCCCAGCCCCCATTTGACATATGCCCACTGACGCTTAGTATTGTCCACTTCGTGTTCGCTCACGGGAGTCCCACACTCCTGATAAACATAAAAGTCTTCGGGCATTCCACCACTATTTGGAGTATAGTACTTGCTTCCATCAATATAAGCATATTTCTTCTCCTGGTCAGTTAATTCGCCGGCATATGAATACCCTTCAGGCACCTCGTTCACAATACATAATTCCGTTGCATAATAGTTATGTCCATCAAGAACTATTTTCGGTGCCCCCATATATGGATTATCATCCTCTTCGAAAGCAGCCACTGCTTCCTTCAGGCCGGCCAGATCTGTTCTACCACCAAAATCCAGAATGATCAGGTGTGTTTTGTCTTTTAAAATCACCTCATCCAGAGCAGGTTCCTCCTCATTTCCAGAAGCATTGCTTCCTGGATCAGGATCGGTTCCGTCTTTCCGGAACATATAGCGGTACCAGGCCACTTCCATACCATTTGGAAGACTTTCCATTTCGGCCGGAAGTTTCTGCTCGGTCTGGTCCCACAAATCGGACATGTCTTTTGGATAACACTCACTGGTTTTGCGAATGATCCATGGAATAGGGCTTGTATATATGGTAACGCCTACTGGAGTTCCAGAGCCATTTACTCTAAATTCATCACTCTGGCAGCTTGCAAATATGGTTTGCTTTTTATCAGTGTCCGGTTCCTCATTTCCCAGAAAATGTGACGTGACCGCGTTACACAGGGGAATGGTGATCATGCAGATCACAGCGACGCCAACCATGTATCCAATCCAGTCATCGCGGCTATCACCACTTCCATTATTCCGGATCCAGTTTCTTATAAAGAAGGAAATCGCTACAATGAGTACGGAAGAGATCATAAATCCGACAAAGGCACTCATGGAAGAAGAAAATGCCAGCGCCAGGGCACCCAGTATCAGCATGCCATCAAATACAATAACGTGCTTTTTTAAGTTTACCCTCCGCTTAAGATCCATTTTCGGAAATGGTTTACCATTTTTGAAAGCAGAGGTAGTCTTATGGACCCACCGGAAAATCCGTACATATGAAACGGTCCAGGACACAAAGATCCCAACCATAAGAAGATTAAGAAGAAGCAGCATGGAATCGGAAAACAGTTTCCCTGGATTTTGCAAGTATCGGTATACCGCCCATGCCTCCAATACGATCAGAACAGGGTAACAAAGCTTCACAGACCAGGTCCAGGAAAGTGATTTCTGGATCAGGAACTGCTTTTCTTCGGTCATGTCACCTGTGCGCTCCACTGCATCATCCATTGTATAAAAAATCTGCCAGAAAGTACCGCTGCATTCAAAATTCCAGCCGGCTTCCTGGCACTGCTTACGGAACTGCTCTGCTTTCCAGCTTTCCGCGCCTGTGAGGGAAGAACTTTCCGGAACCAGAAGGGCTGCATATCTTCTCTTTGCCGGTTCAGCTCTATGAAACTTCATGACAGAACCGCCAACGCTCTCCAGAAACCAGCCCTGCACTGCCATTTCTTCCAGGTACTGTTCAAATACATTTGCCTCCCATAAATTAAAGGACCACCAGACTCGCTTCTTTTGTTTCATCATGTCATCTCCTTTCCAGGGAACAGCCGAATTTTCGATTTTGCATCTATTTTCATTATAGAAATAATAGGAATATCTGACAAGAAAGATGAGATTACGGGTCTTCGACACTTGTATAATGTACCCATAACAGTGGACAACATGATTTTTTAGTCCCCTTTAAACTGGACACCAGAACCGTTACATTTTTGCGGTCCCCTTCTCTTGGACACAATCAGTTTGTAGTTCCCCTGAAACTGGACAGTGGATTTTCTGTATGGTACTCTTGAATATATCAGGAGGATGTTATGAGCAAAATACCATTTACAGAAAACCAGATGAAGCTGTTACGAGAGAATCCCTATACATTCAACGTGACCCCAAACAGTCTCTATCTCACGAAAGAATTCAAGGGAATCTTTTATAAAGAGTACCAGGAGGGGAAACTACCGCGTCAGATTCTTGAGGATCATGGGTATCCGTCTAGCATTCTTACCACCGAACGCATTTGGGGAATTACCGCTTGTATAAAGAAGCAGGCAAATCGCGAAAGTGGTTTCAGTGAAGGCACTAGCACGTCGTTGAATATTTCTAAAGCGGATAATTCATCAACAGATGATTCGATCAAAGCGCTTCAACACGAAGTAAAATATCTTCGTTAGGAGGTTGAATTTCTAAAAAAAATTTCCTCGATCAGGAATACAAGGAAGTAGGTGCAGTGCTCATGAAAGACTCTTCCTGTGTATTTGAGATTATTTACCAAACCATCCGGTCTGATAAAGAACATCTATCCGTGTCGGAACTGTGTAAAATTGCCGGTGTCTCAAGAAGTGGCTATTATGCCTGGGTGAAGGCTGCGCCTATTCGTGAACGTCAGGAGGAAGAGGATCGGGTCGACTTCGAACTGATCCTGACTGCCTACAAGATGCATGGTTACACAAAAGGCGCAAAAAGACAGATAAAAACCGTACTGTTCGGATCAACCGCGAACTTACAGCGATGCATCAGGAAGTGATAGAAAATCTCGAAAGTATCCAAGGAGCACTTCTGAGGATGAACAGATCCATCCAGGCAGAAGGTACTTTTGGTATCATAAAAAACGACCGTTAGTACAAAAGGATTGTCCGAAGAGGAATAAAATCTGTACTGATCGAAGTATTTCTTGTTTCTATTGGACACAATCTTTATAAATATCACAACAAACAGAAAAAAGTTGCAACTGCCGCATAGGATTTCATAATAGCATTCTTATGGGATAAGGGGAACCATACCCTTTTTTATGTAATATAACTGCTATTACATCCATAAGCAAAAGGACGCATGAAAAAACTCTCGTTTTTTCACACGCCCGCCTGAAACTTTATTTATTTATGTAAATACTCCGGTGTCTTTGCCGATACGCAGTACACGTTGACCTTCTTGTCCATCCGGCTGTTGAAGAAAATGCGGTCGGAGGTATGACTGTAAATCGGATGCGGATGTGCATCCTGACCAAGCCAGTCGCTCTCATGCTTGCACAGCGGAATCCATTCAAGCACACCATTCTCCCAGTCTGGAAGCACCTTGCAGATGTACTCGGCATCCTTCTTGTGCGGGTCCGGTCCGTTGTCCGTGCTGTTTTCGCGCACTTTCTTGATCTCCCACGGATACTTGAAATATCCGTCACAGACGAGATTTCCTCTGTGATCCATCGTGAAATGTCCGTATGCATTGTAATCATCCGGCAGAGCGATCTCCCAGTATTTACCCGAAGCAAGCTCATACTTTCCTACCATCGCCGGTCCGTTCTCATATCCGCCGTGGTAAATGATCGTCTTTCCGTCGTCACTCCACATCTCATGACAAACCCAGTCTCCGGCTTTTCTCGCATATCCACCCAGATTTCCGAGCGTATCTGTGCCCTCAGTGCGGATTCTCGTGATCGTATCGGAAGCGTGATCATACATCCAGATTCGGCGGATTCCGCAATCAAAGCTCGACCACTCGTGGTTGTACATGATCTTCTCCGGATCAACCGGATTGAACTGTACATGGGTGATCCAGCACTTCGGAACTTGCTTCTCATAGAGCAGTTCTCCGCTCTCCGTATCATAAACGCAGAGATAACTGCTCAAATTCTCCTTCTGAACACGACCATCGATGTCATAGACCGGGCGTTTGTCAAGTCCGGATCCCTCGGTCTCCGGGTCAAAATCCAAGCATCTTCCATCAGTCATCGGCACACAGAGGCGTTTTCCATCGAGACTGACATGGGTGAATGCCGTCATGCGTCCGTCTGGAACGCGGTTGAGCTCCTTGCGATTGCCGAAACGATCTGCCTTGCAGATTTTGTCATCCTGAATGTAATAGATGATCTCTTTCTTATAATCAAGGCAGACACTCGCCTTTCCAAGACCCTCGTTGAAGGTTCCGTCGAAATACACATAGCTTTTTAAAATGCCCTTCTTGTTGTCTGTCAGCGTTGTCTCCTGCCCCGTAAACATGTCCCTGCACACGACATTTGGACTGCCACCGCGATCGCTGATCAGGTAAATTCTCTCATCATTCTCTGCGAGCGAGGAGCAGGTGAAATACAAAAGCTGAGTGTTGAACACCTGCCGTCCAAGGCAGTCACTGACGAGAACTCTGCCATTTAATGGCCTCTGCTCTACTTTCTGTGCCTGATTCTTTGGCATCTTATTTTCTGATACCTGATTTTCTGGTACCTGGTTCTCCTGCATATGACTATGACTCATCTTGAAATCCATCCTCTCTTATTCCAAGAAGCGCACAGAATTTCTCTCAAACAACGGCAGATTGCTCCGAAATACAATCTGGCTTCCGATCACAAAGGATTCCTCCGACCGCATATCTTTCAAAAGATAGTCCACCAAAAGACGAGTCGCCATGTAGGCCTGAGCAAACGGATTTTTCTGGATCAGATTCTGAAAGACGCCTTCCTGAAGAGCTTTTTTGTTCTCCTCAAAAATGTCACTCCCGATCGCCACGATTTTTCCCGCTTTTCCGCACTCTCTTAACGCCTGTGCGAGCATCACACTTGTTCGGGATGAGACACAGCAGGCCGCTGCCAAATCCGGTCGTCTCACATGCTCAAGAATCTTCTGGTAGTTCTCCTCGCAGATCAGGTTGGAATACTCCCGGTAGATCAGATTGTCAAAATGATTCTCTCTCATGTAGGCATCAAATCCATCCTCAATCCGCTTGTGGGAGGGATAATCCCCAATTCCGGCACAGAGAAGAATGCTTCCACAGTAGGGAATCCGGTTCATCACAATCTCCGCCACCGTTCTTCCAATGATGTCATAATCTGCCGATACACAGAAAAGTCGTCCACTCTCCGGCATATCCGTGTCAAGAAGTCCGAGTGCCAGCCCCCGATCCACATAGGAGTGGAGCTTCTCGGCACTGAACGGACATCGATTTCCGTGGATCACAAGACCATCCAACTTCCCGTTCTCGAGAAGTTCTTCCAGTTCTTTCAACACAATTCTCTGCTGTTTCTGAAAATCTATCGACCGCCCATCTCCATTTTCCGGATAGGCAAACTCGCGAATCGAGATATTAAAATCCTGAATACTCTCCTTATAGGTACGAAATCCGTTCCAAAGTTGCGGATAGTAGTAGCGGTTGTCTCCTGCCACCTCTGGAAAACAAACTGCCAGATGCAGTGTCTTTCGCTTCAGAGAGGACGCCACCGTATTGGGATGATAGTCCATCTCTTTCGCAATCCGACGAATCCGCTCACGGGTAACCGCTCCCACGCCGGGCTTGTCACTGAGAGCCAAATGGACTGTTCCCAGTGACACTCCCGCCTCCGCCGCAATATCCTTGATCGTTACTCTGCGCTTCATTATTTTCATCCTCCGAACATCACATAATCCTTGCATCATTCACTGCATAATTTTTTTATGCATGATTCCTTCATCATTCATTCTTTTTTCTATTTATCAGGCACGATCATGCAATCTTCCTCAGAATTTCATCGCAAACCAACATTCCAATTCTATTAAAAGCCAAAATACTCTTTTACATTGTTGTAGCAAATATTCTGGATCGTCTTTGCCAGCTCCTCTTCTCCGGAGAAATACTCTCCTCTCTCCACAAGCTCACCGAAAAAATTGCACAGCACACGGCGATACAATTCATGGCGCGGATAGGACAGAAAACTTCTGCTGTCCGTCAACATTCCGACAGAAAGGCTGACCGGATAGAGGTTAGAAGCTGCACGCAACTGCCTGTCGATTCCGTATACCTGATCATGGAACCACCACGGCGCACCCAACTGAACCTTCGCCTTTGTTCCCTTTTCACAGAATCCTGCTGCCAATATAGCATAATTTTCCGTATCTGTCCCATTAAGACAGTACAAAATTGTCTTCGGCAGCATATTATCGAGGGTCAGACGATTCAAAAGTTCTCCGACACTCTGTACCTGAGTCGAGTCATCGGCACAGTCAAAACCGGTGCTCTTTCCGACGCTTGCGACGTATTTGCGGTTTGCATTCAGATATGTTCCAATGTGAAGTTGCATCACATATCTATTCTTGCAGTAGAGTTTTCCCATCTCATAGAGGAAGGCACTGCGGTACTGGTCATCCTCTCTCTTTGTCAGTGGCTCACCTGCGACTGCCTTCTCAAAGATCGCCTCGATCTCCTCCTCGGTCGCGTCCACCCAGGTGAAATCCGGAATTCCATCATCGGATACCGTCGTTCCGGTCACTTTCTGGAAATACTGAAGGCGGGACTCAAGTGCACCAATCAAATCCTTAAACGTCACTATTTCGACTCCTGCAACCTGACCGAGTGTCTTTACATAGGTGCCAAACTCCTTGTCACGAAGGAACATTGCCTTATCCGGGCGGAAAGCGGTGATGATGCGCGTCTTTAAGGACAGATCCTCTTTCAGTGCGATGTGATAGTGAAGATCATCGATCGGGTCCTCGGTCGTGCTTGCAAGCTCGACATTGGAGATTTCCATACACCATCTTGGCGTGATGTTCTTCTCCTGAATCATTGCCTTTGTGCGCTTATAGATCTCGTCGGCATTCCTCGCATTCAGCGGTTCGTCGATTCCGAAGAAACGCTTAAGTTCGAGTGCGCACCAGATGTAGATCGGATTTCCGATCATCTGCGGGAGAATCTCAGCAAACTTCATGTACTTCTCATAGTAAGTCGTCTCGGTGCCGGTGATGTACTTTTCTTCAATGCCGAACGTTCTCATCGCACGCCATTTATAGTGATCGCCGGAAAGCCACATCTCACCGATGTCCTCGAACTGACGATTCTCGTAAATCTCCTTCGGCTGAAGATGGCAGTGGTAATCGATAATCGGCATATGCTCTGCATACTTGTGGTAAAGCATGCGTCCCGGCTCATTTGTCAGATACAGTTCCTCATTAAATGTTGTACTCATGTTGCTTAAACCTCCTGTCATTTCTGCAATCTATTTTTCTCACAGGTTATATTCCGATAAGTCCGTCAAAATCCAATCAGTGCTCCGCCATCAACCGGAATGCAGGTACCGCTGATGTATCTTGCTGCCTCACTGCAAAGGAAGGCTGCACACATTCCGACATCCATCGGATCGCCGACCTCTTTTGCCGGGATTCTGCCGATGATCTTTGCGAGACGCGGTGCATCGTTGTCGGTTGCCTTGTGGAACATCGGGGTGTCGATCCAGCCCGGAGCGATCGCATTGACGGTGATGCCGTACTCGGCGAGCTCAGCTGTCAACGTGTGAATCAGACCGAGGTATCCTGCCTTTGCAGTTGAATATCCTGCAACCTGAGGCTGACCGATATAACTTGTCATACTTGCCTGGAAAATGATTCTTCCGCGGCGATTCTCTTTCATATGTGGAACAAATGCTTTCGTCAGTGCAAATGCGCCTACAAGATGAACATTCAGCACGTTCACATACTCTTCCACGCTCATCTCCCAGATATACTTTTTGCAGTGGTTTCCTGCATTGTTGACGAGAATGCTGACCGGTCCGTGCTCTTTGATGATTCGATCTGCGATTTCCTGCGCCTTGTCAGTTTCTGTGATGTCAAATGGATAGTAGACAACTCTGTCACCGAATTCTTTTAAGACCTCCTGTGCATCTTCCTGCGCTCCACGGCTCAGAACGACAACTTTCGCGCCTGCGCTGATCAGACAGCGGGTGATCGCAAGTCCAAGTCCGGTTGCTCCGCCTGTCACAACAGCGGTCTGTCCTTTCAAAGAATAGTAATCCCCCATCTGGAATGTTGCCATTTGCTCTTGTGTAAATGCCCCCATTGTTGTGCTCCTCCTTCACTTTCTCCTCTATTTATTTTCACAAGGTTTTCCCACCGTCTTCTCCTGATATTTATACGGAATGAAATACTCCCTGTGCCCGAGTGCCTCGCTCTTACTGCATACCCCACCGGCAACATCCACAACCATCTGCGTCAGCTGATCGGCAAGCTCATCCTGCGTGCACTGACCGGCGAGAACCGGACCTGCATCAAAGTCCATATCCTCTTTCATACGCTCGTAGGTCTTATGATTTCCGGTGATCTTGATGCACGGGCTGACTGCACTTCCAACCACATTTCCTCTTCCGGTCACGAGAAAGACGATGTGTGCGCCACAGCTGATCAAATCCATCAACCCCTCATTGTCATTTGGATTCGTGATTCCAAACTGCATCCAGTACGGATCGGGTGTCGAGTCTAAAAGCCACAGTCCCTTCCTCGGCGGTGCGACGGAAACCTTCGTCACTCCCTGAATCGGACGACTTCCACTCTTGATGACGGCTCCCATACTCTTCTCCTCGATCGTCGAGAGACCGCCGGCAAAGTTGCCAGGGCTGACGGAATACTGTCTGACTGACTTGCAGTAGTCAAGCGCCTTTGTATAGGTGTAGCGAAGCTCTTCCTCCGCTTTCTTGTCCACCGCACGGGAAGTCAAAAGATCAACAAGACCGATTGCCTCGACAATCTCCTCAAAGATTGCTGTTCCACCAAGATCCACGAGTTTGTCATAAAATCTTCCGACCACGACATTTCCGGCAAGACCGCTCGTGTAATCACTGCCTCCGCACTCTGCACCGATGACAAGGTCAGAAAGTCCCATCTCGACTCTCGGTACTTCTTTTAAGCGTTCGAGAGCTTCAGTGACCCATTTTATTCCCTTCTCGATTGCTTTGCGGGTACCGCCCTCCTGCTGGATGAACATCCACGAGGCTTCCTTGTCTTCCTCACTGGCGATATTGGCAAGCCACTCCGGCTGTACATACTCACATCCGAGTCCGACTGCAAGCACACCGCCCACATTCGGGTGGCGGATCAGGCTGATCAGCAGATTAACTGCGTACTGATTGTCTGTACATCCGTCAAATCCAAGCACCTCGACATCGGTGTGATTCGTCCTCTCCGCGATCTGTCTTGCGACAAACTCACTGCACTTTACGGTATAGATGACGAGAATCCGGTTGCGGATTCCCTTGGAACCATTTTTTCTGGCATATCCCTGCCACCGGACATCCGCCCAGTTTTTCATTTCTTCCATCTCGCTTGCTCCTTTGATTCTCTCCCTGATTTTCCGGCTTCCGTTTAGGACATTACTCACATGATTTATTACTCGTATCGAACATCCTTCGGCGCTCCGGTGATCAGATCCAGATGGCTCGAGCGCTCATCGTACACACTCCGCATATTGTGGAGATGCACCCAGGAACCCTTTTTGATGTCCTTGACTGCCTTGCCAATCACAACTCCGTATTTCACAATCGGCTCACCTTCTTTTATATCCCGAACTGCAATCTTGTGACCGTCCGGAATCTCCTCAATCGTCTCCACAGAAGTCTCATTTGCATCTCCACGCAGAAGAACTGATCCTGTCTCGAGTTTTTCCAGTGCGGTCGCTACATTATCCGATTGATGAATCTGAAATGCCGTCATCTCTCTTTTCCTCCTCGTTCCCAGAAAACCCCAAAAAATATCTTTACAGAATTTTACAGAATACCAAACTCTGCAAATGCCTGGGTTGCACTCATTCCATTCTCAATCGCCTTGCGGACTTTCTTCTCTCCCGCTGCCTTCTCAAGTGCCTTCTCAAGAACCTCCTCATGGATCTCCTTCGGAATGATCAGAACGCCGTCCACATCTCCGAATACCAGATCACCGTCATGGATCGTCACCTGACCGATCTCAATCGTACATCTGAAATCACACACATAGGTACGGATGCTCGAATCCTGAGCCCAACATGCCTTTGCAAATACCGGCCAGTTCAATCCAAGAACCTGAGGTGTGTCTCTTGTGTAGCCGTCGAGAACTGCTCCGCCTGCTCCTCTCGTCTTTGCAGTCGTTGTCAACAGCTCGCCCCAGAGTGCGCTGTTGTGTGCGCCGGTTGCCACATAGATCTCATTCGGCTTGAGCTGATCAAGTGCCTCCGTCAGATAGCCGAACGGCTTCTTCGGTGCTTCAAACACGTCATTTTCCAGAATCGTGCAGGCAAAACCAGCCATTTTCAGGCGGTTGTCCGGCTCATCTGCATTCACAAAAGGAGCAGTCGGAACCATCGTCGCAAGTGGACGGATCTCTGCCGGAAGGAACTGGTGGTTGTATCCCATCTGATCCAGAATGTCGCCAACTACCGGGGTGTATAATTTTTCTTTCATTAACTGAAACATCTCTTCATCATTTTTCCAAGTTGCCATTTTCTTTTCTCCCTTTTCTTTTTTGTCTGATTTTTATAGGCAAAAAATGCTGCTGCATTCCATTTTCAAAGTAGGATACAGCAGCATTTCTGCAAAGTAATTTTTTCAAGTCAAACGCCCGCAATGACCTGGTGCGTGAGTCTTTCTTATACCGGATTCTTTCTTATACCGGCATGATCAGGTTCGGAAGGAACATAACAAACGCCGGAACATAGGTTACGAAAAGCAGGACAATCAGCATAACAGTGTAGAACGGAAGCATGCTCTTTGACAGTTTCTCAATCGGAATCTTGGAGATTGCGGCGCCGATGAAGAGGGTAGAACCTACCGGCGGGGTGATCAGACCGATTCCGAGGTTTACAATCATGATAACGCCGAAGTGAACCGGGTCAATGCCGATGCTCGTTGCAATCGGAAGAAGGATCGGAGTCAGTACCAGGATGATACAGCTCATATCCATCATCGTTCCGAAGATCAGCATCAGGATGTTCATCATGACAAGAATCAGATACTTGTTTGTAGTAAAGCCAAGGATTGCATTGGAGATGATTGCCGGAACCTTTAAGTAGGTCAGAAGCCATCCAAATGCAGAGGATGTTGCAATCAGGATCAGCACGATTGCCAGCGTATTCAGTGCATTCTCAAGTACCTGCCAGAAATCTTTCAGAGTCAGTTTCTTGTAGACGAAAGCAGATACGAACAGCGCCCAGACAACTGCGATTGCTGCCGACTCGGTCGCAGTGAAGATACCGATGACAACGCCGACAACTACGATCATAACGGTGAACATGCCCCAGACTGCGCTTGTTGCTGCCTTCCACAGAACCTTGAAGCTGAACGGTGCGCCCTTCGGGTAATTCTTTTTAACAGAAACGTAGTAGCTGTAAATCATCAGGGCAACGCCGAGAATGATACCAGGTCCAAATCCTGCAAGGAAGAGACGACCGATGGAGACGGTACCTGCAACCGTTGCATAGATAACCATGTTGTGGCTCGGAGGAATCAGGATTCCCTGCACAGAACTTGCCATCGTAACGTCGGTGGAGAAGTCTGCGTCATATCCCTGCTCCTTCATCATCGGGATCAGGATCGTTCCAAGGGATGCAGTATCTGCTGCGGAAGAACCGGAAATACCACCGAAGAACATCGATGCCACGATATTTACCATTGCCAGACCACCGCGGATCCATCCGACGAGGGCATCTGACAGCTCAATCAGCTTATCTGAGATACCACCCTTTCCCATGATCTCACCGGCAATGATGAAGAACGGCACTGCCATCAGCGAGAAAGAGAATACACCTTTTACCATCAGCTGAACAATCTGCATCAACGGCAGTTTCAGATATGCCATCGTGATGACACTCGAAACTCCAATCGCGTAAGCGACCGGCATACGGAAAACGATAAAACCGAAAAATGAAATCAGCAGAATTGCGATTGCTACGGATTCATTAACCATTCGTAATTCCTCCTTCCTTTGTCTGATACTCAGCCGGTACCTTTCCCATCAGGCGCAGAATAAACAGAATAAAACGCTCACTCTGCATCAGCAACATGCATACTCCGGCGATCGGAACAGACGCATACAGGAAACCCTGCTTGCATCCAAGACCAGACATAACGCTCTTTCCCATCAGCTGGGTGAACTGGATTCCATACACGATCATGAAAAGACTGAATCCAAAAATCATCACATGGCTCATCGCCTTCAGGAAACTGATTACCTGTTTCGGAAGCACATAATCAATCAGCATTACGCGGATATGAGTATCTGTTCTTACTGCAAGGGAAGCACTGATGAGTGCCATGTAAACCATGCACAGCAGGATCGCCTGCTCGCCCCATCTTGGAGTGGAGTGTAAAATGTAACGACAGAAAACAACATAACTCGTAATACAGATGGAGCAGATGAATATCAATTTGCAGAATGACATGAACAGCCAATATACTGCATCATAAAACTTTTTCATTAGACTTCCTCCTGCCTAAAAGATATGGGAAACCCGACTGCAATCGACGAACAGAAGAGATTCCCCATATTACCATCAAAGCTCTCTTTTAATTCTTATCCCTAATAAATAATCCTGATTTCAACTCAACTCTTAAACCTTTTTCTGGAGTCTCTTCCAGAAATTCCGCTTGAAGTTCTTCTTACTTCTGGATCTCTACCATCTTCTGAAGCAGATCCTCGATGCCCTTGGTGTAGTTTGCCCATACCGGCTCACATGCGGACTGAGCAGTTGCCAGATCCTCAGCTGTCATATCAATGATATGAACACCCTTGTCCTCAAGATCCTTGCGGAGTGCAACCTCCTCTTCACCGATTGCAGACTTGTTCCAATCAGAAGCCTTCTGACCAGCCTCAAGCAGGATCTTCTGATCCTCCTCGCTCAGTGCGTTCCACTTTGCCTCTGCCATCAGAACGATGCCCGGGCTGAAAGTGTGACCACTTAACAGATAGTAAGGAGCGACTTCATAGAACTTGTTGGAGGAATATCCCGGATATCCGTTCTCTGCACCGTCAACAACGCCGGACTGTAAGGAGCTGTACAGCTCACTGTAAGAGATCGGGGTCGGCTCTGCACCGAGTGCCTTCATCGTATCCATCATCAGCTGGGTCTCCGGAACACGGATCTTCATGCCCTTGATGTCACCAAGACCGCTAATCTCCTTCGTCGTGAACAGGTTTCTTGCGCCCTCATCCATATAGAACAGACCAACCATGCCTGCGCCTACTTCAGAGCCCTCAGATAAGAATGCCTGACCAAGTTCCTCATCCTCGAGAACCTTCCACATCGAATCTCTGCTGGTGAAGATAAACGGAAGACCAAACATGTTCAGTTTCTGGAAGCCATAATCAGATAAAGAGTTCGTGTTTGCACGGTACATATCAACGGTTCCGCCACCAATCTGAAGTGCATTCAGACAGGTCTTCTCATCGCCTAGAGTAGATGCGGAATATACCTCGATCTTGATACGTCCGTCAGACATCTCTTCCACGTTCTTTGCGAACTCATATCCAACGCGGGTGTTGATGTTGTCATCACTGTTCAGCTCTGCGTATTTGAAGACCAGCTCCGGCTCTGTTGTAGAAGCGCTGTCTGCCTTGGACTCCTCTGCCTTTGCTTCTGCGCTTGTCTCTGCGGTCTTGCTGTCACCTGAAGCAGCTGCCGTTGTCGCTGTTGTGTTCCCCCCACCACAGCCTGCAAGGCTCAATGCCATAACAGAAGCCAGTGAAATTGCCATCAGTTGTTTTCTCATATATTCTTCCTCCTGAAAATAATTGTAAACTCTTTCCTGCTACCCCATTTTACTAAAACGTTTTATTATTCTTGGTGTTTTCAGTATATCTCTCCTTGTGCGTTTTGTCAATAATTTGATTGGTGATTTTAATATTTTCGTCATTTTTCAGCGATATGTCTACTTTTTCTGAACACACCTGCCCTCATTTGCGTTTTTCTCGTCCTTTTTGTGCATTTTGGCACAATAACGTTTTTGTATTTACTTTTCCTCATAGCTGTGCTACTATAAACTTATGTTACAGTTTCTATGGGATATATATATGATGTATCTGTGGGGTACAAAATAGCTACAAGTTGTGAGCACTGAGGGAAACAAATCAATTTAAAATTAATAAGAATGGAGAAGGGATCATCATGAAAATCACAAGTTTTGAGACATGGTGGGTCAGCAGAGATCATTGCCTGTTTGACAAGAAACGTCAGGGTGGCGCCGAGATGAACTGGGATGTCATCGCTCTGAAGATCGGAACTGACGCCGGAATTGATGGAATCGCAACCTGTCTGGCTGCAAGAAGCGGTGGCGTAACCGAAAATTACTTATATGATAATATCGCTCCTGTCATCATGGGACGTGACCCGCACGACAGAGAGGCAATCTGGCAGGAGCTCTGGAATATCGACCGTCATCTGACATTCTTCCCGGTCTACCTTCCGGGCCCGATCGATGTCGCACTCTGGGACATCTGTGCAAAGGAAGCGAATCTCCCGCTCTATAAGTACATCGGCGCTTACCGCAACAGCCTTCCTGTCTATGCAAGTGGTAATTTCCATGCAACCGTTCAGGAGTACATTGACGAGGCTCTTCACTATAAGGCACTCGGCGTTCCGGGGTACAAGGCACATCCGGCAGGACCGGTTTCCTTCGATATGCAGGTACACCAGGCAATCCGCGACGCAGTCGGTGACGACTACATCCTGATGAGTGATCCGGTCGCAGAATACACAATGGGCGATGCCGTTGCAGTCGGCAGACAGCTTGAGAAGCTGAATTACAAGTGGCTCGAGGAGCCGTTCCGAGACTTTGAACTCTACAAGTACACTGAACTGTGCCGGACTCTGGACATCCCGATCGCTGCAACCGAGACGACGAGAGGCGCACACTGGGGTGTTGCTCAGACGATCGCTCAGCGTGCCGCTGACATTGTGCGTGCCGATGTGAGCTGGAAGGACGGTATCACCGGCACCTTGAAGATCGCCCATATGGCTGAGGGCTTCGGCATGAATTGTGAGATCCACACAACGACGATGAACTACATGGATCTCGTGAATGCTCATGTGAGTTGTGCGATCCGCAACTGCGAATTTTTCGAGTACTTCGTTCCGGAGGAGAACTACCAGCTTCCGATGGCAGGCAAACTTCCGATCGAGAATGGCATTATCACTGTTCCGGATACCCCAGGTGTCGGCGCAGAGCTCGACTGGGAGCTGATCGAGAAGGCATGCAGAAGCCATAGAAAACTGGAACTATAATCAATCTCCAAAGAACCCTGATCTGCAAAGAAGCGTAATCCGCCAAAAGCACGGGAATATCGGATAAATAAATGGAATTAAACGATACAAAGAAAAATAGAAAATCCAAACGGAGGAATCAAATCTCATGAAAGAACTCGAAGGCTATGCCGGCATCGTAACCGGCGCCAGCAGTGGAATCGGTCTTGCGATTGCAAATTTTCTGGCAGAAGCCGGAGCTACGGTATACATCATCAGCCGTACCGGAAAGGTGAAGGAGGGTTATCCGGAGAGCGTGCCGGGAACAGTTCACATCAAGGGCGATATCACCAATGTAGAATCGATGAAGAAGATCTGCGCCGAGCTTGCCGATAAGCACGACGGTCATCTCGATTTTCTCGTCAACAATGCAGGAGCGACCTACAAATGTCTTGCACAGGATGTTCCAGCGGAAGAATTTGACCGTGTTATCAACGTCAACGTCACCTGTGTCTTCCGCATGTGCCAGATCTGTTACCCTTACCTCAAGAAGAGCCCGCACAAGGGACGTATCATCAACATCTCGAGTATGAGCGCTCACCTCGGTTTCACCCAAGTTGTTCCCTACTGCACGAGTAAAGCTGCGGTCTGCGGAATGACGAGAGGTCTCGCAGTCGAATGGGCAGAGGACAATATCTGCGTCAACAGCATTGCTCCGGGCTGGTTCCACAGCAAGATGCTCGACGACGTGATGGATGATGATCGTCGGAAAAGGATCCTCAACCGCATTGCTGTCCACGACTTCGGAAAGACCGAGGATCTCGGCGCAATGGCTCTCTTCCTGATCGGACCGCACGGAAGCTACATCACCGGTCAGGACTATGCATTGGATGGCGGTACTCTTGCTTATGGATATTAAACTGCCCACTCGGGCTCTGACAACTGCCGTTCTCGGACTCTCTGTTCTCAGTTTTTCCGTCCTCGGCAGTCATGCCAGCCCGGCATTTGCAGGAAATGCAAAAAACGATGTCTCAGCGTCTGCACAGACCAAGCAGGGATCTTCTGCGCAGACAACCGCCTCATCAAATTCCTACGAGATTTCCAGCTCTGATTTTGTCCGGTCAGACGACGATCGTGATCCGGCGGGAAGCTACGTTGTTCAGATGACTGTTCCCGCCTTCGATCAGGCAAAACTCTACTGGGACAGCATGGAAGACCCCCAGTTTGCAATGCGGGTTAATGATACTCCCGCTTCCACCAAAAATTCGGACGGGAACTCTTCGGAGGATAACACAAATTCCGACGACTGGAGCGAGTGGCAGAATCTCACGGAATCCGGTCAGATCTACCTTCGCAACATCAACGGTCTCTTCAGCCTGAACCTTTTTTCCTCCGCTCCGAAAGAAGTCACCGTTGAAATCCGAAGCGAAAATTTTGAGAACCTTCCAGATGGGGATCTCTCCAGTCTCCGTCTGGAACTCTCATCCGAAGAAAAAGATTTAAAATCCACGATCTCGATGATCGTCGTCATGCTCTGTGCCGGAGGTGTCCTCTACATTAAGAAACGCCGGATGACTGTCAAATAAAAAATGGGATTTGGCGCATAAAGTGAAATCCTATTTATTTCATGACACAAGAAAAGGGGCTGTGAAAAAAACATAGCCTATAAATAGGGTAGAGGGAAAATAAATATTTTCTCCCCTCCCATTGAACCGTACGTACAGGTCTCGTATACGGCTCTACAATTTATATTCCAACTTTAACTAAGTAATAGGATAAGGGATTGAGCAGACCGGCTCCATCTTTTATCCTATTTTCAAGTAAATCTCTGCTGATAATGAAATTCACAACGTTCATTCCGCTTCTTTTGTACCAACCCAGTCTCGAATTTGCGACTTTAAATATTTCTTCATGGCTAAATCCATTCTTATATAGAACCTGATGTTTATCATGCATTTAATTCCATTCTCGGCGCACAAAAGGACGACATTACATTGGTCCAGGCGTATCTGCAGATTATACTGGCAAGATGTATCCCAAAATTTCCGCTGGTTGAGAAAAAGTCTGTCGGAAGCACGGACCTGATCTACCGCACGGTATCTTATGTCTCCGGAAATTTTAAGCATTCCATTACGCTGGAAAGCATGGCCAGAGATCTGGGTGTCAGCAAGTATGTTCTGTCCAGGATTTTTTCTAAAACATTCCATAAAAACTTCAACCAGTACCTGAATGATGCCCGGTTGG
>ENA-ORRA01001001-ORRA01001001.1-human-gut-metagenome-genome-assembly--contig:-NODE-1001-length-21458-cov-5.583610_pt1 | contig 21458 bp, 21 predicted proteins | sample MGYA00242169_ERZ509122 | MGnify/ENA primary metagenome ERZ509122 (study PRJEB26280, sample SAMEA2338650) | human gut metagenome | biome: human gut; feature: human-associated habitat; material: faeces...
TGCTGAAGAACGGCAGCGCCGCATGGAGCGTATCAAACGCCGAAAGGCACAGGGCCTGCAAGACCGTTATCTGTACGACTACACATTTTCCAATGATAACAGGCAAAACCCATTGATGGACAAGGCTCATGCCTATGTGGAGAACTGGAAAGAGGCATATAAGAGCAATATCGGGCTTTTACTGTTTGGAGATGTGGGAACCGGCAAGTCTTTTTTCGCCGGATGTATTGCCAACGCTCTACTTGACCAGGATGTGCCGGTGCTGATGACGAACTTCCCCACCATTCTGAACCGCCTGACAGGGATGTTCTCTGAGGACAGGTCAGAGTTTATTGCCAGCTTTGACGAATATGACCTGCTTATCATTGACGATCTGGGTGTAGAGCGCAGTACCGAATATGCTATGGAGCAGATGTTTTTCGTCATCGACAGCCGCTATCGCAGCCGAAGACCCATGATTATCACAACAAACTTGAAACTGTCCGAGCTGAAAAATCCGCCTGATCTGGCCCACGCCCGTATCTATGACCGTATTTTGGAACGGTGTGCGCCGATCCTCTTTGACGGGAAGAATTTCCGGGAAGAAAATGCCGGTGTCACCCGACAGGCAGCAAAAGACATTGTAAACAGTAAGCACGATTGATTTTTTACCGGGCGGCACAGACCCGTTCGGAGAAAGGAGCGCCATGAACAAAGAACCCCGTACTATGCAGGTGGCAGACGCCGCTACTGCGTCCAGAGCGCCGGAAAACACGCCAGCGATGGTAAAGAAAATCGGCAAGACAACCTACAAGGTTCATGTCCATTTCAGCAATACCAGCACAGAAACCATGAGCGATAAAATCAAGCGTATGCTCAAAAATGAAATTCAGCAGATGTGACAGACTGATAAACGAAGCCGCCTTGTGCTAAACTGATGATGGTACGCACCAAAATTTTTGTCAAGGAGGACACGAAAATGCTTTACACAGAAAAAGAGAAGCATGAAATTGAACGGGTAAAGGAGGTCTTTGCGGAACATCTGCGGCAAAGCCCTGATGTTGAACTGCTCTGGTCGGACAAGGTAGGCTATGTCTGGCTGGCGATTGGCGTCAATCCAGTCTATGTGGATACCGGTATCAGAATCGAATCAGCCGCCGATCTCTGCGGCAGGTGTTTGGATGATGTTGCTACGGATGTTTTATATATGACTGGCAACGATCATGCACTGGAAGCAGCCGACCCGCTGGAGTTAGCCGAAATCAAGCGGCTCTGGGAGCCATATATCAACCAGCTGCCAGACTATGCGTATCTCTGCAAAGACCTGCTGAACGGAAAAATGTAATCTATCAAACGAGGTGTCAGGAGCCATACGGTGCTTCTGGCACCTTTTTTGTGAATTTGATTAAAAAGTCCTTGACAATTCGTCTCTGGCAAGACGGCGAAAAGCATTCTTGTGTCCGCTGCTGTCCGTCTGGCTTCCTTCACGCTGCGGGAGATCCAAAACATCACCGATGAAGACACGCTGGAACTGTCCCGGTTGGGCGAGCGAAAGCAAGCCGTTTTCTGTGTGATCCCCGACAGCAACGACAATTCGCTCAACTGCCTTGTAGGGCTCCTGTATACGCAAGCTTTCCAGGAGCTGTACTACCAGGCGGACAAGGTGCACATGGGCGGTTTGCCCGTGCCGGTGCGCCTCATGTTCGACGAATTTGCCAACGTCGCCCTGCCGGACGGCTACGCCCGCCTGCAGGCGACCATGCGATCCCGCAACATCACGGCCACGATCATCCTGCAAAACATATCTCAGCTCAAAGCCCTGTTCAAAGACGACTGGGAGGGCATCATCGGCAACGCCGATACGATGATTTACCTCGGCGGCAACGAGCAAAGCACGCACAAGTATATCTCTGAGCAGCTGGGCAAGGAAACGATCTCCACTAAATCCAGCAGCCAGAGCAAAGGGCGCAACGGATCGTTCAGTCAGAGCACCCAACTCACCGGCCGGGAACTCATGACTCCCGATGAAGTCCGACTCCTGGATAACAAAAACGCCATTGTAATTATCCGTGGGGAGCGTCCTGTCATCGACGAGAAATACGATCTGATGAAGCACCCCAACATTCGTTTTACTGAGGACGGCGGCGCTGCCCCCTACGTCCACAGCCCGCATTGTCTTTACGATATGCGGTATCTACTATCTACAATCGAAACGGAGGAATTTGCATGAAAAGACCGACTACCAAACGGGCAAAGCGCTTTCTGTCCGTGTGGAGTGTACTCACGCTCTGCGCGGCGTTTCTCACTACCACAGCTTTTGCCACCGGCACCGACCCGATCACGGTGGTCAACAATCTGTCTGACTTCATCTTTTCCGCGATCAAAGCCATCGGCATCATCATCCTGGGTTGGGGCATCGTCCAGGTGGGTATGTCGATCCAGAGCCATGACGCCAGCCAGCGATCCCAGGGTTTTCTATGCCTGTTCGGCGGCCTGGTGATCGCCTTTGCCAAGGAGATCCTGTCAGCCATCGGCGCGGTATAAAGGAAAACAGGAAATGCGTTTCATCCCGAAACGCATTTCCTGCTGCAACTGATGCCCTTATTCCTCTTCTTCGTAAAGGAGCGAAACGAACTGTTCCGGCGTATAAACGGGCATGGGAGCACCAACATAGTCTCTGATGTTCCTTGTCACGATGCAGCCTATTCCTGCCCGATCTGCCGTCTCGACCATTACGGCATCTTCATAATCTGAGATATCTGAGGTTAGAGCCTTTTGGCAATCCATACCGGTGGTATCAAGAATTGTAAAAAGGTTAAACAATACACCGAGCGCCTTTCTTGTTTCCGCCGCATTATGAAGTGCCTTATGCATTAGGAAGTAAATATCCGTTATGGTATTGGCGGTGAGGAACCCTTCACACCGATGATTGGCAACAGACAGAAATACTGCTTCGGCATCTTCGTCAAACGGCTTCCGGCTCTGCATTGCGTCAATAATGACGCAGGTATCAATCAAAGCATTCATACTTTGCTCAGCCGCTCCTCATGTGCCTGCTCAATGGTCATGTCGCCGGGAATGATACCAAACAGAGATCTGGCCATATCAACTCTATCCTGGTAAGGGTTTGTAAGTTTCGCCACAACTTTTCCGTTGCGAGTGATAAAAACATCTTCCCGTTCAGCCATTAAAAGATACTTGCTTAAATTCTGTTTCAGTTCGGTCGCGGTGATAGACATAAAGGACTCCTCCTTTTCTCTGGAATTGGGTTCATCTGTATTATATGCTAATCGTACGATTTTAGCAATAGAATCGTACGATTTTCTTTTGGAAACTTTTTGTGAATGTGAGGTGTAAACCATCAGTGATAATTGGGTCATAAGAAATCTTGAACGTGCCATTTCCGCATGGAACGATCGCCTGGCTGAGTTATGGCAACTCATTACGCAGACTCCGGAGACCTTCAAGGGAGGCGCGATATGGGGCGTTGTCGTCAACATCAACTCTGCGCTTATAGGCATCGGCTATGGGCTCCTTGTGCTGTTCTTTGCTATCGGTGTCTTTTCCTCGGCAGCGTCCTTCAAGGAGCTGCAAAGGCCGGAGTTTGCCCTGCGGCACTTCATTCGCTTTGTGCCGGCCAAGGTAGCCGTTGGCCGGGGTATGGAGATCATGACTGCCATCTTTTCCATCTGCGGCAGTGTGGTCTCCGCGTCCATGAACAGTATAGGAGACGCGGTGACGACCACGGCCAGCCTGCCCGGTGAGATCGTCAGCGCCATCGAGGACGTAGGCTTTATGCAGAGCATCCCGTTATGGCTGGTGTCCTTCCTGGGAAGCCTGTTTATTACCGTCATGTCGATCATTTTGATCCTGACCGTGTATGGGAGGTTTTTCAAGCTCTATCTTTATACCGCCATATCTCCACTGCCCTTTGCGTCCTTTGCCGGGGAGAACACCTCCGGCATCGGCAAAGCCTTTGTGAAGTCCTACATGGGCGTGTGCCTGGAGGGCGCGGTGATCGTGCTGGCCTGCCTGATCTACTCGGCCTTACTGTCCGGATCGACGCCCACAGTGGACACATCCCTTCCTGCTGTGACAATGGCGTGGGAATATATCGGGGAGCTGATTTTCAATATGCTAGTTCTCACCGGCCTTGTGAAAGGAGCGGACCGGATCGTACGGGAAATGTTCAGCTTATAAGAAAGCGGTGAGATCGCTTGATCCCACCGCTTTCGCTTAATCCGTTTCATCCGGAAACGGATTTGCCGGTCCGTATTCCAAAACCCGGCCCGTTGCTAAAGCATGGGCCAGCCACTCCTTTTCCCGGCGCTTTTTTAACCGATAACGCAGCCACCAAGCGCCGAGGAAAAAGACGATGCTCGCTGCCAGAAGCGCCAAAGATAGCACGCCATTTGCCTCTGCCCATTTGGGCCAGAACAGCCGGGTCGCCGCAATCCAGAAGCCCAGGGGGAACAGGTATAGCTTCCACAAAAGCTTTACCGCAAAGGGCAGGGAAATCAGCGCCCCGGCCACGATCAACAATTGCTGCATGGGACTCATGTTCAACAGCTCCTTTTCAGTAGATTTTTCTACTGAAATTATCCCTCTACTATAAAAACCTGTCAAATTTTCGCACGAATGGGAGGTAATACATATCATCGAAATAAAGATCCCGAAGGAGATCCGGCAGTACAAGGAAAGCATTTTCTTTGGGCTGTCGGCCCGACAATTCTTTTGCGCTGTTTTCGCCGTTGCCATCGCTGCTGGTGTGTATCTTCTGCTTGGCCCGGTCGTCGGCAAGGAGACCGCAAGCTGGCTCTGTATCGTCCTGGCTGTTCCCGCCGCCATGGCCGGCTTCTTCACCTATAACGGCATGACTTTTGAACAGTTCCTGTGGGCGGTCATCAAGACGGAATTCCTCTATGCGGGAGACCGCAAGTACATCGGGGAAAATCTGCTTTACAACTGCTTCAACCGAAAGGGGCGTGGCGATTTTGATTAAGACCCTTGCCATAGCCAACAAAAGCGAGCGCGTGCGTGTCAGAGTCCCTCACTCCGTCCAGCAGAGCATCCCCATCCGGCGCATCTACACCAACGGCATTTGGGAGGTAGGCCGGAAGCACAGCCGGAGCTGGCGACTCACAGACGTGAATTACATTGCCGCCTCGGACGAGCCCCAGCACAACATCTTCAAATCCTACTGCGCTGCGCTCAACTCCCTGCCCACTGACGTCACGGCCAAGATCACCATTGTCAATCACCGGCTCAACCCCGCTGAGTTTGAGCGGCGCATCCTGCTGCCGTATAAGGACGACTGGCTGGATCATTACCGGGAGGAGGCCAACGCCATCATGTTGGGGCGGGCGGCGCAGAGCAACAACCTGGTGCAGGAGCGCTTTGTGACGCTCTCCATCCCGCAGCGCAAGATATCCGAGAGCCGGGCGTATTTCCGCCGGGCGGGAGCTAACCTGCAGAAGACCTTTGCCCGTCTGGATTCCGGTATCACCCCGGCCAACAACTATGACCGGCTGCGTATCCTCCATGACTTTTTCCGACCCGGATATGAGCAGTATTTCGACTATGACGATTACCTCTACATGCAGTCCGGCAAGGACTTTCGGGATCTCATTTGCCCTGACTCCATCAGCTTCAAGCGCAATCACTTTGAGTTTGGAAACCGCTTCGGACGTGTGCTGTTCCTGCGTACCTATGCCTCCTTTGTCACAGACGATCTCATTTCCGATCTGACCGAGTATGCCCGTGACCTGATCCTTTCCATTGACATGATCCCTGTTCCCACGGACGAAGCGGTCAAGGAGGTGGAGAGCATCATCCTGGGGGTGGATACAGACATTACCCGCTGGCAGCAGCGGCAGAACAGCCGGAACAACTTTACCGCCGAGGTCCCCCGGACCATGGAACAGAAGCGGGAGAACTCCCGGGGATTTATGGATGATCTGACCCAGAACGACCAGCGCATGATCTTCTCCCTCATTACCCTTGTCCATACCGCCGACAGTCTGGAGGAACTGGACGCCGACACGGAAAGCCTGATCGCTATTGGCAAGGAGCATCTTTGCGACATTTCCCCGGCCCGTTTCCAGCAGGAGGACGGACTGAACACCGCTTTGCCCTACGGCCTCCGGCGCATCCACGCCCTGCACACGCTTACCACGGAGAGCTGCGCCGTGGCGATCCCGTTCCGGGCGCAGGAGATCCAGGACCCCGGCGGCCTGCCCTGCGGAATCAACGAGATCTCCAAGAATCCCCTTGTCTGCGACCGACTGAAACTGACCAATCCCCACGGATTTGTTCTGGGCGTCACCGGCTCCGGCAAAAGCGTGGACATGAAGTCTCAGATCCTGAACGTGGCCCTTGCCACTGACGACGATATTATCATCATCGACGCCGAGCGGGAGTACGGCACACTTGCCCGTGCCCTGGGCGGTGAAGTGATCGAGATCTCGCCCCACAGCCAGCACCATATCAATCCGCTGGAAATCTCCGCCGAGTATGAGGATGAGAGCCCCATTGCTGCCAAGTCCGGCCTGATCACCACGATCCTTGCCCAGCAGATGGAGGCCGGGACATTGAGCGCCAGCCACAAATCCATCGTTGACCGGTGTACCGCCAACGTGTTCAAGGCGTATCTGAAAGGCAGGGCCCCGGCACCGCTCCTCACCGACTGGCGCCGGGAGGTCATGCGTCAGCCGGAGCCGGAGGCGCGGGAGCTGGCGCTGGCGGCTGAATTGATCACCGAGGGCAGCCTGGATGTGTTTGCCCATCCCACCAACGTGGACATGAGCAGCCGCATCATCTCGCTGGATTTCTACGAGATGGGAGAGTCCCTGCGGCCTACCGCTCTTGTGGTAGCCCTGGAAGCGGTGCAGAACCGCGTCATGGAAAACCGAAATCGGAACAAGTACACCTGGGTCTTCCTGGATGAGGTTTATCTCTATTTCAAGTATCCGTATTCCGCCGAGGTGCTGTATAAGGCGTGGAAGAGGTTCCGCAAGTACGGCGGCATCATGACCGCTGCTACCCAGAACGTAGAGGAATGCCTCCGTTCCGACACGGCCCGGTATATGTTTGCCAACTCTGAATATGTGCGTCTTTTTACCCAGGCGGCCACCGATATGGACGAGTTGGCACACCTCCTGCATATCTCCGATAACCAGATGGGCTATGTGACCAACGCAGAGCCGGGCCACGGGCTGATGAAGGTCAAGGGCTATATCATTCCCTTCGATGCTACGATCCCCACGAACGGAGATATTTACAAGCTCATCAACACCACCCCCGGCCGGGGCTGATCCGTTTCATGATGAAACGAATTTGGGAGGCCGGGGATGGATAAGCACACCATACGAGAAGCCGGCAGGAAGAAAGCCGTCCGTGACAGAGTGCGGGAACGCAGACAAAAGCAGCCCTGCCGTAAATCCGGCACAATCATGCGTCAGGCCGGACGCTATCGGGCCATCGATACAGCGAAGAAGCAGGTCAACGAGGCACGGAATGCCCTGACCCCGGAGCCGGACCAGGAGCCCTATACCGCTACGGATAAGGTGGAAACCGTGGCTGCCAATTCCGTATATGCGGCAATGAATATAGCCTTGTGTAAGCCGACGCCCCAGCAGCTCATGCGGAGGGAGGCGGTCAAGGACTATAAGCGCCGCCGCTCCCAGGCAAACAAAAATCCGTTTCATGATGAAACGGATAATCCGGGCTATGCCGATACGACGATCACTCCCGATATCCAGGAGACCCCTTCGGCTGATCCGCTGCGCAGGCCGCAGCGCCCGGCACCGCAAAGAGAAACAAAACACATTTCGGAAGCCCCCATCCATCGATCCATCCATCCACGGAACAGCGCCCCTCGGCGCTGTCCCGTGGTTCATCCTCCGACAGCATAAAGAAAGCCGCCCTTGCCAAAGAGCAGGGGCGGCGGTATGCCCGTGACCGGGCGATCCGGGAGATCACCGGTGGCACAGCGCAGACTACAGCAAAGACGGCAACAAAAGCTGGGACAGACTTTCTCAATAAGCTTGGTACAGCGATCACCCGTGCCGTTGTCCCGGAGAAGGAAACGCTGCTATATGCTGCGGGCGCTCTTTTACTAATCATTATTCCGTTTGTTGTCATTATGGGTGTTGCTTCCATGCTCCTGGGCAGCGGCAGGAGCTATGTCCCTGTGAGCGAGGAAGTAGAGGCGTATACTCCCATGATCCAGCTTTATGCGACAGAGCACGGCATCCCGGAATACGTGGAGATGATCAAAGCCGTCATGATGCAGGAGAGCGGCGGGCAGGGAACCGATCCCATGCAATGCTCCGAAAGCGGCTTCAATACCCGCTATCCCCATGCGCCGAACTCCATCACCGATCCCGAATACTCCATCGACGTGGGCGTACAAAGTCTGGCCTATGTGCTGGGGCTAGCCGAAGCGGAAAGCCCCATAGACTTGGAGCGCATTTCTCTAGCGCTCCAGGGCTACAACTATGGTTCCGGTTATATCACCTGGGCGCTGGCTAACTACGGCGGATATTCCGAACTGAACGCCATCGAGTATTCGGACATGATGGTGGAGCGTATGGGTTGGACCGGGTACGGCGATAAAGCCTATGTCTCCCACGTTCTGCGGTATTATCCTATAGGTCGCTCCTTCATGGGCGAGGGCAATGCTGCCATGGTCGCCGTGGCACAGTCACAGATCGGCAGCGTGGGCGGCGAGCCCTATTGGAGCTGGTGGGGACTGGATTACCGGGTGGAGTGGTGCGCTATGTTCGTGAGCTGGTGCGCCGACCAATGCGGCTATCTGGATTCCGGCGTGCTGCCGAAGATGGAGGGCGTTCTGCCGTTCATCGACTGGTTTCGGGAACGCTGCCAGTGGCAGGATTGCGATTATAAACCCATCCCCGGCAATATTATCTTTTTCGACTGGGAGGGTGACGGAGTAGCCGATCACGTTGGGATCGTGGAAAAGGTGGACGGAGACTTTATATATACTATAGAGGGGAAAACAGACGACCAATGCAGAGAAAACCGGTATTATCTGATCTCTACGCCTATCTTTGGCTATGGTCTGCCGCAGTATTGATAATCCGTTTCATCATGAAACAAAAAAAGGCGAAGTATTGCTTCATGTCATCAATAAATGAAGCCAGCCCGTTATGAGCTGGCTTCATTTTATACACCTATAGGTATTCTTTCTGATATACGCTCTTTTAGTTCGTCAAGCGTTCCCATTACTTCGTTGTATTCATTTTGCAGTCTTTCTTCTTCATCCTTGTCATACCCATATTTCTTGTACTTTTTGCTCAACATCTTCTGTAGCCATTTTGAGATGAAATTATGCGCGTCAAGTGGTTTTCCCACAACAATCTGAAAACTAATGGGAACAGCAAAAAGAACTATATTTAATATGACGGAGAGAACTGATAAGTAGTCCTTTCCTTGAGCATTCCCAAATTGAAACAGTTTTACTGTAAGCAAAATAGAGGCAAGAGCAAACAATACAAGAATACAGGTGATACAGATATTGTTATGCCTAAACTTTTTCTCCGCCAGTTCTTTTGCACGGCGTTGCTCAGATAGAGCGTCCGAAAGATCGCTACATTTTTTCTCTAATTCCCGAATATCACGTTTACGCTCTCTTTCGTCGGCGTCATGAAGCGCTTGCCGCAATTCTGTCACTTCTTCTTGATGTCGTTCTTCGGATTGATTCATTTTTTCCGAGAGGGTTTTGATGCTACTTTGAAGGGCAGCTATTTCTTTCTTTGCAATCTCTCGCTCCTCCAAATGGCCTTGAAGCTTTGCATCCTCCCGAATTTTTGTCAATATATCAAGTGTAGTTCTTTCTGTAAAGAACTTATCATCGCCCTTTGTCATTTCCATAAGGATCTGCTGAGCGAGACTACTTGTCTTAAGAAAATATGCTTCCTCCGGACTGATCTCTTCTTTTTCAGCAAGCTTTTCAGCTGATTCTACTAGTTTACGTTTTAGTTGTGTTGAGGGTAGGAAAGCAGCATAAGCGTTTGCGGCAACGCGAATTCTTGTAGATGATAAAAGTTGCTGAGGGTTATTCAGCCAGATTAGAGTTCCCCAGTATACATCATTTACACAGTCAGGGATTTCGGAGGTGTTTTGCTGTACAAGGGCTCTCGCTATTGAAGCCAAGGAGTTGTTTCTGGTGATAAAAATATTAGAAATAGACTGTATATACGGAGCGCGGATTCCTGCGTTTAGATGGTCAACAAAATATAGAGATCGGGCGTCCTTATCAATAGTTCTTTGTTTAGTCTCTTCATCAAACGATGGATCTCTTGATCTATATTTTTCAACAATTAAGTCATAGTATTCTTTTTCTGATTTTACGCCCCTCGGACTGAATCCCGGATAATCCATATCATCAATTTCTATCTGATAGCGTCCAAGGCGGGTGACAAGACTGCTTGCGAATTCGGCAACTTCATCTCTGGTGTAGTTATTGCTAACAAAGAAACGCGTTGAAGCTGTCGCACAGAACGGATCGTAGAACGGATTGCCTATCCATTCTTCGCTGCCTTGAATTAATGTCACCAGTTCGGAGTATGTGTGTCTGAAAATTTTAACTCTCATCCCGAGCTGTTGAGTCGCGGATATTAAGTCCTCATATACTTTTGAGTGATCTATCTCGTCAATCCCCAGAAGGGAAAAAACGACGGACGTATCCAAATATACCGAGGCATTACTTTTAGTAGTTCCAATAGTATCGTCCTGGCCACTAATAAATAGATCGGTTAGTATTCTCCCAACTATTAGTGAACCGATATACTCTACAAGGGAAGGATCAGTACTCTCAATAGATGAATAAAAGGCGTAAAAGAGCCGCATCAAAGGGTTGTCAGTTATAGCGCTATAGTCCTGGATGCCACGTAATAAATCTATACCATTTAACCCAATAAAATCATCAATAGTCTTCTCTGCATCGTCTTTAGTGACCTCTATTCCCGAGGCTCTTGCAAATGATATATATCTACTTACAAGCCGATCCAGAAGGTGTTGTTCCTTTTCAAATGTATCATCAGGCACATCTGGATCTATTTTTTCTTTTACTGGGGTAAACGAGTTTGTCATTGTCTCCCACAAGTAGCCTTGATTCTTAAGTTGAGTGACAATAACAGTCATAGGATGGTATGGAATTGAAAAACCGCACCGCTTTTCAAAGTCATCACAAATCTCTTGAATACGGAACGGTCGATATCCTCTTTCCTTGATAACATATTTGGTTAGAAAGATAAATGCATCTGATATGTTTCGGCCAGAGTATTCTTCTCTTATTAAGGAGTAAACAGAACTGTTTATGAGCTTTCCCACGGTAATTCCCCCTTTTTCGGGAGTATTATAGCATATACTGTCGATGGAAGAAACACTAATATGTATTGTTTCAACTGAGCTTTCCTAAACCCGCTTCATGATAAATAGACGTTCGATTCATCCTTGTGTTTTGCTCAGGCCAAAAGTTGCGTTTGAGCACCAATGTGCTTATAACAGGAATGATAAAAAAAGTTGTTGATAATCCGACGCAAATCCCTAGTATATAGGTGAAGGCGGAAAGAGGTGACAGTATATGACAGACACGGAGATCATCAACCTGTTTTTTGAGCGCTCAGAGCAGGCGATCACCGAGCTTGCCAGAAAACACGGCAACGCCGTGGCAAGAGTGGCGCGGAACATTCTGGGAAATGAGCAGGATACCGAGGAGTGCGTGAACGATACATACCTCGGGACCTGGAAAGCCATCCCGCCCAACCGGCCATCACCGTTGCGGACGTTCGTATGCAAGATCGCGCGTAACCTTGCTACGATGAAATATCACGCCAATACAGCGGAGAAGCGAAACAGCCATTATGACGTAGCTCTCGATGAACTGGAAGACTGCTTCTCAGATGGCAAAAGCATAGAAGACGAGTATGATGCAAAGGAGCTATCAGATGCCATTAACTCTTTTCTTGCTACGCTGAATTATACTGACCGATTCATCTTCACGCGTCGATACTGGTATTCCGATCCGCTGCAGGACATTGCCAAAATGGCAAACACAACAACCAACAGTGTGACTGTCCGCCTTTTCCGTATCAGAGAAAAGCTCAAACACTACCTTGTGAAGGAGGGATTGCTTGTATGAAACGGGACCTGATCTCCCTGGCACTGAACGGCATGGATGACAGATTCATCAGTGAAGCAATGGTATTCCATCCCGAGGTCATACAGGAAACCCCGGAAAGGATCGTACGAATGAGAACAAAGCGTATCATTTCCATTGCTTTGGCTGCGGCGCTGATTCTGGCATTGGGCGTAGTCGCTTACGCCACGGATCTTTTCGGTCTTAGGGCATTGTTAATCAAGAACGACAACCTAAACCAGGATGGAGGCACAAATAGCGGGCATCTATCTTTTACACAGCCCCAGGATGCCCCCGGGGATCTGAATGCTTCGATTCGGCAGAAGATAGATAACTCTACCAAAGCGTGGGCTGAGTGGGAAGCGTGGCGTGTAGAAAACGGTATCTTCGAGCCCGAAAGCTGCAAGGCGCCCGAAAGCACCAGCTCGTCTACTGCCGTAGAAAATGAAGATGGCACAGTGACCTTGATTTTCTATAGCGACAGTATCGGTGAGAAAGAGATCGAGAGGCGCGTTGTTTCTGAAGAAGACTATAAGGCATCGGAAGCCTATTGGGAAGCCAGAGCTAAGGGATTCTTCGGTTATGATTTCTCGTATCACGTGTATACCCAGGAGATGGCGGACAAGCTGGAGCGTATTGCTGCCAATTACGGTTTGAAGCTCCGCCACCAGAGAACGAGTATGTTCCAGAACCATGATGAGGTTGCTGAGTTTTCTACCCGCGAAGAAATCACGGCAAGAATAAATGAGGTTTGTACTAACGGGAGGAATCTCTTCCGAACCGAGCCGACCGGCTATGATAAATTCTACTATTTCGACGAGGGTACTTTCGCGATCAGCTTTTTCACAACTTCTAATCTGACCAACACTGGAACATACTGTTATCTCTACAACTCTCCTTACGGAACTCTGTCCAGCGGATTTGAGATCTTTACGGAAGTGGAGGATGTAAGTGCGTTTTCTTCCCGTACCCATACTACTCCAGACGGTACGGAAATCACGGTTCTTCAAAATGGGTCAGCCGTCTATGCATATGTTTACCTAGACAATTCTTTCGTGACATTGCAGATCAATCAGCTCAATGGTCTTACCGACACCGAAGTTGACAGCATCATCGACATGATTGATTTCAGTGTGATCGGCTAACATCTAAATACCTTTTAGCAAAGAGCCAGACGCTTAAAGCGCAGAGCCTGCTTCTCCAAAATGGAGCTGCAGGCTCTGTCTGCCTATTTCAGTGAAAGCGTTTCCTATTGAAATGTATCCTTCGCAGCAATTACTTGACAATGCCTAACAGATTTGCAATTAAGCTTCTAATAGATATACTCTTTTTAGAATTAGCTTTTTTGAAAGATTTGTTATTCCATCCTGTGATATAGGGTGAGGCGGACAGGAAGTGAGGCAATTGGAGGACAGTAAAATCATTGACCTGTTTTTTGAGCGCTCGGAACAGGCCATTGATGAGTTAAGCCGCAAATATGGGCCCGCAGTAAAGAAGACAGCTGCTAACATTCTGAATGATCGGTTGGATGTGGAAGAATGTGTGAATGATACTTACCTGAGAACATGGGACAGTATTCCGCCTCAATCTCCCAACCCTCTTGTAAGCTACGTTTGTAAAATCGCTCGCAATCTGGCCATAAACCGCTACCATGCCAACAGAGCCGAGAAACGAAATAGAGGTTTTGATCTGATACTGGATGAAATGGAAGAATGTATTCCATCCGGTGTGAACGTTGAGACTGAATTGGAAGCAAAAGAGCTTTCAGTAGCAATCAATAGCTTTTTATACTCTCTTAACGACGAGGATCGTTTCCTTTTTATACGCCGGTACTGGTATGCGGATTCAGTTTCTGATTTGTCAGCAATGACAGGCGGCAGCCCTAACCGCGTCTCCTTGCGTCTATTCCGCGTCAGAGAAAAACTCAAAAAAAGGCTGATTAAGGAGGGCTTTCTTGTATGAATCGGGAATTGCTTGCAAAAGCATTCGGTGATATCGATGAACAGCTTATCGCACAAGCTTATCGTCCTGCTCCCGAAGATGCATCCAGCTCTTCGGAAAGGGTGATTCACATGAAAAAGAAACGTATTATTTCACTTGCTCTGGCAGCAGCGCTGATCCTCGCTCTCGGCGCAGTAGCATATGCAGCCGGATGGATTGCTCCCGTTTTTCACAGCATTCGTTACTTTGTCCCTGCTTCTGAAGAGCGGAAGCCCGGAAGCGAATCTTATTACTCGGAGATGGAAGAGAAAAACGCTGTTATGGAGGCCGCGGAGCAGTATATAAATGACCAGCAGCTGGCGCCGGAAACCATATGTCTGCCGGAGTTTGACAACTGCGAAATCACTTTACTAGAGCGCTTTTATGATGGAAAGAACCTGGAACTCGGTGTGCACCTTGAATCAGACATTCCTATGTTCTCCGCTGTCTTCAACAACGAGGAGGGTATAAAGGAAAAAGCAAGAACTATCGCCTTCTCCTCTGGCGTTGAAAACGATGACATTGAAATGCTTGAGCCAGTTGCCTACGATGAGATCATGGCGTCTCGCTCGGATAAAGCGAAAGAATACGGCCTTCGCCATGTTAGCACCATTGTGCTTGACAGTATGCTGAGCCATGAATTGACTCCGGAAGAGTATGAAGCAGTCTGGGGGCACCTTTTAGAAACTGGCCATCTCTGCATTGTCAGAAACGACCTGTATGTTTCCGACCATATTCTGATGGAAGACGGCACCGACTTGGGCCAGACATACAGCGTACCGGTTTATGATGATATGGCCGTTCGAAGCGGCAACGTCTTTATTGATGCGCCAGAGCTCCCCGAAGTTGCCCAAGGGTTGGATACCCTGTCTTTCAAGCTAAATATTAGACTTGTCCGGTCGTTCTACTACATGGAACTGGATGGTTCGACTTGGTATTATAGTGAATTTGTTGGAGAATCCTTCGTTCCTTTTAGTGTTGAGAATGCAGAAAACAGATGACATGTAGATGCAATTAAGGCCTTTATCCCATTAACATAGACTTCTTACAATAAAAAAGAGGTGAGAACAATAGATCAGAAAAATGAAACGCATTGGCTTATCTGCCCCATATGCGGTGGAAAGACAAAGCTGAAAATACGCGAAGATACAGTCCTTTTGAATATCCCGTTGTTCTGCCCTCAATGCAAGCGGGAAACGATCGTAGGCGTAATAAAACTGAAAATGGTAGTCAGCGACGAGCCGGACGCTTAAAGCGCAGAGCCTGCTACTCCGTGAAGGGAGTTGCAGGCTCTGTTTTTATTTTATGGCGTTCAGCTTTTTGCCCTTTACGACTTCCAAGGCACCACTGACGATAGGGATCAGCGAGGCGATCTGATCATCGGAGCAGTCTGAAAGCATGATTTCAAGCTGCTTTCTTGCCGGGGCATCGGCTGTTTCTGACGGATAAAAGATCTCCGTCGGGTCTATTTGCAATACCTCGATCAGCGCAGACAGCACGTCCAGCTGCAGATTGCCTTCCCCGTGCTCTATTTTCCGTATGGTCTGCTCTGTGACACCGGTACTCTCCGCAAGAGCCGCCTGCGTCATGTTCCTTTTTTTACGATACCTATATACACAGTCTCCCAATGCCTTTGCACATTCCGACATTTTAGTTCACCTCATACCGATTGTACAGTATTGGTTTCCTTGCCGGAATTTGTCAGAGTTGCGCTTTTACCGAAAAGATAATTGCGGTTTATGGCACCGCATAATCCCCCAGCCAATCTGTTTCATCATGAAACGAATAATGACGAACGATAGCAAGAACGGTAAGATAGCGTCCGCCCGTGTATGGAGAGTGCTGAACGATTACGAGCGGTAGACCGCCACTTTTTCCCAGGCCTACGATATAATATCATTGCCGGCAACGATAACAACTATTCAAAAAGAATCAAGCAGAGAGGAAGTAAACCGGATGCTTTTAGTCGATCAATTACAGGAAACCGCAGCTCCCGTTATTATCACGAACGACACAGGCCGGCTCCTGCGCAGCCTTGGCGCCACCGGGCGGCTGTATGGATATAGGTACATGGAGTATACATCGTGGATTATATGTCCCGGCACCAGGACGATCACCAGTTCCTCACGAAGGTCGCGTATCCGGAGACGGCAAAGCACTTCCATGTTTCCCCGTCCTCGGTGGAGCGGGCCGTGCGGACACTCATTCAGGCGATCTGGAAACGGAGCGATCACAGCAACCTGGACTATGTGGCCGGGGTGCAGTTGGAGAAGGCTCCCACCAACAGTGAGTTCATTGACATGATCGTTGCCTTTATCCAGTACAAGAGCTGATGGGAGGGGCGGCCTCTCCGTCCCTCCCAAACATTTCCGTTCACAGAAGCATACCGGCAGCGGCATGTTTCTGTGAGCCGAAAGTCTCTCCACAAATGAATAGGGCAGGCAGATACGTTCCGTTTGCATGAAGCCAGACGGCGGGTGCGCCACGATCGTCAGTCGGTAAGGAGGTGAAGAACCGGCGGCAGAGCGATACCACCAGCGCCGTATACAGCTTTTGGCAGGGCTGTTGGCGAGGATATGCGAATGGGAGAGATACTTGCGTTGGCTATGCGTCACAGCGTAGGACGCCCCGCCATAAGAATGGGGGGAGGCACGGTAAAAAACCTATGGAGCGGCAAGCCCAGCCGCCGTCTGTCTTTGCCTTTGATATAAACGTGATACCCTTTGATCCGCACAGCTTGTATGTGCGGATTTCGTTGTATAACGTCGAAATCCGTTTCATGCTGAAACGGATTAACAAGGGAGTGATCCTATGGCAAAAGAGCGCACCCGGGCGCATTTCCGGGAATGTACTGATAATAAGGATTCCAGCGTCAGCATCGTAAACATTGACAAGGAAGATAACACCGTTTATGCAAAGGTAAACGGATGTAATATAACCATAGTTTGTCGCCAGCAGGCCAACCCGGACGTATATGACCGGGTAAAGGATATTCTAATCAATTCTGTAGTCGGATAAAAGCGCTGAAAAATTGACGCCCTTCCCCATATATGGGAAAATAATGATAGGAAGTGTCATGTGCACCTTGAAAACCGCATACTGCACTTGTGGAAGTGCCAGCGTCATCCAAACGAAAGGATGATGCTGATATGACGTATACAAGCACTGTCACAAGCTATAATTTTGATAAAGAGACCGGATGGCGTATGGATCTTCCCCTGTTCATCGAACCGGGTACAAGGGTATTATGCTTATACCGTGTTTCCTCCACAAAGCAGCTTTATCATGATGCCAACGACGAAGCCGACATTCCTATGCAGCGGCTCCCCTGCCGGGCCTTTGCCGAGCAAAACGGTTGGACAATCGTGTGTGAGCTGCAGGAGGAAGGGATCTCCGGCCATAAAGTGAGAGCGGAAAACCGGGACAAGGTACAGATGATCAAGGAATACGCGCTCAAGGGCATGTTCGATATTCTGCTGGTATTCATGTTTGACCGTATTGGGAGAATCGCGGACGAGACGCCTTTTGTAGTGGAATGGCTTATCAATCATAAAATCCGCGTCTGGGCTACCGAAGAAGGAGAACAGCGCATTGAGTCCCATACAGACCGCTTGCTGAACTACATTCGTTTCTGGCAGGCTGACGGAGAGAGTCAAAAGACCTCGATCCGTACAGCAAACAGTCTGCATATTCTCAACGAGCAGGGGCATTTTACCGGGCGAATTTGCCCGTATGGCTATGAGCTGGTAAAGTCCGGGCGAATGAACAAGCGAAAGCAGGAAGTACACGATCTTGCCATTTGTGAGAGCGAAGCCGCTGTTGTGCGTCTTATGTTCCGGCTGGCGTATACGCAAGGTTACGGGGCGCAGCGCATAGCAAACCACTTAAATGCCCAGGGCTATAAGAATCGCTCCGGCGAAAACTGGCACCCTGCCACGATCCAATCCATTCTGCGGAATATCGTCTATATTGGTATTCTCCGCAGCGGAGAATCACGCTCCCCTGTTCTGGAAAGTCTAAGGATCATTGACGACAAAACTTTCCGGGAAGTTCAGGAAATGCTGAAAGCCCGGTCCAGGAAGTACCAGGATACACGCTCCGCCCCGCTGAATATCGGCGGCAATTCTCTTATGACCGGAAACATCTTTTGCGGCCATTGCGGAGCCCGTCTTTGCGTTACAACCAGCGGCAAGGGACGCAGGCGGTCAGATGGAACGGACGTTATACGCACCCGTTACTGTTGTCAGACGAAGACCAGAAAACACGCCGATTGCAGCGGCCAAACCGGATACACGGTACATAAGGTGGATGAAATCATCGATACCTTTGTGCGGAGCATTCTGGCAAGAGTCAGAGCGGTCAACCGCTCTGAGGTCATACAGGCACAGAGCCGGGTAGATGTTGAGGCGAGGAAACTGCATGTAAAAGAGCTGGGCCGGGAAGCGTCCAAGGCAGAAGCGGAGCTTGAACGGCTCCAGAGTGAAATCATTAAGTCTCTGACAGGAGAAAGCGTTTTTACCCCGGAAATGCTAAAACCGGCGATAGATGCGCAGGAGCGCAAATACGCCGATCTGATGACGACTCTCCGGGAGGCGGAAGCAGAGATGTACGACAGTGAGAATAATCTGCTGGCCTTGTCCGAAAAGTTTGACGATTTTCTGGAATGGGCTGTAATGTATGATGAAGCTGATATAGCGGCAAAGAAGATGATCATTTCCCGGATCATTGATCGGGTGGACATGCACACCGGGTACGATATTAAAATCACGCTGAATATCAGTATTGAGCAGTTCCTGAACACTATAGAAATGGTCGCATGAGACCCATTCAACACGAATGGGGGCATATAAATTATGGCTTGCGAGAGCGCTTGAATGGCATTCAAGAGGTCAGCGGTTCGATCCCGCTTATCTCCACCAAAAGCACCGAAATCGCTTGATTTCGGTGCTTTTTCTTTATTATTTCCCCTTTGTTTTCAGAAAATCCTATCTGCAGACAAATCACGCCGCGCGCCGGAACGATCCCGGCGCGCGGCGCTTTTGCTTTTTGCTCTTTATTTCACGCCGAACATCAGCTCGGCATAGGTTGGGAACGGCCAGCTCTTCGCGGGGATGAGCTTTTCGGCTGCGTCGCAGGGGGCACGCAGCGCCGCCATCTTCGGCAGAACGCTGTCGCGGATGAACTCCGCGGAGCTCTGCACCTCACTCATGGCGTGGTAGACATCGAGCGCCGTTTCCAGCTCTTCCGCCGCGGCGTCGATCTTCTCCGAGAGCGCGGAGAGCTTTTCGATCTGCCGCGCCTCGTAGCCGCCGACGGATGCGCCGACCGCAGCCCGGCGGGCGTTTACGCCGAGAGCAAGCGTATCGGCATACGCGGTCACGGCGGGCAATATCTCACGGCGCGCCATATCGAGCATCGTTTTTGCCTCGATGTGGACGGTCTTACGATAGTTGTCGAGATTGATCTCACAGCGGGACTTGAGCTCCGTTTCGGAATAGACCTTGTGGCGCGTGAGCATTTCCACGTTCTTCGCCGCGGTGAGATACGGCAGCGCGTCCGGCGTCGTGCGAAGATTGAGAAGGCCGCGGACCTTTGTCGCCTCCTCGATCCAGGCGTCGTCGTAGCCGTTGCCGTTAAAGACGATGCGCTTGTGCGCGCGGATCGTGCGCTGGATGAGCGTGTGGAGTGCGCCTTCAAAGTCGTCCGCCTTTTCGAGCTCGTCGGCATACTGGCGCAGCGACTCCGCCACGGCGGTATTGAGCATGACATTGCAGCACGCGATGGAGTCGGACGAGCCGACCATGCGGAACTCAAATCGGTTGCCGGTGAACGCGAACGGCGATGTGCGGTTGCGGTCGGTCGTGTCGCGCACAAAGCGCGGCAGCACGTGCGCGCCGAGCTTCATAACGATCTTTTCCGTGCCGGTGTAGGGGGCGTCCTTCTCAATCGCGTCGAGCACCGCCGTGAGCTCGTCGCCGAGGAAGATGGACACGACGGCCGGAGGGGCTTCGTTCGCGCCGAGACGGTGGTCGTTGCTCGCCGTCGCAACGGAGAGACGGAGCAAATCCTGATAATCGTCCACGGCCTGAATAACGGCGCAGAGGAACAGCAGAAACCGCGCGTTCTGGTGCGGCGTATCGCCGGGCTTGAGAAGGTTGACGCCCGTGTCGGTGCAGAGAGACCAGTTGTTGTGCTTGCCGGAGCCGTTCACGCCGTCGAACGGCTTTTCGTGCAGCAGACAAACAAGGCCGTGGCGCGCCGCGACCTTTTTCATTACCTCCATGGTGAGCTGGTTGTGGTCGGTAGCAATGTTCGCGGTGGTAAAGATGGGCGCGAGCTCGTGCTGCGCGGGGGCGACCTCGTTGTGCTCGGTCTTGGCAAGCACGCCGAGCTTCCACAGCTCTTCGTTGAGATCGGCCATGAACTCCGCGACGCGCGGCTTGATCGCGCCGAAGTAATGGTCGTCCATCTCCTGTCCCTTCGGCGGCATTGCGCCGAAGAGCGTGCGCCCGCAGAACATAAGGTCCTCGCGCTTATCGAACATGGCGCGATCCACGAGGAAATACTCCTGCTCGGGGCCGACGAGCGGACGGACGATCTTCACATCGTCCATGCCGAAGAGCTTCAGCACGCGCAGCGTCTGCTTGTTGAGCGCCTGCATCGAGCGCAGCAGCGGCGTTTTCTTATCGAGGATCTGACCGGTGTAGGAGCAGAATGCGGTCGGAATGTAAAGGGAACCATCCTTTACAAATGCGTAGCTGGTCGGGTCCCATGCGGTGTAGCCGCGTGCCTCGAAGGTTGCGCGCAGACCGCCGGACGGGAAGGACGATGCGTCCGGTTCGCCCTTGATCAGCTCCTTGCCGGAGAACTCCATCATCACATGACCGTCGTCGGTCGGCGTGATGAACGAGTCGTGCTTCTCGGCGGTGATGCCGGTCATCGGCTGGAACCAGTGCGTGTAATGGGTTGCACCCTTGCTGATCGCCCAGTCCTTCATTGCCGTTGCAACAACAGCAGCAACATCGGCGTCGATCGCGGTGCCCTCGCGCATGGTCTTCTTCAGCTTCTTGTAAACGTCCTTGGGAAGACGTTCTTTCATCACAGTGTCGTTAAACACCATGCTGCCGAACAGCTCGGGAACATTCGTAATGCTCATGAATGGTTCGCTCCTTACATATGTTAATTTTAATAGCAAACAAACTGAATAAAACAAATCAGGCGCTGCGGGTCGTGTGCCCACAGCGCCTTTGCTGTTTACACTTTGCATTATAGCCGTCCTGCCTTGCTTTGTCAAGGGAGATTATGGTGTTTTTTTCATTTTCGGAAGATTTGCTAC
>ENA-ORRA01001014-ORRA01001014.1-human-gut-metagenome-genome-assembly--contig:-NODE-1014-length-21142-cov-8.531038_pt1 | contig 21142 bp, 10 predicted proteins | sample MGYA00242169_ERZ509122 | MGnify/ENA primary metagenome ERZ509122 (study PRJEB26280, sample SAMEA2338650) | human gut metagenome | biome: human gut; feature: human-associated habitat; material: faeces...
GCCTGCCGCTCAGCGACTCGTACTTGTTTTCTTGCGCTTCGTGTCCCAGCATGGCAGAGAGGCCGTGTTTGCCGAAGGTATTATTATAAGTAAAGTAAGTTTTCAATGTCCAGTTGCTTCCGTTGCCGGCTCCACGGCTTGCTGACGACTGCTGCTTGAAGTGCTCGTAGTCGTAGGAGGGGGTAAACTTATAGTCGTTGCTGTAATTGAAGTTGGCGGCATATTCCGTGCGGAATACGAGTCCTTTCCACAGCTTGATGTCGGCAAAGGCGTTGACATAGACTTGTGTGTTGCGACTATAGTTTTCGTTTTGGATAAGGTCGGAGAGGGGGTTGGAGAAGTAAGTTCCATACATGTTCTCCGTCTGCATGCCGAAACTGCCGTCCGGGTTGCGGGCAGGCACTTCGGGGAGCTGGTTTAGGGCATTGTAGATGGCACCCGAACCGTCTACGTTGTTGGTCTGCTGTGTACGGGCTACGGAGGCGCGCAAGCCGGTGGTGAGCCACTTGTTGATGTCGTTGTCCATGTTGACGCGGAAAGAGAAACGCTCAAAGTCCGAACCGAATACAATACCGTCTTGCTGCATGTAGCCGCCGGAGAGCGAGTATTTCATGCTCTTCGAACCTCCGGAGATGTTTATCTGATGGTTGTGCATCGGGGCAGTGCGGAAGATTTCATTCTGCCAGTCGGTACCGCGGCTGAGGAGTGAGGGGTCTTTGAACTCTTCGCGTGCACCGAAGCCGATGGTGGCGGCGCGGAGGTTCTGGTAAACTGCATATTCGGGGAGTGTCAGTGTTTCCAGTTTCTTGGGAAGCTGTTGCAAGGCATAGTAACCTTCGTAGGAGACCTTCGTTTTGCCCTCTTCGCCCTGACGGGTGGTGATGAGTACTACACCGTTGGAGGCGCGGCTACCATAGATGGCTGTGGCCGATGCATCTTTCAATACTTCCATGGAAACGATGTCTGCAGGGTTGATGGAACTGAGCACGCTGCTGTTGCTGGTGTTGTTGCCTGAGATGGCTACACCGTCGATAACGTAGAGCGGTTCGTTGCCGTTCAAGGAGTTGATACCACGGATGCTGACCGAGATACCGCCACCCGGAGTTCCGGAATTCTGGGTCACCTGCACACCGGCGGCACGTCCTTGCAAAGCTTGGTCGAGCGAGGTGACTACGGACTTTTTCAGTTCGTCACCCGTCACGCTGACTACGGAACCGGTCAGGTCACTGCGTTTCATCGTACCGTATCCCACTACTACTACTTCGTCCAGCATCTCATTGTCTTCTTGCAGCAGTATGTCGATGCGGATGGTGCGCTCTACTTTCACCTCTTTGGTGCGGTAGCCGATGTAAGAGACTATCAATGTTTGTCCCAGATTTGCCTGGATGGTGTAACGGCCGTCGATGTCGGTAATGCCGCCCGTATTGGTTTCTTTCACTTTGACGGTGGCTCCTACAAGTGGCTCACCGCCCGATTCTGATTTAACGATACCGGATACTGTTTTGGTTTGTCCATACGTGGAAACAATACCCAAACCTAGTAACACGATAACAAGCAATTGTCTCAATTTTGTCCATTCCCATTGAGAGCATACATTTGCGTGTAACTTCATAATACTTTAATTTAAGATTTAAAAATAACTGTTATTAAAAGCTACTGCAAATATGGAAAGTTATCATAATAGCATAGGTCTATCATGTCTCAAATAACATACCTTTATGTTTCAAGTTATCATTTTAGACTGCGGATGTAATCAGATGGTGATATTCCAAATTCATTCTTGAAGTTTACAGTGAACCTTTTTGGAGAACTGAATCCCACCTCATAGGCAATTTCTGCAATTTGTTTCTGGCTTTCCTTTAGAAGTTGCTTACTGCGCTTCAAACGGATAATCCGGATGAATTCTGCCGGACCTTTACCGGTGATACACATCAGCTTTTTGTAGAGATGGCTACGACTCAACCCCAATTCTGCTCCTAACATTTCCACAGAGAAGTCGGAATCACTCATGCGCTCTTCTACTATTTTGATAGCTTTTTCAATAAATTGTTCGTCTAGTGGAGTGATTGTTATTTCATTAGGTGTCACTTCTATTTTCTGACTGAATTTACGATGGCTTTTTTCTGTCCATTCAATAAATTTCCTGATGCGCAGCTTTAGTAATTTGAAGTCAAAAGGCTTTACGATATAGTCATCGGCTCCTTGCTCAAATCCTTCACTTTTGTATTCTTCTGCCATACGGGCTGTAAGCAATATAACGGGAATGTGGGACCATTGCATGTTTGTTTTGATTTGCCGACATAGCTCTGTTCCATTCATCACTGGCATCATGATGTCGCTTATTACAATATTGACACTGTTTTTTTCTAATATCTTCAATGCCTCTGCTCCATTGTAGGCAACCTGTATGGCGTATTCATCGGACAGGTATTCAGACATGAAACTACAGAAATCCTTGTTGTCGTCCACCAACAAGATGGTATACCGCAATTCTTCCGCATTTGGAACGGGAAGTTCATTCGGAGCTTTGTCATTGTTTAGCAGTTCCGGAAGTAATTCCTCCTTTTCACTGGCATATGTGACGATAGGCAATTTAACGGTAAATACGGAACCTTTAGGAAAATTGTCTGTAACGGAGATTGTTCCTTTGTGTAGATGTACATATTCGTTTGCAATATGCAGGCCGATTCCACTGCCGGTTTTTTCCGAAGTTTGTTGCACCTGATAAAAACGTTCGAAGATATGTTTCTTGTCTTTGTCTATGATACCTTGTCCGTTGTCTGCCACACAGATGCATACATTGTCATCTTCGCGATAAAGATGTACATTGATTTCTCCTTTATCAGGAGTGTATTTGAAGGCATTGGACAACAAGTTGTTCATTACTTTTTTTATTTTAACCGGATCGAAGGACATGTTCAGGTTTTCTACTTCGCACATGAAACAGAAGCTGATGGTATGGTCAAGAGCATACTCTTGAAAAGTACTGCAAATCTCGCGGATAAAGTTGACAATATCTCCCGATTTGTAATGAGCTGTCTCGGCTCCTACATCCAGTTTCCGGAAATCAAGCAGAGAGTTTATCGATGTAAGTAATTGTTGTGCATTTTTATTGATTGTATTTAGTTTTTTGCGTATTCCGTCATCCAGGGTTTCTGACAATAACATTTGTAACGGGCTAATGATAAGCGTCAGTGGTGTACGTAAATCATGGCTTATATTTGTAAAGAACTTTAGCTTCATCTCATTCAGGAGCAACTTTTGTTCTTGCTCCAGTTTTGCTCGTTGTTGCTCCAGTCTTATGTTGTGATGCTTTTTGAATCGGTATATTACATAGGATATTATACCAATGGCAAACAATATGTATAAGATGATAGCAACATTACATAAATATATTGGAGATGAAACGGTTATATTCAACTCACTAGCTTCGTCATTCCATATACCGTCACTGTTACAAGCTTTAATCAATAGTTTGTAATTGCCAGGAGGAAGGGTGGTGAAAGCTATTTTGTTCTCGTTTGTATAGTACCATTGGGTATTTAATCCTTCCAGTTTATAGGCATATCTTATTTTATCAGCATTCAGCAAATCGCCTGCGGCAAATTCGATGGAGATTAAATAATCGTCATATCTGACAGACAATGATGGGGTTCTGCCAAGTACAGTTGTTAATAGTTTACGCCCTTCATATATTGAGTCTACTTCTATATGTTGATTGCCAATGGTCAGATTTGTAAAATACACCTTTGCCAGCGGTCGGCTCTTTTCGGTCAGCTTGTTCGGATTTATAGATGTATAGCCACTGGTGCCTCCCAGCAGTAAATCTCCGCTGGACAATTTACAAGCGGAATGGGAGTTGAAATGATTTTCTGGCAATCCGTCTCTGGTAGAAAGATTCTTGAAAGAAAAGTCTACTCCTTCCTGGGTGTCTGGGGTTACTTCCAATATAGACAATCCGTTACTTGTTGCAAGCCACATGTTACCATGATTGTCTTGGGTTATACTGTTAATGAGATTGTCACACAATCCGTTGTTTACGTCGAACCAGTGTAGTGAATCATTTTTTAAGTCCCAGGCAGTCAATCCTTGTTTATGGGCTAACCACAATATATCTCTGTCGTCCTTGAATACAGTGGAAATGAAGAGCTGCTTGAATGGCTGTGTCTCTTTTCGATTGGCATAAATCATTTCGGGTTTTCTCGTCACGATGTCCATTACACAGAGTCCGTATGTAGTCCCAATATACATTTTGTCTCCATAGTCATAACAGATATTGAGTACATTGATATTATTCCCATCAGGTAGTAGATAACTTGTCGCAGTATTTGCGTCCGGATTAAAACAAACCAAAGTTTCCAGTACATAACCTATCCATAAGTTTCCATATCGGTCTTCCTTCATACTCCATACGCCACTGTATGGCAGTTGGCTGTTCTCTGGAGTAAAATGGCGAATACTGTTGTTCTCATAGCAGAACAATCCGTCTTGATAACTTCCTGCCCAAATCCGTCCTTTATGGTCTTCGAGAAGACTGATGATGGCTATGTCGGGGATGGATAGTTTGCGAATGGCAAATCCTTTTTGCTTTTCTTTTACATAAAGTCCGTTCCCATCTGTTCCCAGCCAAATGTTTCCGGCCTTATCCTCTAAAATGGAGGCTATATCACCACATTCTTTATGCTGGGTATCAATAAATTCATGGAAGCTTTCGTGATAATAAGAAACTCCTTTTTTGAAATTTCCTAACCAAATGACGCCTGAATCATCACGGTAGATTGTATTTATTCTGTTGGAAGCAAGGGATGTGGAAGACATAGGGGTATTCAGGAGGTTGACAAGGTTATCATTTACGTAGTCATAAATGAATACTCCTTTATGGTCCGTTCCTATCCAGACATGTCCGTTCGAGTCATCCAGTATGCTCCTTACCGCATTACTTTTTGTCTCTATTTTAGAATGGAGATTGATTTGGTTCCATTCCGATTTTATGTTTTTCTTATAGAATATTTGTTCATCGGTATATGAATATAGCCAGATGCCTCCATGATAATCAATGTATATGTGCTTTTCGATAATAGAGTTGGAGGGTAAGCTGATGTTATCTACCCGTTTACATTTCTTTGCGTTGTTCTCTAGTTTCAATAAGGTCGAATTCCAAAGAAGATATAGGTTTTCACCATCATCGCTGATACTCAGTTCCGGAGTTTCTTCTGGAAAGTTTTCTATTTTGAATGTTTTAAGGGTTTTATGAGAAAAATTGAAGTAAAAAGCATTTTGGCCTTGCAGTACCCATAAATTGTGTCTTTTGTCAACATGTACTTTGTAGGTACCATTTATCTGGATGCCTATTTTAAGGAGGTATGAGGGAATATCGGTAATGAAGTTGTCTTTGTCTCGGTCGTATATACAATATCTTGCCTCGCTTCCAATCCACAAATTGCCCAAACCGTCTTCCTGTAAGTTCCAGATGTCGTTAGACAATAAAGAATGGATGTCTTTTTCTTTGGGTTGATACACTTTAAAGCTATATCCGTCGTATCGGTTCAATCCATTGGCGGTCCCTATCCATAAAAAGCCTTCACAGTCTTTCAATATGGTTTTTACGTTATTGTTTGAAAGCCCGTTTTCTACTTTCAGATGGCGAAATACATACGGAGTTTGTCCTGCTAACGGCAGATAAGCCAGTAACAGAATAATGAGGGGGAACACTAATTTGTGTAAATAGTTTGTAAAAGACATACTATATAATCTGAAATTGAATTCTCAAAGATAGCAATATCTTATTTAAATAAACGTAAATATGTTGCATTAATAGGTCTGTAATGTTGCATCGCGGTCGTATAAGTCTTAAACATGTCATCCGTTTGTTGTCTTGCGTGTCTTGAAGTGTTTTTCTCATTTATTATTCAACATTTATTTCATACCTTTGCAGGGAAGGACTGGTTCCTGCCAATATGATTAACCTTCTAATACTTTATCGAAAATGAACAGATTCATCATTTTATTTTTATTCTCTTTGGGAATATTGTCAACATGTGTATTTGCCGTAGAGGTGATTCCACTGAATGAAGGATGGAATTTCCACCGGGGTTTTCAGGCACCTGCTTCGGAAATAGTGAAGGTTACTTTGCCTCACACTTGGAATGCGGGCGATGGCATGTTTGGCAATGCCGATTATTATAGGGGATTATGCAATTACAGTCGTAAGTTGTCTGTTCCTGCCCATTATCGGGGCAAACGTTTTTTCTTGAAAGTGATGGCTGCACAGACGGTTGCCGACATTTTTATCGACCATTATTTTGTGATGCAACATAAAGGTGGTTATACGGCATTTGTAGCAGAACTGACTGATTTCTTGGTTCCGGGAAAAGAAAGTGTATTGGAAATTCGTGTCAGCAATGCTCAGACTATGGATATCGCTCCCATTTGCGGTGACTTCAATATGTTTGGCGGGTTGTATCGGGGAGTGGAGCTGCTGGTAACGGAGGATGTCTGCATAGAACCTGCTTATTATGCCTCTTCAGGTGTATTCTTCACTCAGTCCGATGTATCGGAGAAAAAGGCCCATTTGAAAATTGAAGCACTGCTTTCGGCAAGGGAAACTACTGTGACCGGTTGCGAGGTGGAGTTTCAACTATATGACAAGGAAAAGTTGCTTTGCCGTGTTGCCAGTGCAGAGGTGGGTGAGGATAAAAAGGTGGTGATGGACATGGTGCTTGAAAGGCCTCATTTGTGGGATGGAGTGAAGGACCCCTATTTATATAAAGGAGTGGTGATATTGCGTAAGGATGGGAAAGAGATAGACCGCCGCGAAGAAGAGATAGGTTTCCGCTACTTTCATGCCGATGCGGAAAAAGGTTTCTTTCTGAATGGAAAGCCTTATCGTTTGAATGGCGTGAACCGGCATCAGGACAGGGCGGAACGCGCTTCGGCATTTTATCCGCAAGACCATGACGAAGATTTGGACTTGATGCAGGAAATGGGATGCAATGCCGTGCGTCTTTGCCACTATCCGCAAGCCAAATACATGCATCAACAGATGGACAAGCGGGGACTGGTGGCATGGGTTGAGATTCCTTTTGTCAATGTTTATGTGAATAATCCTGCTTATGATGAAAACTTGCGCCTGCAATTGAAGGAACTGATTTTACAGAACTACAATCACCCCTGCATTTTGTTCTGGGGGCTGTTCAATGAGATAAATTCCGGTTGGCTGGACCGTCCTTCGCGTATGGCGGCAGAGCTTCATGCTTTGGCCCGTCAGTTGGACCCGAGCCGTCCCACTATGGGAGCCAGTAATCAGGATGACGACTTCAACGGATTCACCGACCTGATTGCTTTCAACAAGTATTTCGGCTGGTATGGCGACAACATGGATGACATGGGGCGCTGGATAGACCGCGAGCATGCAGCACATCCGGAGCGGAAGATGGGCATCAGCGAGTATGGTGCCGGGGCATGCGTATTCCAGCAGGAGGACTCGCTGAGGCATCCGGAACCGTGGGGGCAATGGCATCCCGAAAACTGGCAGACTTATTATCATGTGGAGAATTGGAAACAGCTTCAGGAACGCGAATTCTTGTGGTGCAACTTCATCTGGTGCATGTTCGACTTTTCGGCGGCAGGCCGTAGGGAGGGATCCATTATGGGACGCAACGATAAGGGGCTGGTGACTTACGACCGGAAAATAAAGAAAGATGCCTTTTACTTTTATAAGGCAAACTGGAATCAAGAAGATAAGTTTGTATATATCGCAGGAAAACGATTGGTAAACAGAACCCGCAAAATCGTTGGTGTGCAAGTATTCAGCAATAGCGGAGCTGCCAAATTGTATATCAATGGCAAAGCATATGGGACTGCAAAACCTGATTCCGTAAATGTACTGGAATGGAAAGGCATTGTATTGGATACCGGTGAAAATAGAATTGAAGTCAGGAACAAATATGGAGCGGATTGTTGTGTATGGATATGTCCTTTTTAATTTTCATCAGGCGCGGAATGTATAGGAGAGCCACAGGGAATAATGAACCGTGAAATGCTGTACAGTCTGCGCCTGATAGCTTTAATATGTGATTTTCTGTAAATCCGTATTCGGTCCGTAGACCACCAGTTTCCCGTCTGGTTGGATGTCTATGAGGTCGATGAATACCATTCGTTCGTCACCAGTGGTTTCGGTGCGTCCATGATAGACACAGTAGAGGCGGTTGTGAATATCGATGAGCATACAATGTCCGGTTCCGGTCACGATGCCGCCTTGCTCTGTATCCTTTTGCAGCACTGGATTGTTGGCAGCTTTTGTGAATGGTCCTAAGGGGTTCTGGGAGGTAGCATAACCCACCGCATAATTTTTCCCTCCGAAAAAGTTTGCAGAGTACAGCATATAGTAAAGATTTTTGTGCTTCACGATATACGAACCTTCTGTCCAGCGTCTGTTGACTTCATGTGAAGTCACCGAGCGGTTCTCCCATTCCGCTTGAGGGTCGTCCATTGTCTGGGGCGGGCAAAGCAGTGCTACCGGTTCTCCGATGATACCAGAGAAATCTGGTTTCAGTTCCACGCCGTAAATCCAACTTTCCTCAATCTCGTCAAACCAGCCCTTTTCTTTAGCCCATGCTGAAACTTCGCTTTCAACGGCATGTTTGTAGCAGCAGCGGGAGTAGTAGAGGTAGGTCTTTCCGGAAGCATCGTCAAAGAGTATGTTTGCGTCGATGATAGGATAGCCGGGGTCGAATACCGGTTGGTTGAACAGGTCTTTGAAAGGGCCGGTAGGCTTATCGGCTACGGCTACACCGATACGGAAGTTCTCTTGCTCCTTAGTGGGATTTTCCTTCCAGTTGGCGCTGAACCATAGGTAGTATTTGCCGTCCCGTTCATACACTTCGGGTGCCCAGAAACAGTCGGTGGTCCATGAGTCGGAGGTGCCGCCTTGATAGATGGGACCCTCGTCTGTCCATGTCACCAGGTCATCGGAGGAGTATACTTTAAAACCGTTCGATACTCCGCCCGTTCCGTACATATAGTATTTGCCGTCGGAGGCTTTCAGTAGGAACGGGTCTCCGAAGGCCATGGGCAGGGGATTCTGATATGCTACTTTCTTGTTTCCGCATGATGTTGACAGTAAGGCCAGTAAAAACAGTGTCAATGTGAAAAAAGTGTGTTTCATCTTGTTATAATTTTAATGGTGAAGTAATGAAAAGTGTTTGTATTCGCAAAGTAAACATAATATAGGGAAAGCAGCAAGGAAATTAGATAGAATGCAATCTTTTCATTATTTTTGTGCATCATTCCAAATAATTCTTTGATGGAACAGTCATTTTCGGATATATCGCTATACCACGAGTACCGGTCGGCGAGGGAGACAGAACATTTGGTGTCGCAGAAAACCTGGGATGACCTCAATCTGGATGATTTTTTCGAATGGGCTGACCGTACCTCTTCTTGTGTGGGCCGACAGTACCTCTACGACGTGTTGCATTACAACCGTCTTTCGGAGATTTCGGAACAAGAGGAAGTGATTCGTAAGCTTTCTGCTGACAAGGAGTTGCGTGCAGAAATCCGGTCGGAGTTGCGGAAACTGGATACGCCGGATGCTTATACCATTGCATCGCTATTCTCCATTTCCCATCCCGTGTATTCCCGCCGCTTTTACCGTTTGCTGACTATCTTGCAATTCGCGCCTTTTGTTTTGTTGGGAATAGTTTACATTACGTCTTCGCTTTATGTTCTGGGGATTTTGTGCACATCGGTATTGGTGAACATGGTACTGCACTATCGCAGCAAGGCGCGGATTCAGGGCTATTTCTTTTCCATTCCTCAGTTATGGCAGTTGCTCAGGCAAGCGGAGAAGTTGGCACAGATTCCGTTGTGTGCATCCGTGCATCGGGATATCCAAAAGACTTTGCAGGCATTGCATCCGTTGCGAAAGAAACTTTCCACTTTCCGTTTCAGTATCAGACTGGAGAGCGACATCGCCATTTTCGCTTATTTCTTCACCGAGATAGTGAATGTGTTTTTTCTGCGGGAAGTTATTCCGGTTTCCAAGGCTTTCTTTCTATTGCGGGGTAGACAGGAACAGATTGAAGAGGTTTTCCGCTATTTCGGATTGGTGGATGTGCTTTGCTCTGTTTCCGAACTCCGGGATGGGCTGCCTTATTATGTTTTACCGGAAGCTTGCAGCGAGGGTGAAACGTTTCATGCAGAAGGGCTTTATCATCCGCTTATAGAACGTTGTATCCCTAATGACATTACACTCTGTGGCAAATCTGTCCTTGTTGCCGGCTCCAATATGTCCGGTAAGACAACTTTTATCCGTGCCATCGGACTTAACCTGCTTTCCGCACAAGTGCTCCATACTTGTTTTGCCCGCAGTTTCCGTTTTCCTATGGATACTGCATTATATTCTGCTATCCATCTGGAGGATAGTCTGATGGAAGGAAAAAGTTTCTTTCTGCAGGAGGTGCAAATTGTTCGAGAGATGCTGGAAGCCGGAAAGGAGTGTTGGCGGTTTTTCCTGCTGGACGAGTTGTTCAAGGGGACGAATACGGTGGAACGGATAGCTATAGCCAAAGCTGTGCTGTCTGCTTTGGCGCACAAGAACAGTATTGTGTTTGCTTCCACTCACGATGTCGAACTGGCTTCCTTACTTGAGGACGAATATGAATTGTTTCATTTTTGTGAGTGTGTTGCCGACAATACATTGTCTTTTGATTATAAGTTGAAGCCGGGACCGGTGACGGAACGTAATGCCATCCGGATTATCGAGATGTGCGGCTATCCGCAGGAAGTGGTCAGGGAAGCATATCGGCTGGTTGGAAAGGGTAAAATGTAATATTTAATGTCTTCTTGTAGGTGGAAGTAATGAGGGTAAGTATTTATGCTTGTATCTATTTTCAAGTGTAGAAACGTTCGTATCCTACCGATAGGGAATTGTAATTTTTATGCTTCGGTGCGTCCGTTCAAAAGGTGGAATAAGATAAATTAATACCCTCCGTGTCCTACTTACGATATAAATCCCTATCTTTGTGGCGCTTTTTAGCTGAAAATAAGATTCAAATTAATTTAGATACAACAGAAAATGGCACAAGAAGACGTTTTTAAGAAACTCGTATCACACTGTAAGGAATATGGTTTTGTGTTCCCTTCCAGCGAGATTTATGATGGACTGGGAGCTGTGTATGACTATGGTCAGATGGGTGTGGAACTGAAAAATAACATCAAGCAATACTGGTGGCAGAGTATGGTACTGCTGCACGAAAATATTGTCGGCATCGACTCGGCTATCTTTATGCACCCCACTATCTGGAAAGCCAGCGGACACGTGGACGCTTTCAATGACCCTTTGATTGACAACCGCGATTCCAAGAAACGTTATCGTGCCGATGTGTTGATAGAGGACCAGCTTGCCAAGTACGATGACAAGATAAACAAAGAAGTGGCCAAAGCTGCCAAGCGTTTTGGTGAGGCTTTCGATGAGGCTCAGTTCCGCAGTACCAACGGTCGTGTGCTGGAACACCAGGCCAAGCGTGATGCCCTGCATGAACGCTTTTCCAAGGCTTTGAACGATAATAATCTGGACGAACTCCGTCAGATTATCCTTGACGAAGAAATCGTTTGTCCTATCAGTGGTACAAAGAACTGGACAGAGGTGCGCCAGTTCAACCTGATGTTCTCAACAGAGATGGGTTCCACTGCCGATGGTGCCATGAAGATATACCTTCGCCCGGAAACGGCACAAGGTATCTTCGTAAATTACCTGAATGTACAGAAAACCGGTCGTATGAAGATTCCTTTCGGTATCGCCCAGATTGGTAAGGCTTTCCGTAACGAAATCGTAGCTCGTCAGTTCATCTTCCGTATGCGCGAGTTCGAGCAGATGGAAATGCAGTTCTTCGTGAAGCCGGGTACGGAACTCGACTGGTTCAAGACCTGGAAGGCTACCCGTCTGAAATGGCACAAGGCGCTGGGCTTCGGCGACGACCATTACCGCTACCACGACCACGACAAGCTGGCTCACTACGCCAATGCGGCTACGGACATCGAGTTCCTGATGCCCTTCGGCTTCAAGGAAGTGGAAGGCATCCACAGCCGTACGAATTTCGACTTGTCCCAACATGAGAAGTTCTCCGGCAAGAACATCAAGTATTTCGACCCTGAAACCAACGAAAGCTATACCCCGTACGTCATCGAGACCTCGATTGGTGTAGACCGCATGTTCCTCAGCATCATGTCTGCTTCCTATTGTGAAGAGAAGCTGGAGAATGGTGAAACGCGCGTAGTATTGAAACTTCCCGCTGCCCTGGCTCCGGTGAAGCTGGCTGTGATGCCGTTGGTAAAGAAAGACGGACTGCCCGAAAAGGCACGCGAAATCATCGACAACCTGAAGTTCCACTTCCATTGCCAGTACGACGAGAAAGACTCCATCGGCAAGCGTTACCGCCGTCAGGATGCCATTGGTACTCCGTACTGCGTAACTGTAGACCATCAGACTTTGGAAGACAACTGCGTGACTTTGCGTAACCGTGATACCATGCAGCAAGAACGCGTGGCTATCTCCGAACTGAACAATATCATTGCAGACCGCGTAAGCATCACATCGCTGCTGAAAACGTTGCAATAAATCGGTTATGGAATGGACTGGTGCGTGAACAAACTGAAATAGTAAATAGTAAATAATAAAATAGTAAATGAAAAAGTCCCTTTTGTTTTTGCCTTTCCTGCTGTTGCTGGTGGGTGCTTTTATCTCTTGTGAAGAAGTGGAAGAGGCTGGAAAGTATGATAACTGGAGAGAGCGCGGCGAGGCTTTTGTTGACTCGATAAGAAGGCTGACCGGCGATAACTATGTCGCCACAGCAGAGCAGGCCGATGCTATGGAACTCGGGAAACTGTATGCCATACAGACGACTGCAAGCACTTCTGAAGGCGCTCAGTATGTCTATTGCAAAAAGCTTGTGAAGAATGAGACGGGTGAACGTCCGTTGTATACGGGTTATCATTCAAAGGTGAATGCTTATTATTATGGGACTTATGTGAACGGCGAAGAATTCGACGGTTGCTTTGACGGTTATAGTGCTATTGACCGTGATATACCTATTCCTCCGGTAAAAGAACCTACGGCTTTTGATTCATTCGTGGATTTTGAAGTTTCGGGTGTCGTTGCCGGTTGGACAGCTGCTTTGCAGCTTATGCGGACGGGTGAGCGGTGGATGTTGTATATCCCTTATCAAAGCGGATATGGTATAAATGATTATACTGCTCCTTATTCTACAAATACAATCCCCGGAGGATCTCTGCTGACGTTTGACTTGCAACTGGTTAGCTTTGCCGAATGAAATAAAAGATAAAAGAGGGTGTGTGCCGAAACGCCCCATTAAGCAAATTCCCCCTGCCATAGACATCTATGGCAGGGGGAATTTGCTTAATGGGGGTTGGGTATGTCTTCTTCTGCCTGCTGGTGGTGGCAGACGCTCGGATGCCGGTTCGTTCTATATTTTCTTCTTGATGGCCTTTACCCAAATCCTGTATCCATCCTCGTTCAAATGTAGTCCGTCGCCGGTCAGTTCACTACGCAGTACATTCGTTCCCTTCTCTGTAAACAAGGGGAAGAGGTTGATATAGGCAATGTCTTTTTCTTTGGCAAGTGCTTCTAAGCGGGCATTGACTTCGGGCACCATATCGGTTTTTCCGGTCAGGCTTTTGTACCGGCCGAAACTTTCGTTGAAAGGAAGCAGGCTTTGTAGGTAGAGTTTCGTATCGGGAGATTCTTTCCGAATACGTTCTATTGTCATACGAATCATACTTACAATGCTATCCGACGTCAGATTGTGGGAAATGTCGTTGACTCCGATAAGCAGGAACAGCTTGGCGGGATGTCCGGGGAGTATCTGGTGCAGACGGTCATAGATACCCATCACTTCGTCACCGATAATGCCGCGGTTGCGTACGTTCTTCTTGCCGAGGCGTGCCGACCAGTCACCGCCGCCTTCAGTCAGGCTGTTGCCAAGCATGACGATGTCTTTGCTTGTAATGGCAGGCTCATCCATAAACTGTAGGAAGCGTTTGTAATAGTGGTCTGTATAGGCGTGTGGAACGGGACAGATAGAAGCGGCTACAGCGTTGGCAACCAATGAACGCAGACGAACCACGCTATGCCCGTCTTCCGGATGCACGGCATTGATAAGCAGTATGACGGAAGTGTCATTGTCCGGGTCGATAACGATGGAAGTACCCGTATATCCGGTATGGCTATAGGTGTTCGGGCCGAACAAGTCCCCGTTGTTGGAGGCATATGCTGTGAAGCAGTCCCAGCCGAGAGTGCGTCCCAGGCTGGCAGTGGCGCGTGGCACGGTACGCATGGCTTTTACGCCCAGCGGGCTCAGGATGCGGCGGCCGTTCCATTCGCCTCCGTTCTGCAGGGTTGCGCAGAGCACGGCAATATCTTCGGCACAGGAGAATACTCCGGCGTTGCCGCTGATGCCTCCGTTCATGATACGTGCCAGCGGGTCGTGTACTTGTCCGTAGAGGACTTGCCCGTCAGGTTGTTTTTCGGTTGGCGCGATGGCATTGTGCCAGTCTCCTTTGGTGATACCTGCCCAGTTTGCGTCCGCTGTATTTATCCATTTGCCATTCTTGTCACGTTGGCAGGGCAGATAGTCGGTATGCTCCATGCCGAGTACATCGAATATGTTTTCACGGGCAAAGTCACGCAGGCTCTGGCCGCTTATTGTCTCGATGATATGTTGCAGGGTGATGAAGTTGAGGCAACTGTATTGGAAATCTGTCTGTGGCTTGAAGTCGCGTTTGCAAGTAGCGATATACTCTATGAGACCATCGGGATTGGGAGAACCGTACTGCTTTTCTAGCTCGGCTACCGGTGCATAGGGAGGAAGACCGGAAGTGTGTGTCATCAAATCGGCAATGCGGATTACCTTTTTCTCTTTGCCGTCTTCGCTTTCCCAATTCTTGAAATGGGGTATGTAGAGGCTGACGGGGTCCAGCATACGGAGCTTGCCGCGTTCTGCCAGTATCATCGTACATACGGCGGTCGACATGGATTTGCTGCAAGATGCCATATCAAAGATAGTATTGGCAGTCATAGGCTCCACATTGGGATAAATACGCTTGTTGCCGTAAGCTTTCAGATAGGCCATCTTGCCGTTACGTACTACAGCAAGTACGGCACCGGGAATATCCTTGTTGGAGATGGCTGTTTCAATCGCTTCGTCAGCATACATCAACTTGCGTGAGTCCATTCCCACTTGTTCAGGGGCTACGCGTTGCAAGGGTTGCGCGGTGGCAGCTTGCAGACAAAGAGAAAAGAGAAAAAAATATATTGCTTTCATAATAAAGGAATTTAAGAGTGAGTAATAGCTAAATCCGGTATGCATCCACTGCCTTTTTCACCGAACCGTGCATCAACAGCAGCGCCTTGGCTTTGCCATAGTCCAGTCCGAGTTCCTCTACAATCATACGGGTACCACGGTCCACAAGCTTTTTGTTACTGAGTTGCATATTCACCATTTTGTTGCCTTTCACGCGTCCCAACTGTATCATGACGGAAGTGGTAATCATATTCAGTATCATTTTCTGTCCTGTTCCCGATTTCATGCGTGAGCTTCCCGTCACATATTCAGGTCCTACAATCATTTCGATGGCTACATCTGCCTCTGCTGCCATTGGAGAGTCCGGGTTGCTGGTGATACAGCCGGTCAGTATGCCGTGTTCGCGTGCCTCGTGCATGGCACCAATCACGTAGGGGGTGGTACCGGATGCAGCAATACCGATGACCGTATCCTTATCTGTAATATTGCGTTCCGTCAACTCTTCCCAACCGCGGTGAATGTCATCTTCGGCATTCTCTACCGGATTTCTCAATGCAGTGTCACCACCGGCAATCAAGCCGATAACCAGCGTGGGGGGCATACCGAAAGTCGGTGGAATTTCCGAAGCGTCGAGTACGCCCAGACGTCCACTGGTACCCGCACCCATGTAGAAGATGCGTCCGCCTTGTTTCATGCGGGGCACAATCTGGGTTACCAACTTTTCTATTTGAGGGATTGCCCTCTGTACGGCAAGCGCCACTTTCTGGTCTTCGGTATTGATGTCTTCCAGAATTTCACGGACTGATTTCTTTTCCAAGTCATTGTAGAGCGATGGTTGCTCTGAGATTTTTACGAACATAAGGCTATTTACTATTTGACGATTTACTATTTACTATTTACGATTTGTCACTTTCAGTTGTGATATTTGATGAGTCCTTCCATGGGGCTCTTGATGATTGCACCCAGTTGGATACCCATTTCTTTGGCAGCTTCTGCCAGAACTTCCTTGTAATAGAAGGCTACGGAACCGATGAAATGTACTTTTTGATGCTGATAGTCTTCATATTGCATGACATTGCGTTTAAGGAATGCCTTAAAGCTGTTCAGTACCAGAGCGCGTACACAAGGTTCACCCAGATTCTGTGCAAGAAATGGTGACAAGCTTGCCAGGAAACGGTTGGGGAAAGGTTTACGGTAGACACGGTCGATGATATCAGCAGGTGTCAGGTCGAACTGTTTGAGGAATTTCTCTTTCAGCTCGGGTGTCATCTGATTTTTCAAGATATCGCCTACCAACAGTTTGCCCAAGCAGGCTCCGCTGCCTTCGTCTCCCAAGATGAATCCCAGAGGAGATACATTGGTGACAATGCTTTTTCCGTCATAATAACATGAGTTGGAGCCGGTCCCCATGATGCAGGCAATGCCTGAGTCATGTCCGCAGAGGCCACGTGCGGCAGCCAGCATATCGGTATTGACTTCCACTTCATTTTTCACACTGAGGTGTTTGGTTATGGCACGGTGCACCATACTTATCTTGTCGGGAAATCCGCATCCTGCACCATAAAAGTATACGGCATCCAGCTCACTTGTCTTCAGCTGAGGTAATAGCGCTGTTGCTATTTCATTACTGATTTCCTCTTCCGACTGAAAGAAAGGGTTCGTCCCTTTCGTGAATATCTGTTGGAGAAGTACTCCATTCTCTACAACACACCAATCGGTCTTTGTAGAGCCACTGTCTGCTATTAGAATCATATAAATAATGTTTAATGATTAGGGATTAGGGGTTAGTGATTAAGGATTAGTGATTAATGGTAGGTGATACTGTTTCTTAATTATAGGCAACGTATTAATCACTAATCCTTAATCACTAACCCCTAATCCTTATATTTTGATATATATTTTTCGTTTGTACAACTGGTAGCCGATACACCAGTTAATGGCGATAAACAGCAGGGCAAAGGCAAGGGAACCGGCGGTTTCACCGAAAACGGGCATGAGGACTATATTGTATAAGAATCCGTGTATGCTGATGCTGCTGTTTCCCCACGGGAAACTGATACTACCGAAAAGTATGCTAAGTACGCCGCCCAATACATACATGAACAGCGGATTCACACCGAATGCCTCGAAAAATATGCTCCACTTCTTATAGCCTTTCACATCAATAATCCAGATAAGCAATGCCAGAAAACTGGATGCCAGTCCGCAAGTGACGAGTACGTAGGTAGGAGACCATATTTTCTTGTTGATGGGGCAACCGTAGCTTAGCAGGAAACCGGAGAAAGTAAGGATAACACCTACCAGCAACAGTGTGATAAGCTGCGAATTGAGAAATGAGGCACGGTCTTCCGACTTGTTGCCATCCAGCATCAGCCGCCCTACACAGAAGCCCAGCAACACATGTGCAATGGCAGGAATGGTGCTTAACAAACCTTCGGGATCTATGCCGTTATCCTTGTACATGTGTGCAGGGGTCAGGATGGCACGGTCTACCACGGAAAGAATGTTTGTTTCATTATAGGCGAAACCGTTGCCGCACATCAACAGTATGAAGTAGCCTGTCAATAGGCCGGCTATCAGATAAGGTATATGTTTATGCTTCATGGTTAGTGCAATGATGGAGGCTGCTCCGTAGCAAAGGGCCAGCCGTTGCATGACACCCAGAATACGGATACGGTCGAATGTCCAGACGGAAGCCCATAGCTTCTCTCCGAAACTGAGGTCGTCCGGAGCGGAGGCCCAGTAATAGCAGAAACGCGAGAACCAGCCGATAGCCATGCCTATAAGGAAAATGACGATGGTGCGTTTCAGTATCTTCATGCCGGCGGCGTGGCTGAACTCGAAGTTGTATTTCTTCAGGGAAATGTATGTGGAAATTCCCATGATAAACATGAAGAAGGGAAAGACGAGGTCGGTGGGGGTCAGACCATTCCACTCTGCATGCCGCAAGGGGGCATAGATATGTCCCCACGAACCGGGGTTGTTTACCATAATCATACCTGCGATGGTGACACCACGGAGAATGTCGAGTGCAAGGATGCGTTTACTTACTTTTGTACTGTTCATTGTAATATTTGTGTGTTAAGTTAATTATCAATCCTAATTATCAGCTGCCTTTGTACATTCGTCTACCAGATAGGCAATGGATACATAGGGGATACCTGAGTTTGTTGTCAATCCGATTTCACAAGTACGGCTGGTGTTAGTGTAGCCTATATTCACTCCGGACGCTTCTATTTGCGGGCGGAGTTTGCGTAGGGCGTACGAGTTCAGCTCAGGATAGGTGAATCCCCGGTCTCCGGCAAAACCGCAGCAACCTACTTCTTCCGGCACGATGACTTTATTGGAGCAAAGGCGTGCAAGGGCTATAATGGTATCTGCCAGTCCCATTTTCCGCATGGAGCAGGTGATGTGGATTGCTACGGGGCGGTTAATAGGTGTGAAAATCAGCTTCTCACGTAAGAATGTATAGATGAATTCTGCAGGTTCATACAGTTTCATCTTCTTGATACATTCGCGCATGCGGTGCAGACAAGGGCTTTGGTCACAGAGGACGGGGTATTTGCCTTGTTCGCTGGCTTCCCAAAGTGCGGCCTCCAGTTCGGCTGTCTTGCGATCGGCAATGTCCAGCATCCCTTTACTTTCCCAAATGGTGCCACAGCAAAGCTTGTCCATATCTTTCGGGAAGATGATTTCGTAACCGGCTTTTTGCAACAAGGACACCATTTTATTTACCAATGGCTGCTCTACGGGAGACTTCTTTGCCAGACCCATAGTCTGGTTGATGCAGCTGGGGAAGTAGACGACTTTGTAGTTACGAGTTACAGAGCTACGAGCTACAAGTGCTGCGCTATTATGCTGCATAGTGCTTGTAGCTTGTAACTCCGTAGCTTGTAACTGATAACTTTTCGGCATAGCCGGCGTCCATAGAGGTATGCCTAATGCATTGTGCAGCCCCTTGGTAATGCCGCTCATCGCCTTTGTCCCTAATAGTGAATGTCCGAAGTTGGCTAAGGACAATACGGGACGCAGTGCACTCTTGACACCAGCGAAATGATTGGCGACAAAGTCTCCGGCTTTGTATCCCAGACTGCCTTTGGGTAATGCTTCCTGGCGGATTATATGGGTAAGGTCGCCCGTATTGATACCCATCGGGCACGACATGGAGCAGAGGCCGTCTCCGGCACAAGTCTGGTTGCCGGGATAGCGGTATTGTTTTTCGAGCAGTGCAAGGCGTGTCGGGGCCTCGCCGCTTTGTTTCAGCCGGGATATTTCGCGCTGCAACACGATACGCTGGCGCGAGGAAAGGGTAAAGCCGCAGGAGAGACAGTTGACTTCGCAGAAACCGCACTCGATGCATTTGTCAGCTACGAGTGACGTAGCTTGTCTCTTGTCACTCATCACTAATAAAGGCAGCGGCTTGAAGTTCTTGATATGGCATTGCGGGTCATCATTGAAAATGACACCGGGGTTTAGCAATCCTTGTGGGTCAAACAGCTCTTTGACGGCTTTCATGGCTTTGTAGGCGTCATCTCCCCATTCATGGCAGACAAAGGGAGCCATATTCCGGCCCGTGCCATGCTCGGCTTTCAGGGAACCGTCATATTTATCTACTACCAAGGTCTTGATGTCATTCATCAAGTCTTCGTAGCGTTTCACTTCCGCTTGGGTACTGAAGGACTGGTTGATGATGAAGTGGTAGTTGCCTTCGAGAGCATGGCCGTAGATGCAGGCGTCATTATATCCGTGGCGGGCTATGAGCTGTTGCAGTTCTGCCGTTGCCTCCGGAAGGTCTTCAATGTGGAAGGCGATGTCTTCGATGAGGCAAGTGGTTCCCGGCTGGCGCGTACCTCCCACAGAGGGGAAGATGCCGGAACGGATGGCCCAGTATTTGGAATATTCCTCCGGACGGTCGGTGAAGCGTACCGGAATATAGGTGGTGAAGGCTTGCAGGCAAGCTTCAATGGCAGATATGTTCTGTTGCAGTTCTTCCGGGGTACGGGCTTTGGTTTCGGTCAGCACTGCTGTCAACCCGGTTTCGTCGCCGGGCTCCACGCCGGGGAGGGCAGAGGAGGCAACTTCGCCTTTGTATTTTAGGAATACGGGGTCGTTGACGGAAGAAAGGCTCTTATAGTCTAGCATTTCAGCCCCTTTTACTGTCCATTCGCCGGTTTCGTCGACCAGCTTCTTCATGGCTACCACAGCGCGGCTCGCTTCTTTGATGGTCTTGAAGTAGAGCATAGCGCTGGCCTTGTAGGGATAATCATATTCAGTCTTCATCGTCACTTCCGAAAGGAACGCCAGTGTACCTTCGGAACCTACCATGAGGTGGGCAATGATTTCGAATGGGTCGTCGAAACGGACGAAGGGCAACAGATTGAGCCCGGTTACATTTTTGATGGAATATTTGTAACGGATGCGTTCGGCCAGTTTTTCGTTGGTACGTATTTCATCGCGCAGTTCGCAGATGCGGCGAATGAAGTCACGGTGACTCACTTCGAAGGAGGCGCGGCTGACGGGATTTCCGGTATCCAGCAGGGTACCGTCCATCAGGATAATACGGGCGGAAATAAGCACCTTGTCGCTATTGGCGTGCGTACCGCAGTTCATGCCGGAAGCATTGTTCATGACAATACCGCCTACCATGGCGCTTTTCACCGAGGCGGGATCCGGTGCAAACTTACGGCCGTAGGGAGCCAACAGTTCGTTCACACGTTGTCCGATGATGCCCGGTTGGAGGGTTATCTGTTCGTAGTCGGCGGATATGCTGTATTTTTCCCAATTCTTGCCGGCTACGATGAGGATGGAGTCGCTAATGGCTT
>ENA-ORRA01001018-ORRA01001018.1-human-gut-metagenome-genome-assembly--contig:-NODE-1018-length-21118-cov-5.489436_pt1 | contig 21118 bp, 25 predicted proteins | sample MGYA00242169_ERZ509122 | MGnify/ENA primary metagenome ERZ509122 (study PRJEB26280, sample SAMEA2338650) | human gut metagenome | biome: human gut; feature: human-associated habitat; material: faeces...
GCCGCTTATCGATGCGCCGGGACAGCCAGTTGAAAATCAGCTGGACCACCTGCACCAGGATAATCAGGAACACCACCGTCACCCACATAACGGAGGTGATGCCCCGCTGATGGCCGTACCGGACGGCGATGTCGCCCAGCCCGCCGGCGCCCACGGTGCCAGCGATGGCGGTATAGGCCAGAATCGTCACCAGGGAGATGGCGCCCCCCAGGATCAAAGAGGGCTTCGCCTCCGGCAGGTACACCTTCCAGACGATCTGGAGGGTAGAGGCGCCCATGGACTGGGCGGCCTCGACCACACCGGCGTCTACCTCGTTCAGGGAGGTCTCCACCATCCGGGCGATGAAGGGGGCGGCGGACACCACCAGAGGTACGATGGCGCCTTTGACGCCGATGGTGGTGCCCACCACCATCCGGGTGAAGGGCATAATGGCCACCATCAGAATGATGAAGGGGACGGACCGGCCGATGTTGACGATCCAGTCCAGCACCCGGTAGACGCCCCGGTGGGGCCGGATGCCGTGGGGCTGGGTCAGGATCAGGGCCACCCCCAGAGGGAGGCCGATCAGATAGGCGAATGCGGTGGAGATCACCACCATTACCAGGGTATCCCAGACACCATCTGTCAGCACATTACCGTATTCGGCCCAGAAGGCTGCAATAGACTCAAACATGGTATTCCACCTCCTCCGCAGAGACATTGGGCTGCGCCCGGATATAGCTGAGGGCTTTGGCGGCCTCATTGGGGTCGTCCGGCAGCCCAAGCAGCATGGTGCCGAAGGCCCTGCCCTCGATGTTGCGGGTGTCGGCACCCAGAATATTGACCTTCACCCCCAGGTCGATGGCGAGAGACGCGATCAGGGGCTGATACGCCGTACCGCCGTTGAAGGCCACGCGGACGGCGTGAGTACCTGCCGGATACTGTTCCAGGCTGACGCCACCGGGGTACACCAGCCGCCGGGCCGCATCCGTATGGGGATTGGAGAAGATGTCCTCCACCTTGCCCTGTTCAGCCACCACGCCGCCGTCCAGGATCGCCACCCGGGAGCAGATCTCCTCGATGACGCTCATCTGGTGGGTGATGACCACCACGGTGACCCCAAGCTTCTCGTTCAGGTCCTTCAGCAAGGCCAGGATGGAGGCGGTGGTGGTGGGATCCAAGGCGGAGGTGGCTTCGTCACACAGCAGGACCTTGGGGGCCCTGGCGATGGCCACCCGCTGCTTCTGTCCGCCGGAGAGCTGGGAGGGATAGGCGTCCGCTTTCTCCCGCAGGCCCACCAGGTCCAGCAGCTCCAGGGCCCGCTTTCTGGCCTGGGCAGCGGGGGTACCGCTGAGCTCCATGGGGAAGCAGACGTTTTTCAGCACCGTCCGCTGCATTAGCAGGTTGAAGCTCTGGAAGATCATAGTGACGTTCCGACGGGCCAGCCGCAGCTCTTTTTCGCTAAGGGCCGTCATATCCTTCCCGTCCACGATCACGGTGCCGGAGCTGGGACGCTCCAGCAGGTTCATGCACCGCACCAGGGTGCTCTTGCCGGCGCCGGAGAGACCGATAATTCCGAAGATCTCCCCCTTCTGGATGTCCAGGCTGATGTCCTCCAGGGCATGGACGGCGTTTTCACCCGTTCCAAAGGTCTTGTACAGGTGCTGAATTTGAATGATAGACACGGGACAACGCTCCTTTCCGGTGAATTCTGGCAATAAAAAAGTCCTTGAGACAAAAGTCTCAAGGACGACGGAATTCGCCGTGGTACCACCTTGATTCGCACGCTTCCTCACGAAAGCGGCCTTGGGGAGTGCAAACACACTCCTGCGCTGTGACGTGCGCCCACGTCGTGACCTATGCCGGGACGGCGGTCGGCCACGCAACTCCGAGACCATGTTCTCCAAGCCCTTCCAGACCTCTTCTCACCACACGAGGCTCTCTGCGCTGTATCTGCCTGGGTACTCTTCTCTTCATCGTCTTTTGCTATCAGGTTATTCAATAACTGTCTCATAGTTTATCTGATAACACCGGAAAAGTCAACAGGGCAACCTGCATAGAAATCCAGGCAAAAGACATGTAGTTCTGTAAGTTTCCACAAAGCGGCGTCGGGCGCTGTCGAAACCGGGAATTTTTTCAAGAGAAGAGGCAGTATCGGATTGCAACTGCTGGGCAAAACTGCTATCATAAAATCCACAAGACCCAGGAGGATGGAGGAACGGCGTTGAGGCGGAAGCGGGATCGGAATTTTGGCATACGCTGGCTGCGGGACCTGCTGTGCGGCGTCCTGATCGGGGCCGGCGCCATCCTGCCGGGGGTTTCCGGCGGGGTGCTGGCGGTGGTGTTCGACATCTACCGTCCCTTTATGGAGGTGCTGACCCATCCCCGGGAGGCCATCCCCAAATACTGGCGGTGGTTTCTGCCCATCGGGCTGGGGTGCGCCATCGGCTTTCTGGGCTTTGCCAAGGGCATCGCCGCGGCCATCGACGTGTCCAGCACCGTCACTACCTGGCTGTTCATCGGCCTGATCGTGGGCACGGTCCCATCTCTCTTCCGGGAGACGGGGAAGGAGGGACGCAGCATCGGCTCTTGGGTCAGCATGGCGGTGTGCGCCGGCGCCATCTTCTTCAGTCTGTTTTACGTAGGAAAAGTGATTTGCGTCACCGTGGAACCCAATTTCTGGTGGTATAACTTCTGCGGCGCCCTTTGGGGCATGAGTCTGGTGATTCCAGGGCTGACCTCCTCCTCGGTAATGATGGCCCTGGGGCTGTACCAGCCCATGCTGGAAGGGCTGGCCCGGCTGGACTTCCTGGTGCCGCCTGCCTGCCGGGGATGGTGCTGACAATCCTGCTGCTGGCAAGGCTGGTGAGCTGGTTCTTCCGGAAGCACTACTCCATCGCTTTCCACGGGATCTTCGGCATCGTGCTGGCCTCCACATTGGTTATCATCCCCACCAGTTATGTGGGCGCGTGGGAGATTGTGCTGTCGGCGGTCTGCTGCATCGGCGGCTTTTTGCTGGCCTACTTCATGGCCCGGCTGGACCGGCGGATCCAGGAGAACGGCAGGGCCTGAAACATGAAAAAAGTCCCCTCTGTGTTCCGGCACAGGGGGGACTTTTTCATTACAGATCGAACACGCCCATGATGGCAATGCCCGCCACGATCAGCGCGATCATGGCGTAGTGCTTCCAGGAGAGCTTCTCCTTCAGGAAGATCCGGCTCCACAGCACGGAGGCCGCGCAGTAGGAGGCGATGATGGGCGCGGACATGGCCAGATGCTCCGTGTCCGCGATGGCGTAGATGTACGCGAACTGGCCCGCCGTCTCGCACACGGCGCCCGCATACTTGGGGCCCTCCCGCTTGGGGACGAGTCGGCTCTTTTTGATGAGCACCACATACACGAAGCATACGATGCCCGCCAGCAGAAATGTCAGCTCATAGGCGCAGTTGGCGCTGTCCTCGTTCAATGTCTCCAGCACCCGGCTGTCGGCGAAGGTGCCCAGGGCGTCCAGCAGGCAGTAGATCACAGGCAGGATCAGCGCTAGCGCCGACTTGGCGTAGCGGTGGTTGCTGGCCTGCTGCCGTGCGGCCCGCAGGTCGTCGTCCTCCCGGGCCTCCACGATGCCCAGACCGATGACGCCCACGCATACCAGTGCTGTGGCGGCCAGCTGCGCCGGCACCAGCTCGCCCAGGCCGCCGGTGGCCAGCGCCAGCACCGCCACCAGTGCGCCGCTGGAATTGCAGATGGGGGAGGAGATGGACAGCTCGATATACCGCAGGCCGATGTAGCCGATGGTCATAGAGCTGATGTACAGCAGGGACACCGGCAGATACGTCAGGATGATGCTGCCGTTGATCTCCGTGCCGTTGATAAAAATCTCATAGGCGGCGTGCAGACCCATCACCAGGCCCACTGCCATCACCATTTTAAGATGGCTGTATTTGTCGTCTGCGTCCTGGCAGCCGATCTTGCTGAACAGGTCAGAGCCGCTCCAGCAGATCAGTGCGATCAGAGAAAACCAAAACCACATAAAAAACTCCTTATTCTATCATGTATAGCAAGACCGGCTATACGATAATGTACATTATTCAGAAAGTAAAAGTATAAACAACGAACATAAAATGCACAGAAAAAGGAGGCGGACGCCGCCGAAAGGGATGGTTGGGGAGAAACATACGATTTCCTCCGTGGTTTACATAATTATAATGAGATCAGGCCGGCCTCCAGCATTTTCTGCAGGCTCATCAGGATGCCCAGCTTGGCGTGGTACCAGGTCAGCCCACCCTGGAAATACACCGCGTAGGGCGGCCGTGTGGGGCCGTCGGCGGACAATTCTATGGAGCTGCCCTGCACAAAAGCACCGGCGGCCATGATGACGTCGCTGTCATAGCCCGGCATAGGGGCTGGCTCCGGGGTGACATAGCTGTCCACCGGCGCGGCGGCCTGTATGCCCTTGCAGAAGGCGATCATGCCCTCCCGGCTGCCCAGTTCTACCGCCTGAATGATGTCGTGACGCACCTCAGAAGCGCCTGGAATGACATGAAAACCAAGTTTTTCATAACAATTTGCGGCGAATACAGCACCCTTCACCGCAGAGGCCACCACCGTCGGCGCCAGGAAAAAACCCTGGTAAAATTGGGTCAGCAGCCCCAGATTTGCGCCCACCTCCCGGCCAAGACCGGGGGCGGTGAGCCGCCGGGCGCAGCGCTCGATCAGGTCGGCGCGGCCGCAGATATAGCCGCCGGTGGGGGCCAGCCCGCCGCCGGGATTTTTGATAAGGCTGCCCACCATCAGGTCCGCGCCCACGTTCACCGGCTCGATCAGCTCTGTGAACTCGCCGTAGCAGTTGTCCACCATACAGATCACGTCCGGCTTGCATTGTTTACATAACGCAATCAACTCGCCGATCTGCGCTACTGAGAAGCTGGGCCTTGTAGCGTAGCCTTTTGAACGCTGTATCGTGATAAGCTTTGTTTTCTTGCTTATTGCCGCGCAAATTTTATCGGTATCAAACGATCCGTCCGGCAATAAATCGACTTGACGATAACTTACCCCGTATTCCTTCAGTGAGCCCACCGACTCCCGAATGCCGATGACTTCTTCCAGTGTGTCGTACGGCCCCCCCACCGGACTCAAAAGTTCGTCCCCCGGCAGCAGGTTCGCGCCTAACGCCAGCGCCAGCGCGTGGGTACCACAGGTGATCTGCGGGCGCACCAGGGCGGCCTCCGCGCCGAAGCAGTCGGCGTAGACGCGCTCCAGCGTGTCGCGTCCCTCGTCGTCGTAGCCGTAGCCGGTGGAAAGGTTAAAATGATTGGCGGCCACGCGGTTTTTCTGCATGGCGGCGATGACCTTCAGCTGATTAGCCTCGGCGATGGCGTCGATGGCCGCAAAGCGGTCCTTCAGGTCGGACAGGATCGTTTCGCTGAAAGCCAGCACGTTTTCGCTGACGCCCAGCGCCTTATATGCTTCGTTCATAGTTCACCTCAGTTGGGAAATTGTACGCCGTTCAGGCGCATAATGAGTCGGATGGGATAGTCCCGATCCAGATAGTTTTTCTCGTACCACTCGAAGGTGGCGATGGGTGCGTGCATAAGCTCCGGTGCCTCGCAGCGAAAGGTCTCGAAGGTATTTCTGTCGCCGCTGAGCAGGGCGGCCACCACATCCAGCCGTCCCTCATCCGCAAGCCGCAGCAGGGCGTGGTCCATAGCGACGGCACAGCCCTGCTCCTCCTCGTCGGCGTACATTTCCCGACGGCCCAGCCAGTAGAGGAACTCCTCCGGGTCCAGGTCCAGCTTGGTAGTGATCTGGCTGAGCTTGAAAAACTCCTTGCGGTCCATGCGCTTCAGCACATCGATCAGGTACTGCACAAGACCGTCATCCATGGCAATGCAGTCCAGAAACACCTCAAAGGCGTGCTTGTTGGCATCGGGGTCGGGGGTCGCGGACTTTTTCTCCGCGGCAGGGGCTTCCTGTGCCTTATCCGCGTTTTGAAGAAACAGCTCAAAACCGCCAAGGTCGCCGCTTTCGGCGAACAGTTCCTCCGGAAGCACCGTGCCGTCCTGGGCGGCGCAGGCGCGGACGAAGGCGGCCATGCCCATATCCTGTAGCTGCTGGCCCAGCGCCTGTATGCGGGCGTTCTCATCGCCGCCTTCCGGCAGGGTGATTCCCTCCGGGGCAGGACGCGTGCCCTCCCATACCTCGGTCATATAGCGCAGATAGTAATCAAAAAGGGTCATAGCTCTCCCTCACTTTCCAAATTGGAATTGTATCATACAGCGCTTGTCAATGCAAGAAATATCGGGTATGATAGGGGAAAACCGTGAAAGGAGCCGCCTATGGAAGCGTACTATGTTTATATGCTGCGGTGCCGTGGCGGAAGCCTGTACACGGGGATGACCAACGACGTGGCGCGGCGGATGGCCATGCATTGCAGCGGCAGGGGCGCCAAGTACACCCGGGCACACCCGCCGGAGGCACTGGCGGCACTGTGGCGCTGCGGTGACAAGGTGACGGCGTCGCGGTTGGAATACGCCATCAAGGCGAAGCTGACCCACGGGCAGAAGGAAACGCTTGCCGCCGCGCCGGGGAGGATATGGGAGTGGTTTCCCGCGCTTCTCGCCGAGGCGGTAACGACGCTGCCCGCGGGGAAGGAATTTCCAATTTTTGCGGATCAAACGTAAGCGCCGTTACCGGGAATGATAAAATTGGGATTTTTTCACAAAATGCTCTGGACAAACCGAAAATTCTTGCTATAATGAAGCTATCCGCAGAGGTACCTCTGCTTTTGCGTTTTAATGAGGATTAAAACGAGCGCATCTGCGGAAATCTGAACATAACGGGGTAGGAGACATGAAGAAATTGTTGGCAACGATACTGGCGCTGGTGATGGCGCTGGGACTGTGCAGCGTCAGCTGGGCGGATGAGAACAATTATGTGACCGTCGAGCTGACCTATGGCAGTAATGTCAGTGCCGAGGACGTGGCCGCAGCTAAGAGCAGTTACGCGAACAAGAAGTACGACACCTGCAAGGACGCTAACGAGGCCTATATGGCGCTGTTTGGTGTGATATGGGGAAAAGGCTACTTGGACGTGACCGACACTAACGCTCCGCTCTACAAGTACGCGGGCGTGTCCGGTTCTGTCACCGAGGTCAAGTTCTACATTCACGGTACGCTGGCGGGATTATCGTCCCTACAGTCCAGCGGTAATCAGATCGACTGCACTGTGGGAGGCAATCATCAGATTTTCCGTACCAGCTACAGCATCATCGGTGTGAACAATGCGGACGGCACAAAGGCACAGTTGACTGACGGCAATATCCAGGCGTATGTGGCTGGCGGTTATGACAGCATGTATACCAGATATGGTAAGCTGACTATTGACAATATTGAGTTTACAAATACCGATACGACCACGGTGGGGGCTTCTGCGGCCAACGCTACAGAGAATAGTACCGAGAGAGCTACTGGCGAGATGGAGATCAAGAACTGCGTGTTCCGCGGTCGTCTGTATGTGTACGATAATTTTGCTAATACCGGGATGACCTACAATATCCATGATAATGTATTTGATGGAACCAATTACAGCGGTGACAGCAACGCCTACTCCATATTTGCTCAGTGCAGGGGCGGAAACAAGCTGGTCATCAAGGATAATAACATCAGCGGCTTCGCCCGTGGTATCAACATCGACCACGCCAATGTAGACGCTGCCATCAGCGGCAACACCATTTCCATCACGGACGCCGGCCGTGCTTGCATCCAGCTGAGCAGTCTGACCAAGGCCAGCATTGAGGGCAATACGCTGAACCTGACTGGCGGCAACGCCATCACTTTGCATGAAAAGCTGCTGACCATGAGCGCTGTGCCCGCTGTCAGTATTTCAAACAACACAATCACCGGTACGGGTTATTTGATTTATGATGATGCCAAGGCAAGCGATCAGACGTTCGATGGCAAGCTGAACCTGACCATGAGTGGCAACACTGTGGCAAGCACTGTCAACACTACACGGGGTGTAAAGAACGGCATTGTGTATGGTACTTCCGATGTGGTGACCGGACAGGTCAGCGCAGGTGTTACCGTTCAGCAATCCACCGGCGGCTACTACTACCATCCCACCACCGACACCAAGGCGGACGAGACCAAGGGGTCTCCCAAGACCTTTGATGCGGGCGTGGGTATCTACGCCGTGACGGCTGTCCTGTCCGTCACCGGCATGGCATGGGTCGGCAAAAAGCGGCACTGAGCGAACAAAAAAAGAAAGCCCATACGGGCTTTCTTTTTTTGCGTGTCAGTCGTCCAGCTTGCCGCGGGCATGGAGTACATCGTCGGGGGTGATGGTCATCAGGTCCTCGCGGGTGACGGTTTCCAGCTTGGCCAGACGGTTGTTCTGCGCCACCAGAATGTGCTCGAACAGGTTGCGGACGCCGCGGGCATTGCCGAAGCTGGGGTCGGCGCTCTCCTCGGCGATGTAGTCGCGGACCAGGGGCTCGGCCTCCGGCGCGAGGACGTAGCCCTTGCCGCAGCGCATTTTGAAGATCTCGAACATCTCCTCCGGGGTGTAGTCCTCGAACAGCAGGAAACGGTTGAAGCGGCTCTCCAGACCGGGGTTGGAGTGGATGAATTTGTCCATCAGCTCCGTGTAGCCCGCTACGATGACCACCAGGTCATCGCGGTGGTCCTCCATGGCTTTGAGGATGGTGTCGATGGCCTCCTGACCAAAGTCGTTTTCGGACTTGCCGTTGAGGGCGTAAGCCTCGTCGATGAACAGCACGCCGCCCATGGCCTTTTCAATGACCTTCTGGGTCTTGAGGGCGGTCTGGCCCACGTAGCCGGCCACCAGACCACTGCGGTCCACCTCCACCAGCTGGCCCTTGCTGAGGATGTCGAGACTGCGGTAGATGCGGGCCATCATGCGGGCCATCATGGTTTTGCCGGTGCCGGGATTGCCGGTGAAGACCATGTGGAGCGACATATCGGTGGTGGGGAGGTCGTGCTGCTCGCGGAGCTTGTAGACCTGGACCATGTTGATGAGGTCGTGGACCTCGTCCTTGACCACGTTCAGGCCGATGTAGGTGTCCAGCTCGGCGAGTAGGTCCTCGATTTTTTCCGGAGGCGGGAGCTCCTCGGCTTTTTCGGGCGCGGCATCGCCGGGCTTGGCGTCGGCGGTGGGGGGGACGGGCTTTTCGGGCTCAGCAGGCTTTCCGGGGGCGGCGGGGGCCTTGCCAACGTCCTGGAAGGGCGTGCCCCAGAAGTCGCTGCCCATGCGGCGGACGTTGTTCTCCGTCATGGAGCGTATCACGTCCAGCTGCTGCAAAATGATCTGATCTTTCTTATCCATAGTGGCACCTCTCAGTGAAATCGGATATGCCGCGTGGCACGCAGCAGAAGCGCAGTGATGAAGCCGGTCAGCGCACCGGTGAAAAGGGACACGGCCAGCAGGAAGGGCAGATAGCCAAGGACCATGGTGCTGCCAAGGGTGATGACCGCCGCGGCCATCTGGCCGATGTTGTGCGCTGCCGCGCCGCCGATGGATACGCCGTAGACGCTGAGCTTCGGCAGACGCCGCAGGAATATCATCACCAGCATGGCGGTCAGTCCGCCCAGCACGGAGAACAGCATGGCCGACAGGTTTCCGGCAAACAGTCCGCCCAGCAGACAGCGGGTCAGCAGAATGGCCAGCGCCGCGCCGGCACCCAACTGATACAGGGCGAACACAGTGACGATGTTGGCAAGGCCCAGCTTCACGCCGGGCAGGGGCACCAGCAGGGAGATGGGGAACAGCCCCTCCAGGGTACTGAGCCCAAGCGCCAGCGCTGCCAGCACGGCGCAGAGGGCGATGTTTTTTGCTGTCCACTTCATGTGCTCACCCCACGATCACGTCAGGTGCGTCCGGCACGGACGCACCCTCCAGGTGGACGACCACCTGGGCAGGCAGGCACACGATGGACTGCCCGGCGCGGGAGATAGCCCCGGTGTGGACGCAGTCCCGGGTGGGACAGTCGCTGTCGGTCACGGAGACGGCGCCGCCCTCGGCGGCAATGTGCAGCGTATAGCCGCGGCTGGTGACGGTGGCCTCGGTGAAGTCGGACAGGGGGACACGGCGGACCTCCTGACCGGAGATGTCGATGACCACGGTGAGGGCGCCGCTTTGGTTTTTGGGCAGATAGAAGCACAGCGCGGAGACGACGGCCAGCAGCACGACCGCCAGCGCCACCAGCGCGTCAAAGCGGTTCCATTTCAGTTCAGGAGGCGAGGAGCTGGTAGACATAGGCGGTTCCGTCCTTTTCGTTGAAACAGTCAGCCAGGCCGGGGGTATAGACCACGCGGCCGTCCCGGGTGATGAGCACCATGTCAAAGGACATATCCTGGGAGCGCCAGAAGTCCACGGCGCCCTGCTCGCCCATAACGTACAGGGCGGTGGAGTAGGCGTCGGCACGGGTGCCCTGCCCGCCGAAGCCGCCCCGTGTGACGACGGAGACGCTGGTCAGGTCACTTTGGACGGGATAGCCGGTCTTAGGATCGAGAATATGCTGGTACACCGTGCCGTCCGGCGCGGTGAAATAGCGCTGGTAGCCGCCGGAGGTGACCACAAAGGCATCCGACAGGCTCAGGGTGCAGACATAGCCCTCACTGTCGGCGGGATCCTGAATGGCCACCGACCAGGGCTTGTTCTGGGCGTTGGTGCCGTAGACGTACACGTTACCGCCCAGATTGGCGCAGCCGCCGGTGAGGGCGCTGCGGTGGAACAGGACGGCGGCGCAGTCGGAGGCGTAGCCCTTGGCGATGCCGCCCAGATCGACGGAGCAGCCCTCGTCCAGAGAGATGCTGCAAAATTCGGACTGGTGGACGTGCTCATAGCCCACCAGAGGCAGCAGTGCGTCGATCTCCGCCTGAGAGGGGACGCGGGGACTGTCGGAGGTGATGCCCCACAGCTCCACCAGCGGGGCGATGGTGATATCGAAGGCACCGTCCGTTTCCTGGCTGTGCTGCAGCGCCCACGACAGCAGCTGCGCACCGTCCTCGTCCCAGACGGCGGAGCCGTCACGGTTCAGACGGGAGACCTCGCTGGTGTCCAGCGTGCGGGAGAGGGAGGATTCCAGCGTGTTGACGGTGCGGCTCAGGTCAGTCAGCACGTCATCAGCGCCGTCGCCGATGGCCACGAAGGTCATGTAGGTGTCCATGGCGAAGAGCTCCAGCGTCTCACGCTTCTGTGTGCCGCAGGCGGCGAGCGACAGGGCCATCAGCGCGGCCAAGATAAGGCAGGCAAATCGTTTCACAGCTCCCGCCGCCCTTCCAGCGCACGCATGAGCGTGGCGTCGTCGGCGAATTCCAGGTGGCCGCCCACGGGGATGCCGTAGGCCAGGCGGGTGACCTTGACGCCGAAGGGCTTGAGCAGCCGGGCGATGTACAGCGCCGTAGCCTCGCCCTCGGTGTCCGGGTTGGTGGCCATGATGACCTCAGTGATGCCGCCCTGGGCCACGCGGTCCAGCAGGGATCTGATGTGCAGATCGTCAGGGCCTACGTGGTTCATGGGGGACAGCACGCCGTGAAGCACATGGTAACGGCCGCGGTACTCCCGGCTGCGCTCGATGGCGATCACGTCCCGGGGGTCAGCCACCACGCAGATGGTGGCGTCGTCGCGCTTCTGGTCGGCACAGATGGGACACAGGCCGCCGGCGGTCAGGTTCTGACACACGGGGCAGAGGGTCACGTTGCGCTTGGCGTCCATGATGGCGTCGGCAAAGGCCCGGGCCTCCTGCTCTGGCAGGGACAGCACATAGAAGGCCAGTCGCTGGGCGGATTTATAGCCTACGCCCGGCAAGCGGGCGAACTGCTCCACTAATTTTTCCAGCGGGGCGGGAAAATACTCCATAGGACGTTATCCTCTCAGTTCTTTGATCTTGGCGGGGATGTCCGCAGCCTTGTATACGGCGCTGCCGGCCACCAGCACGTTGGCGCCGGAGGCGATGCAGAGCTTGCAGGTGTCGCCATCCACGCCGCCGTCTACCTCCAGTTCACAGGCGGGGTTCATGGCATCGATATAACCGCGGATGGCCTGTACCTTGGGCATCATATCGGCCATAAACTTCTGACCGCCGAAGCCCGGCTCCACGGTCATGACCAGGATCAGCTCCACCTTGTCGATGAAGGGTAGGACGGCGCTGGCCGGGGTCTTGGGCTTGACCACCACACCGGCCTTTTTGCCCTTGGCGTGGATCTTGTCGAGGGCGGAGAGAATATTCTCCTCGGTGTCCGCCTCCACATGGCAGGTGACGATGTCCGCGCCGGCATCGCAGAACTGCTCCACATAGCGGACCGGGCGCTCGATCATCAGATGGACGTCCAGGGGCAGGGCGGTGGTGGGCCGAATGGATTTGACCACCGGAATGCCGATGGAGATGTTGGGCACGAACAGGCCGTCCATCACATCCACGTGGACGTAGTCGGCGGTGGAGATCTTTTCGATGTCGCGGGCCAGATAGGCAAAATCCGCGGACAGGATGGAGGGGGCGATCTTGATCATAGAGCAGCTTCCTTTCGCGCCGCACCGGCAGCGGTGCGGCGGCATAGTATGGGATATGCAGGCCCCGCAGTGCGGCAGACAGCGCAGCCGATCCCGCCCGGAGAGGTCGGGGCCTGCCGGCGGGTGACCGCCGGCTCGCGGTGCATAATCAATTTATTATAGCATAGGTTTATGGCGAATTGCAAGGCGGCGGGACTTGTTTTGCACCGGCAGTAAAAAAACAAAAATTTGTCCATTCTGTGAATTTTGAATAAAAGGGGTTTACCTTTGCTGACTTTTCCTGTAAAATATCTTGTCAGAAAACCTGCGGTGTGGACGCGGAAGGCAAAGGGACGGTTTTATGAACTTCTTGCAACGTATTGGCAACGCGCTGTCGCGCTTCATGTATGGGCGCAACGGTGTGGACCGGCTGACGCTGACCATGGTCTGGACGGCTCTGGTACTGGATATCATCAACATTTTTCTGCGGGAGAAGGTGCCGCTGGCATACAGCATCATCGGCACCGTGGCCGGGATCATCACCCTGCTGGCACTGTTCCGGATGTTTTCCCGCAATCTGGAGAAGCGCCGGGCGGAGAACGCACGGTTCATGGAGAAGGTCTGGTGGCCCATCAGCCGACGTATGACCGGGAAAAGGCAGCAGCGGATGGATAAAGAGCACTGCTACTTTACCTGCCCGGGCTGCGGCGCGGTGTGCCGGGTGCCCAGAGGGAAAGGACGCATCGTCATCACCTGCCCTCGCTGCGGCAATGAGATACACGGAAAGTCATAAGGATAATAAAAAGTCCACCCCAAAAGGGGTGGACTTTTATCGTTATCACAGCACTTTGCTGAGGAAGTCCTGCAGCCGGGGGTCCTGGGGATGGTCGAAGATGTCCGTGGGGGAGCCTTCCTCCAGGATCTTTCCGTCGGCCATGAAGACCACACGGTCGGCTACCTCACGGGCGAAGCCCATCTCGTGGGTGACCACGGCCATAGTCATCCCGTCCTTGGCCAGGTCGCGCATCAGGTCCAGCACTTCACCCACCATCTCGGGGTCCAGGGCGGAGGTTGGCTCGTCGAAGAGCATGACCTCCGGATCCATGGCCAGAGCACGGACAATGGCGATACGCTGCTTCTGACCGCCGGAGAGCATATTGGGGTACTCGTTGGCCTTGTCGGACAGGCCGATGCGCTCCAAAAGGGTGCGGGCCTGGGTCTCGGCCTCAGCGGGTGTTTTTTTCTTCAGGGTGACGGGCGCCAGCGTGATGTTCTGCAGCACCGTCTTATGGGGAAACAGGTTGAAGTGCTGGAACACCATGCCCATCTTCTGACGGTGGAGATTGATGTCCACAGATTTATCCGCCAGGTCTACACCGTCAAAGAAGATGGCGCCGGAGGTGGGCTCCTCCAGCATATTCAAGCTGCGGAGCAGCGTGGACTTGCCGGAACCGGAGGGGCCGATGATGGCCACCACCTCGCCCTTGTGGATATCCAGATCGCAGCCGTCCAATGCGTGAACGGTGCCGTGGTTGTATTCCTTGACCAGGTGCTTTACGGAGATGAGAACTTTACTGCTTATCGCCACGGCGCATTCTCCTTTCTATGGCCTCGATGGCTTTGGAGGCGGGATAGTTGATGCAGAAGTAGACCAGCGCGGCCAGCACGTAGGGAGCCAGGGTGATGTAGCTGTTGCCGGAGACGGTCTGGGCGGTGTACATGATCTCTGCCATGCCCAGCACGGAGCAGATGGAGGACTCCTTCACCATGGTAACGACCTCATTGGCCAGGGCGGGAAGCACGTTCTTGATGGCCTGGGGCAGCACGACCAGACGCATGGACTGCCAACTGCTGAGACCCAGAGAACGGGCCGCCTCGGTCTGCCCCTTGTCCACGGCCAGTATACCAGCGCGGAATATCTCGGCTACATACGCCGAGCTGTTCAGCGCCAAAGCGACCACACCTGGGATAAACCGGTTGATGGCAATGAAGCCGAACAACAGTGTCCGGGGCAGGCTAATGTAGTGGAACAATCCGAAGTAGATGATGGACAGCTGCACCAGCATGGGGGTGGAACGGAACACGGCGATATACGCGCCGGCGAACCACTTGATGGGCTTGATCTTACTCAGGCGCATCATGGCCAGCAGCAGGGCGGGGATCACGGCCAGCAGCACGGACACCACCGCCAGCAGCAGCGTGTATTCAAAGCCGCGGACAAAGGCGGAGCCGTACTTGGGCAGGAACGAGAAGTTGAAGAAGTTGGTGTTGTCCATGTTGACAAACAGATCATTCCACGACATAGACGAAGCATCCTTTCAAAAGTTCTTAAGAACACGCAAGCGTGCAAGGCGGCCGCCTTGCACGTTTGCGATAGGGGACGGGGAGATCAGCCCACGTAGCTCAGGCCCACATTGCCATCCAGCACCAGCAGGTCGATGGTGCCGTTTTTCAGCTCGGTGACCAGGGTGGGGACCAGAGACTCCAGAACCATGCCGTTGGCAGCTTCGGGGAACATATCCGCGGCGGCCATGGCCTTGGTGGTGTTCTTCTGGGCGCCGATGATGACGGAGGCCTGGTTGATATCGTCAACGGTCTTGTACTTGTCGGCGTTGGCAGCCTTCACCAGAATGACGGGAGGCAGATCGGTGTAGTAGGGATCGGAGAAGTCACAGGCCTTGGCACGCTCCTCGGTGTACTCGCAGGCGGCCAGCACCACGTCAAAGTCGCCGTTGCTCAGGGAGGTCACCAGGTTGTCGAAGTTCATGGACTCGATCTGCAGGGTCATGCCCATGGACTCGGCGATATACTTGGCTACTTCCACGTCGATGCCGGCGTACTCGGTCATAGCAGCATCTGCGAAGAACTCATAGGGGGGATAGTCGGGGCTGGTGCCCATGACCAGAACGGGCTTGTCGCTGGCGGCGGTATCATCGGTGGTCTCGGCGGCCAGGTCAGAGGAAACAGCGTCGGGCATATAGGTATCCTGAGAAGCGACCTTGTCCTCGATTTCCTTGATAAGAGCGCCGTCGTTGGCGGTCAGCTCAGCGATGGCCTTGTTGATGCCCTCCAGCAGACCCTTGGGGTCGCCCTTCTGCACCAGGACACGGTAGGGCTCCGTCTCGCCCCAATCCACCACGTTCTCCAGAACCACCAGAGAATCGTCGGTGTTATCGGTGTTAGCATCATCCTTGGCGGTGTCGTCAGCCTTCTGGCCGCAGGCCACCAGGCTCAGCGCCATGACCAGCGCCAGCAGCATTGCCATAAACTTTTTCATGTTACTTACTTCCTTTCAAAACATGTATGGTCCTATACCGGGAACCGGAATATAGACATGTATTCTCGGAGGTGTCCCTCCTGACGATGGCTACTATACACCTGACGTGAATAAATGTCAACATGAATTTGTATAAAAATCCGCACAAAATGTAAATTTGTACAAGAAGCACATGATAAACTGGGTAGCAAAGGAAAGATGGTTGTGCATGTTGCTGTATACGATAGTCGCATAATTGGATAAATATGCAAATATGCAGAGTACAAGAAAAAAGCGGAAGCGCCAGCCAAAAGGCTGGCGCTTCCGAATCCAAAAAGGGAGCCATGAAGAAGCTGCCGTGTTTACATTTCGATGAGCCGTGCGGCATACAGGTAGGTGCGGGCGTAGTAGCTCTCGTACAGGGAGCTGATGATGACACCGCTGGAGGTGCTGGCGTGGATGAACTGCCCGTTGCCCAGGTAGATGCCCACGTGGCCGATACCGCTGCCGCCGGTGGCAAAGAACACCAGGTCGCCGGGGGCACGTTCCTCTGTGGTGACGCCGCGGCACATATAATACTGACTGGTGGCGCCGTGGGGAAGGCTGATGCCGAAAGCACCAAAGACCTTCATGGTGAAGCCGGAGCAGTCGATGCCGCTGTAGCTGGTGCCGCCGTAGCGGTAGGGGGTGCCCAGATATGTGTACGCCTGAGAAATGACATCTTCCAGCAATGTATTGGTGGCGGCGGTGCCCTCATAGTCCGCGTAGTGCACGGGCTGGCAGTACTCGGCCAGAACGTATCCGGTGTCGGTACCATAGGTGACCTTGTACCATTCACCGTCATCGGTAACGTCCAGCAGCTGGGCTGCCTTGCCGTCAAAGATGATGCGAAGGCGATCGGCAGAGGTGTCCGGCTCGGCGCGCAGGGAGAGATAGGAGCCGCAGTCTACCAGAACGCCGTCATACTCTGCCAGAAAGTTCTGCTTTTCCAGAGCAGCCGTTTCCTGCAGCAGGGCCTGGGCGGCCAGTTGATTGAGGGTGGGCGTCTCGCCGCCGTCCAGCAGGCCGGAGGCCTGGGCCAGGCGCAGGCCGCTGCCGGTCTGCATAGCGGTAGCGGCGCTGGATGCCACGCCGTTGTCCGCCAGGACCTCGGCCGCGGCGGCGTAGCCGGTGGTGTCGATGGGCGTGGCCTCGTCCGCGTTAGCGGCGGTGACAGCGCCAGAGAAAAGCAGCAGGCCGGAAAGGCTCAGCGCTGCGATCTGTTTTCCAAGCATGGGATATTACCTTCCGTTCGCATAGGATCTGCCGGGGTAAGGCTCCCGGCATATACCGTCAGTCGGCGGGGAAATGGCTCCCCCGACATCTAACATGAAGTATCATAGCACAAGTCTATCAAAAAAGCTACACAAAAATTACAAAATGGAAACAAAATTTTCAGAATGGTTATAATTGAAAAGGAAACTTGCAATATTTGCACAGCAAGTGCTATAATAACGGCAAAAAGTGCGGAGGTGAGCACATGGAACCATTGCAATATGAGGCGAGGGGATACCTGAAGGAGCCGTTTCGGTTGTTTCATCTGGCGGACGGGCGGGGGGAATATATCGAATACCACTACCATACGTTCCACAAGATCATCATTTTGCTGGCCGGCAGAGCTGGCTACGCGGTGGAGGGGGAACGGTACGAACTGGCGCCGGGGGATTTCGTGCTGGTGGGCAGCGGGAGCATCCATCGTCCGGTGGTGGAGACGGGGGATTACTATGAGAGGATGATCCTGTATATCGCACCGGACTATCTGCGCGCACTGACGGCAGGGGACTGCGATCCCTCCGAATGCTTCCGACAGGCCCAGGAGACATTTCAATACGTATACCGGGACGAGGGCGGCAGCCGGGTGCGGCCGCTGTTCAGGCATTGGCGGAGACGGTACGGCAGGGAGGCTACGGGGCAGCGTTGCTGGCGCAGGCGCAGTTTACGGAGCTGATGGTGGAGGTGAACCGGGTGGTCCGGGGTGGCCACCGGGTAGGCGCCGCCGGCGGCGACAGCAAGGTGGTGTCACTGCTGCAATACCTGAATCTGCACCTGGCCGATCCACTGACCATTGATGAATTGGCCGCGCGGTTTTATATCAGTAAGTACCACATGATGCGCCGGTTCCGGCAGGAGACGGGGTATTCCGTGCATGGATACCTGACAGAGAAACGGCTGCTGCTGGCCCGGCAGCTGTTGGGCCAGGGCTGCACCCCGGCGGAGGCGGCGGCACAGGCGGGGTATCAGGATTACTCTACCTTTTCTCGGGCCTATAAAAAGCAGTTTGGCCATGGGCCTTCGGCGGACACCAAAGGAAAACAGCAGGATTTGCAAATAACAACGCAGGAATTCTGATTTACTTTGCGAAAAATGCCCGTATAATAGGGGCTGTAAGACTTCATTTGAGAGAGTTGGAGGTCAATATGAAAAAATTTCTGAAGAACTACTGGTTTATTCTGTGTATGCTTGCCGGCATCGTGGCAGGCTGCCTGGTAGGCGCGTTTGCGCCCAGTTTCGGCAGCAAGATCGAGTTTTTGGGTACGCTGTTCATCAATATGATGTTCTGCGTGGTGGTGCCTATGGTGTTCTGCTCCATTGCCTCCGCCATCGCCAATATGAAGAGCGTGAAGCGCGCCGGCAAGATCATGGGCGTGACCATCGCCACGTTCCTCGTCACCGCCGCCATTGCCGGTGTACTGATGTATATCGTCTGCCGCATCTTCCCGCTGGTAGATGGACATTACACCATTGTGGAGGGCGAGGTCGGCGAAGCACTGGGCTTCGGCGATATGATCGTCAATTTCTTTACGAAGCCTGACTTTGCGGAGCTGCTGAGCCGCCGGGCCATTCTGCCCCTGATCGTGGCGGCGGTGCTGTTCGGCTTCGGTGTCCAGATGAATGGCGGTCCCGAGACCAAGACGGCACAGTTCCTGGAGGATATCACCAACTGCATTATGAAGACCGTAAAGCTGGTCACCTACTATGCGCCCATCGGCTTCTTCGGCTTCTTTGCCAGCCTGGTGGCTACCTACGGCCCGACGCTCATCGGCGATTACAGCCGTACGCTTATCATCTACTATGTGATGAGCTTTGCCTATATGTTTATCTTCTTCCCCATCTATGCCCGGTTCGGCGGCGGCAGAGGCGGCGCCAAGCTGATGTTCTCCAAGCTGTTCCGCCCGGCGGCGGTGTCCTTCGGCACCTGCTCCAGCGTGGCTACCATTCCCACCAATATGGAGGTAGCGGAGGAGTCCGGCATCAGCAAGGACGTGACGGACATCGTGCTGCCCCTGGGCGCTACCATGCACATGGACGGCTCGGCCATGTCCGCCATCATCAAGGTGGCATTTCTGTTCGGCGTGTTCGGGATGGACTTCTCCACGGATAAGGCTATTTTGGCTATCATCGTGGCGGTGTTCTCCTCTGTGGCCATGAGTGGTATCCCTGGCGGAGGCGGTACCGGCGAACTGGTGGTTTGCACCATCTTCTTCCCTGACCAGCTGGCCATCGCGTACCCCATCGCGCTGGCTATCGGCAATCTGGTGGATCCTCCCGCCACCATGGTCAATGCCGCAGGCGACTATGTGGTATCCTTCATCGTGTCCCGGTATGTGGACGGCAAGGACTGGCTGCAAAAGAAGCTGCACGGCAAGACGGAGGCGTGAATACGTGAAAAAGGCAGCGGCGGACGCGAAGCGTCCGCCGCTGTCTTTATGGGGAGAGAAAGGCATGGTGATGTGTGGTTTATACATGGATCTCCGCCTCGGAGTACAGTGCGGCCTTCGCGCCGGGAGCAAACTCGTTTTTCCCTATCGTTACCATCTCCTGGACTTTTTGGTGACCTCATTATATGCTTATCTTAATAAATAAGTAAAATTGATGTTCATTATATGAACATGCAGAAATGTTATTTGAGCATGCATCGATACAAAGCGTTTTTGAAGGTGGCGGAGGTGGGCAGCTGCTGTGACGCTTTACAGCTTTAGTCGACAAAAATATTTTTGATAAGGTGGTTTACTTTCGCAGACTAAAATGCTATACTGGCATCAGTACCCAAAAAGGGAGAAAGAAGGAGAGACGATCATGGTTCGAACCGCAAAGTCCAAGATCGGAAAGAAAGAAAAGAACGACCGGCTGTATAAGGCCATTCTGATGCTGGAGACGGAGGAGGAGTGCTATAACTTCTTCCAGGACCTGTGCACGGTGTCTGAGCTGCGGAGCATGGAGCAGCGCTATGAGGTAGCCACGCTGCTGAACGACGGGATGATCTACAACGACATTCTGGAACGCACCGGCGCATCCAGCGCTACCATCAGCCGAGTGAACCGCAGCTTGATCTACGGCAACGGCGGGTATGAGAGCGTGCTGGAGAAGATGAAGGAGAAAGAGAAGAAATGAGCTGCTACGAGGCGCTGGCCGGTTCATATGACGCGCTGACCGAGGACGTGGGCTACGGAAAGCGGCTGGACTTCATCGAGAAACTGCTGCGCCGCAGCCGTATCCCGGTGAAGCTGGTGCTGGACTTGGCCTGCGGCACCGGGACCATGAGTTGGCTGCTGACGCAGCAGGGCTACGAGGTCATCGGCGTGGACGGCAGCGAGGATATGCTGGCGGCGGCCATAAGCAAGGGCGGGGAGACGTCTGGTGTGCCGCCTGTCTTCCTGCACCAGTCCATGCCGAAGCTGGACCTGTACGGTACGGTGGACGCGGCGGTGTGCTGTCTGGACAGTCTCAACTACTTGACGGACCCAAAGGACGTACAGCGGACATTCCGGCGGCTGCATCTGTTTGTGGCCCCCGGCGGGATGCTGGTGTTCGACGTGAACACCGCGGCTAAGCTGGCGGCGCTGGACGATCAGGTATTCCTGGATGAGACGGAGGATACCTACTGCGTGTGGCGGACGGAGTACCACAGAGGCCTTTGTACCTACTACATGGACCTGTTCCGCCGCCGCGGCGACGGCGCATGGCGCCGCAGCGCGGAGGTGCACCGGCAGCGGGCCTACTCTGTGGAGGAACTGACCGCCTGGCTGGCAGCGGCGGGCTTTGGCGATGTTCGGGTCTACGGCGATATGCGTATGCGCCGGCCCCGTGCGGATGAGCAACGGGTCTACATCAGCTGCGTCCGCAAATAAAGCGGCCCGGTACTCGGGCGGATCAAAAGGAATGACCGCGCCCCGCCCTTTTGGGCGGGGCGTGTGAGGCGAAAGAGGGTTATATCTATGGCAGATCGTATCGTAAGAGCTATTTCCACCGACGGCATGGTGCAGGCGGCGGCCATTTGCAGCCGTGGCCTGACGGAGCGCGCCCGGCAGATACACAAGACGCTGCCTGTGGCCACGG
>ENA-ORRA01001020-ORRA01001020.1-human-gut-metagenome-genome-assembly--contig:-NODE-1020-length-21095-cov-3.882700_pt1 | contig 21095 bp, 11 predicted proteins | sample MGYA00242169_ERZ509122 | MGnify/ENA primary metagenome ERZ509122 (study PRJEB26280, sample SAMEA2338650) | human gut metagenome | biome: human gut; feature: human-associated habitat; material: faeces...
CACGACCGAAAAGGCAGGGTTTCAAGTCGTGAAAGACCCCACGGACGGGACGAGATTGGTTCTTGCCGTCGACCGAAAGCCCATTGCCGAATGGTTCAGGGAACAGTTCGAGAAGTTAAGGCAGAATATACGCCGACCAATACAACCGCAAAGGAAAGGCAGAGGCATGAAGCTGTAATCGGCTTATTGCACTGAAAAACAAAAAGTATCGTCCATGAATGACTGATGAACGGCATTTTTTGTTAACTTTGCAACCGATTTACTAATTTATATATTCGGAAATGGAAATAGAAAAAATACAATCCTTATCAGACGAAATTTTAGATGAACTTCTGATTGTATGGGAAAAGTCTGTACGCAGTTCTCATCATTTTTTGAAAGAAGAAGATATAGAGTATTTCAAACCTTTAATAAGAAACCAATATTTTCCGGCAGTCAAATTATTTATAGTACGCAATAAAAACGGACGGATAGCCGCATTTATGGGGCTTAGCGACGATATGCTGGAAATGCTGTTCGTGCTTCCCGAAGAACAAGGACACGGTTACGGCAAAGCATTCGTGGATTATGCTATTAGCAAATGCAATATCTATAAAGTGGATGTAAATGAAGATAATGAGCAGGCTTACAAATTTTATTTGCACATGGGCTATAAAGTTATAGGGCGGGATGAATTAGACCCTTCCGGTAAACCTTTTCCTATCTTGCACTTACAGCACGGATTTTAATAAGCGTTCAAATCTTTTGCTTAAATAAAAGTAGTCAAACTCTTTGGATAATCAAAGGATTTGGCTACTTTTGCGTTTGAGAGAGTTATTTGACAGCATTGCACCGCAAACTACTGAAATTTGCACGGTTGCTAACTCGTTACCGCCACTTCTCAAATAATTTGCTAAAAGTTTATTTCTCAATCGGTTAAGTCAAACCGATAAAAATCTAAAATAGATTCGGACAGCTGTTTCAAAGCACCGGTGTTTTAAAATCGAAACATATATGTTTTGCATGCAAAACACCGGTGTTTTGAAAAGGGAATCCTTTACTGCAATAAACTTCATGCCTCCATGAACGGTTATATATACAATAACAACATAAAATTTAAAAGCTATGGGATTTTTATGGTACATTATCATAGGTATAGCAGCCGGCTTTCTGGCCGGTAAAATCATGCGGGGCGGTGGCTTCGGAGTAATAATCAATCTGATTTTGGGAATAGTCGGCGGTGTATTGGGCGGCTGGGTATTCGGATTACTCGGAATTGCAGCTTCCGGTATTATCGGCAGTCTGATTACGGCAACAGTCGGAGCCATTCTGATGTTATGGATCGCTTCGTTGTTTAATAAACGAAATGCAGATCAGTAACAACAGAAAATATAGGGTAATGCAAATCCGCTCAATTGGCAAGATCTGCGTTACCCTGTTTTCTTTAGCTATTTACGACTGTAAGGAGGGTTCTGTTCTTTTACCGTATATACAAGAAAATAACATCCGTCCGGGACTGTTTTAAAGCGGAAACTATCCAAGTTTACAACCGTTCTGCCACCAGCGACCTGTATATTTTTAAAAACTTTCCTGTCGATCCTTTTTCCTTTATCGTTTTTCAGTTCGATAATAAGATCAACAGTTTTGGTCTGTCCTAAGTTGAACAGCACCGGAAAAATGCGATCGGCCGGACCATATACGACATCTACATTGCCACTACCTGCCCAAATCGGCTGGAAAACAGATTTATTGGCATAATAGGCAAGTTTGGGTACACCAAACGGATCGGTCAACGGCTTCTGATATGTGAACATATTCGACCCCGATTCAAGGCTGCACCAGGAAAAGCCGTCATAGCCAATCAAAATCTGTTTCTTCATAGACTCCCAAGCTGCAAATGCTTGAAATGCCTGGCTGATTCTCCACTCCGAAGCATCAAGAAGACGGCCGATACTACCTTTCTCATACTCCCATTCATAAGATTGGACCTCAAACCACGGCTCTTTCTCCGCCAATATCCAGTTCGGTTGTGCGGCAGATTCCTCATGTTCGAAGTTGAAATAAGCCTTGTCGTTTGCTGCCAGACAGGAAGCGGCCCATTTATTGGGAGCTTTTCTGAGGGCCGTCCATTTGGCTCCGTAGCCTGTATAGGCATCCTGACTTCCGCGAGTCATCAATTTTTCCATTAAAACAGGATTAGAAACGATCGGATTACCCTCCTTGTCGAGCGAACCGTCGTAATTGCCATAGTGCATATGCTGCCAGAAAGAGGTCGGTGAGATCAGGCGGCTGGTATCTACGGCACTCAAAGTTCTGTAAACCTTTGTCACAAAATCATGTGAATCAGATATGTCGTGCAACTTAAAACGGTTCGGATGATTGCTTGCCTCCCACATAACGATAGACGGATGGTTGTAGACCTGGCGCATAAACTTCGGATAACCTTCAAAATCAACATTCCAAGCTTCCCCTTCCCTAATCCAGGCGGCAGTCTGCCAAAGAAGATAGACTCCTAACTGGTCCGCATATTCGGCATAACGAGGATCATTGATACCGTCTGTCGTGTCTTTTTCGGCATGGACATGCAGACGCAATAGGTTCCCATTCATTTCCTTGATCATCATCAGGTCTTTTGCAATCGTTTCATCGGACACGCACTTATAGTTTTTCGATATAGTCTCGATCGGATATCTCGAACCCAGTATCTGAGCACCTTTCAGTATTTCAGGCCTGTTATTGACATACAGGTTCCCGTCTTTCTGGGAGATGGTGCGGATACCGGTCGTCAGCATATAGTCGTCTATCTCGCGACCTCCCTTATCACGCAAGATCACTTCCACTCGATACAGGTTCGGATTCTCAGGATACCATAAAGCAGGATTTTCGACTGGTATTTCCAATACGATCTCATTATCGACAGACGGGCGGATTTCGATATCCCGCTTCACGGTAGCAACCTTTTCCCCTTCCACCGGGAACCAGGGATAGTAGTTGACTTCTACACTCCCCTCGAAAGCATAGACGCCGGAATATTGCAAAAGCACCCTGTTTACCTGCCGGGCAACTCTGTCAAGTGATGCGGTATGTGCAAAGACATCTTTAATCATGCAACGGTTCGTCAGGACCAATGTCGCACGTCCCAGGAACCAACCTATATACGGATCGGATGGAGAGTGTAACATCCGGTGATCCGCCTTATAAGGTTTTACTCGGACAGCAATGATATTCTCCTGATTTCGCTGCAGATACTCCGTCACATCCAAATCATACGGATGCCGGTTGTTAACCACGGCAACAGGCTGTCCGTTTATCCAAACCTCACCGCCAGGATCTATTGTTTCCAACTTAAGCACGGCACGCTCGAAGTCGGCAAGGCAAATCTTTTTCCGCAGATAATAGCTCTCCTCCTTTTCCTGCAAACCACCATGAGATGATGGCAGTGTGACCTGTTCCCAAGCACTATCGTCATAGTCAAGAAATTGCCACCCCTGCATCGGTAATACATCGTTAAAATCCTCGCTAACAAGTAAAGAAGAAGAATAAGGAGTATGCTTATTTGTCCGTTCCTCAACAAAATTAAAGAGAGAAATATCGTCTATCTCCGTTTTACCTTTCGAATGGATCACTACCTTGTCAATCTCACGAATATCTGTCTCTTCCATCAGACAAGAGAGCGACTCGCCGTTTACCGTTACGAAAAAACGGTTGTTGGCAAAGTCTCCGTATATTTCCAGATGCAAGGGAACTGTAGAATCATAATACCCGCTTTCCCTGTTCATACCCGACGACAATGAGAATATCCGATCTGTCAGACGGGTGGAGAGAAGAGGCTTCTCCCCTTTATGAAAAACAATCGTGCATTCCTCTCCCACATCCTTTACATCCAAATGCAACCGGAAACGCCACTGGAGAGGGGCCAGAGTCTTTACGACTTCACAATCTTTCAAAATCAAGCATCCCTCTTTCACGGTTGCCCCATCGGCTGCCGACCATTCGGCAAAGGCTTTTTGAGCCTCTTCGGCTTTTCCGGCACGATAACCGTATGCACACCAGTCAACGAGTCGGAGTGTTTGCCGGATATTCGTCAACGGCTGAGGCTTTATCCGTCCGACTGTCTGTCGTACATCACCATCTCCGACAAGAGGTTTATCCAGGCCGGGATTACCATAAAACCCGGAAGCAAAAGCGGCATACTTGTTCAGAAAGTCGATCCGCCGGTCAAGAGACATCCATTCGGTCTCTCCTCTAAAATCAGTTTCTCCATCCGCTTTTGAGTCGGATGTGATATAACGCATCTCAAAAGTAGTATGTACCTGTGCCTCTGCATAAGAGGAAAACAAAGTACTCAAAAGCATCAACAAAGCTATTTTCTTCATAATGTATTCTGTTTTCCAGGTTTTAACTCCTATAGGGAAGAACCCTATTTCAGCATCACCAACACCCCGACCGGACCGTGTGCACCCAATACAAGAGCCTGTTCGATATCGGCGGTTTTAGACGGGCCTGAGATGAAAGCACCGAAATCGTATGTCATGTTTTCCGTTCGCTTATAGGCTTCATGCATATTGTTCACGATCGAATTGCGGTCTATCAGCAAAACCAGGCTGTTGGAGATAAAATACAATGCCTTATGCTTTACCTGGCGGGTAATCCAGACAGCCCCGTTCTCGGCTACTCCGAAATGCCCTTCCACGATGGCAAGATCAGTATTGTCCAACTCGCGGGGATCATCGAGGTCGTCCGGATTGAAGGTAGCACAGGTGATACCGGGCAGATTGGAAGCAATCCGGGTTGCATCAGGAAAATGGTGGCGGATAATATCGTTGATATCGTCGCCGGGCTGCATCAGGACAGCTTGTCCCCCGGCAGCTTTCAAAGAGTCTGTAAACTGGGTGATTTTATCTTCGTAAATAATGGCATCCAGCGTCAGTTCCGGCCTGTCGTAACGCTTGCCGATGTGGTGGCGGATAGCGGATAATATATCGTTTTTACTACTCATTGTCGTATTATTTTATCTTGTTACTTTTCCACATTTCATTGAACGACTGCTTGGCAAAAGCTGGCAGTTCACGGCCCTTCCCCCATGCATTCAAAGCGTTGTAGATCATAAAACGAGGCATGTTATTGACTACCGGGGCAAACTTCAAAGCCGTATTAAACAGTTTCGGACGTTCCATCAGGAACTTCATGCCGCCGGACATAATCTTTTTCTCCGTACTCGCTTTCCCTATCGTATCCAAGTCCTGACGCCAGCGGTAGATCTGTTCGCCGAGGTCTATCTTGACTGGGCAGACATTCGAGCAAGAGAGGCACAACGAACAAGCGGAAACATTGTCCGAATATTTCACCGGATCTTTCAGCATCCCCAAGTTAATCCCAATCGGTCCGGGTATAAAATAGGTATAGGAATAACCACCGCTACGACGATAGACCGGACAGGTATTCATACATTCGCCACAACGAATGCAGTTCAGCGTACGGATATGATCGGGACGTGCCAGGATATCACTCCGCCCGTTATCGACAATGATGATATGGAACTCACCTCCTTCTTTCGGTTTACAATAGTGAGAAGTGTAAGAAGTAATCGGCTGTCCCGTGCCGGAGCGTGCCAGCAGGCGAGTAAAGACACCTAACGACTCACGGTCCGGTACGATCTTCTCCATTCCGAACGTCGCTATGTGAACATTTGGGAAAGAAGTTCCCATATCTGCATTCCCTTCGTTGGTGCAGACCACTATCTCGCCAGTCGATGCGACTGCAAAATTAGCTCCCGTCATGGCAACATCGGCTGTCAGGAATTTCTCACGCATATTTTTGCGGACGGCATGCGTCAGATAGGTCGGGTCGGAATTACCTTTTTCCGTACCTAACACGCGCTCCATCATCTCGCCCACCTCCTGCCGCTTGATATGGATAGCAGGCATCACGATATGGCTGGGATGAAGTTTCATCCATTGAAGAATGCGTTCACCGAGATCGCTCTCGATAATATCATAGCCTTTTCCGAACAGGTAATCATTCATGCCACACTCTTCGGTCAACATGGATTTGCTCTTTATCAGCGTATGTGCCTTGTGTTGTTGCAGGATTTCCTCGACGATCGCATTATGTTCCGCCGCGTCTTTCGCCCAATGGACAATCGCTCCGTTAGCCGTGGCGTTCTTCTCGAACTCTTCCAAAAGGACATCCAAATGACTGTTCGAATAAAGTTTGATCTCACAAGCCAGTTCACGCAAGCGTTCCCATTCGGGAAGCGAATGGCTCATTTTATCCCGTTTGGCACGCACCATCCAGAGGGTTTCGTCGTGCCAGGCTTCCTGCTTGCGGTTCTCGATGAAGCGGGCAGCCGCTTTTGAATGTTTCGTGCTCATAATCCGGAGGCTAATATTTCAACAATATGAATCGTTTTGATCGGAAGGTTGTCACGCTTGATCACGCCTTCCATATGCATCAGGCAGGAACTGTCGGCACCGGTGATGTACTCGGCTCCCGTGCTCATGTGGTCCTTCACCTTATCTTGTCCCATACAAACGGATACTTCAGGTTCTTCAATCGCAAACATGCCACCGAACCCACAGCACTCGTCGATACGTTTCGGTTCGAATATCTCAATGCCTTTCACCAAAGAAAGGAGATCGCGCAACTTAGAAAAATACGGGATATTCCGTTCACTCGGAGAAGAAAGATACAACTCGCGCACACCGTGACAGCTATTGTGAATGCTTACCTTGTGGGGAAATTCAGCTTTCAGTTCCTTGACCTTCACAATATCGTACAGGAACTCGCAGATATCATAAATCTTCTTGCTGTTCATACACACATGACCTGCCTTTTCCAGAATACCGGGATGATTCTCTTTCACGAAAGCGACACAACTGGCAGAAGGGCCAACCACATAATCGTACGAACGGAACAGTTCTTCCATACGCAGCGCCAACCCTGCCGATTCATGTTCGAATCCGGCATTTGCCATTGGTTGGCCACAACAAGTCTGGTCTAACGGATAATCCACATCCAACCCGATACTTTTCAACAATTTATAGGAAGCAACACCAACTTCCGGATATACCGCATTGATATAGCAGGGAATAAATAATCCTATCTTCATATTGGTTTATTTTAATTACCACAAATGTAATAATTATTTCTGTTACTTTGAACTTGATCCAAAAGTAACAAATCACTTATACTCCTGCCAGCTTCGGATTTGTATATCGTCCATGCCCAGCGTGCAAAATGCTTCGATAAAGGCGCTTGCCAGACGGGCATTTGTGATGAGCGGAATGTTCAGGTCGATGGCGGCACGACGGATCTTATAGCCATTATTCAACTCACCGGCTGAAAGGTCGCGCGGAATATTCACTACCATGTCGATCTTCCTTTCGTGGAGCATGGTGAGTGCTTGAGGTTCCATGTCCTCCTCGCTCGGCCAGTAAACTCGCGTACTGGAGATGCCGTTTTCTTCGAGAAAGCGGTGTGTCCCGCCTGTTGCGAAGAGGTTGTAGCCTTTCGATGCCAGCATCTTGGCGGCATCCAACATGGCCACTTTCTGTTTCGGTGTACCCGTCGAGAGCAGAATATTCTTTTCCGGGATACGGAGACCGACGGAAAGCATACTTTTCAAAACAGCCTCGGAAACATCGTCACCGATACACCCGACCTCGCCCGTCGAAGCCATATCGACACCCAAAACGGGATCGGCCTTCTGCAAGCGGTTGAAGGAGAACTGGGAAGCTTTGATACCTACATAATCCAGATCGAATTCGTTCTTATTAGGTTTCTCGACAGGTAAACCTAACATGATACGAGTGGCCAGTTCAATAAAGTTAATCCTCAATACTTTGCTGACGAAAGGAAAGGAACGGCTCGCGCGAAGGTTACATTCGATCACCTTAATCTCGTTGCCTTTTGCCAGATATTGAATATTGAACGGACCGGATATATTCAATTCTTTCGCGATCTGCTTACTGATACGCTTGATCCGGCGGACTGTTTCGACATATAGCTTTTGCGCGGGGAACTGAATGGTCGCGTCGCCGGAATGCACGCCGGCAAACTCGATATGTTCGGAGATGGCATACATGACAATCTCGCCTTTATCGGCCACCGCATCCATTTCCACCTCCTTGGCATGCTCGATGAACTGGCTGACAACGACCGGATGTTTCTGCGACACGTTGGCTGCCAGCTGCAAGAAGCGTTCGAGTTCTTCCTGGTTGGAGCAGACATTCATGGCGGCGCCACTCAGCACATAGCTCGGACGGACCAGAACCGGGAAGCCCACTTCTACCACAAACTCGTTGATATCTTCCATCGACGAAAGCTCTTTCCAACGCGGTTGGTCCACACCGATACGATCCAGCATGGCGGAAAACTTCTCGCGGTCTTCGGCATTGTCGATGCTCTTGGCAGACGTTCCTAAGATATTGACATGCTGTTCGTCAAGGCGCATCGCCAGGTTATTGGGTATCTGGCCGCCTGTCGAGACAATCACGCCGTGCGGATTTTCCAGTTCGAGGATATCCATCACACGCTCGAAGGTCAGCTCGTCGAAGTAAAGGCGGTCACACATATCATAGTCGGTCGAAACCGTTTCGGGATTGTAGTTGATCATCACCGAACGCCACCCCTCCTTACGGATAGTTTCCAACGCCTGCACGCCACACCAGTCGAACTCGACCGAGCTGCCGATCCGGTAAGCTCCGGAACCCAGCACGACGATGGAACGGTGGTCACCCTGATACTGCACGTCGTTTTCCGTACCGCTATAGGTCAGATACAGATAGTTCGTCTGCGCCGGGTATTCGGCTGCCAGCGTATCGATCTGTTTCACTACCGGAACGATGCCGTGTTCCTTACGGAACTGGCGGACCTGCATCATACCTTTTTCTATATTTCCCTCAAGGCCGAAGGCGCGGGCTATCTGAAAATCGGAGAAACCTTGCCGTTTCGCTTTGCGAAGCAATGAACAATTGGCAATGGACGATTGACAATTATCAGGATTGCGATATTCTTTTTTAATTGCCAATTGTCCATTGTCAATTGTCAATTTATGCAACTCCTTGGAGGTACACATGATTCCGTAGAGTTTTTGCAGGAACCACCGGTCTATCTTGGTCAGTTCGTGTATCTGATCGACGGTATATCCGGCACGGAATGCTTTGGAAATAACGAAGATACGGGTGTCGGTCGGTTCATGGAGTGCCTTGTCGATGTCGGTTATCACCAGCTCCTTGTTTTCCACGAAACCATGCATGCCCTGTCCGATCATACGCAATCCTTTTTGGATCGCCTCTTCGAAGGTGCGCCCGATCGCCATCACCTCGCCCACAGATTTCATGCTCGACCCCAACTCACGAGCCACACCATGAAACTTACCCAAATCCCAGCGCGGGATCTTGCAGACCACATAGTCGAGAGCCGGTTCGAAGAAAGCACTTGTCGTCTTCGTCACCGAGTTTTTCAAATCAAAAAGGCCGTAACCCAGTCCCAACTTGGCTGCGACGAAAGCCAACGGATAACCGGTTGCTTTAGAGGCCAGCGCAGACGAACGGGAGAGACGGGCGTTCACTTCGATCACGCGGTAGTCTTCGCTCTCCGGATCGAAAGCATATTGCACATTACATTCGCCCACGATACCGATATGACGGATGATCCGGATAGCCAGTTCACGAAGTTTATGATACTCGCTGTTGGTCAGTGTCTGTGACGGAGCGATCACGATGCTTTCGCCGGTATGGATACCCAACGGGTCGAAGTTCTCCATGTTGCAGACCGTGATACAGTTGTCGAAACGGTCGCGCACCACCTCATATTCCACTTCTTTCCATCCCTTCAAACTCTTTTCCACCAACACTTGAGAAGAGAAAGAGAAGGCTTTTTCAACCAGTACATCCAGTTCCTCCTCATTGTCGCAGAAGCCGGAGCCGAGGCCGCCCAAAGCATAAGCGGCACGGACAATCACCGGATAGCCTAACTCGGCAGCAGCCCGGCGGGCATCTTCGGCATTTTCCACCGCTTCGCTCTTGATCGTCTTCACACCAATCTCGTCGAGTTTGCGGACGAAGAGTTCGCGATCCTCCGTATCCATGATTGCCTGTACCGGAGTACCGAGTATACGGACGTTATATTTTTCCAGCACACCACTCTGGTAAAGCGCCACACCACAGTTCAACGCCGTCTGGCCTCCAAAAGCGAGCAGGATGCCATCCGGACGTTCTTTGGCAATCACCTTTTCGACAAAGAAGGGAGTGACGGGCAGGAAATAAACGGTATCTGCCACTCCTTCCGAAGTCTGTACCGTAGCGATGTTCGGATTGATAAGCACTGTCTGGATTCCCTCCTCCTTGATGGCTTTCAAAGCCTGGCTACCTGAATAGTCGAATTCTCCCGCTTCACCGATCTTTAGGGCGCCGGAACCGAGTATCAGGACTTTCTTTATATCTTCTTTCATTTTCAGACTCTTTTATTCGTTAACATTTTTAGATCTGTCGTCCCAATTCCTAAAGCAAATCGATAAACTTATCGAAGATAAACTCCGTATCGGTCGGTCCGCTACATGCTTCGGGATGGAACTGGGAAGAGAAGAAAGGCTTCGTCTTATGCCGGATTCCTTCGTTTGTCCCGTCGTTCATATTGACAAAGAGCGGTTCCCAGTCAGCCCCCAATGTGCCATTATCCACTGCGTAGCCGTGATTCTGGGAGGTGATAAAACACTTCTCCGTCCCCACCATACGCACCGGCTGGTTAGGGCTGCGTTGGCCATACTTCAGTTTATAGATCGAAGCACCGCCTGCTTTGGCAAGCAACTGGTTTCCCATGCAAATGCCACAGATCGGTTTGTCCCCATCCAATGCCTTGCGGATATTCCGGACAGCAACATCGCAAGTATTGGGATCGCCAGGGCCGTTCGAAAGGAAAAGCCCGTCGTATTCCAGGTGATTGAAATCATAGTTCCAAGGGACACGTATCACAGCAACATTCCGCTTCAAAAGGTTACGGATGATATTGGACTTCACGCCGCAATCGAGAAGCACTACGCGCTTCTTCAATTGACAATTGACAATTAATAATTGACAATTATTGGCTTCAGACAAGGGATAGGTCCGACTCGTACCGTCCGGCAGATAAACAATAATGTCTTTACAAGAAACACGGTCCACATAGTTGATGCTGCCATAATCCGTCATCCCTCCTTCATTGTCAATAGTCAATTGTTCATTGTCACATTCATCGGTACCCCCGATAATGATGCGCCCCATCATTACCCCATGCTCCCGTATCTTCTTCGTCAGCGCGCGGGTATCGATGCCGGTGATTCCGGGAATCTTCTCACGTTTCAACCAGTCACCAAGGCTTTCCACAGCATTCCAGTGGCTATACTCTTCGCTATAGTCACTCACGATAATCGCCTCCGCATGAATTTTCTCACTCTCCATAAAGGTAGGCAAGCCGTTCTCTTCGATAGAGAAAGGAGGCACCCCGTAATTTCCGACCAGCGGATAAGTCAGAACCATCAACTGTCCGGCATACGAAGGGTCGGTAAGACTTTCGGGATAACCGGTCATAGCAGTGTTGAACACCACTTCGCCGGCCACTGCCTTATCAAAACCAAAAGAGAAGCCGTGAAACATGCTTCCATCATCTAAGACCAATGTTGCTGTTTTTCTTGTCATTTTCAATATTCAATTATCATTTTTCAATTCCCCAATATTCCTCTTCCATATAATGAATGAACGCTTCGTTCACCATTCGTACACCACCAGGTGTCGGATAATCACCGGAGAAATACCAGTCGCCCGGATGATCAGGACAAGCGGCATGCAACCCTTCGAGTGTCTGGTAGACAATCTCCACCTTCGCACGTGTTCCTACGGGGGTAAGCAGTTCCACCATCTTGGCCGAGATTTCCTCGTCGGTAAAAGGCGCATAAATCTCCTTCACACAATTTACGGTCGTATCGCACGGCACAACCTGCTGCCGCTTGGCTTTCTTATAAGCATCGAGCAGGACGGATTCCATCCCCTTGTCCACTAAAAGTGCCACGGCAGCCTTGAACGCGATAAATTCGCTCATACGAGACATATCAATACCGTAATAGTCCGGATAGCGCACCTGCGGAGACGAGCTGACCACCACGATCTTCTTCGGATTCAGGCGGTCCAGAATACCGATGATACTCTGCCGGAGTGTCGTACCGCGCACAATGCTGTCGTCGATCACGACCAGATTGTCCTCGAAAGGCACGATGCTTCCGTACGTGATATCGTACACATGGGCAGCCAGATCGTTACGACTGTTTCCCTCGGCAATAAAGGTACGCAATTTTATATCTTTGATCGCTACTTTTTCACACCTAACACGCATGGACAGGATTTGTTCCAGTTCTTCCTCCTGAAGCAGGTGGCTGCGATCGGCGATCCATTCCTTTTTCTTCTTGTTCAAATATTCGTTCATGCCCTCCTGCAATCCGAAGTAGGCGACCTCCGCCGTATTCGGGATAAAGGAAAAGACCGTATGGTTCAGATCGTTGTCCACAGCCTTCAAGACTGCAGGTACAAGATTTTCACCCAACCGTTTCCGTTCGCGGTAAATATCCCGATCGCTTCCACGTGAGAAGTAAATGCGCTCGAACGAGCAGGCCTTATTTTCCTTCGGCTCTACGATCTGCGACGTATGCCAATTACCTTGCTTGTTGATGATCAGTGCCTCTCCCCTTTTCAGTTCATGTACATCTTCGGCAGGCACGTTCATGGCCGTCTGGATCACCGGACGTTCGCTTGCCAGGATCACGATCTCGTCATCGGCATAATAGAACGCCGGACGGATGCCCCAGGGATCGCGCACGCTGAAAGACTCACCACTCCCGGTCAATCCGCAGATCACGAAACCACCGTCCCATTGCGGGGTACAACGTTTCAGGACATTCGACAGATCGACATTCGCCTCGATCGCATGGGTGATATTCATTCCTTTCATTCCTTCGGCTTCGTACTTCCGGTACAGGCGTTCGACCTCACGGTCCAAACGGTGCCCCACCTGTTCTAACATGATGAAAGTGTCGGCATAGGCACGCGGATGCTGGCCGATGGCTGTTATCTCTTCAAAAATATCCTGTACGTTAGTAAGATTGAAATTACCGCAAAGAGCAAGGTTCTTGGCTCTCCAGTTGTTACGGCGTAAAAAAGGATGGACATAGGAAATACCGGATTTCCCGGTCGTACTGTAACGCAGGTGTCCCATATAAAGCTCTCCTGCAAAGGGAAGGTTTGTTTTAGCAAAAAGCGGATCGTTCAGTTTGTCGGGCGGCAAATCCTTGTAATACTCATGAACGGCTGCGAATATCTCGGTAATGGCTTCTGTGCCTAATGCTCTTTCCCGAAACATATATTCTTCGCCGGGACTAGCTTCCAACTTGACGCATGCTAAACCGGCCCCTTCTTGACCGCGGTTATGCTGCTTTTCCATCAACAAATAGAGCTTATTGAGCCCATACATCCAGGTTCCATACTTCTGATGATAATATTCCAAAGGCTTTAGTAACCGGACCATGGCGACTCCACACTCGTGTTTAAGTACTTCCATTTGGTTCTATCTTGTTTATTTCGACTGCAAAGATACTTACATTATATTACATAATGTTCATATAAACGGAGTTTATTTGACACATTAATAGAAATAATCATTTTATCTACCATTTAGTTAAATTATTCTATAAAACAATATTCTTTCAACAAATCTACCAAATAAAAAGAAAAAGCCCTTTCATCACATACAGATCGTAAGAAAGCAAAAGGCTTTTTTATATAATCATTATCAGAGCGATTTTGTTCTGGGAAATCGCTTTTGGATTTCTCATTTACACAAACTGACTTTATAAACAAAATGCGGCATGTCCACCCCTCGGTAATGCTTTATGAAGGTTGCCACTTTTTGCATGCCATTGCGCCGCGCTACTTTTTGGGAAGCAATGTTGGTATCCCGTATGATCGAATAAACCTCTTCGAAACCAAGCGTATGGAAAGCATACTCCCGACAAGCGACAGCAGCTTCGATAGCAAAGCCCTTATGCCAAAACTCTTTTCTAAAAAGGTAACCGATTTCAGGGACTCGTTTTCCGTCAAATTCCTGATAAGTAATACCACACTGCCCAATCAGTTCGTTGCTACCTTTCTCAACCACTCCCCATAAACCGAAGCCGTCGTGCCGGTACCGTCCGAACTGCCTATCCAGCCAGTTTTGCACTTCCTGATCGTTGAATGCCCCTTCATAGGCATACATGACTTCATCGTCCTGCAATAGTTTGCACACATCCTTAAAATCTCCTTGTTCCAATCCCCGTAATAACAATCGTTCCGTTTCCAGTATTTTCATATCATCCTCCACATTTATAAAATCATCAATTCCGAAACATTTAAGTTTCTCACCTTTACCAACACTATTTCCGGTAAAAGAACTTTTACCTCCTCTTCTTCTCCCGTTTTTTTCCAATACACGACAAAATTAACGCGTGCCTCTTTCAGTTCATATCCCTTATCCAGCCATTTCTCGATCTCTTTTTTGAAACTGTTTGAAAAACGGACAACTTCCTTATCCGACGAATCGCAACAACCGCCCTCCATCAACCGCAATGGCATGCCACTTTTCAGATTTCCAATCGACTCCTGCCTCCTTGCATCTTTGAAAAAATCCAACCATACATCGCGATGCGTAAGCAAGAACAGTAAACGTTCCGGCATCGGATAATAAGCCTTATCGAACCGGATAATTTTTTCCTCATTGCCGAAAATTTCCGGATAATAGCGATTCAAATGGATCGATAACTTATTTTTGGCACGTGTGAGTGCTACATAAATCTCACGTCTCTTTTCATCCGTGACAGGCTGATTATCCCCTAATAAATCCCTATTATCGTTTAAAAGCAGAAAGACATTATCAAACTCTTTCCCTTTTGCCTTGTGAATCGTAGAAACAACGATAGTTTCTCCCCGAACGGCATAGAAATCTTCCAGCTTCGATTCAAACAGATACGTTTCCCAATCCGAACGATACTTACAGGGATAAAGTTGTTCGAAATTCTGAATAATCCCCCGGCAAATTTCCCAAGAAGCAGCTTCACAATATTCATTTTTAATAGCTTGTTTTGCCTCAGCCCAGCATACTTCATCTATCAGATGAACCTCCGCTTGCGATCCTAAAATCCGGTTGAAGAAACGCATCTCATCCATATCGCACAGACGGAAACCCTCGTTCGACTGAATCAAACGGACTGGCATACGTTTATCTTTCAACAAACAGGCAACCTGTATCGCTTCCCAGTTTGTCTGAGTCAATACGCAGGTCGTTCCGATTAGAGAGGTTGCACAAATATCCTGCACCAATGGTATAACCATATTCGGCGACTGGTATTGAACGATACGGACCTCACCTTCATCCTGGTCATGAGAAATGATCCGCGACTGCTTCATTCTTTCAGGTATAGTTTCCCAAAAACGATTCGCAAACTCAACCAAACACTTTTTGCTTCGGAAATTGACCAGCAAATCATGCGTACGAGCACCGTATTCATCGACCAGCTTTCTCATATATCGGGAATTCGAACGACGGAAACTGTAAATATTCTGGTCATCGTCACCTACCGCGACCACCTTCAAGTCCTCATTTTTACGAATAAGCGCCTCCACCAGTGCAAACTCGTCTTCAGTCATATCCTGCGCCTCATCAATCACCAGAACCGTTTTTGTAATACGATTTATCTCTACTTCCCCATTGTCTATTTTTCCCACGGCATCGATAATTACGGAAGATGATTTTTCCAAAGAACCTTGCAGCCCTAACAGGTCGAAACAATAAGAGTGAAAAGTCTTGATCTCAACATAACCAGCAGCAGTCCCTATCAAATCCCATAACCGTCGTCTGAATTCGCTCGCAGCAGCACGAGAGAAGGTCAGCATCAAGAGTTGTTCGTGCTTGACATCTTCCTCCAACAGCAAGTAAGCCAGTTTATGAACAAGTACACGTGTCTTTCCACTTCCGGGTCCCGCCATGACGACTATAGAACCGGGACGGTCATCCTTGACAATCTCCAATTGTGTTTCGGACAATTCCCCCAATAACCGCTGAAGTTTGGTATTCGTCATTTTCCGGTTAATCTCATCCCTCCGTTTACCAGGGAAATATTTTTGGAGGAATGACGAATAATTCAGTTGGAAATAGTCGTCAACAAACTCCAATGCATCGCTATTACCGGAAAGCATTTTCCGTACATATTCACCGACAATATTAATCTGCTGGATCTTATTGGCATAAAACAGTTCGAGTTTATGATAATCATCCTGTTTATATTGCATCTTATTATTCAGAACCAATCTGTCTATCTGCAATCGGTTGTATAACACCAAGAAGCCACCTTCGATCTGTAAGGCTTCTATCCGCGAAAGATACAAAAGAGTATCTTCAATGTCTTCCATCCGAATGGTATGCCCAAACAATTGTTTCTTGACATCCTTCTCATACGCCTCTTTCAACTCAAGCATGGAAAACTCGACCAAAATATTTCCGCTTTGTTCCAGCTCGCTGGACTGTCCTGTTTTCTCAAACAAATAACGAATGATGAAATCAGACAAGAGATGCCTCCCTTCCGTCAGTTCTTCCAGATCGAGGACCGATCCGGTACGGGCAATCGCGACATAATTATGCGCTTTATCCAAGTATATCCGTTTGATCCAGTTCTTTTCAGACCAAAAATTAAGGAGTCTGCTTAGCTTATCTGGCGAAATACTTTTTCCAGTCTCGATCTCGGCTTCTTTCCGTAGCTCTTTCAGATTGAAAGATTGTTCTTTTGCGGTAAAAACGGATAAAAGGTATTCATCAAGACGGTTGTAAAGAAGGACTGTTTCAAGCGAACGATTGCTGTTTTCACCTTTTTTTATATAAGCTGTCAAGTCACAAGCGTCTGCCAGAATATTCTCTTCCCGCAACAAGCGAATGACCAGCATCACTTCTTGCCGAGATATCCCCAAATGGTCCGAGATATAATCGATACGAGATTCCGGGATCTCGCCATTTGCATGCTTGCGGCTTCTCGTCGAAATTAATTTTTTGATGATGCGTATAGCTTCTTCCTTTTGAGTGTCATCAAAACGTGAAGAGACTGTTATTCTATCGATAGCCTCCTGAGCTGTTTTCGCAAGGATACTATCAGCAAAAACACACGGATTATTTTGCCCCCGCCGAATATAACCGGCCTCCTCAAGCGCGGCTATTGCAGTGGTTACACGCGTTTCCACGTCCAGAATATTTTCATTCCAACCAGCTTTACGGGCAAGTTCAAGAGCTGACAACGAAATCCTGGAACCGGTAAGTTCTTTAATCGCTTTCCAAACCTGCTGTATCTCTTTAATACGCAGTTTGGTCTGGTTTAGCAAATAGAAGTGCTTGTCCAGATCCTCTTCGTTGAAAAGGACGTAACAATCCGCCTCGATCGCTTCGTCACGCCCGGCTCTACCAGCCTCCTGCACATAATTTTCCAATGAATCCGATATCTCGTAATGAACCACCAGACCGACATTTTTCTTGTCGACACCCATTCCAAAAGCAGAGGTAGCGACCATTATCCGGATTTTATTGTCTATGAAATCATTCTGACTGGATGTTTTCATCCGGGTTTCCATCTTTCCGTGAAAAGTACCGGCCGAAAAACCGTCCTGCCGCAAGCGCGTGGCAACTTTGGCTGCCGTACGGGTACGGGAAACATAAACTATAGCCGGACAATCATGGTCTTCAATGATACTCCGTAACAGTCCATATTTTTCATCTTCATTTTCTACCTTGAAAACTTTGTATTTTAGATTTTTACGGGTACTTCCCGAACAAAATGTTTTAAAGCGTATATTTAGCTTTTCGAAAAAATAGTCTTTGATATCTTGTATTACATTCTGCTTGGCAGTGGCTGTAAAACAGGACACCGGTATCGCCAGCTTCCCTCCTTTTTGTTCCTGTAACAGACGTATAAAATCACCTATATATAGATAATCCACACGGAAATCCTGTCCCCAAGCTGAGAAACAGTGTGCCTCGTCAATAACGAAACGAACCACTTTCCGTCCGACCAACAACCGTTCTATCGTTTTCGAACGAAGCGACTCCGGCGATATATACAAGATGGAAACCGACCCTTCTTCCACCCTTTGGATAGCATGGGCACGTTCCACCGGGTCTAACATCCCGTTGATGGTAACAACATCCATGATTTCATTTTTCCACAGGTTATCCACCTGGTCCTTCATCAGGGATTGCAAGGGAGAGATAACGACAGTAAGTCCTTTTATCCGTTTACCACTCATCAAAGCCGGGAGCTGGAATGTGATGGATTTTCCTCCGCCTGTCGGAAAAACAGCCAAAAGAGATTCTCCTTCAATCGCAGCCTTCACCGCTTTCTGCTGCAGATCTTCTCCTTCATAAGTACGGAACGAATCATATTTGAAAAAATATTTCAGTCCTTCCTTACCATTAAATGCTCCTCTGCAATAAGCACATTCGTTATTTTCACAAGGCGTATCCCGCAAACGCTCCATCACCCATCTTACCTTCGGGTAATTATGCAATACCCAAAGCGGAATGCCGGAACTGCTATTCCAACAATTAATCAAAGACAGGCCATAAGCCAATTCCACCGGATAAGAGGTGATCAATTCAGCAAGCGGAGAAGATATACATATTTCTTTATCGAAACGCTTAAGGATACTACCCGATAAATCATCCAGAATATCCGGTGCATAATCTATGTAATCAAAAAAGCCGCCGAACTCATCCGTATCATGTAATAACCCGTAATAGATCATTTTCAGCATACTATCCAGGCGTTCAAAAGCGTTTTGTTCTTCCTCAAATAACAACAACGATTTCAGCGAATCGTTTACCGGGTTATTGGGTTTATTAGCCTGTAACTTATCATCCTTGGACAGTTGATGATGCAGTTTTTCCGGGAACAGCAACGAGGATAAATAGAGCGTATCAATTATTTTCGGTTGTCGGCAGCCTGCTTTCTCAAACTGAGGTTTCAAATAAGAAAGGTCATGTTTTAATATATTATGCCCGCCAATATAAGGTACCTGATGCAAAAAAAGCAACAGATTATCAAAGGAATTTTCATGAAAAAGAGTTCTGTCGGATCGGACAGCTCCGATATCCACTACCCGGCAGGTGTTCAGCGTTACTTCCAGGTCAACAAAGGTTATGTCTTTCATGGGCTACATTTTTGTTTTGTAGCAAAAATACATTTTTTCTTTTATCCTCAAGCAACCACACCAAAAAAATCCTTTCTCGACTATCTTTCCCATATTGTCATTTTGATAATAATCTCCTGCCGAAAACGAGAGATACTACCACTCCTTCGGACGAAGAGAAGCCGAGAGAACTCTAAGACTCTTGGCTCTTGACTAAGAAATCTCACATTTTCATATTCCCTATTACAAAGAAATACATATATTTGTCTAACGTTAAAATTCAAATTATGAGAATTTACTACTTTATTATCACCCTCATTATCAGTTTTTGTGTTTCCCTTCAGGCACAAAACAATGCAGACAAATTCAAGCAACAGGCACAAAGTAGCTTTGAGAACAAAGACTATACGAAAGCCCGCTATCTTTATATCCAGGCATACAAGGATTACGCAAATGAAGGAAAAATAACGCAGGCAATCGAATGCGGTACACAGGCGGCATCCCTCTATCACCGCGAGAACTACTATCAGGAAGCGTTCGACCTCTGCCGACAAATGAGCCAGATAGTGGCAAATCAGGAACATGCAGAGCAAAAGAAACTGTACGGCCTGCGTTTTGGGATAACAAAAGAGCGCCTACAAATGTACATCAAGCTAAGAAACACCGCGCAAGCACAGCTCCAGCTTAACATGCTGGACAACCTGGCCGAAGAATCAGGCAATCCCGAACTTACCGAAGAACTGTTGTACACAAAAACCGATTATTTCTATATCTTCGAACAGAAAAAAGAAGGAGACGCAGCATTCAACAAGCTCATCAGCCAATACCGGGAGAAAAAGGAATACGGCAAAATCGACGAATGCTATCAAAATCTGATCGCAATTGCCCGCAAAGCCAATAATATCTCGTTGCTGGAGCAAACCTACGAGAAATATATGGTATGGACCGATTCCGTAAAAATGCTTACCGCAGAGGACAAATTGGGTGCCCTGCAACAAAAATACGACAGCAGCCTGCAAACGATACAGGAAAAAGAAGACCAGCTATCAGCCAAGCAGTATATCATCGTCGGGCTCTGCACGTTAGCCGCCATCCTAATTGCCGCATTGGCGTTTCTGGCATTTCTGGTCATACGCTTCATACTCCTGAACCGGAAGTTGAAGAAGATCATCCAGACCATCACCGAGCACAGCGAACAACAGACCGGGTTCATCCAAAGCATATCGGCGCAGATGGAACCGACACTAGACGAAATGAGCAAATCGGTAGCCGGATTGCAAATCACAGCACCCAGACAAGCAAAAGCCATACAAGCCCGTGTCGATGCCCTGAAACAGTTCGGAGACCATATACAAGAACTTTCTTTGTTGGAAAACTCCTTGCTGGAAACCTACGAAGCACAATCTTTTAATGTCAGCTCTTTCTGCGAGAAAGTGATGGAACAGGTAAAAGAGGATGTCCGTCCGGACGTTGAAGTCACTGCTGATATCCCAAAGATCGAAATCAAGACAAATGCCGAACAGCTGCAACGCATCTTGCTACACCTGCTGAGAAATGCGGCGATCTACACGACATCAGGCAAAATCAAGCTGGAATTCAAGAAGAAAGGAGCCCATATCTGTCAGTTCATCGTTACCGACAGCGGTCCGGGTATCCCTGTCGAAAAGCAAATGGCGATCTTCAAGCCTTTTACTGAAATCAAGGATCTGACTGATGGAGACGGACTGGGATTACCCATCTGCTCCCTAATCGCTTCGAAGATGAACGGCACACTGTCCATAGACCCCGAATACAAAAAAGGCAGCCGCTTTATTCTGGTATTGCAGGTGTAACCTGACACATACATTGCCTGCCGCAGACGAGTGCGCATCCCTGTATCGTCTGCGG
>ENA-ORRA01001025-ORRA01001025.1-human-gut-metagenome-genome-assembly--contig:-NODE-1025-length-20981-cov-4.709644_pt1 | contig 20981 bp, 10 predicted proteins | sample MGYA00242169_ERZ509122 | MGnify/ENA primary metagenome ERZ509122 (study PRJEB26280, sample SAMEA2338650) | human gut metagenome | biome: human gut; feature: human-associated habitat; material: faeces...
AGGTGCCTCCGAGGAACTCTGTCAAATATTCCAGCTGATCACGCCCGGCTTCTGTGATGGAATAATACTTTCGCTTCCTGCCCTGGAACTCTTGGGAATACGTTGTAAGATAACCACCTGTCTCCAGCTTCCGCAGGATGGGATACAGGGTAGACTCCTTGATGGATGCAACCATCTTTACAGTCTGGCTGATCTCATATCCGTAGGAATCCTGCTGTTCCACAACAGAAAGGATCAGACATTCTGTCAGCACAGCTGATACCGGATAGTAATACATACGCTCACCTCTTTATGTAATTATTTTATATATAAAATTTTTATATATAATTATTTTACATATATAGTATCATATTTTCCCCTGTTGTCAAGCCCAATTTCACAATTGCTTTTTCCTATCTCCTTATTTATAATATTTACAAATGCAAACACCCACCAAGAAAGGACGTATTTTTATGGAAAAAAAGCCTCATCTGATGGCGATCGTCCTGTTTCTGACGGGTCTTATCTGTATTGGACTGCTTTTTGGACTCAGCTATAAAACCTACCGGAAGATCGATGCCGTTGACCAGAAAATGGCCTCCGTGATCAAACCGGTCCAGAAAAAGCAAAAATCCATGAAAGAGGATATCGAACTTTATACAGCCAAGATCGAAAAGAAACAGGCAGCCAACAAATACCTGCAGCAGCGGGCACAGACAGAAAAAGCTGTCAAAAACAACACTGGTGAACATGAACGGGCACCGGAATCCGAAAACAGTCAGAAAACGACCAAACCCTCTGTTTTCAGTGAAGCCGGTGGTGAAGGATTCACCGATGGCGGTAATGATACCTCTTCTGCTTCCAACAACGGCCATATCGTCGGGATCGATCCCGGACATCAGAGTGAAAATGTTGATATGAGCGCCACAGAGCCGAACGGCCCCGGTTCCTCCACCATGAAGGCCAAGGCTTCCACCGGAACCAGAGGCTCCTTCAGCGGTCTCCCGGAGTATCAGCTGAATCTGGACGTTTCTCTTCTGCTTAGGGATATCCTGGAACAGCGTGGATACCAGGTAATAATGACAAGGACAGACAATGATACCGCTATCAGCAACAAGGAGCGTGCAGAGCTGGTCGCTTCCCAGGGTGCGGAGATCTGTGTCCGTATCCATGCAAACGGAGATGATTCTGCAGATGTCTCCGGTGCTCTGACCATGTGTCCGTCCCAGCAGAATCCTTATGTTTCCAGTCTCTATGACAGTTCCAACAAACTATCCAAATGCATTGTGGATTCCTACTGCGCAGCTACCGGCTTCCAGAACCGCGGGATCATCTACACAGATTCCATGACAGGTATTAACTGGAGCACGATCCCGGTGACGATTGTGGAAATGGGATTTATGACCAACCAGAGCGATGATCTGAAAATGGCGGATTCCTCCTTCCAACAGACTATGGCAGAAGGGATCGCCAATGGAATCGATGCTTATTTCCAATAATAAAAAGGAGTTTGTTTATATATGAAAAAAAATACATTTCTGTATATTGTGATCGCAGTGCTTGTCATCGCACTGGCAGGACTTGGGGCACTGAATGTCCGCTCCCTGGACAAGCTTGCATCTCTCCAGACAAAAGTTAACAAGCTGCAGAAAAGTGTGCAGGAGGTTTCTGATTCTGCCGCTGAGCTCAGCAGCAAAGCCGATCAGCTGGATGCTCTTTATCCTGATGATCCTACCGTTTCCAGCGCTGCTGCCGCAGCATCTTCAGCTGAGGTCCAGGGTCCTTCCGCACAGGAAGAATCCACAGATACATCTGCAGCCTCCGATTCTTCCGAAGATTCTGGCAGCAAGGACAGTTCTTCTTCCACTCAGGAAGAAGGAACTCTTTCCCCATCCAGCGGAAGCACTTTCACAGACAATTCGGATTCCAGCATGGACAACCTTCTGAACCAGGTACAGTCTCTTCTTCCCACCGATAACGGAACCTGGTCCGTATATGTATGCAATCTTGCAAAAAATACCGAAGGTACCATCAACGATCAGCAGATGCAGGCTGCCAGCCTGATCAAGCTCTATATCATGGGTGCCGTATATGAAGATTATGACAGTCTTTCCTCCAAATACAGCAAGGATCAGCTGGACAATGCACTGAACTCCATGATCACAGTCAGCGACAATGATGCTGCCAATACACTTGTCAATTATCTTGGCGGCGGGGATGACGCAGCCGGAATGGCCCGTGTGAATAAATTCTGTCAGGATCACGGATACACCAGCACTTCCATGGGACGTCTTCTTCTTGCAGATAATTCCAATGGGGATAACTACACTTCCGCAAAGGATTGTGGAAAATTTCTGAAGACCATCTATCAGATCGACAAGGGTACTGCTACCGATAACAACGATACTCTGGCAGGAGCCGAATATATGTATCGTCTTCTGAAAATGCAGACCAGGAAAAACAAGATCCCGGCTCAGATGCCTTCCGAGGTAAAGGTTGCCAACAAAACCGGTGAACTGGATCACGTAGAAAACGATGCCGGCATCATCTATGACACAGCAAAGGGGATCGACCTGGTAGTCTGTTTTATGTCACAGGATCTTAACGATACCTCTGATGCACAGAACACCATCGCACAGGACAGCCGTGCGATCTATGGATACTACAACGAATAACAAAAGAAAATATCTTTATATTATATTGGTAAGGAAAACATCATGAATCAGACAAAAGAGAAAAAAACAAGATACTTATTATGGCCTGCGCTGCTGCTTCTGCTTCTTCTGCTGGCGCCGGGCAACATTGTCCGTGTGCAGGCTGCTTCTGACCAGACTGCTGTCCAGCTGAAACTCAGTCAGGGTATCCGCCGCTATGATTATGCTTACCAGGTCCTTGATCTGGTAAATCAGGAACGTGCCAAAAAGAACCGGAATCCTGTCACTATGGATAAGAACCTTCTGGAATGCGCCATGACCAGAGCAGAAGAACTGACCGTTTACGCCAGTCATACCCGTCCCAATGGTTCCATCTGTTTTTCAGCCTTTCCTTATTTTGAGGATCCAAGTGAAAATCTTGCGATCAACCAGGGAACTCCTGAAGAAGTTATGGAATCATGGATCGAATCTTCCGGACATTACACGAACATCATGAATTCCAAAAATGTTTCTGCCGGAATCGGCTGCTACTCACAGAACGGTCATCTCTACTGGATCCAGTGCTTTCTCACGCAACAGAAGCCTGCACACAGCCTGCCAATCAGACTGTGTCACCTGTTATTTCCGTGCTTCCAAAGCTAATAAATATCCATTTCAACGAAGCTTCTCCGATCACATTCACAGAAGAACAGAAAACACTCGCTATCTATATAACCTGTAACGGATTCAGCCCTATGAGTTCCAGCCTTGACCCAGCTTCTTTCACATGGTCAACCGGAGATCCTTCCATTGCCACTGTGGATCAGAGCGGTGTTATCCGACTGAAAAGCAGAGGAACCACTACGGTTTCTGCCACACTGAAATCCTGCCCGGACAAAACACTGTCTGCAGATCTCAATGCATACTATGATCTGGAAAATTCCAGAGAGACTTCTCTGCGCTATACAAGTTCCTGGAACTATACCGGAAGTCCCATTACTTTTTCTCCTGAACTAAAATTCCATGGTCGTACGCTGACTGAGGGAAAAGATTATACGATTTCTTTCTCCCACAATCAGAACAGCGGTGTGGGAACTTTCACGATCACAGGTCTTGGCCTTTATTCCGGAACTCTGACGAATAATTTCGGTATCTGGCAGATCAATCTCTCTCAGGCAGAGATTGATTTTTCCCAGTCCTCCTATCTGTATACCGGAACTCCACTAACTCCGAAGCCCACTGTCACCTGGAATGGTATAACCCTGACAGAAAATGTAGATTATACACTCTCCTGGCATAACAATGCCCAGCAGGGAAACGCTTATGTTACTGTTTCCGGTAAGGGAAATTTCACCGGTGAAAATAATAAATATTTCTACATCGACCTTACCCCGATCACGGAAGCTGAGATTGGTGATATCCCGGATTATGAATATGCTCCTGGCAAAGAATTCAAGCCGGAGCCAACGGTCATATTAAATGGTGTTACTTTAAAGAAAGATGTTGATTATACCCTTTCTTATTATGATAACACCATGGCAAGTTCCAGAACCAACAGACCTCGTGTCCATATAACCGGTATCGGCATTTACAGAAGCGGTTTTTCCAAATACTTCACCATCAATCCACTGAAGCTCTCCGGTGAGACCATCCAACTGGCAGATCCAAACTGCAAAAGTGAAAGTGTAACCTCTTATCTGCGAAATAACCTGGTCATCACCTATAATGGCACACAACTGACCTCTGATGATTTTCGCATTACTTCTGTATACTATTCCTCCAGCAATGAGATCCTGGATTTTTCACTTTCCTATAAGCAGAATTATTCCGGTTCAAGGCATATGACATCTGTAAAGCTTTGCGATCTTTCGGATATTCCGGAACAGATCTTCAACGGCAATGCAGTAACTCCGAAGCCTACCGTAAAATACGGCTCGGACACGCTTCAGGAAGGCACGGATTATATCCTTACCTGGAAAGATAACGCCAAAACCGGCACTGGCTCCGTAACGGTTACAGGAATCAACAATTATTTTTCAAGTCAGTCCCTGACCTTTAAAATATCTGCTCCGGCACCAACGAGCACTCCAACTCCGAAACCTACTGCTACCCCAAAGCCGAAGCCTACTGCTACTCCAAAGCCGAAGCCTACTGCTACCCCAACGCCGAAGCCTACTGCTACCCCGACTCCGAAACCTACTGCCACTCCAACGCCGAAGCCTACTGCCACTCCAGTTCCGAAGCCATCCACTACCCCGGCTCCAATGCCATCTGGCACTCCGGCTCCTGTGATCACGAAATTAACTGCACCGTCAATTAAGGCCTCTGCCTCCTGGAACAGCTGTACGCTCCGCTGGAACCGTATAAACAATGCCCGGAACTATATTCTCTACAGAAAAACAAATTCCGGAAAATACGCAAAGATCAAAACTTTAAACACAAATACTACTTCATACAAAGACACAAAGATCACTATCGGAAATAAATATTCTTACGTGATCCGTGCAAGCAAAAAAACATCCTCCGGTTATATTTACAGTCCAGTTTCCAAAGCAGTGACTGTGAAACCGAATCTGCTCCGTCCGTCCATAAAGCTTAAAACCCTCAAAGGAAAACAGACCCTTTCCTGGAAAAAGATTTCCGGAGCAACCGGCTATGTCATCTATCAGAAAAAAGGAAATGGTTCCTTCAAAAAAGTAAAAACTATTTCTTACAAAAATACCAGCTATACATTTAAGACAGCAAAAAATGTTACATATAGCTACAGACTGGTTCCATACCGCACAGTAAACAGGAAGGTAAAGACCGGACCTGCAAGTGCGGTAAAAACCGGAAAAGCAAAATAACAGACTTACCGGATCGGACAAAAAAAGGATGATGCGTCACCGAAACGCATCATCCTTTTTTCAGTTCTTTTCTTCTCCCTCTTCATAGGATTTTTCCCAAATCTCGGAAAATACTGCCAGCGGACAGTCTGTCAGCAGGCACATCAGAAGAAAGCACTCATATGGATTCACTATGTAGATCTCACTCATTTCGCAGCGGGCCAGGATCTCCTGGATCTCCTCCAGGAAATGGCGGTATCTCGTATACGGATCATCCTCTGCCATCTCCTGAGAGATTACAAAAAACTCCAGCGTGATCAGATCAAACCGCTCCACCGGAAATTTATGGTTCAGGATATTGTTGATCCTCTGGCGGCTGAAGCGCTTCTGGCTGAAATGCTTTGCCAGAATGGATGCGGACATCTTTTTGAGATTTCCCATTTTATTAATGGGGATCCCGCTGCAGATAACCTTTTCAAGATCCGAAGCACTGATATTCTCAGGCTTCCAGATCTTTTTGCCACCGTTTTCTTCCTCATCTTCCTGATACATGGCTGCAATGATCTTCCTTGCCCGCTCCAGAAGGATCATAAATTCCTGAAAAGCCTGGCTCTTCTCTGATTTCGGATCATCATGTCTTCCTTTCAGAAAAGCCAGATATTCCAGAAGCTTTTCTTCACTGTCCAGACAAAGCCCTGTGCCATACACGATCTCTCCGGTCTTTTTTTCCACCGGAGTCATCTGTTTGTAGGTTTCTTTATATTCCTCCGCTTTATAATAGCCAAGATGATTCCGGTAACAATACCAGTAGATCACTTCTTCCGGATTATGAAAATCAAAATCCTGCTCACGAAGCACCCGGGTCAGAAAATCTGAAACATCCTCTGTACTCATCCGAAGTCCGAACCCCAGCAGAAAAACTGTTTCACGCTTCACAGATGCCTGAGTCAGCCAATTATTCACCAGAGAACTCAGCTTGGCTGATGTAGGTGACATGGATTTCGGTGTGTAGGTTTCCTTGAAGGATTCCACAACGATCTCTCTGTAGACTTCCTGCGGCACCTGGGAAAAAGGCTCCTCAAGCTCTGCACGCTCATACACATATCGTTTCAGATAGTCACCAAAGGAAACCAGTTCCATCTCCTTGTAAAGATAATGAAAAATAACATCTGCATCCTCATCCTCAAAGGAATCCAGACTGACAACCTGGCGGAACTTCTGTGCCGCCTTTCTTGTAAATTCAAAGTCCTTCACTGAATCGAAGGCAACTGTCTGTTCAAAATCAAGATCCTGCATTCGATTTCTCATCGCAAATTTTCTCCTTATCCCTTTTCTTACTCCCCGGGTTTATTACCGTCCGGTACTGTGGCGCTCTGCCCAGCGTTTGAGAATATTTTTTTCTTCATAGCCGCTGATCTGTGCAAGGACCAGTGTCACATTATCTCTGCCGCCTCTTTCCAATGCCTGTTCCAGGATCTTACCTACTTTTTCTTCTGCGGTTTCTGTCCCGTCAAGGATCTTCTGAAGCTCCTGATCAGAAAGCATGTCTGTCACTCCATCTGAACAGATCAGATACGAGCTTCCCGGCTGATAACCGATCTCCACGATAGAAGGCTCCAGTGCCATGTTTTCTTCCTGGAAGCCCAGATACTGCGTCAGCGGAGCTTTTCCCAGCATTTTTCCGCCGATCACATGGTCCGTGGAAATCTGCTGGAACTTCCCCTGAAAATGACGGTAGATACGGCTATCCCCAAGGTTGCAGGCATAGATTGCCTTTTCGCTGAAAGACAAAAGTGCCATGGTTGTTCCCATGCTTCTGATACGGTTTTCATTGCTGTAGCGACATACTGCCTCATTCATATTTTCGCAGGCTCCTGTCAGAAAAACCACAGGCTCTTTTTTCAGGGTCTTTTTGTTTTCTTCATAGAAGCCTCCCAGCGCTTCCACAGCTGCAGAAGCTGCCATTTCACCGCAGCTTTCTCCGCCCATGCCGTCAAAAACGGCCAACATTGGAAGCTGCCAGTGCTGTGTATGACCTGCCAGGATTCCGTCAACCCCCTGGTTGTGCACCGGCAGACGCACTCCGCAGCACCAGAAATTATCCTCATTATTTGTCCTCACCTTTCCGGTGTGACATGTATACGCATAATCAATCTGATAGGCCATTCTTTTTCCTTTCGTAAAAACCCTTCGACATTACTGCTGAAGCTCCACTACAGAATTACTCCAGTATTTGTCTCCCAGTTCTACATATTTGTCGTTATCGCTCTCTTTATCATGAACCTTACCATCTGCATCGATCCATCGGATCAGAAGGCCGTCCTGATAATAAAAATACTGCTTCTCATCTCCGTCCCATACATAAGTATAAAACATCTGCTCGCCCCAGTAAAAATATTCCTCATAAACGCCATCTGCGGAACTGCCGGGATATACAAGTACTTTGGCGATCTCTCCTGATCCGTTATAAAAGCGCAGGCGATCCCCCTCTGTACCTTCACGTCTATAGCTGTCCAGAGCATTTTCTATGGTTGTCGCATGGTCACGTATCGTTTCCATTGCCTGTGCGAAACTTTTATCCGAATTGTCTGCAGTACCGAAATTTCCTTTGTTCAGAGCATCAGAATCATCGGAATCTGTATACGAAGGTTCCCCGTTATCCGCAGGTTTCCGTATCGTTCGTACCGCAAGGATCCCGCAGATCAACACAACAAGGATCCCGGCTGTTATAAGCATTCTGAAAATACCTTTCCGTTTCCTTCTGTCATCGTCATTTCCGTCATTCTCTGGTACGGATCCTTCCCACTCCTGGAGATTCTGGTCACGGTCGTCTTCCAGATCTGTGATAGAGGTAACTCTGGGCTTTACAGCTCCGGTTTTTCTTATACCGGGATCTGACTGACGGGAACGTCCTGACGGATAACCGGACAGGCTATCCTTTTCGGATGCTGTTTTTCCGGATGCAGATTTCTGAGGCTTCTGTATTATGCTCTGAGCCTTTGGCGTATTCCGGGCTACATTTTTTGCTATTTCTCCGGCTGTCGGTTTCTCCGGCTGTATGGATACCGGCACAGGATTTTTACGTGCCTGACGGATCGCATCCGTATTCAGCTGACTCGTTCTTGCCAGCTGTCTGGCTGCACCCTCCTGAAGAAACTTCGGCATGGACTCCGGAACAGGTCTTTCCTCCACTGGTTTCGGTTTCTCATGAACTCCCTGTTCTCTGTTTGCCGCTCCATACCAGATTTCTTCCAGTGCTTCCCGAAACTTATCCGGAGTCTGATATCGTTCTTTTGCATCATAAGCACAGGCTTTTAAGATAACGGAGCCGAAAGCCTCTCCTGCATCCACAGGGGGTGGCGGTGTTTCGCCTGACATCCTCCTCGTGAGTGCGTTTTCCTTATCTCTGTATGTGATCAGCTGTTTTTCAAGATTCAGAAACGGAAGCCTGTTATGATTCATCAGTTTATATAACACCAGACCAAGTGCATAAATGTCCACTCTGCTGTCGTACTGTTCTCCCCTGTACATCTCCGGCGCCATATAGGAATAAGTTCCCTTTTTGGAAAGGGTACTCATGGTTTTTTCCAGTTCTCTGGCGATTCCAAAGTCCCCCAGCTTGAAATCCCCGAACCTGGATACAAAAATATTCTCAGGTTTGATGTCCCTGTGGATGATGTGAAGCTGCCCACAGTATTCCAGTGATCTGCAAAGATCGATACCCAGCTTCATCACTTCTTTTTCTGTGAGATTTTTTCCCGCATAATATTCCATGAAGCTTGTGAGATATTCCATGCGGATAAAAATATCCCATCCGATCTCGTCCAGATATTCCATCACCTTGTAATCTTCTACAGATACAATATGGGAATTTCCCCGGAAATACTCCATGGTGCTTACTTCCTGAATGCACTCCTCCACCAGATTTTCAAAATAACCGCGGACAGATTTTTCATCACCGGATTCTGAGCGCACACTGTCCAGCTCCCCTTTACTGGCGGGGATTGTGATTATCTTAATTGCCGAGTAAAAAGAACGTCCCTTCTCAGTTCTCTGAGCTTTATACACTCTTCCAAAAGAGCCTTCCCCGATCTTGCTTACGATCTTCCATTCCGGCCACGGGGAAATTGGCAGTTCCTTGTCCATCGCAATCCCTCCTCTCTCAGAAAATCCCTGCTTATAAACAGAAATCTCCCTCCGGATTTCCGGGGGGAGATTTATTTATATTAGCAAGGTATATCGACTTATTCTTCTACCGGTGCAGTTTCCTCTGCTGTCTCTTCAACAGCAATGGTCTCTTCCTCCGGAGCAGTCTCAGTCTTCTCTTCCTCTACGGAAATTTCCTCTGTATCCTCAGGCTCCTCGGAAGCTGTTTTTACCTCCGGCATTCCTGTGTCAAGACTGATCTCACTGTAACGCTTCATACCTGTACCTGCAGGAATCAGCTTACCGATGATAACGTTCTCTTTCAGACCGATCAGCGGATCGATCTTACCTTTGATAGCAGCCTCTGTCAGGACTTTTGTTGTTTCCTGGAAGGATGCTGCTGACAGGAAGGAGTTTGTAGCAAGGGATGCTTTGGTAATACCAAGCATAACCTGTTTTCCCTCTGCCGGCTGTTTGCCCTCTGCCTCAAGTTTCTCGTTAACTTCCTCAACATCAAGGACATCAACAAGTGTTCCTGGCAGGAACTCTGTATCTCCGTTATCCTCGATACGGATCTTCTTCAGCATCTGATGAACGATAACCTCGATATGCTTATCGTTGATCTCAACACCCTGCAGACGATATACACGCTGAACCTCACGGATCATGTAATCCTGAACTGCACGCACACCCTTGATTCTCAGGATATCATGCGGATTTACACTACCTTCTGTCAGCTCATCGCCGGCCTCAAGAACCTGTCCATCAAGGACTTTGATACGAGAACCGTATGGGATCAGGTAAGTCTTGGAATCGCCTGTCTCCGGATCGTTTACGATGATCTCACGTTTCTTCTTAGTGTCGTTGATCGTGGCAACACCTGGGATCTCTGTGATGATCGCAAGACCCTTCGGCTTTCTTGCCTCGAAAAGCTCCTCGACACGAGGAAGACCCTGTGTGATATCTCCACCGGCAACACCACCGGTATGGAAAGTACGCATGGTCAGCTGTGTACCTGGCTCACCGATAGACTGTGCTGCGATGATACCAACAGACTCACCAACCTGTACCGGCTCACCGGTAGCCATGTTCGCACCATAACATTTTGCGCAGACACCAACCTTGCACTTACAGGAAAGGATGGTACGGATCTTCAGTTTGTCGATCGGTCCGCCTGTCTGGTTGCTTACGCCCTCTTTCATGATACGGGCTGCACGCTTCGGTGTAATCATGTGGTTTGCTTTAACAAGGATTTCTCCGTCTTTATTCTTAACTGTCTCACAGGAGAAACGTCCCGTGATACGCTCCTGAAGGCTCTCGATCTCTTCTTTTCCGTCCATGAATCCACGAACGACCATACCGGAGATCTCTGCTCTGTTCTCACAGCAGTCCGCCTCACGAACGATCAGATCCTGGGATACGTCAACAAGTCGTCTTGTCAGGTATCCGGAATCGGCTGTACGAAGAGCGGTATCAGAAAGACCTTTACGAGCTCCATGAGCGGACATGAAGTACTCCAGTACGTCAAGACCTTCACGGAAGTTTGACTTGATCGGGAGCTCGATGGTATGACCGGTTGTATCAGCCATCAGTCCTCGCATTCCGGCAAGCTGTTTGATCTGCTTATCGGAACCACGGGCTCCGGAGTCAGCCATCATGAAGATGTTGTTGTACTTATCAAGACCTGTAAGAAGTGCCTTTGTAAGCTCATCATCGGTCTTCTTCCAGGTATCAACAACCTCTTTGTAACGCTCTTCCTCTGTGATAAGACCACGTTTGTAGTTCTTTGTGATACGGTCAACAGTATCCTGAGCCTGCTTGATCATCTCCGGCTTCTGCGGCGGCACGGTCATATCGGAAATGGATACGGTCATGGCTGCACGTGTGGAGTATTTGTAACCCATAGACTTAACGGAGTCAAGTACCTCGGCTGTCTTTGTTGCACCGTGAGTATTGATAACCTTTTCAAGGATCTGCTTCAGCTGTTTCTTACCTACAAGGAAATCAACCTCAAGAAGCAGTTCGTTTCCAGGTACGCTTCTGTCCACAAATCCAAGGTCCTGCGGAAGGATCTCGTTGAACAGGAAACGTCCCAGTGTGGACTGAACATTGCCGCTTAAAACAGTTCCGTCCGGCATTGTCTTATGACAATGGACAATGATCTTTGTCTGGAGTGTGATGACCTTGTTCTCATATGCAAGAATTGCCTCGTTGACACTCTTAAAGAACTTGCCCTCACCCTTGTTTCCAGGTCTCTCCTGTGTCAGGTAGTAGATACCAAGGACCATATCCTGTGAAGGAACGGCTACAGGACCACCATCTGACGGTTTCAGAAGGTTGTTCGGTGATAACAGAAGGAAACGGCACTCTGCCTGTGCTTCCTGGGAAAGCGGAAGATGTACAGCCATCTGGTCACCATCGAAGTCAGCGTTGAACGCGGTACAAACAAGCGGATGAAGCTTGATCGCCTTACCTTCTACAAGGATCGGCTCGAATGCCTGGATACCCAGACGATGCAGTGTAGGTGCACGGTTCAGCATAACCGGATGCTCCTTAATGACGTCCTCAAGGACATCCCATACTGCCGGCTCAAGCTTCTCTACCATTTTCTTGGCATTTTTGATGTTGTGGGAAGTTCCGTTGGCAACAAGCTCTTTCATAACGAAAGGTTTGAACAGCTCGATAGCCATCTCCTTCGGAAGACCACACTGATAAATCTTCAGTTCAGGTCCTACGACGATTACAGAACGTCCGGAATAGTCAACTCGTTTACCAAGAAGGTTCTGACGGAAACGTCCGGATTTACCCTTCAGCATATCGGAAAGGGATTTCAGAGCTCTGTTTCCAGGGCCTGTTACAGGACGTCCGCGGCGTCCGTTATCGATCAGGGCATCTACAGCCTCCTGCAGCATACGCTTCTCATTGCGGACAATGATATCCGGAGCACCAAGCTCCAGAAGTCTTTTCAGACGGTTGTTTCTGTTGATGATCCTTCTGTAAAGATCATTCAGGTCAGATGTTGCAAAACGTCCTCCGTCCAACTGTACCATAGGACGAAGATCCGGCGGGATAACCGGGATAACGGTCATGATCATCCACTCAGGACGGTTGCCGGACTCACGGAAGGACTCCACAACCTCAAGACGTTTGATGATCCTTGCACGTTTCTGGCCAGTTGCATCTACAAGCTCTGCTTTCAGCTCTTCGGAATCTTTTTCAAGATCAATAGCCTGCAGAAGCTCCATGATGGATTCAGCACCCATACCTACACGGAATCCTTCACCGTAAGACTCACGTGCTTCCTGGTACTCACGCTCGGTGAGTACCTGTTTGTACATAAGTCCGGAATCTGCAGGATCCAGAACGATATAGTTAGCAAAGTAAAGCACTTTCTCCAGTGTTCTCGGAGAAATATCAAGGATCAGACCCATACGGGACGGAATTCCTTTAAAGTACCAGATATGAGACACCGGAGCTGCAAGCTCGATGTGTCCCATACGCTCTCTACGAACGGCAGATTTGGTTACTTCAACACCGCATCTGTCGCAGACAACGCCTTTATAGCGAATTTTTTTGTACTTTCCACAGTGGCACTCCCAGTCCTTGCTCGGTCCGAAAATCCTTTCACAGAAAAGACCATCCTTCTCAGGCTTCAAGGTTCTGTAGTTGATCGTTTCAGGTTTTAAAACCTCACCGTGTGACCACTCTCTGATCTTCTCAGGGGACGCCAGTCCGATCTTGATGGCATCGAAAGTCATTGGCTGATATGTTTCATTGGCGTTGGTTGTTTCTGCCATGTATTCTTTCCCCTTTCTTATTCCTCATCATCAAAGGACTCTTCAAACTCGATCATATCATCTTCGTCTTCCATGTCCTCATCTTCTTCTACATTGACAAGCTCTTCTCCGCTGAACTCCTGCTTGGTGTAGCCGTGTTTACCGAAGGACTCCTCATCTCTGCGTCCTCTGGAATCGCCCTCGATGACATGACGAAGATCAGTATCTCCGTAATCAGAGGTTTCCATAATGTGTACCTCTGATCCGTCCTCGCTGAGCACACGTACATCCAGACCAAGAGACTGAAGCTCTTTAAGAAGTACCTTAAAGGACTCAGGAATACCTGGCTCAGGAATGTTGTCACCTTTGATGATCGCTTCATAGGTCTTAACACGTCCGATCACATCATCAGACTTCACTGTCAGGATCTCCTGCAGTGTGTAGGAAGCACCATATGCCTCCAGTGCCCAAACCTCCATCTCTCCGAAACGCTGTCCACCGAACTGAGCTTTACCACCCAGAGGCTGCTGTGTTACCAAGGAGTATGGACCTGTGGAACGTGCATGGATCTTATCATCTACCAGATGATGCAGCTTCAGGTAGTGCATGTGACCGATCGTTACAGGGCTGTCGAAGTACTCGCCTGTTCGTCCGTCACGAAGTCTTACCTTACCGTCTCTGGAGATCGGAACGCCCTTCCAGAGTGCTCTATGAGCTTTATTCTCATCGAGATACTGCATAACATCCGGTGCAAGGATGTCTTTATATTTCTCACGGAATTCCTCAAAGTCTTCCGTATTAACGTAATCGTTGGCAAGCTCCAGAGTATCCTGGATATCAACCTCGTTTGCGCCATCGAATACAGGTGTTGCAATATTGAAGCCAAGTGCTTTGGCAGCAAGGCTCAAGTGGATCTCCAGGACCTGTCCGATGTTCATTCGGGAAGGTACACCCAGAGGATTCAGCACGATATCAAGAGGACGTCCGTTTGGAAGGAATGGCATATCCTCAACAGGAAGTACACGGGAAACGACACCCTTGTTACCATGACGACCAGCCATCTTATCACCAACGGAGATCTTTCTCTTCTGTGCAATATAAATACGTACTGCCTGATTTACTCCAGGGCTCAGCTCATCGCCGTTCTCTCTTGTAAATACCTTGGCATCTACGATAATACCATACTCACCGTGCGGTACCTTAAGGGAAGTATCACGTACCTCTCTTGCCTTCTCACCGAAGATAGCACGAAGGAGACGCTCCTCAGCAGTAAGCTCAGTCTCTCCCTTAGGAGTAACCTTACCGACAAGGATATCACCGGCACGTACCTCAGCACCGATACGGATGATACCGCGCTCATCCAGATCCTTCAGAGCGTCATCGCCGACACCCGGAACGTCACGTGTGATCTCTTCCGGTCCCAGCTTGGTATCACGGGATTCTGCCTCATATTCCTCAATATGGACAGATGTATAAACATCATTCTGTACCAGTTTCTCACTAAGAAGAACAGCATCCTCGTAGTTATAACCCTCCCAGGTCATAAATCCGATCAGCGGGTTCTTACCAAGTGCAAGCTCACCATTGGATGTAGACGGGCCATCCGCGATAACCTGTCCTGCCTCAACATGCTCACCCTGGAACACGATCGGTCTCTGGTTGTAGCAGTTGCTCTGGTTGCTTCGCATGAATTTAGTCAGATGATAATCATCTTTTGTTCCGTCATCATTCTTGATAGAGATATCTGTAGATGTGGAACGAAGTACTGTACCTGCTTTTCTTGCAACAACGCATACACCGGAGTCAACAGCTGTCTTGGTTTCCATACCTGTACCAACAACCGGAGCCTCTGTTGTAAGAAGCGGAACGGCCTGACGCTGCATGTTGGATCCCATCAGCGCACGGTTCGCATCATCGTTCTGCAGGAACGGGATCAGGGCTGTAGCAACGGAGAATACCATTCGCGGAGATACATCCATGTAATCGAACATGTGCTGCTCGTACTCCTGTGTCTCCTCGCGGTAACGACCGGAAACGTTCTTATGAATGAAGTGTCCCTCTTCATCCAGCGGCTCATTCGCCTGTGCTACATGGTAATTATCTTCCTCATCCGCTGTCATGTATACAACCTCATCGGTTACACGCGGGTTGGAAGGATCTGTTTTGTCGATCTTTCTGTACGGAGCCTCTACGAAGCCGTACTGATTGATCCTTGCATAGGATGCAAGGGAGTTGATAAGACCGATGTTCGGTCCCTCAGGAGTCTCGATCGGGCACATTCTTCCATAGTGGGAATAATGTACGTCTCGAACCTCGAATCCGGCTCTGTCTCGTGACAGACCGCCAGGTCCCAGTGCGGAAAGTCTTCTCTTGTGAGTCAGCTCTCCAAGCGGGTTGTTCTGATCCATGAACTGTGACAGCTGGGAAGAACCGAAGAACTCTTTTACTGCTGCAGTTACAGGTTTGATATTAATCAGGGACTGCGGAGAAATACTCTCTGTGTCCTGTGTTGTCATTCTCTCACGTACCACACGCTCAAGTCTGGAAAGACCGATGCGGTACTGATTCTGAAGCAGCTCACCGACAGCACGGATACGACGGTTGCCCAGGTGGTCGATATCATCATCGTTACCAAGGCCATACTCCAGATGCATATTGTAGTTAATGGACGCAAGGATATCTTCCTTGGTGATGTGTTTCGGGATCAGGTCGTGGATATCACGTTTGATCGCATCACATCTGTCCTCAAATGTGTCATTTTCTTCCAGAATTTTTTCGAGCACTGGGTAGTATACTAATTCTGTAACACCCAGGGACTTCGGATCCTCAAGCTCCGGCAGATAGTGACGGATATCAACCATAAGGCTGGAAAGGACTTTGATCTCTCTCTCCTCACCCTGGATCCATACGTACGGAACTGCGGAATTCTGTAATGTATCAGCAAGCTCTTTTGTAACAAGTGTCTCAGCCTCAGCAAGGATCTCACCTGTTGTTGTATCTACAACATCCTGGGAAAGCTTGTGGCCTACGATACGTTTATTAAAATGAAGCTTCTTATTAAATTTATAACGTCCGACTTTGGCAAGGTCATATCTTCTCGGATCGAAGAACATTGCCATGATCAGGCTCTCTGCGCTCTCTACTGCAAGCGGCTCGCCCGGACGGATCTTCTTATACAGCTCAAGGAGACCTTCCTGATAGTTTGTGGAGGTATCCTTTGTAAAGCTGGCAAGGATCTTTGGCTCTTCACCAAACAGATCAATGATCTCAGCATTGGTTCCAATGCCCAGTGCACGGATCAGAACAGTGATCGGAACCTTTCTTGTTCTGTCTACACGTACATAAAATACATCATTTGAATCTGTCTCGTACTCCAGCCATGCACCTCTGTTCGGAATTACAGTACTGGAAAACAGTCTCTTACCAAGCTTATCATGAGCGATCGCGTAGTAGATTCCAGGGGAACGTACTAACTGGCTGACAATAACACGCTCAGCACCATTGATAACAAAGGTACCCGTAGCTGTCATCAGCGGTAAATCTCCCATGAAAATCTCGTGTTCGTTGATCTCTTCTGTTTCCTTATTGATCAGCCTTACTCGAACCTTCAAAGGTGCGGCATAAGTCACGTCACGTTCTTTACACTGCTCGATGGAATATTTTGCATCTTTTTCATCGTATGTGAAATCGATGAATTCCAGACTGAGCTTTCCGCCGTAATCTGCGATCGGAGAAATATCATCAAATACTTCTTTTAAACCTTCGTCAAGAAACCACTGGTAGGAATCTTTCTGAACTTCGATCAGGTTTGGCATTTCCAGGACTTCTTTTTGTCTCTGGTAGCTCATACGCATGCTTTTTCCAGTTTTTACAGAACGAATTCTGTTTTTTTCCATTGACGTTTCACCCCTGTTTTTTTATTATTTATTACAACATGATCCCGCCTGACCTTTAGGCAGGCATATCTAGCCATAATATAGCATCCTCCACTTTAACATAAGAAAAAAAGTGTGTCAAGCACTTTTTTTGATTTTTTTACATTTTTCAAAAAAAAGATTCTGTTCCTTCTATACATACGATGTATGGATATCCGGAACAGAATCTTTTTTTATCACACATACTTACTTCACAACAGTATTTACTGTTACTGTATTTCCGTATTTATCTTTTGAGACAAGTTTCAGAGCAGTATTCTTTTTTTGCTTCTTTATTTTAATAACGTACTGTTTCTTTTTGTTTACGGATGATACACCCAGCTTTGTCTGTTTTCCGGAACGCTGCACATATGCAATAACTGTCTGGCTACCTGATGCAGTTCCGCTTATAGCTGTACTTCTTGATGTAACAGCTCTGCATGAAGGACGGTTGATGCCGGTCCATCCTTTGCAGCTTTTTACATATACCGCCTGAACCTTTCCGTTTTCACAAAATGTATTCTTTTTCATGACCGGTATTACAGATGCATATGCATAAACACCATTCCCCCTATTTTTCTCCGCACGGTTTCCTGATACTTCGGATACTTTTGATTTCCAGAGCAAAATACCACTTTTTGCATTTGATGTCACACGATTGCTTTTTACCCTGACTCCGCCGGCCACATACTCAATTTTCACGCCATGATTTTTGTTGGATAAACAGATATTACCAAGAACATTATTGTTCTTTCCTGCATTTACACGTATTCCCGAGCCGGCCACTGATTTAACAGTATTCTTCTGTGCAGCGGATGAAGTATTTACAGATTGCAGATAAATTCCATCTCCGCCTGCTCCGGAAACAGCATTCCGCTCTACAAGATTTTTCTGTTTTGATCCTGCTGCATAGACAGAACCGGAGAGATAAATTCCCGTATTTGCAGTTCCGGACACTGTATTCCTGCTGATAACGCTTCCTCTGGAATCCTGGGCATAAATCCCAAAATTGGAATATGAAGAAGTTTTTTTCATTGTTACCTGATTATCTGTTACGGTATCTGTGTCAGTAAGAGACATGCTGATTCCGTTTCCATATCCGCTGATCTGATTATCTTCTACAGTCACACCTTTCACCGGATATATCTTTTTAGGGAGCACAGCTCCATCTTTTTTCATATTATAGCCTGAAACTTTTATACCACTGCAGATCCATGCAATTCCACCAATGCTGGTAGTTCTGGCAAGACTGATGTAGTTTCCTGCCACACGAAGATTCCTATTTTTCAGCATGTCCGGCCCATCATCATAGCCTGGCGTCTGGTGTGTATTGCTGCTCACAGAAGAAATGTCCACTCCATTTCCCACATTTACCATGGTATTATTTTCTGCTGTAGAATCTTCATAATTCATAAACCTTATACAGCGTTTTTTTACATTATGGAAAGTATTATTCGTAACTGTGATCCTTTTATATGTTTTTCCGGACATCATACTGTGCGTTCCCAGCCCTGTAAAGACATCTTCGAACACATTTCCATCGATCACAAAATCTTCACAGGTCGTTCCATCATAAGGTCTGTACTGCGGAAAAACATTGCTCTCATCTGTACAGCAGTCGATCTGAATACATTCCTGTCCGCCTTCCACATAATTCTTATAATAGCCACTGAATGTACAGCCTGTGATCTTGGCATTTTTCACTCCGCCAAATTCCAGAAAATGAGATTTCAGATTATTAAGAAATGTAGCATTTTTAATCGTAACATTCGTAGCATGTCCAATGCAAAATCCCACAAATCCGCCTGGTGCATCCTTATTTTCCACACACTGATAATTGTAGTCCCAGGTTCCTCCATCGATCACAATGTTGCGATATCCATCATATCCGCCTTCTGAATCTTTGGTATTTCCAAGACGGAGGATCAGATGTTTGGTGGTAGACGTTTTTGTAATATTAGCGTCTCTTGCATATAAGTACATATTACTGTACATGCACAGTGTACCTGTCAGTTCATAATTTCCCGGTGGAATTATGATCTTGCAGGGATTTTCATCTGTGGCCTGATCTTTCAATTCAAGAAACAGTGTGTTCAAGGGTGCTGTGATATCCTGTCCTTCCTCAACTTCCAGAGTCACAGTCTGATAAGTTCCAAGTTCTCCATCTGAAGCATCTCCTGCGGAAAAATCCCCAGCAGCATTGGCATCATCTGTAAAATCAGCCGGTGCCTGACCTGCGCCTTCATCAGCTTTATTATTATCCGGCTCTGCGACGTTTTCTACATTACCGTTTTCCTGCTGAAGCTGAAGTTCTTCGGAACCGTTATCGCCGTTCTCCGTTCCTTCGGAAAAATCTGCCGGCAATTCTCCGCTGATACTGCCATCTGCTGTCTGAATATCCTCACTGCCAGCTTCCGTTGCTGCATTGTCAGAAATATTCTTATTTGTGTCAAAATCTCCATCTGTGCTTCCATCTGAAAATGTGTCTTCAGTTGAATTTTCCGATATTTCCTCATCCCCCGGTGCCTCTGATACATCCACTGCCTCTACAGCACCTGACTCTATTTTTGTCCAGGATGCCTGTGATGCAGGAACCACACTGCCATCGTTATCCAGCACAAGCGGATCCAGATCCTGTTCCGGCATATTTTCCTCTTCTTCAAGCTCCTCCTGCTGCTGCATTGCAGCTTCCTGAGCCCGAAGTTCATCCAGAGGATTTTTCACGTTTACCGTTATATTTTTTACATTTTTTCCGACTTCCGGCTTTTTAACTTTTCATATTTCTATAAGTTTTCACAGCTTTAACTGTCCGGTTTTTTACATTTTTACAGTTTTTCATCCTACTTCCGCTTTGATTTTTTTACATTTTCACGGTTTACTACTGCTGCAGCCTGCTTAAAACAGAATATCCTATCGTTCCTTTCGGCATATCTACTCCGAAGTTCTCTGCTACAGTCGCCCCTATCACCGCAAACGTCTCTGCTTCCGGAAGCGGACCTCCCGCCTGCATTCTTTTGCTGTATGCAAGGAAAGGAACATACTCTCTCGTATGATCCGTTCCCTTGTATGTCGGATCATTCCCGTGATCTGCGGTCAGGATCAATAGATCATCCTGCGAAAGACATTCCAGCAAAACGCCGAGTTTCTCATCAAACTTTTCGATCTCTTTGCCATACCCTTCTACATTTCTCCGATGCCCCCATAATGCGTCAAAATCAACAAGGTTTACAAAACACAGTCCCGTAAATTCCTCTTTGCACAGATCGATCGTCTGTTCCATCCCATGAACGGAACTTTCCGAATGATATGTTTTCGTAATCCCTTCCCCGCAGAAAATGTCATGAATCTTTCCCACGCCGATCACATCATTCCCCGCATCTTTCAGAGCATTTAAAACAGTGGGCGCCGGCGGCTTCAACGCGTAGTCTCTCCGATTGCTCGTCCTTTTAAACTCACCTTTTTTCATTCCGATATACGGTCTTGCGATCACCCTTCCTACGCGCCATTCATCTTTCATCGTGATCCGCCTTGCAGTCTCACAGCACCGATACAGTTCTTCCAGATCGAAAGTCTCTTCATTTCCGCAGATCTGCATAACCGAATCCGCCGACGTATACACGATCATAGATCCTGTACGAATCTCTTCCTCGCCCAGCTCTTCTATAATCTCAGTACCGCTCGCGCTTTTATTTCCGATCACCTTTTTCC
>ENA-ORRA01001026-ORRA01001026.1-human-gut-metagenome-genome-assembly--contig:-NODE-1026-length-20972-cov-5.137926_pt1 | contig 20972 bp, 20 predicted proteins | sample MGYA00242169_ERZ509122 | MGnify/ENA primary metagenome ERZ509122 (study PRJEB26280, sample SAMEA2338650) | human gut metagenome | biome: human gut; feature: human-associated habitat; material: faeces...
CAACTAGGAAGTACAGCTGTATCTAATTCGCTATCCTGCCATAATGAGATCACACGTCTACGATCTTCCTTATCGTTTTTTAATGAATTCAACAATTTATTCATCAAATCATATTTTTTTACAATAAATCCATAAGCCGTACCAATGGTATGGGCAAAACTTGGATCAAAATGTTTTAATACTTTTCCCGTATTCTCATCAATCCAGTCGCCATCTTCATTAATTTCCCATTTATCCCAAATGTGAACATTTCTTTCTTGAAGCCATCTAACATCATTACTTTGAGCCTGATAGATCCAAAGCATTTCTGTAACAGCTTGACGAATAAATAACTGTTTTGTCGTCAAAATAGGAAATTCTTTAGATAGATCTAAATGAAAATGTGCACTTGGAACTTTAATCGTATCAATGCCAGTACGATTATGTACTTGAACTCCATTTTTCAAAATATCTTTACATAATCCACAATATACATCATCAAAGTATGACATCCATTTCCTCCTTAAAAACATTCTTCTCAATAAAACGACCCACTGCACTTTCATCATTTGTATAAGGACTTACAAATGCACTACATTCTTTAACATCCTGTGAGCCATTTTTCATACATACACCCATACCGACTTTTTCAAGCATTTCCTTATCATTTTGTTCATCCCCAAAAGCCACACAGTTTTTAAGTTTGACACCAAAATGCTTAGCTACCTTTTCAATCCCATATCCTTTATTGATTCTAGGATCTACATATTCGAATAAGTTATCTGCTGTTAAGAAACCGACACAAGCCTCATTCTTATATTGTTTAGCACGTTCTAATACAATCGGCATATACTCTTTATCACAATGTATAATCAGTTTGTTGCATGTATTATTTTCTAGATATGGTTCAAGGTCAATTTCAATTTCTGTTTCACCAAAAATTCGTGCATGTTCCTGCGTTTCAATACTTGTATGATTTGTATAACGTGTGGCACCTTCCAAAATCCAAAAATCAACATCTAAATCTTCAAAAAAATGAATCACATCTAAAACGACTTCACCATCAAGAACATGATACTCTTCTTTAGTACGTTGTCTTAAATCATATACAACGCCACCATTCATTCCCATGATAAAACTAACACTATCTTCAATTTTCCATTTTTTCAACATAGCACGAACCGTCTCTACTGGACGTCCAGATGCGATGCCAAATAAAATTCCGTGATTTTTCAATTTTGATACTGCTTTACGATTTAAATCTGATACCTGCTTTTTTGAATTCAAAAATGTACCATCTAAATCCGTCGCAATCAAAGTTACTGGTTCCATAAATTATCCTTCGTATGTTAAGAATGCAGCATATCCTTTTTTTGCTTCATAGATATCAGCTTTACTTGCCAATTCAAAAGGTGCATGCATATTATGTAAAGCTACACCACAGTCAATTACCTGCATTCCATAATTAGCCAAAATATAAGCGATTGTTCCTCCACCGCCTTGGTCTACTTTTCCAAGTTCACTTGTTTGCCAAGCTACATTGTGATCATCCATAATGCGACGAATCAATGCGATATATTCTGCATTCGCATCGTTACATCCACTCTTTCCACGAGCTCCTGTATATTTATTGAATACGATACCTTTACCAAATTCAGCTTGATTTCTTGGGCTTGATGCTGAAGCGTAAATTGGATCATGTGCAGCACTTACATCACTTGACAACATAATTGAATTCATCATTGCTCGTTTCACGCTTAATGCAGAATAATCACCCATACAATCCATAACTTCTGCAACAAAGTTTTCAAAGAACATAGAGTGCATACCTGTAGCACCTTGAGATCCGACTTCTTCTTTATCCACTAACAAACAAACAGCTGTACGTTTTACATTTTCTGCTTCTAATTGAGCCATCAAACTTGTATACGCACAAATACGATCATCATGTCCATAACCTAATATCATACTTGAATCGAATCCACAGCTTCTAGCACGTCCTGCAGGGACAACCTCTAATTCAGCAGAAACGAAGTCTTCTTCTTCAAAGCCATATGTTGATTTTAAAATTTTAGCAACATTGGCCTTTACTGCATCTTTCTCTTCATTTTCTAAAGGAATAGATCCAACAGTTACATTTAAATCTTCACCGGCAATCACTTCATTTGCCTTTTTCTGTAATTGATCTGCACTTAAGTGAATCAATAAATCACTAATCACAAATACTGGATCACTTTCTTTATCTCCAATCGCTACATCTACAGTTGTTCCATCTTTCAAACAAACAACACCATGAATTGCCAAAGGCAAAGTCACCCATTGATACTTTTTAACACCACCATAATAGTGTGTGTCCAAATAAGCAATGTTTCCATCTTCATACAATGGATTTTGTTTAAGATCCAAACGAGGACTGTCAATATGAGCACCTAAAATGTTCATACCTTTTTCCAATGGATTTGAACCAATGTGCATTAACGCAATCGACTTGTTCATCATATTTACATACACTTTGTCCTGTGCTTTTAAAATCTCTTTATTTTCGATAACCTCTTTGATATCACGATATCCATAAGATTTCGCTAATGCGATTGCATTTTTTACACAAGCTCTTTCCGTTTTAGAATCAGATAAGAAATCAATATATCCATCACTAAATTTCATTACATCATTAAATTCTTCTTTTGAATATTTATTCCAAACTACTTCACTCATAACTCTACCTCCAATTTTTTAAATAAGCATTTTGACAATTCAATTTTTGAGTCCATTGTATTCATCCATGTAATTTGTCCTTCTTCACAACTTGTATTCAACAAACCTTTTTGTTCCAACAAATCTTTTGTATGTAAAGTCGTACCCACGCTTCCTTCAATAATATGAACATTTGGACAAAGCTTTTCCAAATATTTCGTATAAAAAGGAAAATGCGTACACCCTAATACAATGCTATCTAGATTTTTATAGTCACTAGCTGCTAAATACTCTTTCAAACAAGACTCTACAAGACATGCATCATCAAGTTTATTGTCTTCAACCATTCTTACAAGTTCTGGACAAGGCACCTTTATAATATGATGCTCATCTTTAAATCGATTCATCAAATTCGCAAACTTCTTTTCTGACAAAGTAAGTTGGGTTGCCCATACCGCAATACGTTGATGTTCACCTCGATCGCATGCCACCTTTAATGCCGGTTCCATACCAATAATATCCACATCATACTTTTCTCTTAGAAGCTTAACGCAAGCACTCGTTGCCGTATTGCACGCAATGACGATTGCCTTAACATCATGAGATATCAATTCATCACATATCGCAACGCAACGCTTTGTGATTTCTTCTTTTGTCTTTGTTCCATAAGGATTATATTTACTATCTCCCAAATAGATCAGATTTTCATTAGGTAGTAAACTATGCATCGTATGTAAAACACTAATTCCACCTAATCCCGAATCAAAAACACCTATTGGACTTTTTGAATTCATACAAAACGCTCCTTTTCCATCTTTACAATTATACAACGTATAAAGAAAACATCCAAGCCCTCAAACTTGGATGCATTAATGACTCATACGCTTTTTCATTTCGACTAATATTTCTAACAATTCTTTTTTTCCAATCCCATTATGTATCAGACTGTCCGGATGCACTCTATCATTATGAAATAATTGAATCAATGATGCTTGAAGCTCTTTAAATGACATAGATTGATATTCTTTATCTACTAGATACGCCTCATAATCTTTCATATCTACTAAATCTGTTGCATAAAAAGAAAGCACCATTTCCATCAATAATGACTGCACCTTCTCATGATCTTCTTCTAAATCTGAATTAGCCCAACAAATATCTTCGTCTGTTAAATCGCTTAATTTTTCGATGTATGTTTGAATAAACAAAGCATCATCCATTTTTTCTTTCGCAAAATAATTTGAAATCTTCATATACCCTCCAAAAAAAAGAGGTTTAAGGCTTTCATCACTTCCTTAAACCGCTTTTCGCAATATTTATATCCTCATATAAATATTACAATGAATTTTGTTTGTATCCATTATATTATTATGCTCTTCTTAACAAACAAAATTCTGTATAGATAAAACCACCACATTTTATCTATACCCTCTAATCCACTTTTCCTTCGCAGAGTTTACCACGCTCTGCATGTCCCTTTGGCAGCTCATCACACTGCCACTTAAATAATAGCACATATAAAAAGGGTAAGCAAGCTTACCCATTTGTCAGTCTATGACCTATAAAGGAAGTAGTCGGTAGTGTTTCAGTCATAGAACTTACATATATATTTTAGTCCTATTTTTTCTGTTGTAAAGCCTTCATAATTCTTTCAAAATGTAAAAATTCATCTTCGTTATTCATCGCAACCAATTCATCTAGACTCACACACCTACAATCAATACTTTCACGAGTATTTAAGGTTACATCACTTAATTGGAAATCAAACTTAAAATGATAAATATCTACAAAATAATTATCATGTCTTTTTTGATCTTCATTAAAGTATGAATATACAACATGACCATTTATAACATCAAGCCCTGTTTCTTCTTTTACTTCACGCTTGATTGCATCTAAACTTGACTCTTTACTCTTAGCACCACCGCCAGGCATTTCCCAACCTCCAGCAGCCCATTTTTTATCCAACGCCCTTTGTGTAACCAAAAATTTTCCTTCTTCATTTTCTAAGATAGCCAAAACATACATCATGAATTCTCCAGGTTGAAATAAATATGTATTACGATCTACAACACGATTTAAAAGCTTTCGATTTCTATCATATAAATCAACGAATTCACTCATCTACACAATCTCCATTTTCATCTCTATAAAAACAAGAATAATGTCCCGTATGACAAGCCGCCCCAACTTGTTTGACCTCTAATAAAATTGTATCTTGATCGCAATCGATGCGAATTGCCTGTACATGTTGATAATGTCCACTTGTTTCGCCTTTGACCCACAAACTTTGTCTTGAACGAGAATAATACGTTGCCAATTTTGTCTCTATTGTTTTTTTGTAAGATTCTTCATTCATATATGCCAACATCAATACTTTTTTTGTATCCACATCCTGCACAATACAAGGAATCAAGCCATTTTGTTTCTCAAAATCCAATCGCATCATATACGAACTGCCACTCCTTTTTCTTTTAAATACTTTTTCACATTTTGAACGTTCGATTCTTCATAATGAAAAATACTAGCTGCTAAAGCCGCATCGCTGACTTTTAACGCATCCACAAAGTCATCCATCTTTCCACATCCACCAGACGCAATCACTGGCACTTGAACCACTTTAGATACAGCTTCATACAAGGCTAAATCAAAACCATCCTTAGTGCCATCCGCATCCATGCTCGTTAACAAGATTTCTCCAGCTCCTAAAGATACACCTTTTAAGATCCATTCAATACAATCTATACCCGTATCTTTTCTGCCACCTTCAATGTATACGTTCCAACCCGAACCATCTTTTCTTCGATTGGCATCCACCGCAAGTACAATACATTGGTTTCCAAAACGTTTACTTGCCTCTTTAATTAAGTCCGAATCACGAATTGCAGCACTATTTAAGCTTACTTTATCGGCTCCTGCCATCAACATGGCACGAACATCTTCAATCGTTGAAATGCCTCCACCAACCGTAAAAGGAATATAGATTTCTTTTGCGACCTTATTTACAATATCAACCATAGTTTTTCTTTTTTCTACTGTGGCACTAATATCCAAAAAAACCAATTCGTCAGCACCATCTAAATAATATTTCTTTGCCAGAGCTACAGGATCTCCCACTTCTTTTAAACCCAAAAAGTGGATTCCCTTCACAACATTCCCATCTTTTACATCTAGACAAGGTATAATTCTTTTTGTCAACATATGCTTAACGCCTCTTGCAAATCTAACGTCTTTTCATAAATGGCCTTACCCGCAATTACACCATACAACCCTAATTCTTTACATGTTTGAATATGTGATAAATCACGAACACCACCAGATGCGATTAAGTTACATGATACATGATTTTTAAGTGCTTTTAACATCTCAAAGTTAGGTCCTTGTAAAGTTCCATCCTTTGAAATGTCTGTACAAATCAATGTCTTTACCCCAATCTCTTCCATTCTTTTCGCAAAATCCAAATAATATTCTTTGCTCGTTTCCAACCAGCCTGACGTACATACATATCCGTCTTTACAATCAAGTCCAACCGCAATCTTAGAACCATATTTTGAAACTGCATCTTTTAATAAACAATAATCTTGAATTGCTGAAGTTCCTAGAATAACTCTTGAAACACCATTTTCTATATAAAAATCTATAGCAGACATCGTACGAATGCCTCCACCCACTTCAACGGGTATATCACATTTCTTCACAATTTCACAAATCAAATCTTCATTGACTCGACTTCCTTCTTTTGCCCCGTTTAAATCCACAACATGTAAATAGCAAGCATTTGCCGCTTCAAAATTTTTAGCACAAACAAGTACATCATCCGCCACACATTTGGATTGGCCATAATCACCTTGGTACAAACGAACAGGTTTTCCATCTAATATATCTATTGCAGGTAATACAATCATTTAGAACTCCTTTCCAAAATATTCCAATATTTTTAATCCATCTTCTCCACTTTTTTCAGGATGAAACTGACATCCCATAATATGATCATGCATCACAAGACCTGGTATTTTCATACTTCCATACATGGAATATCCAATTAAGTCTTGATCATCCATATCTTTGGCATAATATGAATGGACATAATACACATACGTATTTTCTTTAAATATTGCCTGAGGATGATTACTTTCCAATACGTTCCAACCGATTTGGGGAATTTTTACACTTGGATCCTCCATATGACAAACATGACCTTTTAAAAAGCCAAAACCATCGCATAAGCCATTTTCTTCACTCGTTTCAAACAAAGTCTGCATACCAAGACAAATCCCCAATAGCGCAACATCTTTATTTACTTGTTGAACAATAAAATCATAGAGTCCCATAGAATGGAGTGTATGCATGCAGTCTTGAAAAGCTCCAACTCCTGGTAAAATCAATTTATCGCATTTAGATAAAATAGAAACATCTTTTGAAACAACACAATCTAAGCCTAAATAGTCACAAGCATTTTTTACGCTGTATAAATTGGACATGCCATAATCAATAATTCCAATCATTCGATTACTCCTTTAGAACTAGGAATACGATCCGATTCTATTTTTACAGCTTGTTTTAAGGCACGGCCAAACGCTTTAAATATGGCCTCTACTTTATGATGATCATTCTTTCCATAGTACACATTGATATGTAACGTTACCCCAGCTGCCACACAAAAGGCTCTAAAAAATTCTTCAACCATTTCACAAGACATCGTTCCAATGTTTTCTCGTATCAATTCACAATTAAAAACCAAATAAGGACGTCCACTAATATCTAATGTGACATTACATAAAACTTCATCCATAGGAAGATTCATACTTCCATAGCGGGCAATTCCTTTTTTATCCCCTAAAGCTTCTAAGAATAATTTTCCTAATAAAATTCCACAATCTTCTATTGTATGATGATCACACACTTCAAGATCGCCATCCGCTTTTACAACTAAATCAAAATTCGAGTGAAACGCAAACAATGTCAACATATGATCAAAAAAGCCAATTCCTGTATCAATGTCGCTATTTCCATTTCCATCTAAGTTGATCTTTTCATATATTTTTGTTTCTTTTGTATCCCTGTTTTTTTCAGCTATTCGCATACTCAAATCTCCTTAGAACATCTAATACCATTTCATTTTCTTCGCTTGTCCCAATCGTTATACGAAAACTAGTATCCGCATAATTTCGAATTGTGATGTTCTTTTCTTTAAACATATCCATTAAAATATCTTTTTTATCTGTTCTTCCATACAAGAAATTCGCATTTGAAGGATAGAAACTAATTGTTTTATAATCCTTCACTTCTCGATACATTCTTTCTCTTTCTGAAATAATAGCCGCAATATTCGCTTTATATGCATCGGCATGTCTTAATACAACACTTGCTATCGTTTGAGTGACACTACTTAGTGCATAAGGAATAAAAAGTGGAGCTAATTTTTCAACTTGTGAAGAAATCATAAACCCACAACGAATTCCTGCAAGCCCATACGCCTTGGATAGAGTTCGACAAACAAAAACCATTGGATATGTTTTTAATAAATCGATGGCACTTTCATTACCAAACTCCATATAGGCTTCATCAAAAATGACTGGAATATTCGAAAAGGCTTCGCAAATTTGAATCATTTCTAATTTCGAAATCGCATGTCCCGTCGGATTATTTGGATTTGAGAATAAGATCATATCCACTTTTTTATCTTTCCCATTTGAAATAAATGCATCGACATCAAAGGATCCATCTAAAGACGTTTCAAATTTTTCAATTTTTGCATGATTCAATTCTACATAATAGTCATACATAGAAAAATCTGGTGCTAATGTATACAATGTTTTATTTCCTTGTAAATAATACTGAATCAAGAAGCCCAACATTTGATCCGATCCATTTCCCGATAAAATCCATGATGATGGAACATTCATAATATTGGCATATAAATCATGTAATTCATGACAAGTTGTATCTGGATATCGATTGAGTGCAAGGTTTGAAATCGCATCTAAAATTTCTTGTTTGACATTATCATCTACGTTTTGACTTGCCTCATTGGCATTCAATAGAATTCCTGTTTGTGTATGTGTTTGATATCCCTTCATTATTTCATCCTCACTTTAGCTGCATTGGCATGTGCTTGTAAGTGCTCTTCACTGGCAATTGTTTCAATATATTTTCCATAGGCTTTGATTGCTTGGTTTGAATAATACAAATAAGATGATTTTTTAATAAAACTATCTACGGATAAAGCACTTGAGAAACGTGCCGTTCCACTCGTTGGTAAAACATGGTTTGTTCCACCAAAATAATCACCTATGCTTTCGCAAGTGTAGTAGCCCAAGAAAACACTGCCTGCATTTTTTACTTCTTGTAGGTGTTCCATTGGATTTTGAATCATCAATTCTAAGTGTTCTGGTGCAATTTCATTACTAATAGAAATGCATTCTTCAATCGAATCACAGACAATGGCTTTACCATAGTTCTTTAGGGATTGTTCCACTATTTCTTTTTTAGGTAATACAGCGCTTTGTTTTAAAAGCTCTTGATTCACCAAATCCAAAAGTCCTTTGCTTGTAGTCAACAAAATGGCGCTTGCCATTGGATCATGTTCAGCTTGTGATAATAGATCGGCTGCTACATATTCTGCATTCGCCTTTTCATCGGCAACAACTAAAATTTCGCTTGGCCCTGCGATCATATCAATATCGACCGTTCCATACACTAATTTTTTAGCGGCTGCAACATAAATATTTCCTGGACCTACAATTTTATCTACTCGATCAATGGTTTGTGTACCATAGGCCAAAGCAGCAATAGCTTGCGCTCCACCAATCTTATAGATTTTATCTACACCGGCAAGTCTAGCCGCATACGCAATATTAGGGTGAATAGTTCCATTTTTATCCGGTGGAGTTACCATAACAACATTTTGAACACCGGCAATTTTTGCGGGTAATGCATTCATTAAAACACTGCTTGGATATTGTGCACGTCCTCCTGGAACATAGATTCCTACTGCTTCAAGAGGTAGTACTCTTTGGCCTAAATAGATTCCCTTTTCTTTCTGCAACAAATATCCATTTTGTTTTTGAAGTTTATGAAAATCTTCGATATTTTCTTTAGCAAGTTTCATTGCTTCTACAAACGAATCATCACATTTTAATATTTGTGCATCCCATTCTTCTTGAGATACTTCCATTGTATCTAAGCTTACCTTATCAAATTGTTGTGTATATTTTAGACAAGCCTCATCTTTATTTTCTTTTACATCCTGAATAATATTTGATACTGTAACCAAGACATCTGTACTTAAATCTTGTGTTCGTGACATCAAATATTCTTTCAATGCATCTTTATCTTCTTTATAAATTCTAGTCAACATCTTCATTCACCCTCTTACTTAAATCATGGATTACTTTCATCACTTCTTCGTGTTTTAACTTAAAGCTTGCTTTATTCACAATAACACGTGCACTAATGTCACAGACTGTATCTAGCACAACTAAACCATTTTCTTTTAAGGTTGTTCCTGTTTCCATAATATCTACGATTCCGTCGCACAGACCTAAAATAGGTGCTAATTCTACAGATCCATCAATCTTAATAATTTCAACATCCATACCTTTGGACAAAAAATATTGTTTAGCTACACGAGGATATTTGGTTCCAATCTTAATGTGTCCTACTTTTGAAAACAACTGATTTTGAGGTAGGCTAGCCACAATGAATTTACACTTGCCAATCTTCAAATCTAACAATTCATAGTTATCATTCTCATTTTCTAAAATGGTATCTTTTCCAACAACACCAATATCAGCAACACCATGATTAACATAGGTAATACAATCGTTGGATTTCACTAAAAAATATTGAATGTCATGTACAGAATCTTTAAACACCAAGGCACGACCCTTATCTTTTAAAGCTTCTACTCCATAACCAAGTTCTTCTAACATAGCAACAGTTTGTTTTTCTAAACGTCCCTTTGTGAGCGCAATCGATAAGCTCATGCTTGTACCTCCTCTACATAAATAGATTCATTTGTTGATGGTTCTAAAATGACGATTCCTTCTTTTCTCAAATTTTTTGCTTGTTTCATAGCTTCAATTTGTTTGTCTTGTGGATAATACAATTTATATTTCTTTTTCGATTGTACATCCACATAATCAATGAGTGGATCTAGCTTTACACTAAAGCCACAAGCTGGAAGATCACGACCAAACTTCTTTAATAAACAGTCATATCGACCGCCACTTAAGATACTTGTTCCAACACCTGAAACATAGCCTTCAAAAATAATTCCGGTATAGTAATCCAAATGGGCAACTTTTCCTAAATCTACGGTTACATTTTCTAAATATCCTAATTCTTTTAAAGATTGGATACATTCTTTCATAGAATCTAAGACATCCTTTAATGAATCATCGAAACAATACGTATATGCTTCATCTAATATATTCACGTCTCCACATAGGAATGGAAGGTGCATAAAGAAATCCACAATTTTTTCACTGAGATACAATGAATCCAAGTAAACTTTCAGATCGACCATGCTTTTCTTATCAATTAAATTGGCTAGAGTATTGACTTCTTCTGTGCTCAAACGAACAACTTTGCAAGCCGCCTGAAAAAACTGCACATTTCCAATTTCGAGCGTATAGTTTTTAAAGTTTTTCATGACTTCTAAAGCGCAGCACAAGACTTGTACATCACTTTTTGAATCCAATCCAATCAATTCAATGCCACAATCTGTGACTTCACTTCTTTTGCCTGCAAATTTTTGGCGTACTTTAAATACATTTGAAGTATAGCGATAGCGAAACGGAGGTTTTGAATCTTTAAATTTCGATGCACAAACACGTGCAATTGGAACGGTCATATCCGTTCTTAATGTTAGAATTCTTCCATTTTCATCAAAGAATTTATACATATCTGTTGTTTGAATGTTTTTAAATGCATTTTCATATGTTTCATAATACTCAATCGTTGGTGTAATGATTTCTTCATATCCAAAGGATTCAAAAATCTGTTCCAAAGTATTTTGTAAATATTTTTTCTTTTCACACTCATTCAAAATCGTATCTTTCATCCCTTGTGGTAATTGTATTTGTTGCATGTAAACAAACCTCCTTATACACAAAAAAACTTCCGTCCTAAGGACGAAAGTTTAACTCACGTGGTTCCACCTTATTTTACTAATAAATTAGCCTCAAACCTGATAACGCCAGGAATACGTTAAAAACTACTTAGTTTCATCTTTACAGCTCAAAGACGTGTTCAAATAGCCTTACTCTTTCTTTTCACCAACCAGAAAGTCTCTTGAAGCAGTACTATTTTACTATTTCTTTTCATTGCTTTGAAAATAATATAGCCTTGATGAAATTAAATGTCAAGTTGAAATGTAAATTTTTTACATTATTTTTCCCATGAATAATAGGAGCCTCCAAACACAAACAGATGCTCAAACGGTAATAAAGAACGAATCCATTCATTGAAGCCTTTTGGATTCTTTTCATCGTGGACAATTGTTTTCACTAAGCGATTCTTTCCACCGACATTTTTATACATCCTTAATTGCCATCCATTTTCTTCTACTTCTTTGGTCTCTAGATCCAAACTTGACATCGCTTCTAAAATGGCATAGGCATCTTCTTTAGAAATCGTAGCTTGTTGCGTTTTTAAAGCCTGTACACCTTCTTTTGACATAACATACCTTGTTAGATAGACTCTTCCATTAGCACTGATTGTCAAATTCTGTGCCACCTCTTCAGAGATGCTCGCATAATGCCACTTACTTAATAAGTTACGATTTAACTTAACACATTGAAGTGTATCTGATTCTTTTAAAGATAAATATCTCAACAATAATTCTTTAAACATCCCAGATTCAATAACGCCTTTTAAAAAGGAAGGAACATAATTTTCTTTTTCAAAAACATATGTAATATAGGTATATACTTCCGTTTCATTCAAATCATGAATGCTTTTATTTAACACAGAATCAATGTGCAGCATATATTGTTCATCATTTAAATTTTCCATTTTTAAACAATGATACACATTTAATATAATCGGATCATATGCACCTTTTACGCGATATCCCACGTGTAATAAATCTACACATGCATGAATGCTTTCAATCATTGAATCACCTACTTCGTATTTGAAACGGCCCAAGAAGCATCTACAATATAATCTTGTTTAATATCTGATAAGAAGACTTCTTCCACTTGTTTATATACACCTTCATGAAATGGCATAAAATGCATCTTATCACTTTCTTTTTCATCCAATACCATAACGTAATGTGGATTTTCAAAATTTTGAATATTCCAATAATAAAGACCATTTACATTATCGGCATCTTCATATTGAGATAGTACAAGGAGTTTATAAAGTTCCATAATACGATCATCATATCCACTATCTGAAATCAAAATCTTCTCGATCCAGTCTCGCTCATTATCTACGATTCGTACTGTATAATCTTCGCCTACATTGGCATGATCTAATATTTTTTTAATGGGTTCCAGTTCTTTTTCTTCTGTAAATTGAATCAATAACTTTTTTTCCATATCGTGATATAAAACTGGATACGGAATATGGAATTTAGAATGGCAATGTGCACATTCCATATCAAAGAGTTTTCCACTTAACACTCTATTTTTCATATCTTTGTCCATTTGAACGTTGATCGACGTAAAAATATCAACATTAAACTTTTCATTACATTCAGGACATACTAATTCTATTTTATTTTCCATTCCAAATTACTCCTATTTATTCGCTAATACATTGGGAACAAGTTCGACAAAACAATCTTCATATTCTTTTTGAAGTGCTATTTTCAATTCTCGATTAGCTACTTCCAATTCGGTATACGACATCATATCAATTCGTGTTGTGAAATAGATGGATATCCACATTTTTCTTCCTGTTGTCGTAATATCATAAAATACCGGATCATATGGATAATTATCCAACACAGAAGAGGATATGTTTTTGATTTTTGTGACTTCTTTTTCATCTGGACTCAACAACATCAAACTACGAAAACTTTCTCCTATCATTTGAATCGGTTCTTTCATCATGCCTAAGGCAAGGACGATTGCGACAATCTGATCAAAATAGACAGATATACAAGAGAGTGGTGTGTGCACTAAAAATGAAGATAGAAAAAACGCAAGTGATACACCTATGCTTGAAAACACATCGATTTTCCATCCATAAATTTCTACATCTACAGTTGGTGATGTTACTTTTTTATTAATTCGCATTAAAATCAATAAAATCAGTGCAGAAAAGCATGTTAATATCGTTTCAAACAAAGATACCTGCATGTGGTCAATTTCATTACCACCATTCAACATGATTTGAACATTATTCATGATCAGAACCATCATAACCGCAATAAACATGAATCCTTTTAAAAGAATCAAAATACTTTCAAGTTGTGCATAGCCAAAGGGATGTTTTTCCGTAACTGGCTTATAAAATAAAGGAATAATATAAATCGTTAAACCAATCACGACAAGTTCAGTTGAATCATAGACTGTATCTGCCAATACAGATTGCGATTTAGAAAAGATTGCCATGATAAGTTCTGCAAGCGCAAATACAACACCGGACCAAAATGAAATACGCATCACAATTTGTTCCTGTTTTTCTTTCATTTTCTCACCTAATTTCCTCATTATTATATCACAAGAAAAAGGAACGCTTAATAAAACGTCCCTATTGTTGATTACGAATGTAGTTTAATGCGCCACCCGCCATAAGAATATCAATATCTTCTTGACTGATTGGTGCATGTACTTTGTATGTTTCATTCTTTGTCACATTTTCAACGATCAAATCTAATGAATCATATAATGCGTTTACATTTTCTATCTTTAATTCATCCATTTCATCGATTTTATCGTAGTCTGATTTATCTGTAAATATCAGTGGCAACAAGCCAAAATTGACTAAATTAGCCAAGTGAATACGGGCAAATGATTTTGTCAAAACAGCTTTAATGCCTAAATACATAGGTGCAAGTGCTGCATGTTCTCTACTTGATCCTTGTCCATAGTTTTCTCCAGCTACAATGATTCCACCATTATTTTCTTTACATACTTCATCAAAATGAGGTTTGTTATTTTCAAATACAAATGTGGATAACTTTTCGATATTTGAACGATACGGTAATACCTTAGCTCCTGCTGGAGCAATGTGATCGGTTGTGATATTGTCTGGTAATTTAATTACAACTTTTTTATCAATTGTTGAATCCATTGGCGTATTTACTGGTAGTGGTTTAATATTGGGTCCACGAACAATTTCCACATTTTCTGGATCCTTACTTGGAGCATAAATCAATGAATCATCGATATAGCTTTGTTCTTTTTCAAATTCATCCGCATATTCCAAAGTGGTTGGATCGGTGATGACTCCTGTAATTGCACTGGCTGCAGCTACTTCTGGTGATACTAGATAAATACCTGCACTTAATGTGCCGCTTCGACCATAAAAGTTACGGTTAAATGTACGTAAACTTACGGCATCACTCTTTGGACTTTGTCCCATACCAATACATGGTCCACATGTACATTCTAGAATTCTTGCTCCACAAGATACAAATGTCGCAAGTGTTCCGTTTTCAATTAATTTCATTAAAACTTGTCTAGATCCTGGTGAAACCACAAGACTTACATTGTGAGCAATCTTTTTCCCTTTTAAAATGGCTGCGGCTTTCATTAAATCTTCATAACCTGAGTTAGTGCATGATCCAATCGCAACTTGATCCACTTTCATTCCGGCTAGTTCAGACACATTTTTTATAGCATCTGGTGAATTTGGACATGCCGCTAATGGAGTAAGTTCATCCAGATTGATTTCAACTGTTTCGTCATAATGACAACCTTCGTCTGCACTTAAAGCAATGTAGTCTGATTCTCTTTGTTGGCGCTTCAAAAATTCACGAGTTACTTCATCACTTGGAAAAATAGACGTAGTTGCACCAAGTTCTGCCCCCATATTTGTGATGGTAGCTCTTTGGTAGACACTTAAATTTTTAACGCCTTCTCCGGTATACTCAAATACTTTTCCAACTCCGCCTTTTACACTTAATAATTCTAACAATTTTAAAATAATATCTTTACTTGAAACACCATGTGCTAAAGTTCCCGTTAATTTTACTTCGACTACTTTAGGACATGTTAAACGGTAACCAATTCCTGCCATAGCTTTGGCGACGTCCAATCCTCCAGCACCAATGGCGATACATCCCATAGCGGAAGATGTTGGTGTGTGTGAATCGGAACCAATCAATGTCTTTCCTGGTTTGGCAAAACGTTCTAGATGAACTTGGTGACAAATTCCATTTCCGGGTTTTGAAAAATAAATCCCATATTTACTAGCTACACTTTGAAGATAAGCATGGTCATCTGCATTCATAAATCCATTCTGTAATGTATTGTGATCCACATAGCTGACAGATAATTCTGTTTTTACTTTTTTAACGCCCATAGCTTCAAACTGCATATAAGCCATAGTTCCTGTGGCATCTTGTGTTAGAGTCTGATCCATTTTGATTTCAATAGGTTGCCCCGCTTCTAATTTCCCTTTTAATAAATGTTTTTCTAGAATCTTATACGTTAAATTTTGCATAGACAATATCCTCCATTTGGAATTATAACAAAAAATGTAACATAATGAAAGTTTATGTTATAATATGAAACATATGAAAGGAGGTTTCAGAAAGTGAAGACACTTAAAGAAATCTATCAAGCTAATGAAGAACTCAATTATATCGATTCTTCCTTATACTCTAGATATCGTGTAAAAGCTGGTCTTAGAAATGATAATGGCACGGGAGTTAAGGTGGGTCTGACTAAGATTTGTGATGTTATTGGATATAAATTTGTTCATGAAAAAAAATACAACATTGATGGACAACTAATTTACAGGGGATATCCCATCAATTATTTAGTTGATAAACAACCTAAAGATCGTATTTTTGGATTTGAAGAAGTCGCATTCCTTTTGATTTTTGGCACATTACCAACAGAAGAACAGTTACAAGAATTTAAAGATTATTTATTGAACTTTAAAATGGGGCCTGTAGACTTACAGTATGAAACACCAAACATATTAAATGCACTTCAAATCGAAGTGTTGAAGTTATACGCAAAAGATCCAAGCGCTGATACAGATGACTTGGAAGAACGAATGATGAAAGGATTAAACATTCTAGCGAGTATTCCACTTTTCACATTTTCATATGCCCGCAACAAAGTCTTTAAATCCTATCCTTATCCCGACAAAAGCCTAGCCGAAAATATCTTATGTATGGCTAGAGGGAATGATCAATATACTTTAGAAGAGGCAAGAATCTTGGATACTTTATTAATGGTTCATGCCGATCATGGTGGTGGAAACAACTCAACCTTTGCCAATGTCGTAATATCGAGCACAGGAACAGATATCTATTCTTGTATTTCGGCTGCCATTGGTTCTTTAAAAGGACCTAAGCATGGGGGTGCCAACTGTAAAGTTACCAATATGTTTAAAGCTATCTTCCATGAGGTTGGATTTACAACGGATAAATTAACACTAAAAAAGATTGCGAATCGTTTGTTAGATAAAGACTTCTTTGATCATAGTGGATTAATTTATGGAATTGGACATGCGATTTATACGAAGAGTGATCCTCGTGCATTATTGATTCAGCAACAATGTGAAATGCTCGCAAAATCAAAAGGACAAGAAGATATCTACAATTGTATCCATGCATTTGAAAAAGTTGCCGTTGAAGTCATGAAAGAAAGAAAAGGCATCGATGTATGTGCCAATGTTGATTATTATTCCGGCTATGTTTATTCATTGCTGGGGATTGAAAACGACTTGTTTACACCACTATTCGCAATCAGTCGTACAGCCGGATGGGTTAGCCATCATTTGGAGAATCGTCAATCAAACCGAAAATTAATACGACCTGCCAATGTATATGTAGGAGAAATGGAGGAAAACGAATGACTACAATAACAGTTTTTAAAGGGGACGGGATTGGTCCTGAAATTACGGATGCGGTAATCAAAGTATTAAATGCTGCAGGGGCAGATTTAGAATATGAATTCTTTAACGTAGGTGCAAAGATATATGAAGAAACAAAAGAATATATTCCAGAAAAAGCATTTGAATCTTACGAAAAGAATAAAATTCTATTGAAGTCTCCTATCACAACTCCAGTTGGTAAAGGTTTTCGTTCATTGAATGTCACTTTGAGAAACAAATATGACTTGTGGGCAAATATTCGTCCAGCTAAATCGAATCCTTGTATTCCTACTCGTTTTGAAAATGTAGATATCGTAACTTTTAGAGAAAACACGGAAGATCTATATGTAGGAAAAGAAGAACAAATTGATGAGAATACAGTATATGCATATAAAATCATCACAAAAAAAGCGAGCACAAGAATTATCAAGGCTGCTTTTGAATATTGTGTAAAACATAATCGCAAAAAATTAACTTGTGTACATAAAGCTAACATCTTAAAAATGAGTGATGGTTTATTCCTTCATATTTTTGAAGATATTGCCAAGGATTATCCTCAAATTGAAGCCAATTCTTTGATTGTAGATAATACTTGTATGCAGTTGGTTATGCATCCCGAACAATTTGATGTGATGGTCATGCCAAATCTTTATGGAGATATCGTTTCCGATTTAACGAGTGGATTAATTGGTGGTTTAGGATTACTTCCTAGCTGCAATAAAGGTGATGAATATGCGATGTATGAAGCTGTGCATGGCAGTGCTCCTGATATTGCTGGTAAACACATTGCCAATCCAAGTGCTTTATTATTGTCAGCTTGTATGATGTTAGATGATTTACATCAAGATGTGGTTTCTAGTAAAATCCGTAAAGCTTTAAATAAGGTGTTCGAAGAACATAGTGTATTAACACCAGATCTTGGTGGCAATGCAACAACTGAACAATTCACAGACGAAATCATTAAAAATTTATAAAAAAAAAAGGAAGACGATGTTTATTCATCGTCTTCATCTTCGTCAGCCAATAATGGTTGGCGATTTTTTAATGTTAAAATATATGTTCCATCTTTTGGATATGCACTTTTGTCTTTTTGATCACTCAAGATTTCCAATTCACATGGATATCCTTCGTTTTCAAGAATCTGTAAAAGATTATCCTTACCAATTTTTTTAGTAATTGCACGTCCACATGCACAGTTACCATATTGATCAAGGCATTGTTTAATCCACACAGGAATTTTTGAAGCTGCCATTGTATCCTCCTTGATTAAAAGTATTCGCAAGCTATATCATATGCAAAACACCTTTAAAAATCAAGTAGAATCCAACTTAACCTTCTAAAACTGCAATAATATTTGGATAATATGTAAAACGATCATCTACAAACTGTAAAGCTTGGTTTGCGATTTGTTTTGCCTTGTCTTTATCAACGCCTTCATAAATTGAAGCATAACGATAATAGATATAATCTTTGATTTGATTTTCTCTTAAGATATAAGCATAATCTGCATCACCTAATCCATAATCACCATGTAAGATATATAGATCAGCTACATCCATCATAACACGATTACTGTACTTGTTATGTAAGTCTTCTAATTGTGATAATACTGCGAAAATAAAGTGTTCATAGTAATCTACATCTTCATATTTCCATGTTTTCAAAACACTGTAAGCTAGATCCATGAATTCTTCAACAAACTTTTCTACATCAACGCCAACTTCTTCTTCTAATTTCTTTGAATCATGAATATCTTTGTGTTGTGCAATCATCAATACTTTACGCATTGTATCAAATTGATCTTTATATTCTTCTCCATCCGCAACAACATCTGTAAATTTATAATTCAATGCATGTGTAACATCTGCTTGTAAATCTTCAGGTTTTTGAGGTTTGATATCTGCTGTCTCAAATACTTTTGATACAAGTACTTCTACCAATCCTTCATCATAACCATCTTCTTCAAAGTTAAACTTACCAGTCAATTGATATTTGTTTACTAGATTTTCGGAAACAGATTTTACATCCGGATTTAAGATCAATTGTTGAATAATTGAATCGCGAGTTACATCCATTGACATAGCTTTTGCTAAATCTAGGCATGTATCTAATGATAACTTAGCATATTGTTCTTCTTTAGTCATTTTCTTAGTTGTAGCCTTTTTAGTTGTAGTTTTCTTAGTAGTTGTCTTTTTAGTAGAAGCTTTCTTTGTTGTAGATGGTTTAGCAGCTGTTTTTTTAGCTGGAGTCTTCTTTTCTACAGTTGCTTTTTTAGCAGTTACTTTCTTTTTCTCTACAGATTTAGCTTCTTCTTTTTTTGCTGGAGCCTTCTTTTCTGCAGTTGCTTTTTTAGCAGTTACTTTCTTTTTCTCTGCAGGTTTAGCTTCTTCTTTTTTAGCTGGAGCCTTCTTTTCTGCAGCTACTTTTTTAGCAGGTGCTTTCTTTTCTTCTGTAGGTTTAGTTTCTTCTTTTTTAGCTGGAGCCTTCTTTTCTGAAACTACTTTTTTAGCAGGTGCTTTCTTTTCTGCAACAGGTTTAGTTTCCACTTTTTTTTCTTCAACAGGTTTTACTGCTTTAACTTCTTCTTTTTTATCAACTACTTTTTTATTTGTAACTTTTTTTGTTGTTTTTGTTGGCATACGGAACCTCCCTTAAACATGCTTTCTATAACGCTATTATATCACTGAATAGAAATAATCCAAAATTTGTATAGACAAAATAGCGTATTTGATGCATGTATTTTGTTTAATTTGGTGTATACTACAGAATATAGCATGCAAAAGGAGGAATCACCATGCAAACACCACCTGAATTTAGACCCAAAACATATGTCCCTGTTCGAAATAAAATTATAACCACTGTAGGTATAATCCTATTATCGGGTGTCGTTGGATTTGGTGCTGGCTATGCCGGAAGCCATCTATCTAATAATGCCAATGTCACTATTCAACAACAAACTAATAAATCCAATTCTGGAACCGTTCAAGTATCAGATGTTTCTGACATCGTAGAAAAATGTAAAGATAGTGTTGTCGAAATCACAACTGAATCTGTTTCAAGTGGAAATTCCATTTTTGGACAATACGTTTCACAAGGTGCCGGCAGTGGAGTCATCATCAGTAAAGATGGATATATTGTTACGAATAACCATGTAGTAAGTGGAGCAACAAGTTTAAAAGTGACAACTACAGATGGCACAGAATATGATGCGAGTGTTGTTGGTAAAGATTCACAGACAGATTTAGCCGTTATTAAAGTGGATGCGAACAACCTACAGGCTGGAA
>ENA-ORRA01001039-ORRA01001039.1-human-gut-metagenome-genome-assembly--contig:-NODE-1039-length-20690-cov-13.592149_pt1 | contig 20690 bp, 19 predicted proteins | sample MGYA00242169_ERZ509122 | MGnify/ENA primary metagenome ERZ509122 (study PRJEB26280, sample SAMEA2338650) | human gut metagenome | biome: human gut; feature: human-associated habitat; material: faeces...
TTAAAGATATCTTAGCAATTGACGGCTTAAAAAATTCGAGCAAGATGCGCGATCTACTGCGATTGATAGCTTTTCAGTTGGGCAGCGAAGTTTCTTACGAAGAGTTAGGTAAACAACTCGGCATGAGCAAGACGACCGTTGAAAAATACCTCGACCTATTGGAAAAGGTCTTCGTTATCTATCGTCTGGGGGCTTATTCGCGTAACCTACGCAAGGAGGTTACAAAAGCTGGCAAGTGGTACTTCTACGACAACGGCATTCGCAATGCCATTATCGGGGCTTTCTCACCGCTGGCCATTCGGCAGGATGTCGGTGCGCTGTGGGAGAACTACATCATCGGAGAGCGGCGCAAAGCGAACTTCAATGAGGGACTGCACAGGGAGTTCTATTTCTGGCGCACCTACGACAAACAGGAAATCGACCTGATTGAGGAGAGTGCCGACAGTCTTACCGCCTTGGAGTTCAAGTGGGGAAATAAAATGCCGGCCGCACCGAAAGCCTTCCAAGAAGCCTATCCCTATGCCGAGTTTCATGTGGTAAATCGGGAGAATTATTTGGAGTTCGTATAATCAATAAATTACGTATATGGAAACAAAACTACAATCCAAACAGCAATATCCGCGGTTTATCCAAAATAAACCGTGTGGTATTGACAAATTCGATGGAGGTTCGCAAGAAAGGTTGGCAAAAACTATTGCTCGCCATTTTTGTCAGAATGATTCATTGGATGAGGAATGTACTTTACCTCGAATTATCGGCATCGAAGGTATTTGGGGATCTGGAAAATCCAACGTGGTTAAAATGTTGGAACGTGAATTATCAGACGACTATTACTTTTTTGAGTATGACGCATGGGGACATCAAGAGGACTTGCAACGCCGCTCTATATTGGAATTGCTTACAAGCAAACTTATTGATGATGGTATCCTATCTGGAAATGCAACAATAAAAGTCAAAGGTGGAGGTACGAAAACCGTATCATGGTCTGAAAAGCTGAAATATTTATTAGCCCGTAAAACGGAGACCGTAACCGAAAAATATCCCCTTATCAGTAATGGTATGGTTGCGGCATTTTTGGTTGCAGTTTTAACTCCGATATTTACATTTATTGCGTATGCAGTAAAACCTACACCCACAACATGGTGGTTTTCTTTATTGTCTATTATCATAGCTGCACTGCCAGTTCTTATTGCATTGTGCGTTTGGAAATGGGCATATAGCAAAGATCATAAATATGGATGGAGTTATATGTTAGCTATTTATCAAGATAAAGTCGAAAAGGACGTTTGCTATGAGACTTTGAGCGAAGACGAACCAACGGTTTACGAGTTCAAAACATGGATGCAAGACATTTCTGATTTTATCAAGGAAAAAGGACAACGTAAATTAGTCCTTGTTTTTGACAACATGGATCGTCTCCCCGCTGAAAAAGTAAAAGAATTATGGTCTTCTATCCATACGTTCTTCGCCGATAGCGGTTTTGAAAATGTTTGGGCTGTTATTCCTTTCGATGAAACACATTTAGCTTGTGCATTCGGAGATGAGACCGACGAACAAACGAAACAACTGACCAAGTATTTTATCAATAAAACTTTCCCTATTGTTTATCGTGTTGCTCCTCCTGTTATTACCGACTATCGAAGTATATTCAACAAACTGTTTGTTGAAGCATTTGGAGAAACAGAAAATGAAGCGAAAGAAACTATAAATCGGATATTCAGATTGGTAAATCCTAATGCCAATGTTAGGGAAATTATATCATATATCAATGAGATGGTCGCTCTTAAACAAGAGTGGTGTAACGAAATTTTGATGATAAACATAGCATTGTTCTGTTTGAAGAAGACGGATATTCTGGCAAATCCAGTAGAACAAATATTGTCCGGCGACTATCTGAATGGCATTCAAACAATAATTAACAATGATCTGCAAACACAACGCGAAATTGCAGCTTTGGTATATGGTGTCGATGTTGAAGATGCTCGACAAATTCCATTGAAAAAATATATTGAAGGCTGCATCAACGGAGAAGAAGACCACGACATAAATCAATATGCAGAGACTAATAAACAATTTGACACTGTATTAGAAGAAGTTATACAATGTATGGACAATGCGCTTATCGATAAGATTATACATTGTTTGCATAAATTAACTCGAAAGAGCGATGTTATTCTGCGTGTATGGCAAAGAATAGCACAATTGAAATTAAAAGAATCCATAGAGAAGCAGGTGTTCCCTGTCGAATACCAAGAACTGCTGTTGCATTTAGACACGGAAAGCCAAAACCATGTGATTGCTCAATTATATAAGAAGATAGTTCGGTTCAATGACTTCAATGGCGGCGACTATTTCAAAACGTTAGATGCAATAGACAGGTTTATTGCGCAAAATAAGTTGGCGTGCGATTTTACGTCATTGATTGAAGCAAAAACAGTCAAGCCAAATACATTTATCGATTATATTCAAGCTGCAAATGCAACAGATGCTGCCTATCGGGATAACGCGACAACTAAAGCATATAAATATTATCAAGTAGCAACAAATTCGGAGGCGCTCGATAATTATTTGGCAAACTTACTACCCGATAATTTCGACCATGCAGATATTGTAAAAACGTTAAAAGATAATTCTACCTATACGTTTCCAACGCTTTTGCAAGCGATCACGAATTGCATTGATGAACAGAATGTAAATAAAGATAATATAGGGGCTATATTTACAACCTATCGTTTATTGGCATCTGACGAAGAAAGACCTTTACCTGTAACGTTAGATTCAACCTACATAAATCAGTTGCATTCTGAATTAGAAACTGATGGCCGAAACATTAAAGAGTCTGGATATTACGATTTAGTCGCCATGCAATTGGCACATGGTCATTCCGTTTCCTTAATAGAGGGTGGAGATATAAAATATGTTGCAGAACTCATGGACTATTATGTGGATCATGGAGACTTATTAGTAAATAGTGTGGGATGGAATATACCGCTATTAAATGAAACACTACAATACATGGTAAATCATAAACTTGGCTATAAATTATTGCTCTCAGACATATTGCCCCAATTTGAAGATATTAAGAACAGAATAGGTGTAACGGATGAGGTATTTATCGAGCATTTAGCAGAGTGGAATACCGATTTGGATAAGTATATCACTAAGAACAATATTAAAGATGTAATTCCTGACGCATCTTTTTACGATTTGACCACTAAAATAAGCAATGTCCTGACCGATCATATCAATAAAATAGCGTTCGAAGCGTTGTCTGAAATAAGTGTTGATACATTATACGCCCAAAGAACAGCACATACATCATATTATTGGTTTGTCGCAATAAAACATTTACTGGCTAAAATCAAATCCTTGCCAGATAACTTGACTGAATTTGGCAAAAAGATTCTGATGGATATTGCTTCTGGAACTCAAAGTTTGAATCCTTTCCCTAATTGTTTCAAGAATATAGTTGAAAGATTGGATAAACGAAAAATTAAATCGACAGTTACCGATATAAGAAATGATTTCTGCATCGGTAAAAAGACTATCAATGCAATAAAGTTTCAATTTTTCGAAACATGGCTTAGATCGCATGGTAATTTGAAAAGTCAAGCTGGAGACGTTATTGATAAAATAGTGAAACCTGTAATTTCCGATGGGGCATGCCGTTCATTGATTCTGCAAAACAAAGATTTTTATATGGATTTAATAAATACAGCAGGGGATGATGCTTATGAATTGAAAAAGAGTCTCCGAAACCTCATACAAAAAGATTCAGATCCGCAATTGGTTAAATTTGTCAATTCGATAGATTCAGTACCTGAGGTTGAAACCGCGTAAGTATTTGTCTAACAAGTCCGAATTTTACGATTTTACCCGTCAGAACTGAAGTGCCCCCCCCAAAAAAATTGTATCCAACTTTTGGGGGTCACTTCAAACTTCGATAGGGATAATTTTCAATTTTGGGGACTTGTTAGACAGTCTCATTATCTGGTAGCAGTTTACACAGCACCGGATCGTTTTTGATACGCTCCAGTTCCTCCTGCACAATCTGCTTCACCTCTTCCTTGATGCGCCGGTAGTTCGCCTGCACCGTTTCCTTCATGCGGTCGTTGCCGTCCTCGTCCGTGAAGTTTGTAATGACGGGAATTTTCTTGTAGGCACTTTCTTCCCGTTTCACCTTTTCGGCATCCACCACAATCTCGCAATGAAAAATCTTCTGCTCGATACGCTCGTTGAAGTTGTCGGATACAGAACCGACAAACATTCCCTGCGTAAGCCCGGAAATCTTACTCGGTGGAATGAGCGCGTCCATCTGCGTGTTGATGGAGGTGGAAACATCCTGCCGGTTGATGGAGATGGACTGCCGTTTCTGCAACACCTTACCGAACCGCTCGGAGAGCGTCTTGGCTGTTTCCCCCACCACCTGACCGGAGAAAATATTGCCGACAGTGTTCATCACCACTTTCGCCTCTTTGTCCCCGTAGTCACGCACTAACTGGCTGAAATCCTGAAAGCCCAGACACACGGCAACCTTGTTGCTTCGGGCGGTAGCTATAAGATTGTCCAACCCTTTGAAGTATATTGTGGGCAACTCGTCGATGATGACCGATGACTTCAGCATCCCCTTCTTGTTGATGAGCTTCACGATACGGGAATTATACAGACCGAGTGCCGCACCGTAGATATTCTGACGGTCGGGATTGTTACCCACGCAGAGGATTTTCGGCTCTTCGGGATTGTTGATGTCCAGCGTAAACTCGCTGTCTGACATCACCCAGTAGAGCTGCGGTGAAATCATCCTCGAAAGCGGGATTTTTGCCGACGCTATCTGACCCATGAGCTGCTCCGCAGCCCCTCCAAGCCACGCATCCATGAACGGCGAAAGGTAGTTCTCCAGCTCCGGATAAGAGGTCAGTATCGGAAATATATCCTCGTAACGGCGGTTCAGAAACTCGATAGCATGGGGAAACGTGCAAAACTTCCCGTTCTGATAGATTTTGAGATACCAGATAATACTGGCAAACAGAATGATAGGTGACTCCACGAAGAAGTCGCCCTGCTTTTGCACCCACGTTTTATTGAGGTTGAGCATTATTGTGTAGGCACTCTCATAGGCATCCGTAATATCTTCCATAAAATCCGGGTGAATGGGATTGCACCGATGAGAGCGTCGCGGGTCGTCGAAGTTGATCACATAGAACTTCGGCTTTACCTTGTAGCCGTCCGGGTGGTTCAGCAAATGGTTGTAGGCAATAGTAGATAGGTCGGGATACTTGAAATCGTAGATGTATTGACTAAAGCCCTTTTCAATCTGTTGCTTGATAAAATTGTTTACCACGGCATAGGACTTGCCGCTGCCCGGCGTACCCAACACGATGGACGCACGGAAGGGATTAACTACATTGATCCAACCGTTGTTCCAGCGTTTCCTGTAATAGAAACGTGTCGGCAGATTGACCGAATACTCGCTTTCGATAAGCCTCGTTTCCTGCATGAAACTCTCGTTCTCGTTGTTGAAAACATCCTCCATCAAATTGTGTTTCAACAGGCGGCTCATCCACAGACCACCCATCAACAGGCAGACATAGCCCGTTCCAATGGTAAGGACATACAGTCCCGTCACCGCTTCAAGCGGCAGCGGCAGGGGCAGCAACCACCAGTTCAGGAAAAACAGCACGAACCCGACGGCAAATGCTGTCCAGATTCTCCCCCAAGTGATTTTCTCACCCTTGACACCCTTCGTACCCAGACAGGACAAGGCAAGCAAAAGGACGGAAAACAGCTTCGTGTAGAGAATGGAATGGAACAGCCCCGCCGTGCGGTCGAAGTTCAGAAGGATTTTGTCCACCACGCCGATGTTCACGCCCCACAGCCGGATGGCTTCGTAGCAGAACCAGTACACGTTCATGACCACTAAAATGATACTCACGGCACGCAGAAAATCCATGATTTTCGCCAATGCCCTCAAATCGTCTTCTTGTTGTGACATACATTGATTTTTTAATTGTTGATACTCTGATTACATACCCAAGCCCTTGCGTTTTTTCTTCTTTTTGCGCTTCATCGCCCGGATGAAAGCCTCTTCCTCGGCATCTACCGCCGGACCTTCGGGAGTGAGCAAGCCCATACCGCCCGATATATCTTCACTGTCGTAGGCGGTCTGCCCGTGTGCCTTGTCCGCAGCATCCACAGGGATGGATAGCGGTATCGGCGGTTGTCCGGCGTATGGCAGGGTGAAGTGTTCCTGCAAGGCATTCGCCGAAAGCTCCTTACCCATGCGCGAACCGTTCAGCACGCATCCCGTGCGGTGGTCGATGAAGGTAGCCCCATAGATGCGCCCTTCCTCTGTGTAGCGCAGTACGGTGTCGATGCCCTTCTCTTTGAGTTGGGATACAAATTTGTCCTTGTCATAAGTGCCTTGCAGCACGGAAAGGACGGTGCGTTTCGTCATGTCTGCCAGTTTCCTATCCTTGATTTCCGATTTGGAACGGACAAACTTCTTCTGTACGGCTTCATAGCCTGCGGACTTCCCGAAAAGCGAGGATTTGAACGGGTTGCCCACCTTGTTACCCTTGTCGTCCGTGACGGAATAGACCAGCCCGTGATACTCCCGTCCGCGCACGTTGCCCCTCGCTTCCTCCACCGTCATATTATATAAGGAAAGGAGCGCACGGTATTCGCCCATCGTCTGGAAACGGTACTGCCCATTCAGAGCCTTCACGGTGTTGCCTACCTGCTTCTTCACATCACCTGCCGATGCGGCCACCTTGCGCAACGGATTATCCAATCTCTGATTTTTACGTTCTGCCGGATGCAATCCGTACTTCTGTTCCAGTTCCCTGCGGATACGGTCGCTGCGGCGGTAGAGAAAATCCCGGTTGAGCCTTTTCCCGTTCTCGTCCACGTTGACCGTCACGATGTGCAGGTGGTGGCGGTCGATGTCCTCGTGCTTGAATACAAGATAAGGCTGGTTTCCGAAACCGAGTTTTTCCAGATACTCGCGGGCGATATTCTGCAACTCAATATCGGTCAGCACATCCTCCGGGTGCGGGTTGAGAGAGATATGCACCACCGGCTTCTCGATCTTCATCTGCGGTGGCAGGAAGGTGAGAAAACCCTCCATCGCCTTGCCTATGTCCACCGTTCCCGAACCGTCATTGTAGATGCGGTTGGTGGTGAGAAGCCGCCCCTGCGCCTCGTTAATCTTCTCCCCGTTGTAGGCAATCGCGCCGTACAACGAACTTCCTACACTGATTTTTGCGACCATTTTGCCTCCATTTCCCTTGAAAGTTCCACAATCCGGCGGCTCAGTTTCACGAGTTCGACGGTGTGTTGCTCTAATTTGTAGAGCAACGCCATCGCCTTTTTCTCTGAAAAATGCAGCCTCAGTTCCTTCACGACTTGGTTGTAATTCGTACCCACGGCACGGAATTGTGCATGAAAATCCGACAGTTTGGTGTAATAGTCCACCAACGTCTTGTCCACCTTCAGCACCTTGAACGGTTGCCCGAAGAAGTGCGCTTTGAGGAAAACAGACCGTGCATAGACACCCGATTTTCCGAACATGGCGAGGAAACGGTTGTGTTCCTCCTCGTAATATAGGAATGACAGTCACAACATAAGGAGAAAATATCGGCATTGCTTTAAGCCTTGCCGAACATTACAACATAAGTCGCAAGACGTCTCAGGTAGAAATCTGGTAAATTGATATTGTAGAGGCTTTTGCGTGTAGCTTATGCTATGTCCTATAGCGTGAGCTCATGCATGATTCTACAATGGGCTTACCAGAGCCTCTACCTGATAGTGCGTGAGTTTCACGCTTTTCATTTAGAGGAAAAAAGGTATGGCCAAGTTACAGGTTCTGATAGCAATGACATTAGACGGTTCCATTCCGGCGGAAGACGACCCCTTATTACAATGGATGAGAGACGACAAGGACGGATTCTCATACGGGCGCGACAAATGTACCCGCCGGCTCTATCCGGGTTATCCGCTTGTGGATTTCATGTGCGAGAAAGACATGTCAGACCCATCCATCCTTTATCAAGCCGAGATACATGACGAAGAAAGCATAGAACTTTTGCGTGGTCTCTCAGTTTATCATCTCATAGATGAAATGATCATTTTCCTGTTTCCTTCCACTCGTCCGAACCATAAATCCGTCTCAAAACATCTGCCACGTGGAGAGTGGAAAACCGTAAAATCCAAAACATTCAAAAACGGAATTTGTCGCCTGGTTTATTGCAAGACATTGCAATAAGGCATTGCAATAAGGCATTGCAATAAGGCATTGCAATAAGGCATTGCAACATATTGCATTTGCAATACTTCCATCAGTCTCATTTTTATGGGGCTGATTTTTTATTTTCCTATTACTCAATGACTTGTCATGCTTTTATGTGGCGATATGTTCCGTTGGTCTATGTTTTGGCCTATATCATAATGAAACCTGTTGCGCAACACGGTGTAAAAAATGGAATTATTACACTAAAAACAGAATTCATTATGATACAGATAAACAGGGAGACATTCCAGATGATGCTCCATCAGATAATGGAACGGTTTGACAGGATAGATGACAGGCTGAACCGCATGAACAGGCAGACGGCCGCTCTTGAGGGTGACAAGCTGCTTGACAACCAGGATATGTGCGAGCTCCTTGGTGTTACCAAGCGTACACTTGCACGCTACCGCCAGAAGAAACTCGTCACCTACTACATGATTGACGGACGTACCTATTACAAGGCTTCGGAAGTCCAGGACTTCCTGAGCAGGAAAGGAAAGGTACTTCCGGCAAAAATTAAAAAGGAACTCGGTATTCAATTCTAACAAAACGGCAGTATGGAAATTATATGTATAGACAAACGGACATTTGACGAACTGGTTGTCCGATTCAGCATGATAGAGAAAAAAGTCACTGGTATATGCAATCCGGCCAAAGATGCAGGACTGAAAAAATGGATGGACAATCAGGAGGTATGCGGGATTCTCCGCATATCAAAGAGAACGCTTCAGGTATATCGTGAGAAAGGGCTGTTGCCTTTCACCCGGGTCAAGAACAAGTTCTTCTACAAGCCGGAAGATGTGCAAAACATGTTGGAATCAAGTTATCACCCACAAAAAAGAAAGCCATGAGTTACGATCTTATAGACAGAAAGGACCAGCGGATTGATACTATTTTCAAAGGGCTGGAAAACATGGAGCGTATGATAGACGCAATAAGGACGGCTCCGAGACCCGCATTCCACAGTGATTATTTCCTCACGGACGAGGAACTTTCAAAGCTGTTGAAAGTAAGCCGGCGTACCTTGCAGGAATACCGGACCCTCGGTGTGATACCTTACTACCTTGTGCAGGGAAAAGCCCTTTACAAAGAGTCAGACATACAGAAAGTTCTTGACGACGCATATAAAAGATGCAGGGAAGAACAGCGATGGGTATGAAACAATGCAAAAGAAACGGCCTCGTTACAAGGTCGTTTCTTTATTTTCTGATAGCTGGCTTTGGGATTTTCGTCTCTGTTTCCTTACTATAATATCCTCCTCATATAAGCCGGATGTTTGGCTTAGACCAGCTGCCTTCAGACGTTTCATGTCTTCATCTACTTTCTTGTCGGTGACTTTAGCATAAAGCTGCGTAGTTTCAATTCGCATATGGCCCATCATTTTACCGACCGTTTCAATTGGAATGCCCATTGAAAGAGTTATATGAGTTCCGAAATTGTGTCGCGCCTTATGGAATGTGAGTTCAAAACCGTATACCTCACCTAACTTACGGGTAAGCATAATGAAATACTCACGCTTGTATAAATTGAAAACCTTGTCATCATGACGCTGTTCCCGATACTTTTCAATTATCTTCAACGGAATATCCAACAGCCGTACAGAAGACAATGTCCCTGTTTTCTGACGTTGGATATGAATCCACCACGAACCATCCTCAGATTGTATAATATCATTAACAGTCAGTCTTTTCAAATCTGCATAGGCAAGTCCGGTAAAGGTGGAGAAAATGAACATGTCTCGGACAAACTGAAGCTGTGGCTTCTCGACCGGGGTTGTAAGCAGTGTCTTCAGATCTTCCAATTTCAGATGACGACTTTTCCGTTTGGGTAATTCCGGATGAAGACGACAGTAAGGATCGCGGCGTATTGTTCCCTGACTGACAGCCCTCATAGTCATCTTCTTCAGTCTATAAAGGTGTTCATGTACTGTCTTCGGACTTAAGTTCCTGTTCGTCCTGAGAAACAGTTCAAAGTCATCATAAAAAACACGATCAAGATTCCGTAAAAGAACATCCTCTATACCACGTTTTTCCTGCACAAAAGCAGAAAGGTGCTTATATGAGCGCAAGTAGGAATCATAACTTTCCTTTATCCGATCCACCCCGATACGCTTCTTGAACTCCTCGTTATGCTCTCTGAAAAGAGCCAGCAGAGTTAGCGGTTTCTGACCGACTCCCATCACAGCATTCTTTACCTGCTCTGCCGTAATAAATCCCAGACTGTTCTTAATCCGCCTATAATACTCCTTGATTTCTTTTGTCAGATCATCAATGGCCCGGTTGACGGTAATAGCATTCTCACTGCGGCCGTCAGCCCGTCCCTTTTCCGGATTCCAAACGGCAGGATTGACAGACACTTTCGTTCCTATCTGTTCCCATTTGGCATCTATGCTTATCTTGCACAGCAGCTGACATGTTCCGTCTTTACGGATTTTGGTACGGTTTATATAAAACAATATCGCAAATGTACTGCGACGTTTGATTTCCATATTATCAGTATTTCTTTTCATAATCCTATTTTTTGCCATTATCAAATAACTACAGAAAACCTCTCAGCAATTTTTTTATCCAATGCTTTTGTATCTGTATCTATCTTATTGTCTGTAACCTTTGCATAAAGCTGTGTAGTACCAATTCTGCTGTGTCCCAACATCTTGCTGACCGTTTCAAGTGGTACACCATGGGAAAGGGTGATTTCGGTCGCATAGGTATGACGGGCCACGTGGAAGACCAGCTTGCGTTCTATGCCACAGAGTACGGCTATCTGTTTCAAATAATGGTTCAACGAACTGTTGGAATACATAGGAAGAAGCTTTCCCTCAGGAGCCACATCCCGGTACTTTTCAATGATATGAAGCGGCAATTCCATAAGCGGTATTTCAAAATCTACACCGGTTTTCTTGCGTGAACTCCTAATCCACCAAATGCCATCTTCAGCAAGGGAAAGATTCTCATTTGTCAGCATACACATATCGCTATAAGGAATACCAGTATAGCAGGAAAACAAAAACAAATCCCGTACATGATAAAGGGTGCGACTATGCAAAGGGGTGGTCATGATTCTGTTCAATTCCTCTGTTGTAAGATATTTTTGTTCCGATTGCGGATGCGTCGGTTCATAACCCACAAAAGGAAACGCTGTAATGATACCGTCCGCAATCGCTTCTCCGACAATTGTTTTCAGCCTTACAGTAAGATTTACAATCGTTCCTGGAGCCAAATGACATTCCGTACGCAAATGCAAATCGAATTTTTCAATGAAAGAACGGTCTAATGCTGCAAAAGGAATGTCTGACAACTTGTATTGTGACTGTAAGAAACGAACCAGATGATCATAGGAATTTCGATAACCGTTCAAGCTGCTTTCCGTCCGGTTAATCCCAACACGTTTCTCGAAATTTCTCATGAAAAGCCTGAAATAGCTTAACAAGGTTTCCTGTTCCGGAGCCATTCCCAAAAGCTGGTGTTTTACTTCTTCTGCAGTAACAACTTCACGGTTTGCGGATTGTTCCGCATAGATACTGAAAGCAGCTGCACGTATTTCATCCAGCCTGTTATTTATGTCTCGGGCCGCAGCGCTTTTCCCACAGGCACGTCCAGATAACCACAAAGACTGTGGCACACGAAGCTTAACACTGAATGCTGTTTCAGAGTACTTGCCGACAATAAGCCGTGCCATTACGGGACAATTTCCCTTGGCATCCGCCTCGCTCTTTTTAAGGTAGAACGAAACCTTTACATCTGTTTGATTCATAATCTGTTCCATTGTTTGCAAAATTAACGGAGACAGAGTTAATCATCGGCATGTAAAATATCGTCAAACATAGACAAAGCTATCACCATTGACTTCCGGAACCTATATTTTTCATATCTCAAAAAAAATAAGTACCTTCGCTAAGCCAAAATGATAAAACTGCGTTCTTTATGGTCGGAGCAAAAAGGATTTTCAAACAACTCCATACAACTGGAATGGGCAACGGATAGGTAGCAATTTTTCCGCTTAACTATTCAAAAAACAGCTTCAAAGCACACGTTTACAAATGCGGAATAATGCTGCGTATCTCCCTGAAAACCCAATAGTTTACATTATTTTTCCTGAATCCATCCATAATCGGGCGAGTTTTACTATATTTGAAATATAAATGGGGAGCTGTATATGGTGTGATGTTTTCAAGTATATATTGGGGTTGTGGTTATTTCGTTAATCATAATGACTGCTTCACAACAATTAATATTTCAAGCCTGCTCCCCTCCTTGAATATATTACAGATTATTCAATAATTAAACAAACTATGATATTACTCTTGTTTATTATTTGTATAGTTAATCTTATAACATTCTATAATGTGGATTATAAATATTACAAAGAACACGGAGAGTGGAACGATCATTCTAATACATACGGTGGAACATTTAGAAATTTAACAGCAGCTTGTGTTACATTTGCAATAGCTGTTGCTCTTCTTCTTGACAAATATTTAGGATAATCGAACGAAAAGAAGCGAGTAGCGGGAAATTTTATTTTAGTAAAAAAACGAATGGCGATATGGAACTGAAAGTGGCTTTGTGTCAATTCGACATGGTGTGGGAAGATACGGCGGCCAATCTGCGGACGGCCGGGAGAATGGTTGCCGAAGCGGATGCCGATCTGGTGATTTTGCCCGAGATGTTCGCTACGGGATTCGAGACCGATCCCGGTCGGGTCGCGCAACCGATGTCGGGTGAAATCGTGCAGGAGATGACCCGCTGGGGCCGGACGATGGGCAAGGCCGTCGCTGGCAGTCTGATCGTCGAAGAGGAGGGGCGCTATTACAACCGCCTGCTTTTCATAAAACCTTCGGGCGAGCGGGTGCAGAGCGACAAGCGGCATCTCTTCTCCATCGGCGGCGAAGGAGCTAATTTTTGTCCGGGACGGGAGCGGGTCGTCGTCGAATACGGCGGCATTCGTTTCCTGCTTCAGGTTTGCTACGACCTGCGCTTTCCCGTATGGAGCCGCTGCCGGAACGATTACGACGCCATTATTTACGTCGCTTCGTGGCCTGCGGGCCGCCGTGACGTGTGGCGGACGCTGCTCCGGGCCCGGGCGATCGAGAACCAGGCCTACGTATTGGGGGTGAACCGTACGGGGGACGACCCCCGGCTGCATTATTCGGGCGATTCGGCCGTGATCGGCTGTAAGGGAGAAACCCTTGCCGAAGCAGGGGAGGGGCAGAGGCTTTTGACCGCACGGCTCGATATGGACGAGCTGCGTCGTTTCCGCGAGAAATTTCCCGCCTGGCGCGATGCCGACGATTTCGATCTGAAGTGATCGGATGTTCCTCGATGATCGGCAGAACAATCGGTTGTTTCAGCGCTTTTGTTAAATTCGTTTCAGGGGGCGTTCGATCTCAATATTTTTTGCAGGACGAATTTTATCCCTTAATAATTAACCTAGAAAGTACGTGTCTATTTATCGTTAGGAGCCTTGCTCCTGTTCTTGGCTTCGCTGGGCTGTTCCGACAAAGCGGAAAACACCTCACCGGAAGCTCCGTCGGAAGAACAGCCCACACCGAAGCCCGAAAAACCGGAGTTCGTGGATAAGAACACAACGATGGAAGAGAATATCGGCGAAGAATATCCAGACTGTTATTACACTTATTTTCGAATGCAGAACGCCAGTCAGGAGAATGCGATTTTCTTCATTTCAACTAAAATGAGTGCGAGCGGTGATATGATTAGAATCGCCCCGGGAGAACAGGGGACATGGGGACAGATGATGGAGAAAATGTTGTGGATAGACGATAACGATGTGTTGGTGAAAAATCTGGATGCGTTGGGTTTTGTTCAGTTATATTTCAATGTGCCCCCAATAACGGAAGATAATTACCATGCCATTACCCCAGATGTAGATACGTGCGCTCAATACTCTTTCTTCGACCCTATGACCGAATCGCAACGCGGCACACCGCGCGATCAGTCGGCATGGGTGCTCGAAGAGTTCCCCGACCGCCCGAACGCCGTGCGCTGGACTTACCGGATTACCGACAAGGACTATAAGGAGGCCGTGCGTCAGACGCTTGAACGCTGGGCAGACCGGGATGAGGAATGATAAAGATGTCTTGCGGCGGTCCGCAGGACCTGAAAGACTGGCGCCCGGAATATTGATATTCCGGGCGCCGAAGTGTATGATTTCCGTTTTTCCGCCGTTACAAAAGGGAGCTAAAGATCCGTTTCGTCCCAGCCGAGGATCTTGCAGAAGTCGTACTCCTCGGGGTTGGACAGGTATTGGCGTGCCGCTTCGTAGTCGGGCGGGGTAATAGCCATCAGGATATTATCTACTACGGCTTTGAAGCGGTCGGACGAGATGTCCACCATGCGGGGCAGGATCTTGCCCGTCGCGGGGTCTTGCAGGTCTTTCAGGTAGAGGGGGTCGACGTTGCCGCAGCCGTCCACATAGACCATGCAGCCCGTCTTGCCTTCGCTGAAGAGCTTGTAAACGCCGATACCCAGCTCCGAGCAGTACGTCAGGTCGTATGCCACCGGCGTCTGCCCCCGGATTTCGTAACCCAACTCCACGGGGCGGGTCTGTACGTTGAGTTTCAGCTCCGCGAGCCGTTGGTCGAGCAGCATGCTGAAGAAACAGGCTTTCGACACTTTGCCCAGTTCGGGATGACCGTGCGCGTCGTAGGTGAAGTGAATACCGCACGAGGAGAGTTCCGCCTCGCTCAATTCGTGGAACACGCCTTCGGATATGACCGCCGCGCCGTAGTCCATGCTGACGATCCGGCGCTTGACGATGGACGAAACCATCAGACGGATGATCTTGTCGATGGTGATCGGCGTTTTGTTGAACATTTCGGGAATGACGATCATCGGGTAGTGGCACGCCTCGCCGATACCGAAGGCCAAGTGTCCGGCACTGCGGCCCATCGCCGACATGACGAACCAGTTGCCGCTGGTGCGGGCATCGACATAGACGGCCCGGGCGATCACCGCACCCTTGTCTTTAGCCGATTCGTAGCCGAAGGTCGGCGCGCAGTCGGGCAGCGGAAGGTCGTTGTCGATGGTTTTCGGGACATGTATGTTGGCGATCGGATGACGCTTTTCTTCCAGAAATTTGGCCACGCGGTTGGCCGTCGATGCCGTGTCGTCGCCGCCGATGGTCACCAGCAGCTTGATGTTGTTCTCGGTGAAGAACTGCCAGTTGAAACGCTTCTCGAAATCTTCGTCCGAAGGTTTGAAGCGGCTCATGCGCAGGAACGAACCCGCGAGGTTGAAAATTTCGTCCGCTTTGAGGAAGGTGATGTTCTCCGTGGCGGGCGCTTCGCGGAAGAGCCCTGTGAAACCTTTGTGGAGTCCGATGACGCTGTATCCCTTCTGCAGGAAGGTTTTTGCCACGCTGCCCACTACCGTATTCATGCCCGGTGCCGGGCCGCCGCCCGTGAGAATGGCGATCGCTTCGTTTCGTTTGGTCATATCGTATCTGATTTTATAGCTCTTTGACAGCACGAAATTAACGTGCCGAAAATACAATTATTTCGTCCGTGCCGGAAAAAATATGGAGGCTTCCCGAGGGAGCCTCCATACGTTCTCGGGAGTAATGAAATGGATTACTCGATTACGGTGACGTTTATAGCTTGTTCGCCTTTAGCTCCGTTTCCAAGTTCGAAAGCGACTTTCTGTCCTTCGTTCAGCGTTTTGAAAGAATCGGATACGATGCCTGAAAAATGTACGAAGACCTCTTTGCCGTCTTCGCGGGTAATGAATCCGTAGCCTTTCTTGCTATCGAACCATTTAACTTGACCTGTCATAAATGAATATTGATTAAAAATGTATCAGCAAAGAAAGGTAAAAAGTGTTGATTCTCAAAATTTTTTCGCAATTATTTTTGCACGTTTTTTGTTCCTCGAAAAAATAGTTATATTTGTTCATCCGTATTATCTGTAAAAAGTTTGAAAGCTATGGGCAAGAAAGTAAAATGGGCACTATTGACGATGCTGGGTTTTGCAACGGCTTGTTCGACAGTGAAGAACGCTCCTCAGGGAAAGCCGCAGGACCAGGCTCCGGATTCGGCCCGGGTCGAAAGACAGATCCGCCTGATGTACGGCGTGCGTCCTCCGGTACCTGTCGAGGAGGTCGAACGTCAGCAGGCCATCCGTGAGAAGACAGCCCGCAAGGAGGTTAAAAAGGCACAACGGGCCCGTGAGAAAGAGGCTCCGGCTTCCAAAAACGAATAATCGCCGATGACGGGACGAAAGCTCGGGTTGCGCAAGCGTATCGGGCTGCGCCTTTTTTCCGATCTTTATGCGGAGAAGATCGCCGAACACAAGTTGCGTACGCTCTTTTGGGAGTGTACGCTGCGTTGTAATTTGGCTTGCCGTCACTGCGGCAGCGACTGTCGGGTCGATCCCGGCGTGCCGGATATGCCGTTGGCGGATTTCCTGAAGGTGCTCGATGAGGAGGTTACGCCCCACAACCGCCCGGAAGATGTCTTGTTGATCTTTTCCGGCGGAGAGGTGCTCGTGCGCAGCGATCTGGAGGAAGCCGGCCGGGAGGTTACCCGCCGGGGCTATGCCTGGGGGATGGTGACCAACGGTCTGGCGCTCGACGCCGACTGCTTGCGAAGTCTGATGGATGCGGGGCTGAGATCCATTTCGATCAGTTTCGACGGCTTTGAGGACGCTCATAACTACATCCGACGCAATCCCCGCAGTTTCGGGAAGGCGCTCGACGCGATCCGGTTGATCGTGAGGGAACCCCGCTTGACCTACGACGTGATTACGTGCGTCACCTCGCCGATGGTCGCCCGGCTCGGAGAGTTCAAGGAGCTGCTGATCGCCGAGGGGGTCAAGTACTGGCGTATTTTCTCGATCTTCCCCGTCGGCCGGGCCAAGGACGATCCGACGCTCACGGTTACCGACGCACAGTTCCGCGAGGTGCTGGAGTTCATAAAGCGTACCCGTAAGGAGGGACGCATCGACTTGAGTTACGCCTGCGAAGGCTTTCTGGGCGGTTACGAAGGCGAGGTGCGGGACGATTTCTACCAGTGCGCCGCCGGGGTTTCGGCTGCCTCGATCCGGGTGGACGGGGCGATTTCGGGCTGTACCTCCATCCGGGCCAATTTCCATCAGGGGAATATTTACCGGGACAGTTTCTGGGACGTGTGGCAGAATCGCTTCGACAAGTTCCGCGACCGCGAATGGGCCCGCAAAGGGGAGTGCGCCGATTGCAAGATGTGGCGTTTCTGTCTGGGCGGCGGTATGCACCTGCACGACGACCAGGAGCATCTGATGTACTGCCACTACAAGCGATTGCAATAGTCGGAAACACAATAGGAGAGAGACTGTCTAACAGGTCCCTGAAATTGAAAATCGTCCCTGTCAGAGATCATTCCGACGGAGCATTAAAATCGGACTTGTTAAACAGCCTCTCTTTGCGTTATGTCCGGTGAGGCGGAGCGGTTTTTTCCCGGTTCGGATGTTCCGGTCTTATTCGAGCTTATGTACGAAGCTCTTCACTTCCTTGCGTTCCCGGGGCAGCGTTTCCCGGGTGCGGAACGGCTCCGCCAGCCGGTCGGCCGGGCCGGGATAGCCGAGCGTCATCATCGTTACAGGCTCGATCTTTTCCGTGTCGAGGCCCAGCAGCCGGGTGCAGGCTTCCACGTCGAATCCGGCCATCTGATGCAGTTGCATACCCATCGAGGCGGCTTGCAGGGCGATCGAGATGTTCGCGGCGCCCACGTCGTGCATCCAGTGCCGGTTATAGACATCCGTCCCCGGGAAATTCTTGTATCCGCAGGAAACCAGCAACACCGGAGCGTCGGGGGCCCAGGCTCGATTGCCTCCGGTGAGGCACTCCGCGAGCCGGGCATGAGCTTCCGGATATTCGCGGGTCGTATAGTAATATGCCCATTCCTGGGCATTGTTGCAGGAAGGGGCCCAGCGTGCCGCTTCGAACAGCAATGCCAGTTGTTCTTCATTGACGGGACGGGAATCGTATGAGCGGGGGCTCCATCGCTCTTCGATGGCTTTTATCAGTTTCATATCGGTAAATAGTAGGATGTGTTTGGTAATCCGCAAATTTTGTGCCCCGTGCATTACCGGATTTCGGGAAGATGCCCCGCCGGTTCCGATAGACGGTCGATGCGCAGTCGGGCAGCCGCTGCGTTCGGTGGGTGGCTGTGAAAAACCTTGCCTGTAAGCTACAGTCCCGGTTTTGCCGAAAAGCCGGATGATATGGCGGTTTTCGGAAGAAGAGGGGCAGACCTGAAATTGAGAACTCCCTGATGAAACTCTTTGTGTCCGTGTGGCCTTTCGCCGACTACAACGGCAGTTTACGACGATAAAAATTCCCGTAAAGGAAAGATTACTCTGATTTTTCGAAGCCTCGGATTGCGTCGCTTTTCTCCACTTTCCCGATAGCAGCAACCCTTGGACGAAACGAAGAAAAGTCGTTCGCGAATGACTTTTTATCTTCATCCGCCTTTGTATAAACGAATTGCCGTTGGAAAATAAAAATAAGAATCTGGATTGCGTTGCTTCGCGACTTGTCAAATAGCTCCTTGATGGGAAATACACAAACAAAAGCTGTTCCGCAGGCAGTTTTTTATCGCTGTTCGTTTGCCGTGTGACATGTCGCTGTCCGGAAATGAAAAAAGGAATGTTTTCGTATCCCTTCTCTCGGTCGGGAAAACTGGATTGCGTCGCTCTGCTTCGCTTCCGGACGAGTCTCTTATTGGGTGTACAAAAATCAAGGACCCCGCTTGATAAAGCGGAATCCTTTTTTCTTGTACCCTTACTTTCGGCGATGAATAGCCGTCGTATGCCCATAGTAAAAAACCTTTGCCTTTTAAGGCAAAGGTTTTGATTTTTGTCGGGGAGACTGGATTCGAACCAGCGACCTCCAACTCCCGAAGCTGGCGCGCTAACCGGACTGCGCTACACCCCGAACAAGTGCCCTTATCGTTTTAAGAGCGCACAAAGATAAGTTTAAAATCCGAAAAGACAAAATTATTTCCGAAAAAACATTCTTCAAAAATAACGGACCGGACTCAAAAGCCCCGCAGCGGACGATCGCGGCCGCCTCGCAGCGCCCGGCCCGCCCCGGCGGCGGAAAATCCCGGCTTCCGGAACAAGAGACCGATTTTTTTCGTATATTGATGCCGCAACGACGCTTTCACGGGCCAGGAGGCGCAACCGCCCCGGATGCAATCCGGTTTTGCGGCCGCCCGTTTTTTCATATTTACAGACAATGACCGCCAAACTGCTGCTCATACTCCGCTTCTACCGCTCGACGATGCTCCTCTTCTGCGGAGCGGCGAGCCTCGCCCTGGCATGGGTCGCCAAGGTCCACGGAACGCCGATCGTCCCGGCCCTGCTGTTGGGAAAGGCTTTGATTTACCCGCTTTTCCTCTACGTGTGGATCATCCCGCGCTATTCCGATGAATTCTACTATTACCGCAACCTCGGCATCCGCCGCCGAACACTGCTGGGCGTAAGCTGCGCGGTGGATTTCGGGTTATGCTGTCTTTTGCTGAACTATTCCGCCGCCCTGCTGCATGCCGCCCGCTGAAAAACATATTCTCGAAATCGACTCCGCAGAGCTGGCGTTCGGCGAACGGCGCATTCTCTCGGGTGTTTACCTGCTCGTCGAAACAGGCGGCGTGACGGCTGTGCTCGGGCGCAACGGATGCGGAAAAAGCTGTCTGATGAAGATTCTGTCGGGGTCGCTGAAAGCGGGATTCTGCTCGATGCGCATCGACGGGAAATGGCACAGACGGTTTACCGAAAAGGAGATTCGCTACCTTCCGCAGCATCCGTTCATTCCCGGATGGTTGCGGCTGGAACGCGCGCTCGGCGATTTCGGGCTGCAAAGGGAAGACCTGGAACGGTGGTTTCCGGAGTTCATTTCCCTGCGCGGAACCCGCATCGGGGAGCTGTCGGGCGGGGAACAGCGGATTCTGGAATGTTTCATCATCCTGCGCAGCCCGGCCCGGTTCATCCTGCTCGACGAGCCGTTCTCGCAGATTGCACCCCTGCACGTTGCAACGCTCCAAACACTCATTCGGCAGGAAAAGGCCACGAAAGGGATTTTGCTCACCGACCACATGTACCGCCACGTGACCGGCATTGCCGACCGGCTGTACGTAATGGCCGACGGGCAGGCCTATCCGTGCGAAAACGACGAAGACCTGGTCCGGCGGGGCTATCTGAACCATCTCTGAACGGTCACAGCCGGTGGTAGTGGCAGTAGAGCAATTCGCCGTCGTCGCCCCGCAGGTGCATGCCGCCGCCCTGGCAGTAGCGGAACATCGAGCAATCGGCGCATTCGCCCCTGCGCGCCCATTCGCGGTCGCGGAACGGCTCGAAGCGGTTCTGCCACACGTCCCAGAACCGATCCCGGTAGATGTTTCCCTGATGGTAGTT
>ENA-ORRA01001049-ORRA01001049.1-human-gut-metagenome-genome-assembly--contig:-NODE-1049-length-20555-cov-2.849561_pt1 | contig 20555 bp, 24 predicted proteins | sample MGYA00242169_ERZ509122 | MGnify/ENA primary metagenome ERZ509122 (study PRJEB26280, sample SAMEA2338650) | human gut metagenome | biome: human gut; feature: human-associated habitat; material: faeces...
TCAACCTCTGCGCCGTGATGTTTCGCTTCTTCCTTGTCGATCTCAACGCCTGCGATCAGCAATAGCATAATGATGACTACTGTCGCCATGAAGCAGATCGCGTATGATGTAATGTAAGCATGTAGCATTCCTTTTGACCTCCTGTCTTTTTATTCCGTCTGTATCTTCTGCGCCTGAAGCGCAGCTGCTACCGCTGCCGCTTCTCTTTCTTCAGGCGGCTTGACTGCTTCAGCAGCCTTCTGATTCTTTTTCAAAATAGCGTTCAGTTCTTCAACTGCCGCTTCAATCAGATCATCGACCATGTCTTTGTCGATCAGTCCTTCTGATATGTATTCCGTCAACTTCTGCTGTTGTGCCTGAAGTTGTTCCCACACCCATGACTTCTTGATTGTTCCTGTGCCGCTTCCCCATTCCTTTTCTGCCTTTGATACGATAGACAGAAGGCTTTCTTTTACCAGTTCCACGACTTTGTCTGCCTGTTCCTGAAGCTGCTTCTTTTGGTCTTCCTTTGACTGCTTCAGGAAGTTTCTGACCTTGATTCCGATGCCTGCCACAATCGCAATGATTGTCAGGATCATCGGCAAATTATCATAAATTGTTTTTAATATTAAAGCTGCATTTTTCATCCGTTCGCACCGCCTTCCTCGTTTTCACTTTCCTGCTTTCCTTTTTTGATTTTCTGCCAGTTCTCAATTCCTGCCTTTATCATGTACCCGAACACACCCATGCGAAGCACTTCTGATGTTTCGCTGATCAGTGTGGTCAGCACTGATGTGTCTGCGAAGTGCCAGATCGCTATTACTGAAAACAGTTCAATGATGATGTAAAGCAGCACGCAGACAACCACAACTTTTTTTGAAAACTCCATGATCCAGCTTGTCAGCGACTTCTTGCGTCTTTTCTTTCTTCTGCTTGCTGGTATTGTATAGCTGTACTTCTCCACGCGCTTTCCTCCTGTTACTCTTCGATGTACTGATGTGGATGTGATTCATCAATGATCTTGTCAATTCTATCCACACGCTTATGAAGCTGCTTCAGACTTTCCGATGCCCTGATGTAATACTCCCTGATCTCTTTCATTTCGTTTCTGTATGATCCCATTTCAGACTTCACTTCAATCATAGTATTCTGAATGTTTTCCAGTTTGGTCAGGATCGTTGCATCCTCTCTGGCTTCGTCCTGTGTGTCCTTCTTCACGTTTCTGTTGCGTGTACTGATTCCGAAGAAGATTGCAAACGCAATCGACACGCCTGAAAGTAACAATGATACTTCAATAGTCATTTTCTTTTTCCTCCGTCAAATATATTTGCGAAGTGCTGCTTCGATTGCATCGTTTTCGTCTTCTGCCCTTTTGCGCTTCCCGAATAGATCGTCAAGCCTGTCTGTGGCTTCGTCCTGCGTCTGTATCGCTTCGATTCCATGTTGCGCCATTATTTCTGCCTGTTCCCTGACAATGTCTGTCAGAAGCGTATTCACGGCGCACAGCCTGTCGATCAATTCAATCTGCGTCATTATTCTTCACTGGCTTCATACTCTTCGCCAGTAATTTCCTTGTATTCCTCTGCTGTGATGCCCTTTCCTGCTCTCTTCTCATTCAGCGCAACCCAGCCTTTCAGTGTGTCTTTTGTGATATAGTCCATTTCCCACTTTTTCTTCAGCGAATCGAACTTTTTGCTGTGTACCTTTTCGGTTGTTTCTGTGTTTGTTCCTGTGCTTGTTTCTGCCATGCTTATACCTCCATCATTTCTTGCATCATTGCCACGTTTATTTCAATTGATGACATTGACTGCATGATCATCTTTGTTGCTGGACTTTCAAGCTCTGCCTGAAGTCTTGCATATTCTTCCTGTGTCATAGTCCTTTCGCTGTACACATAGACAGTGCGGTCTTTTTCTCCGTCAATGCCCTTCCTGATCTGCTCTGCGATGCTCTTTCGCTGATAGACCACTGTCGGGCTTGATGTCGTGTCCCACTCTGTCGGCTTGTCCATACTTTCTGACTGATACCATTCTGACATCATTGTTCTTCACTCCTTTCTTTGAATGCTTGCTGACTTTCTTTTTCAGTTGCTTTATATTGACATATGGCTTGATATGATCTTCATAAAAGCCATAAGTGTCCGTATGTGTAAACCAGCCCATTGATGCCAGCATTGCTGAAGCATCATACCAGTTGACTTTCTCTTTCTTTGCAATTCTGTGCGCCTTCTTTGTTGCACGCTTCAGGATTGATTTGCGAAGCGTTGTGCGATTGTAATGAAATACAAATCCCATGAAGTCTAGCGCACGCCCTCTGGTCTTCGGTTTCTCTTTTCCTGTCTTCTTGTCAATGACTGGCGGTGCTTTCCTGTCGGGATATTCAAAACGGAACACTTGCCAGTTGTATTTGATTTTCTGATGCATTTCATTTTTCATATATTCCGACATAACATCTTTCAGTCTGTGAAGTTTCTTTTTGTTTCTTCCGAACGCAACAATGTCGTCCGCGTATCGAATTGAATGGTCAACGCCGCCCAGTTCCTTCCACTCTTCAACAATCTTGTGATCGAGTTCTTTATAATTCAGCTGCGTGAACCATTGTGAAGTCACGAACCCAAGCGGAAGCCCTGACAAAAATTCAGTATCTTTCCATTGTTCATCCTCGATCCATTCCCGATCAAATTCAGGTGGCTTCATTGTCGCTTCATGTTCCATGACTGTGCTGCACAATCTAACAAATCTTTCGTCTTTGATCACGCGTTTCAGCTTTGTTTCAATTACGCGAATGTCTTCTGTATCGAAGCAGTGTCTGACATCTGCCTTCAGGATATAGAACTTCTTTCCTTTATAGGCTTTTATCCACTTTTCAACTTGTTTCTTTCCACTGTGGCAACCTCTGTTCGGTATGCTTCCCAGTGCGTGTTCATATAGTCCATGAAGCACGATCGGTTGAAGCTGTTTTATGATGCAATGATGCACGACCTGTTCATACTGAAATTCAGGTTTTATGATTTCCCTGACCTTTCCGCAGCTATATTCGTTTATCAGCATCTTTTTATGTTCTGGCGGTTGATATGTTTCTTCTTCCAGCATTTTTTGAAGTGCTTTCACATGTTCCTGAAGACATTGCGGTTCAGGTCTGTCGTTTCCGACTTCTCTTTCTTCCTTCAGCACTCTGGCGACTTCGGGACGTGTCGTCTTGCGCTTTGCTGCATCGTGAAAACATTGTGTGATGTTTTCTTCCTTCAGCAACTCTTCAAATATATGTTTATATGTCTTCATTCAAAAGGTTTCCTTCTTAACACCTGTTGCACGTTCGCGGCTTTCGCCCTACTAGCACAACCCTTTCTTCGGTTTAACTTTCGCCAAGTGGCGCGGAATATCGTGTGCATTAGGTTATTGTCCCATGATTGTTAAGAGTGAGAGCCGCCGATGTTCCAATTCGCATTCGAAGCAGTGTTGTTCAAGTTGACGTAAGCACCGCAGTTCGCGCCGTTGTTGGTGTTACCACCGACAAGCGCGACCGCAACAATCTTCACGTTGATCCAGTAATAACAACAACGATATGTCGAAGCACTGCCGCCGACAGTTTTGATAAATCGTCCATAACGCGTCATCAATGTGTCTTTCTGCCATCCTTCTGTCTTGCACGCTGTTCCGACTTTTATGTAATCTTTCCCTGTCAGGTTGTAGGGCGGCGACATCTTCACTTTGATTGTTCCGTTGTCGCAGATATAGCCCACAAGTCTGTCCCAGCGGTTTCCCCATAACTTTTCGCAGTAAAACGCTTTTACTTCATGCGTTCCGTCATTATATCCGAAGAACTGTCCTTTTGTGTCCAGTGTTCCTGTCACAACTTTTCCGTAGTCTTTTGATGAATCATTGACATATGTGCTGCATACGCCCTGACCGAACTTCGCCTGAAAGTTTTCAGACTTACTGATCAATGTCAGAAGGCTTTCGATCAGGTTTCTTCTGCTCCATGAAATGATCGTCCAGCCTGTTCCGTTTGCTGCCGCTCTGCTGATCTCTGTCTGTGCGTTTGTGTTGCAGTCCAGTTTCTTTCCTGACAAGCTGCGAAGTTTCGCGCCGTCATAGCTGCCGCCGTACATAGGCATGTACATATGATCTGCAATGCTTCCATCTTCTCTTGTGTATGCGTCTGCGTTGTAGTTGCTGTCAACTCTTGTGTCAGATACGATGATATATTCATAGTTTCCGACTTCGTACTGGCACAACCATGTCAAAGGAAATTCAGACATCGCATTCAGTGTCGTTGATGCGTCCCCGACATCGGATGCAGTGCCATCCAGCTTCTTTGAATGATCTGTGTGGTTTAATTCATACGCGACTGTTCTGTCTGCCTTCAGCATGACTGGTCTGTTCTGCTTAACGAAGAACACTTCGCCCCATGAACCGAAGTCGAATGATCCGTCTGTGAAGTTCATCTTTGCTGGCGTGAATCCTGCTGCATCGTACAGATATGTGATGCGCGTGTCAGGATTGCTGTCAGCCTTGTTGATCTTGATTCCATATCGCTTGACATTGCTGAATTTTCCATCTTTATCCTGAAGCTGTGCCAGTATTCCTGTTGTGTCAGCCTTCACAGCGTCAAGCGTTTCTTTGTCTGCTACATAAAGCCTTGCCATTTCTTTTTCCTCCTGTTATGTTGTTTCTTCAAGGTACACAAGCCCTGCTTCAACGCCGATTGTGTACTTCTTCCCTGTTGCAGAATCCGACATTGAATTGATCCCCTTCTGGATGTCCTTGCAAGCTGCCGCGCCTGCCTGTGCTGCTGCTGCCTGCTGCTGTGCCGACTGTGCTGCTGCGTTTGCTGCTGATGTCGCCTGCTGCATGTTTGCGTTGAAGTTGCTGATCTCCGAATAAATCTTTGCAAGGTTTTCTGTGTCAACAACTGGCTGAAGGTCAAGAAACTTATCTTTTCCGTTTCCAATTCGCAAGATGTACTTTCCTGATGCAGTTTCTTCAACGCCCCATTCATTCACTTCAAGGATGCGTCCTGAAGCCTTCCAGTTCGCTGTCGTGTCCTTTTTTGGTCTGATCGTCCATGTTGCCATTGTGCTTCCTCCTTCCTACACTGTGCCTGCGTCCGCTTCGCATTCCTCTGTCGTGAACGCTGTGCCGCCATCGCAAGTCATTGGATCAATGCTGATCGCTGTGCCGCCGTCAATCGTGCTTCCGACTGCTCCCTTGATGTCCAGCATCTTTTCATACATTTTCCGCAATTCTTCCTGTGACTTGTATGTTTCTTCAGCGCGTGCCGCTGCCGTGTTTGCTTTCCCTGCCGCTGTATTTGCCGAAGAAGCAGCACTGTTCGCCGCCCCTGTCGCTTCCTGCATGATCTGAAGCTGCTGTTGTCTTGCCGTTTCCGCTGTTTCCCTGTCCTTTTCACTTTTGTTTCTTCGGGCTTCAGCATTTATCCTGTCAACCTCTGCCGATGCTCTGGCAGCTTCAGCAACCTTCATCGCAGCTTCTACCGACAAAATATCCTGTTTTGTTTGAACTATATTGTCGATGTACCGCTGCACTTTGTTTTCAAGTGCCGTGATCTCGTTGCAGCTTTCAATCGCAGCATCATTCCTGTTTGTTTCTTCAATCTCGATTGTGAACGCCTGTGAAGATAACACATGCACGTTCTGCGCGTCCCTGATCTCAATGTCGCAGTGTGCTGTTCCTGCTGCTGCAAGTGCCTGATTTGTCAGTTCGACCATAACCTTGTTGTCTGTCACTTTGCATTCGTTATAGCAAAAGTGTTTGTCAGGCTTTTTGATGTTCGCAATTACGATGTACCCTGTCGGGATCGTGAATACCTTGCCATTATTCGTCAGCGCGATCCTGATGAATCGTGTGCGCTTGTCGCCCTGCTTCGCAGATGCCATATACAAGCGTTCATCGCCTGTCAGTTCCAGTGTTATGTCAGTTATCAGTTCCATTGCCATTGTCGTCCCCTTCCTCCTGCTCTGTGTCAGGTTCGGTCTTCAATGTCTTCTTTGCTGCTGCCTTCGCTTTTTCAAGTTCTTCCTTCAGCTGCTTGATTTCCTGTTGTGCATCGTTCACTTCTTTGTTGTATGCGTTCAGCAGTTCCATCTTTGATTGTGACTTCACTTCAGACAGTATGTCAGCCAGCACGCCTTCCATGACTGTCGCTGACAGATCGTGTTCTGTGCTGATTGTTGCCATTGCGTTCAGGATTTCTCCTTTCGCGCAAGCAATTCTTTGTTCGATCGGTTTCATGTGCCATCCTCCTGTTATTCCAGCGCAGCTTCCTGATATGCAAGTATCAAGTCCAGCTTTGAATCCATCTGCGCAAGCATCGTGTTTTTGATCTGCTGTTCCTTTGTTTCTGTTTCTTCTTCTGTGATCCCCCTTTCGCCTTCAGGCAAATCAAGGATCATTTCTTTTGTTTCCGTCTTTGTATCTTCTTCAATTATGATTTCTTTGCTCATTATATATTCGCGCTCCCTTGTGGTACTGCTGTAATCATTCCACCTCTGACACTGATTGATGATGTCGTCCAGCCGACTGTTCCGTTTCCGTTGTCGTGAATTTCTGTCACTATCGGTATGCTTTTACCATCTGCCACGCCGTATCCGTTTATATTGACATCGTGAAGATCGACATTGTACATGTCGAACCAATGACCATAGAAGTCGCATCCCAAGTGTATGCCATACTGATCGTATATACTTCCTGCGCGGCTGAAGCACAGCATCGTTGTATATGATCCTGCGCCTTGTGACTTCATCTGCGCAAATGCCATGTATTTTCCCTGATAGTCCAGATCGAACACAAGCCCTTTGTGCGCGTTGTTTCCCGACCACTGGTTTGTTCCAATCTTTCCGACATAATATCCATCGCGATAGAAGTGATTTCCCTGTTCGTCAAATACAGCCCTTTTCTGTGATGTTGAAACTTCGCCGTTGTAGATCGCCAGCTGTCCTGCTTCCAGCTGTATATATTTGCTGTTGCCATTCCAAGCGACACGCACGTTGTACGCGTTCTGTGTGATCTTCGTGCCGAACTCCGAACTATTGACCTTCTTTTTAACTTCTGTCGTGATGCTGTCTGCCTGCACCTTGATCGCTGCATTCATTTCTTCTGTTGTGGAATACTCTGTCAACTTTTCATCTGTCAGATCGTTTGCACTCTTGATCTTCTCTGTGACTGTCGTCTTCGTTTCATAGGTCTTTGAAATTGAAAGATCAATTTCTTCCGCTTTCAGGTCGATTGCAGCCTGCATCTGTTCTGTCGTGCTGTATTCTGTCAACTTTTCATCTGTCAGATCGTTTGCACTCTTGATCTTCTGATCGACAATGGTTTTCGTTTCGTAGGTCTTTGACACGCCCAGTTCGATTTCTTCCTTCGATGCTGTTATGTGTGTTTCAACCTCTGTCTTCGTGTAATAGCCATCTTCAAGAACTTTCTTCGCGCTACTGTTTGCAATCTTGATTGCTTCTGACTTTGCCTGATCCGTTGCTTCCTGCTGCACTTCAGCGAATGTCTTTGTTGCGTTTGAAAGTTCGACAGTATTGTTTTGTGGGCTTTCTGGATATTCCGTCAGCTTCACAATTCGCTGTTTTTCCTTTGTGCGTGTCTTCCTGCTAATCATCCAGACTGTGTCGCCTATGTCATAATCAAACACGCTGCTGTATTTATCTGACTGTCTTGCAAGGTCAATCACATCTGCTGCATAGGCGACATACGGCTTCGACATTTCGTCCAGTTTCGCGATGCCGTCTTCTATCAGGCTTGTCGTGTTCGTGTATCGTTCATCGCTCCACACATAGGTCTTGATCTTGCTGCTGTACTGATAATTTTCAAGATACGGCTTTCCTAGCCATTCAATTCCGATTCCGTCTTTCCCTAAAGGGATCAGGCGTGTATAAAAATCATATGTGTCGGAAGTCACTGTCAGCTTCTTCAGATTCAGTCCTTCAATGAAGTATCGTCCGCGATCTGATCCAATCTGTTCATATATGTCGATTGTCTTTGTCAGGCTGTTGATCTTGCATTCTGTACGATATGTTGACAAACAGTCCTGAAGGACTTTCCATGCGTTCGTTTCTTCATCCTTGTTGATTGTCCTTTTTTTTGTGATCTGGCACACGCCAACCTTCCAGCCTGTTCCTTCAAAGGCAAATTCAAGGCACGCCCTGATCGTCTGTTCCTTGCTTTCAAAGCCATAAGGAAAGACCGCGCCTTCCAGTTCTTCGACATTCAGCTGTGCTGTGTATTCGTTGAACTGCGTGCCTGTCTTTCTTTTTCTGATGACATATTCGTCTTCTTTCGTCCTGATGTAGTATTCTTCTTTCAGAAGGTCAACTTGCTTGCCGTCCGAAGGATATTTGAAAATCAATTCCTTGTCGCCTGAATCAAGTGTCTTCACGATCTTTCTATCTTTGAAGCCCTTCAGGATTCCGACACGTTCTTTTTTGTCATTAAAAATCTGCATCTGTCATCCTCCTAAATCCACATAGGCTTGTACCTAATCCGAACGACTGCGTCTGCACTGGAAAACTTCAAGACTGTCTGTGTCTGCGTGATTGCTGGAAACTTCCACAAGTCAACGCTGGCGAATGCGTCTGCACCATTGTTCGTGATGCGTCCTTCTTCGCCGTCAATGATGATTGTCTGTCCTGCTGCCAGCTGCTCCACGATGATGTCATCTTCAAAGCCGCTGATCTTGTAATTCTTCAATGCTTTCTTCGCATACACTTCAACGATTGCTGGTGCTTTTCGTGTCCCTTGTCGGTCAATCGTTGTCTGTGTGATTCCGTCATATTCCAGCTTTAGTTCATCGTCAAAAAAATAGCCTTCCAGCGTGATGTTCAGCTTGTATCTGGTTTTCACTTTCATTTTTGAATAGTCGCTGCTTGCTGTGTATGCCTTGAACTTTCCTTTGTAGCCATCGACTTCAACAACGCTTGACTTCATGAAATTTTCCAAAAATGCCGACATCGACCTGATCAGGCTGTTTCTATCCTTGCCCCTGAAGTACATGCACAACTTCAGCTGTCCCAGTTCCATATCTGTTTCAAATTCTGTCGGAAGAAATGCGCCTGTTACAATCTCATAATTGACAGCAAGCGAAGGTGGCAGCACTTCGGCTGTCAGCTGCTTCGCGTTGTATTTTCTTGCGTCAATGCCATTCACTTTCATGCTGCCTTACCTTCCTTTCCTTTTATCTTCCACAAGCTGTTCATCCACTTTCGTGTATGTCTTGCTTGCCACTTCTTCGCCGTCAATGTATGTATGATTTTCAACCTTCACATTCGTTCCTGACTCTATATTCTTCAGCTTTTCATCAAGTATTGAGTTCAATTCCTGATAGAATGGTTTTAGTGGAAGAATAGCTTCGCCGCCTGTTTCTGGTTCGCCGCCAGCAAGCAGCTTGTTTCCGTTCATTCCGAAGACCATTGAATCGTTCATAATACCGCCGTTTTTGTACCAGTCTATTGAAAAGTGTGGTACTGATGGAGGATTCAGGCTGAAGCTTCCTGTGATCTTCGGGTGTGGTAATTTCAGTTTTGGAAGTGACCATGTGAAGTTGAATTTCGACTTGATCGCTTCGATTGCATTGTGTACAGCGTTTTTCGCAGCGTTGATCGGTGTTGTTATTGCGTTCTTGATTGCATTCCAGACCGATGTTGCTGTTGATTTTATGCTGTTGAACACGTTGCTGACTGTTGATTTTAATGTGTTGAACACGTTGCTGACTGTGTTCTTGATGTTGTTCACAACATTGCTGATCGTGCTGCTGATGCTGTTCCAGATTGATGTCACTGTTGACTTCACGCTGTTGAATATGTTGCTGACTGTCGTCTTGACCGCATTGAACACATTCGTGATCGTGTTCTTGATGCTGTTCACAACATTTGACACTGTCGTGCTGATCGCTGTCCACACTGTCGTGAATACACCGCTGACCGCGTTCCATACTGTCGTGATGATATTCTGTACAAACGTGATTGCTGTCTGTATCTTCGTACTGATTGCATCCCAGATTGAAATGATTGTATCTTTGCAGTTCTCCCAGATAAATCGGAACGGAACTGTCAAGATTTCAAATGCTGCGCTGAAGAACTCTGCAATCGCCATAATAACGACTGTGATCACGTTCTTGATTGTTTCAAAGACTGTTGATACAAAGTCCCTGATTGTCGTGAATATGTTGCTGACTGTGTTCCAGATTCCTGTCAGTACATCTGAAATTGTCGTGCTGACTGCTGTCCATGCTGTTGTTACTGCGTTCTTTATTCCGTCAAGTATGCCTGTGAAGAACGATACAATGCCGTTCCAGATGTTTTCAAAGGTTGTCTTGATGCTATTCCATACTTCATCCCATGAAGTACCAAATAAGCCCAGAAAAGCGTCAGCAACGCCCTTGATTGTGTTCAGAATATTGCTGATATATTCCTTCAGCCCATTCCATACGCTTTCAAATATTCCTTTTACTGCATCCCAAGCCCCTGACCAGTCGCCTGTGAATAACGACACGAACAAATCAAACACGCCTGTGATCACATTCAGCGTTGTTTCAATGACATTTGCGATATTATTGAACACGCCTTCGATGATCGGTGCTAACAAATTGCAGAAGCCTTCCCAGATTGCCTTGACCACTTCGCCGAAGTTTTCAAAATCAAAGCCCAGCGAATTGAGCTTGTCAGTGATGTGCTGTCCGAACTCTGTGAACACTGTTTTGATTCTGTCCCAGATTTCCGTGATCTTGTTCCTGAAGTCTTCGTTCGTGTTCCACAGCGTCACTATGACTGCCGTGATTGCTGCGATCGCAGCGACCGCAATTCCGACTGGCGATGTGATCGCCGCAAGCGCGCCTTTCAGGATAGCCATGCCGCCTGTTGCTCCTGACGCTGTTGTTCCCATTGCCGCCAGCTTGCCAACAACTTTTCCGATCCCTGATGATAGCTGTCCAGATACGCTGATAGCTTTTCCGACTATCGTCAGTAAAGGACCGATCGCAGCCACAACGCCTGCAATCTTCAGGATCGTTTCTTGCTGCTGTGGGCTTAATGCTGCGAACTTGTCTGCAAGTTCGCCAATCTTCGCCACTGCCTTTTCCATGAATGGAAGCAGTGCATTTCCCACAGTTATTCCAATATCTTCCAGCTTCGACTTCAGCTGTGTCAGTCTTCCCAGTAAATTGTCCTGCATTGTTGCCGCCATGTCGGATGCAGTGCCGTCACAATTCTGTAATGCTTCAGCATAGTCACTGAAGGACATTCCGCTTGCAATCGCTTCATCTGACAAGCCAGACATGATTGTTTGCAATGCTGAAAACTGGTTCGTTCCTGCGATTGTCTTTGCAAGGTTCGCTTGCTGTTCGTCTGTCAGGTTATTCCATACGCCGCGCACTCCTGTCAGTATGCTTGACAGGCTGTTCATGTTGTCCTGCGCATCGTACACTTCAACACCATACTTCGCCAGTTCGGTTGCGCAGCCTTTTGTATCTGTCGCAAGTCTTGTCATAATAGCGTTCAGGGCTGTTCCTGCTTCGCCGCCTTTAACGCCAGCGTTCGCCATTGTCATCAAGACTGCTGTTGTTTCTTCCACCGAATAGCCCATTGAAGCCGCTGTCGCAGCGCAGTTTTTATATGCTTCTCCAAGTGCTTCGGTTGTTGTGTTTGAATGGCTCATTGCATAAGCCATTTCGTCTGCGAATTTTCCTGCGTCCTTTGCCGATAGTCCGAACGCTGTCAGATAGTCTGTGACGATGTCTGAAGCTGTTCCCAAGTCCATCGCGGATGCTGCTGCCAGATTCAAGATGCCGCCAATGCCTTCCAGCATGTCATCCGTCTTCCAGCCTGCAAGTGCCATATATTCAAACGCTTCGCCAGCTTCGGTTGCTGAATACTTTGTATCACGCCCCCACTGACGCGCTGATTCTGTCAGCTTGTCAGTTTCTTCTGCTGTTGCTCCGCTGATTGCCTGCACTTTTGACATCTGCTGTTCAAAGTTTGCTGCAACTGTTACCGATGCCGCTGCCACGCCGCCGATCGCGGTTGTGACCTTCATCATGTGCTGTCCTGCTGTTTGCACTGCCTGTCCGACTTTTCCAGCCTTTTCCGCGTATTCATCGAACTTCTGGCGCGCAAGTTCCGCATTGACATCACGAAGCTGCACTTCCATGTTCGCAAGGTCAGCTTCAGCCTGTGTGACTGCTGCGCCCTGCTTCTTGACTGCTGCTTCATACTTTGTTGTTTGTGCTTCGGTTGTTGCCAGCTGCTTTTCCGCTTTGTCCAGTTCTGTTTTTAATTTCTTTGTTTCTTCTGAATTTTCGCCAGTCGCTTCCTTGCTTTCCTCATAGGCTCTTGACAGTTCTGCGACTTTTGTCTTCAGTTCTTCGCTTTTTTTCTTGTTGTTGTCCAGTCGTGTTGTCAGCGTTTCATAATGTGTTTTACAATCCGCGACTTTCGTCTTCTGGACATCCATTTTCTGTGTAAGTTCGCTGATCTTCGCCTTTAACGCGTCAGATTTCGTGCCGTACAGTTTGGCGTTTGCAGCAGCAAGACTGTACTGTGACGACAGTTCTTTCATGCTTGCGACCGCCGCTTTCATCGCCGACTGATATTCTGACATTGAAGCACCGATCTTGATTGATGCCTGCGCCATATATGCACGTTCCTTTCATCACTTTTCGTTGATGGTCTTGATCTCGAACGCCACATGATCCAAAAGGCTCATAATATCCGACTTCATAACATTTGAAAGTGAATCGTTCAGCCCTTTTATACACAGCTTTACAACCCTGTCCACATTGTCGCGGCACACTTTCCAGATGTTTTCATCGTCCAGCTGCTTTTCAGCTTCGTTGTAGCCGTTTTCTTCGTCATAATCATCGAATGCTGACTTCTCCTGTTCGACTTCATCTGGTCTGTTTGGGTTTAATTCAAGGAACTTCGGTGTGATGATGTCCTGCATCACAAAATGAATCATCTTTGCTGTTGCCAGCTGTTCTGCGACATCTGCCTTCAGCACTTCCCTTTCAGATATGCCGAATATCATTTTCATAATTGCTGCATTGAATTGAAACGCAGATGCGACATCATCGCCGTTGTTCTTTTCCATAAGTTCTGTATATGCTCTGTACTTTTCAACCGATACTGACGCGCATATATATTCTTTTTCATTGCACGTCAGCGTCAGTTCGGGTATTATTTGCCACTTGTAAAATTTTTTTGTAGCTTCTCAACCTTTCCGTTGACTTCATCGCCCAGCGATTCTTCGATCAGTGCAAATTCCATGATGATTGCTGCAACTCCCAGTCCTGTTTCCTTGTCCTTCAACTCGTCAACAGTGAACTGGTTGCCGTAAACCATGCAAATGCAGTCCAGCATCTTTCGGAACTGTTCTGCGGTGTAAAGTCCGCTTTTCTTTTCAGTTCCCATGATGTCGTCCCTAACCTCCAAATATTCCATATAGGTGTCAACGTCCATCTTTGGCATTTCATATTCTTTGCCGTTTATAATTAACTTTCTTTTCATTGTGTTTGCCCTCCTATTGTTCTTTTACGCCGCTTCTGTTGGCTCTTGTACCTTTCCGAACCAGTTTTTGATTGCTGCTGCTGCGTCCGTGTGTTCTGTCAGAAGGTTGCTTTCGTCAACCTGTGTTTCAAAGTTTCCATCACATGCGCGTTCGTAGAAACTGCCCTTCAGCGTTGCTGTCTGTGTTGTGACCTTGTCTTCCTGTGTCTGATAGTTGTCGTCATATCCCTGACCGAATGTTCCGACATAAAGCCATACAAATTCATACTTGCCATTCAGCTTCTTTGCTCTATATCCGACAGCGACTTCAGGTGCTTTGTCGTCCTTGTTTTTCACAAGCCAGCCATTCTTGTATAAATGACCGAACAACATTGCTTTGTCCTGCGGTGCAAGCGAATTGACTTCAAACTCCACGTCTGTTCCTTCGTAGGTTTCAACTGTGTCCTCCACTCCATCATCGCTGTAAATCTTTTCAACGCTGAATTTATCAGACACTTTTCCTGAAATAGCACGCGCAAGTTTGACTGGTGTGCCTGCTGCGTATGCTGTCGCATCGTTCTGTGTTACTGGTGCGACATAAATGTCACGAAACGACTTTGTTCTTGATCTGATGATCTGCTTTCCTGCTTCACTCATTCTTCTTCGTCCTCCTGTTCTGCTTCTTCTGCCGCCATGAATCTTGCGGCATTCATAAATATTTTTGTATCTGTTTCAAGATTGTCATTTGCGCCCATGAATGCGAATCCTGCCTTTTTCATAAGTCGCCTGATTCTCTTTTTTAACCTGATTTGATCTGTACTTGACCAGATGCACACTTGCACTGCTGCAATCTCGTCTTCTTCGTCATCGTCCGAATGTTCGCCGCCGTAGTCCCCCAGATTCCACACAGTCACATGCAGTCCCTTGATGTCTGCGTCATACCAGCCCTGCTGCACTGTGATTCCTTCTGCTTCCAGCACTTCAAGCGCATCCAGTGTCTTCTTCACAATGTCCATGTGTCATCCTCCCAGCTTTTCATTCAATAACTTCTGATATTCCTGATCTGCTATCGTGTCCCACTGTCCGCGGCATTCTTCCATTGTGTTGTAAAGGAAGTCTTGTGGGGGCTGTTTCGTTGTCCCCCATTCCACAAACTTCATGTAAAACCAGTTTTCTGCATCGCCCAGAAGTGTCCAGCCGACTTCGCCGCCCTTTGTTGTCACTTTCGTGGGGATATTATCCGCAGCATGTCCAGAAGGTCTGTATCTCTTCTTTCCTGACTTTGAATTGTCTGCCGACCTTGCCATAACTGCCTTCATTCGTGGTTCGGTATAATCAACAGAACGCTGGAATATCTGCTTGTTTGTTTTTCTGATTTCCGAATCGCTTGCAAGTGTTTCCAGTTTGTTTTGAAGTTCTTTCAGTCCTTCAAATTCAAAAGTCACTTTCATGCTGTTTCCTTCCCTGTGTCAGAATCTGACACATTTATGTGACGCGGTTCGCTTTCAGCTGTACATATTGCTTGTCATTCTGCCTGAAGTCCCTTGCAAATATGTTGTACTTTTCGCCTTCGTACTCCACGAAGTAGTCCTTCAGGTGTTCCGCTATCTCTTTGACCTTTTTGCAATACCTGACCTTGTCAAACACAATCGTGTCTTCCAGCCTGATTTCTATTGCCTTGTACAGTTCTTTTCCGTAAAGGCTGCCGATCTCGCACCAGCATTCGTGATACAAGATCGGTTCTGCTTCCACACGCCTTCCGTCAACTTTCGTGTACTGATATTTGTATATTTTGACCTTCGCGCTTGACATATCACTTCAACCTTTCTTTCAACATCATTGACTGCACCGCGAATCTGACTTTGTCGTCTGTCGGTGCTGTTCTGTCCCTGTTGTCGTAGGCTTCTTTGACATACATGCAGATCAACAACTTCTGGCGGTTCGTGAGTGCTTCAGGATTGAAGTCTTTTATCAGGTCTGTCATTTCTTCCAGCACTGCTGCATAAATCAGCTTGATCACTTCATCGTCATCGTCATAGTCAATGCGACAATATGCCTTCAGCTCTTCCAGTTCCATGTCTTTTCCTCCCTTCCTGAAGCCTGTTGCCATTAGCCAGCAACCTGAACTGTGATTTCTCCCTTGATGACTGCTTCTTCATCGAATGCCTGCACATCGAATCTGTCACGCACCTTGATTCCTGTCTGGTCTTTCGCCCATAAGTCGCCAGCTTCGGTTGAAAGTTCGATGCTGATCTTCTCTCGGTCAAACAAAGTGATTGCTTCTTTTAAGTCGCCCATGTAAATCGGGTACTTGTACGCTGACACGTTGCTTCCGTCTGACTTAACTTCCACATTCTTCAACACTTTGTTGCTGACTTTCTTGATCGGATATACACCGAAAAGAAGCATCTTTGACTTGTCTGTCACATCATGCTGCAAAATGTAGTCGCCACGCTCGTCCTTGATCTTGTCAAGGTAGTTGAAGCCTGACTGGTTTGTCAGAACGATTGAAGAAGATGCAATCGCTGGATCAAGTGTCACATTGAAGACATCCTTCAAGTCGTCATATCCGCTGATTGCCACTTCTTTTCCTGTTGTGATTTCTGCAAGTTTCTTCAAAATTGCAGCGTTTCTTGTGGCTCTTGACTTCTTCGCGATCCACTTATTCAGGAAGCCCAGAATATTTTCTGCTGTGTCCTGCAAGAGTTCCCTTGTAACTTTTAAGATGCCGCCCTTTTTCTTGATCTTGTACTTGATCTGTTTTAACTTCGGCGTTTCTTCCTCTCCGAACTCTTCGCCTTCGTCAACATCGTCCCATGGTGTCGAATCTGCATCGACTTCAAACACTCTGCTTCCTGACAATGTGCTGACAGGCTCAACATTGACATACTGTTCAAGGTCATCGTCTGTTCTTCTTAACTCATGGATGTCCGTCTGAATGTCCTGTGGTACAGTGAAGCCGCCGTCTTCGTCTGACTTCTCTGACATTGCGTCCATGATCTTCTGATCCTTTTCATTCAGTTTTGTCTTGCGCATTCCGCAGACAATACGATTGACAAACGCACGCGCGATGTCTTTCTTTGAAGGTGCTTTGTCCTTGCCTTCAGCCTTTTTTGCTTCGTCCTTGTCAATCTGGTCTTTGATGTCCTCGTCCTCGTCATCCTCTAAGTCCATAAGGATGTTGAAACGATCCTGCATGTCCACAAGTTCTGCTTTCGCTTCCTTCGCTTCCTTTGTCTTTCCCTCATTCACAAGGGCTTTGATCGCGTTCTTCTTGTCATTGATTTTCTTCAGTAACGCTCTTGCTTCTTTGCTCATTGTTTTTCCTCCGTTTTCTTAAATTCCATACATGTACAGATCGCCCAGAATTTCTTCTGTTTCGTCTGCCTGTTGCTGTCTTGCTTCGATGTCTTCAGCTGTTTCGGTCTTCATGTCCGCTGGCGCATGTTTGAATCTGTCCATCATGTAGCTGACGCACGCTGCGACTGCTGCCGCCGATTCATCAACTTTTATGTTGAAATAATCTGAAGCGCGACACTCCGATGCTTCGCTTTCTGACATCCATGTTTCTGCGTTGATTAGCTCTTCAAACTGATCTGCTGTCACGCCTTCCTTTGCTTTTGTCATGTAGATGTCTGTGATCATCTGCTGACAGCTGTCAAGCTGGTTTATAACTGCCGTGAAGTCGTCTGCATTGCCCCACGCCATAGTCAGCGGCTTGTGAATCATAATCTGTGCGCCTGTCGACGCAACGATGTCATCGCACGCCATAAGGATCACGGACGCGATTGACGCTGCAATTCCGTCCACAATGCCTGTGATGTGTCCTTTGTGGCGTTTCAATATGTTGTATATGCCGATTCCTGCGAACACATCGCCGCCGCAGCTGTTTATGTACACTGTCAGTTCTGCATTGTTGTCAATGCCGTTCAGAAAGTCTGTGATGTCCTGTGGACAGGTGTCTTCTGGTGTCCACTTGTCCCACTCTGAAGATACAATGTCGCCGTAGATGTACAGTTCAACGCCGCCTGCTGCCGCGTCTTTTATCTGCATGAAGCCGACATTTTCAATCGTTCTTTTCGCTCGATTTCTTCTTGTGAAGTTCATTTTCTTCGCCATCTTCTTCCCCTCCTTCCTGATCGGTGTCAGGTTCATTCGTTTCGGCTGTTTCCTGCTCCTGTTCATCCTGATCCGTATTTTCGCCGCCTTCTGTGTTTGGCTCATTTATAGGATTGTCAGGATCGCTGTCTTCTTCAGTGTCCTGTTCTTCAGCTTTGTCATACGCCGCCCCGACTTTCGTCAGTGGCACATACGTTCCATTGACAATCAATGTGTCGCCGCCTTCCATATCCATCAAATCAAGTTTTCTTCTTGCTTCGTTTACTGTTTCGATGCCGTTGTTGATTCCTTCTTTCAGGATTTCCATTTGTGTTTTGCTGTCGGTACGAAGCAGCACTTTTTCATTCATTTTGAAGTACAACCCTTCTTCCACTTCGTCATCCGATAATAGCTTGTAGTTCACTTCTTCTTCGTACTGCTTCAGCACAAAAAGCATCGTGTCCACATAGAATGACAGCTGCTGCATTTCTGAATTGCTGTATGATGATTTTTCATAATCGTTGATCTGGTTCGGTTTAATTCCGAACGCTGCTGCGATCTGAAGTGCTGAATACTTTTTCAACTCAACAAACTGTGAATCTGTCAGCTTAATGTCCAGCGGTGTCAGCTTCATCCCCAGCGGCACAGGAAGAATCTTGCCTGTGTTCTGGCTTCCTGCTCCGAAGCGTTCGAAAGTCTGTCGTAGCTTTGTGGCTGCATCTTCATTCAGTTCGCCTGTGTATTCCAGCACCGCTTTTGCTGTCAATCCATTTTTATATAGGTTGTTCAGGAAGCGTTGTGATTCAATCACGCCTTCGACTGTCTGCTTCAGGATGTATTGCACTGGAAGTCCGACTATTCCGTTCAGGCAATGCGAAGTCTTGAAGTGCAAGACATCTTCTGTCCTGAATATGTACTGTTCGCCTGAATATTCATCGCTGTACATATACCAGATTTTTCCCTTGCCTGCGAAAATGCCTTTGTCGTCAATAATGATCTGCACCCTGTCTGACGGCATGATCCACATGTCCAGTGCTTTGTATTCGCCGCCGTATTTCTTGCGCTTGAACTTCCTGCGTACATAGACATAAGCGTTCCCATAATGATTTCTGTTCATTTCCACGGCGTTCCAGAAGGTTGTCGGTGTCATAAAAGGGTTCGGACGTTGCTTCATAAGCCTTGCAATGTCGTTGTCTATCGGCTCACTGATGCCCTTGTTTGTCTTCTGGTAAAGTTTCCACGGCATTTTTGCGACTGTTTCTGACATCATTTTCAAGCAAGTGAAGTATGTCACGTCTGATGTCGGCTTCTTGCTTTCACTGTCGCGCTTAATTCCAACCCATTCCAGAAAGGATTCATCATTCAGCGTTGCTGTATCTGTTTCAATATTCATTCCGAATGCTTTCATAATTCCTTTGTTCAGTGTTTTCCACATGTTCAACCTTGCGCACCTCCCTTCTGTCGCAATTTCTCTGTGCCTGCAAACCAAATATCAAGGTATCTGTTGACATCTGGCTTGATTTCGCCCTTCATTGCCATCATCCATGCGTCAATAATTGCATCCACGATGTCAATTCGTTCTGTCGTGTATTCCTTGTCAATCTTGATTTCTCCGAAGCTGTTCGATGTCGTCTTCGCGTTTGCAATAGACCACTTCATTGCTTCGTTTCCGTCATGTTCGACATGTCCTGCTTCCAGTTCCAGTCGGAAGTCCACTGTCGGATCGTTTAACTCTCGCGCCGACTGTTTGACAGCAATGCTGTCAAATCCAAGTGCTTCCAAATCTGTCAGGAATGCGGAAGCATTGTGCGGATCGTAACAAATCCACTGCACATCCAATTCATACAGCTTCACGATCTTCTTCAGGTACGCAATAATGTACTTGTAGTCAGTTTTCACACCGCCCATTGTTTCAGTCACTTCGACCAGTCCTTGTCTGATCCATAGGTCATAAGGTACGCGGTCAGTCTTGATGTGTTCTTCAACCCTTCGCTTCGGAATGAAGCTGTGTGCGTGTACGAAGTAGCATTTGTCTTCGCCTTGCATGAATGGGATCACGATTGCGATTGATGTCAAGTCGCCGCCTGATGACAGGTCAAGTCCGACATAAGCCTTCTGACCTCTGAAGTCAGCCAGTGTCTTCTTGACTGCTGCCCTTGTCCAGACATCCATGTCCTTGATATAGACATCATTTGTCCACTGAATCCACATATTGAGCTGCTTGACGATGAAGTCGCGCAGTGTTGATCCTCCCATTTCCTTCGCCGTTGCAGCAATCGGGATCATGTTCTGCAATGCGTCCCTGTCATATTCCAGAATTGGGTTCGCCTTGATCCAGTTTTCAGGTGTCCACATATCATCAGATTCATTCATTTGCGCGATGTAAATGAACTGTGAATCATTACTTGCAACACCCTTCAGGACTTTCACACAGTATTCATACAACGCAAAACACGGCGATTTCAGGTCAAATCCTGCTGTCGTGATCACGCTGATCAGTGCCGACTTCATTTTCTTGATGCCGCCTTCAAGTAGCTTGTACATCTGATCATCTTTGTGTGCATGGTATTCATCCACGATCCCCAGATATGGTCTGAAACCGTCAATTGACTTCGTGTCGCCTGACAGTGCCTTGATCTTGCTGTGTGTGATCTTGCAGTCAATCGTTGAATTGTGTTCGTGAATCTTGAAGCACTCTGACAAATCGCTGTCAGAATTTATGAACTTCACAATTTCGTTGAAGACAATCATTGCCTGATCTTTCTTTGTGGCTGTACAGTAAACCTGACCATATTTGTACTTGTCAAAATTGCCGTAATAAGCCGCCAGAATACCATTCAGGAATGACTTGCCGTTCTGTCGTCCCAGCTGTATGTAACTGGTTCTGAATCGTCTGTGATGTCCGTCTTTAGTTCTCCATCCGTTCAGGCTTCCCAGAATGAAGCACTGGAATGGATATGCCGTCACTGGCTGG
>ENA-ORRA01001057-ORRA01001057.1-human-gut-metagenome-genome-assembly--contig:-NODE-1057-length-20436-cov-5.931309_pt1 | contig 20436 bp, 19 predicted proteins | sample MGYA00242169_ERZ509122 | MGnify/ENA primary metagenome ERZ509122 (study PRJEB26280, sample SAMEA2338650) | human gut metagenome | biome: human gut; feature: human-associated habitat; material: faeces...
GTTCCGCCGCCTCTCCCCTCCCCTGGCGCGGGAAAAAAATCGTGGTGTACACTATAATGTATACTGTACACAGTCGACGGACACAGTCTCCCTCATCCATGCCAGCAGGGACGAAACACTGTGGACAACATCATACGCAACAGCGCGGTCCGCAGACGACGGACGGCGCGATAGCCACAGACAGAACGGAAGGAGCGACAGTCATATGGCACATTACAACGATATGCGGGAATTTCTGGAGGAGCTGAAGAAGCGGGGCGACCTGATGGTCATCGACAAGAAGGTCAGCCCGGTACACGAGATATGCGCCTTTACGCGCAAGGCATCGGACATGGGTGGTCCGGCGCTGCTCTTCACCAATGTGGAGGGCTATGATATGCCGGTGCTGTCCGGCCTGTACGGCACCCGCGAGAGAGTGCATCTGGCACTGGGTCTGGGCGACGATACAAAGAGCGTTATTAAGGAATACGTGGCCCACGAGAACAAGTTTATCCCGCCGGTAACGGTGGGTGACGACGAGGCTCCCGTGCACGAGGTGGTGCTGACCGGCGACGCGGTGGACCTGTACAAGCTGCCCATCCTGACGAACTTCGAGAAGGACCTGGGGCCGTATATCACCGCCGGCGTGCAGATGGCCAACGACCCCATCACCGGTGTGCGGAACTCCTCCATGCACCGGATGCTGCTGCTGGACAAGAACCACATGACCTGCTTTGCCCCCAAGGGACGGCATCTGGGTACCATTATCGAACGCAACGAGGACAACGGAAAGGGCACGGAGATCGCCACGGTCATCGGCGGCGACCCCATCATCGCCATCGCGTCACAGTGCCGGCCGGCACTGGGCACCGATGAGATGGGCATGGCCGGCGGCCTGCGCGGCGAGGCTGTGAAGATGGTCAAGTGCAAGACCATCGACGTAGAGGTGCCTGCCACCGCGGAGATCGTTATCGAGGGACGCACCCTGCCCGGTCTGCGGGAGGACGACGGCCCCTTCGGTGAGTATCCCGGCACGTACAGCGAGGTACGCAAAGCCCCAGTGGTGGAGATCACCGCCATCACCATGCGGAAGGACGCCATTTTCCAGAATGCCTATACCGGTATGCCCATGACGGAAAACCACTGGATGATGGATCTGGCGGCCACAGCGCTGGCTTACCGCGAGGCGTACAAGATCTGCCCGGACATCCATGACATCTGCCTGACCTCCGGCGGCACCAGCCGCCACCACTGCGTGGTGTCCATCAAGAAGCGCCATCCCTATGAGCCGCGGAATGTGATGACCGCCCTTCTGGCGGCCAACATCGGCATCAAGCTGTGTGTGGTGGTGGACGAGGATATCGACGTACATGATATGCAGCAGGTGGAATGGGCGATCAACACCCGTATGCAGGCGGACCGGGATGTGATGATACTGCCGGTGATGTACAGCCCCACGCTGGACCCCTCCGCGCCGTATCCCCGCGCGTCGTCCAAGATGGGCATCGACGCCACCGCGCCGCTGGAGGACAAGGAGGCGTTCGCCCCTGTGTTCACACCCGGACAGGACGCACCGTATATCGAGGAAATGCTGCGGGACTTTATGGATAAGCGGCGGAAGTAAGCCGCAGGAGGCGGAATATGTCTGACAGGACTCGTGAAATGGCCACCGTACGGGAAAACAGCCGTATTCTGGACGGCTACTATAAAATGACACTCCACGCACCGGTGATCGCACAGCGCTGCCGGCCGGGACAATTCGTGTTTATCCGGGTGGGCAGCGGCACCGCACCACTGCTGCGGCGGCCCATCAGCATCTGCGAAGCCGACAGCATCGGCGGCACGCTGACACTGCTCTATCGGGTGGTGGGCACAGGCACCGATCTGCTGTCCGCCGTGCGGGCGGGCCAAGCCCTGGACGTGATGGGCCCCATCGGCACGCCGTTCCCCGTGGAGGGCGTGCAGGCGATACTGGTAGCCGGCGGCATGGGGGCGGCGCCCCTGTGTATGCTGGCCCGGGCACTGCATGATGCAGGATCGGCTGTGACCGTGTATCTGGGCTGCCGCGACGCGGCCCATGACCTGTGTGGAAAGACGCTGCGGACCTACGGGACAGTACACACCGCCTATGAGAGTGAAGGCCGCCTGGTAACGGATATCCTGCCGGAAACAGCGGCAGGCGTCGTGTACGCCTGCGGGCCGACGGCCATGCTGGCTAAGGTGCAGCAGTGGGCCGCACAAAACGGCGCGGAGGGCTATGTGTCTCTGGAGGAACGCATGGCCTGCGGCATCGGCGCGTGCTCCGGCTGCGGCTTCCCCATGCGAAAAGCCGACGGCGGCGTGCTGTACAAAAAAGTCTGCGTGGACGGACCGGTATTCCCGATGGGTGAGGTGATCTTTCATGGATAACATCACAGTGGGCGGCGTGACGCTGCATTCGCCGCTGCTGAACGCGGCGGGCACGATGGGCTTCGGCTCCTCCTATGCGGACTATATCGACCTGCACCGTCTGGGCGGGCTGGTGACACGCACGATGACCGTCAAACCCCGGCGTGGCGCGGAGGCGCCCCGGCTGTGGGAGACGCCCTCGGGGCTGCTGAACTGCGTGGGGATGCAAAACCCCGGATATGAAAAATTCACGCAGGTATTTTACAAGGGACTGGTGGGCTATGACGTGCCCATTATTGCCAGCGTCACCGGCACACCGGAGGAAATACGGCGTATGGCGGACGTAGTGGCCGGCGTGGAGGTGAACCTCCACTGCACCTACGAGGAATACCGGACACTGGGAAGCAAGGCGTATCTGGAGCAGTGCGCGCAGCGCATCCGTGCCGCCGCAGACGGACGGCTGCCGGTGTGGGCGAAGCTGTCGCCCTGCGCCGGAGACATCGTAGATGCGGCGCGGACGGCACAGGACGCCGGGGCGCAGGCGGTGGTATGCGCCAACACCTATTGGGGCATGGCCCTGCAGGCGGACGGCAGCTCACGGCTGGGCAGCATGGTGGGCGGACTGTCCGGCCCGGCCATACGGCCTCTGTCCGTGTTCCAGACATGGCGGGTGGCCCAGGAGGTCGCTGTCGACGTGGTGGGCTGCGGCGGTATCGTGTGCGCCGCGGATGTAAAGGAATACATGGCCGCCGGCGCAAAGGCCGTGGAGATCGGCACTGCCAACTTCACAGAGCCGGAGACGATCATACGGATCACAGAGGCACTGTAACGCCTGCGGGCCGGGCAAAATGTACGAAACAGACGGGAGGAATGGACATGGTGGCAGTGGGCATCAGCGGTGCGACGGGCTGTATATACGGTATCCGGCTGCTGGAGGCACTGCGGGCGCTGGGACAGGAGACAGAGCTGATACTCAGCGACTGGGGCGCAGAGACCATACGGCTGGAAACGGATCTCACCGTGGAGCAGGTCAAGGCGCTGGCGGACCGGGTATACGACAACCGCAATATGGCCGCACAGGCGGCCAGCGGTTCCAGCTGCGCGGACGCCATGGTCATCGCCCCATGCAGCATGAAGACCCTGGCGGGCATCGCTATGGGCTATGACGACAGCCTGCTGGTGCGGGCGGCAGATGTGATGCTGAAGGAGCGGCGGCGGCTGATACTGCTGACGCGGGAAACACCGCTGAATTTGAGCCACATCCGCAATATGGAGACGGTAACGCTGATGGGCGGCATTATCCTGCCGCCGGTACCGGCCTTTTACAGCCGGCCGCAGACGGTGGACGACATCGTGGATCAGACAGTCAGCCGGACGCTGCGGCTGCTGGGTCTGGACGGCGGGGAAAGGTTCAGGTGGAACGGAAATGGCTGAGCGTGTGGTGGAGCGAACACTGAGCGACGGCGGACTGTCCATACACTACCGGCTGGAACGGCTGGGCGGCGACCTGCTGCTGACCGTGACCGGCGGGGCGGCCCACGTAGGCTGCGTCGTACTGGCCACACACCGGCAGAGCCTGACAGGCAGCGGCGCGGACAGCGCCGACAGCAGCGTTCTCAATCGCAGCGGGCACAAGGACGAATTCTTGCTGCGGGCGCTGGCAGAACGGCTCAGCGCCGTGGCCGGCTGTGCCGTGGCCGCCGTGGGCGGCGTACATTACGACGGTCTGGACCAGCAGGGACTGCGGTCCGCCGCCCATATTGAACAGCAAGCGCTGGCACAGGCAGAGGACTGGGCGGCGGAATTGCTGCCGTAACGGGAAACAAGAAACACAGAGGGGAGGTATGCCGCTGTGGCACAGCGCGAACAGGACATCCTGCGGGTGGACGCCCGGGACAAGGTGACCGGGCGGACGAAATACGCGGCTGATCTCGTCTTTGACGGTATACTGTACACAAAATCAGTGCACGCGGACCTCCCCCACGGGAAGCTGCTGGCGGTGCATACCGCGGCGGCACTGGCGGCGGAGGGCGTGGCCGGTGTGTACACTGCACGGGACATACCGGGCCGAAATGTGGGCGACAATGAGAAGCCCATCATGGTATATGACACTATACGGAGCCGGGGCGATTGCATCGCCGTGGTCGCGGCCGTCTCACAGGAGGCGGCAGACCGGGCGGCGCGGCTGGTCACCTATGACGCCCAGCCCATGCCCGCGGTATTCGACCCGGAGGAGGCACTGCTGCCGGACGCGCCCAAGCTGTACGACGACGGAAACCTGATACTGGAGCACCGCGTCCGCAAGGGGCGGGCGGCAAAGGGCTTTGACGAGGCGGACATCATTGTGGAACGGGAGTTCCGCACCCAACGGGTGATCCCCGGGGCCATCGAGCCGGAGAGCGTGGTGGTGTCGCCTCAGGACGGAGAGCTGCGGGTCTACTGCCCGTGCAAGGCACCCTTCAACATCCGGCGTATCGTGGCGGCGGCCTGCGATCTGCCCATGAGCGCTGTACGGGTGACGCAGCCCGGTATGGGCGGGTCCTTCGGCGGCAAGGATGACGACGCCGGGGCTATGGCCGCAAGAGCCGCTATCGCGGCGCTGCACACCGGGCGGCCCTGCCGCATGACATGGCGCAGCAGCGAGACGCTGCTGGAGGGCGTAAAGCGGCATCCCTTTCACATCTACTACAAGGCCGGCGCAAAGCGGGACGGCACACTGACCGCCATTGAGGTGCGGGGCTTTGTGGACGGCGGCGCATACCTGTCCAAGAGCAAGACCACCACATGGCGCAGCGGTATCGAAGCCACAGGGCCCTATCGGGTGGAACACGTGGACGTGTGCATGAAAGCGGCCTATACCAACAACTGCTATGCCGGCAGTGTGCGTGGCTTCGGCTCGCCGCAGATCGACTTCGCCACCGAATCTGTGATGGACGAGCTGGCACAGCAGCTGGGCATGACGCCCTGGGCCTTCCGGGAGAAAAACCTGCTGCGGGACGGCGACATATCCGGCTCCGGCCAGCCCATGCGCGACGTGAGCGCAGGTGCGTGCCTGGAACGCCTGCGGCGGGAATTCGGCGAGGACCTGCGGCCCTTTGTCCGGAACGGAAAGCTGGTGGGCAGGGGCATCGCCTGCCTGTACCGGGGCGAGTCCTACGGTGCGGGCACACCGGTGCAGGACACCTCCGGCGTGACCATCGTATTAAACGCGGACGGCAGTCTGAACGTGAGCACCGGACTGAGCGAGGTGGGCCAGGGCGGCCACACGCTGCTGACAGCCATCATCGGCCGGGAGCTGGGGCTGCCGCCGGAACGCATACACATCGCACCGGCGGACACGGACTACTGTGTGGATTCCGGGTCCACCGCCGCCTCACGGGGGACCATCACCGCGGGCAACGCCGCCTGGCTGGCAGCACAGGAGGCCAAGCAGCAGATCAACACCGCACTGTGGGAATACCGGGGGTTCGACGGACCCATCGTATATGAGGACGGGCTGGTCCGCTGCGGTGACGAGCAGATGACCTTCACCGAGGCGGTAGGGGTCCTGCGGAATACCGGACGGGATATGCGCGCCCACGGCTGGTGGGCCGCCCCCAAGACATTCTGGGACAGAGAGAAATGCCGGGGCAGCAATTATATGTCCTACGCCTATGGCGCCTGCGGCGCTGAGGTGGAGATAGACCCCATCACCGGAAAGACCGACGTAACTGACTTTGTGGCCGTACACGACATGGGCCGCATCATTAACCACGCTGCCACGGTGGGACAAGTAGGCGGCGGTGTATCCATGGGCGTAGGCTACGCCTTGACGGAAAATGCCGACACACCGGGCGGCGTGACACGCGCCGCTGATCTGGACAGCTATCTGCTGCCCACAGCACTGGATATGTGTCCCGTGCGGACGGTGCTGCTGGAGGAAGGCGCCGGCGTTCCGCCGCTGCTGGTACACGGCATTGGCGAACCGGCCACCTCTATCGTGGCGCCGGCCATCACCAACGCTATGTCCGCGGCGCTGGGCACACGGATAGACACCCTGCCGGCGGACCTGGAAACGGTACGGGCCATACTGGACGAGAAAAAGAGGTAGCTATGTTTCTGCAAGCGGGCAGCCCCGCGGAACTGCGGGCCTATATGGCACAATACCCCGACAGCCGGTGCATTGCCGGCGGCACGGATATCATGCCGGTGCAGAACCGGGAAAATGACCATGAGGCGGTGTTCATCGATATATCCGGCGCAGCGGCGCTGCACCGGATCGTGTCGGAGGACGGCGTGCTGTCCGTCGGGGCAGCGGCGACCTTCGCCGAGATAGAACGAAACGCGCTGCTGCGGCAGTACGCGCCGGTGCTGTGCCTTGCCGCATCACAGGTGGGGTCCCCTCAGATACGAAATCTGGGCACCATCGGCGGCAATGTGGCACATGGGAGCCCCGCAGCGGACACCCTGCCGGTGCTGGCCATGCTGGACGCGGAGGTGCGGCTGTACAGCGCCACGGAGGGCACCTGCCGGGACATACCGGTGGATACCTTCATCACCGGACCGGGACAGACCCTGCTGCGTCCCGGCGAATACATAGAGGCGCTGCGCTTTTCCCCGCCGGAGGCGAGCTGGCGCATGGCCTATGAAAAAGTGGGACGGCGCAATGCGCTGGCCATCTCCCGGCTCAGTGCCTGCTGCGCGGCCAGATGGGAGGGACAGCGCCTGACCGGACTGCGCCTTGCGCTGGGCGCCGTATTCCCCACGCCGCGGCGGCTGTACGCAGCAGAAGCACTGCTTTTGAGGGAACAGCCCTCCCCTGCCGCGGAAATGCAGGCGGCAGAGCTGGTAACACAGGCCATTGTGGCGGCCGCCGGGCGGCGGGCCTCGGCCAGCTACAAGCTGGCGGTGGCCCCGGAGCTGCTGCTGCGGACACTGCGCCGCACCCGAGAGGAGGCGGACCAATGAAGATAGGTTTTACGCTCAACGGCGCGCCCGTCTGCGTGGAGGCGCCGGGGACGGTGTCGCTGCTGACATTGCTGCGGGACTACTGCCGCCTGACCGGCACCAAACGGGGCTGCGACATCGGTGAATGCGGCGCCTGCACGGTGCTGCTGGACGACAGGGCGGTGACCTCCTGCATGGTCATGGCCGGGCAGGTACAGGGCCGTCGGGTGGTGACCATTGAGGGCCTGACCGGACACGACGGCGCACTGAGCCCCCTACAGCAGGCGTTTGTGGACCACTTTGCCGTACAGTGCGGCTTCTGCACGCCCGGCATGATCATGAGTGCCACAGCGCTGCTGCACGAGGACCCGCATCCCTCCCGGGAGAAGATACGGCGGGCGATCTCGGGCAATCTGTGCCGGTGCACAGGCTACGACGCTATTGTGGACGCCATTGACGCCGCAGCGGCGGAGATGGCCAGACTGGTATAAAACAAGCGTGGTAATTACCCCTTATGGGGCGATTATAAATTCAAAAATACGAAGGAGAAAGACATGAAAAAGCTATTTGCATTGCTGCTGGCGCTTGTCATGGCCCTGTCTCTCGTCGCCTGCGGCGAGAAGAAGGATGATACCGGGGACAAGACCGATGACAGCAACCCCTCCACCGGCATGGAGCTGACACAGGCCACCGATCTGGTGATCGCTACCGGCGGCACCTCCGGTGCATGGTACCCCATCGGCGTCAGCATCGCTGACACCCTGACCAACGTGGACAACAACCTGTTCGTCACCTCCGAGGTCACCAACGGCGGCGTGGAGAACGCCCGTCTGCTGGGCACCCACGCGGCCAATGTCGGCTTCGTGAACTCCGACACCGCGTACTTCGCCACCCATTCCGAGGATGCTTTCGCGTCCGAGCCCGCGTATGAGCTGTACGGCCTGGCCAACCTGTATGACAGCGTGCTGGAGATCGCCGTGCTGGCTGACAGCGGCATCAACAGCATCGCAGATCTGGCCGGCAAGCGCGTGGTGGTGGGTACCCCCGCCTCCTCCGCCTCCACCATGGGCTGGACGGTGCTGAGCACCTATGGTCTGACCGACAAGGACGTGAAGGGCTCTGAGCTGAGCATCGCCGAGGGCGTTGAGGCCCTGAAGAACGGCGATGTGGACTGCGTGTTCATCTTCAGTGCCGCCCCCAACAGCGCCCTGACCGAGCTGTCCGTGACCAAGAACTTCAAGCTGCTGAGCATCGACGAGGAGCATCAGAAGGCCGCGATCGAGCAGCACAGCTACTTCAGCACCGCTACCCTGTCCGCTGACCTGTACACCTGCACCAGCGAGGACACCACCACCCTGGCCATGCCCACTCTGCTGGCCTGTGACAGCAGCCTCAGCAACGAGGCCGCCTATCAGTTCGTGAAGGGCATCTATGAAAATCTGGACGTGATCTCCACCTCCCACGCGATGGCCGCCAAGATCAACCTGGACCACGCTGCCAACATCAACCTGGAGATCCACCCCGGTGCCCTGCAGTACTACCGCGAGATGGGCATTGTTGACTGATCTTCCCTCTCTTTTTCCCCCCTGTCCCATCGGGCGGCGGGCTTCGGCCCGCCGCCCGGTGCGGCCCCACATTCCGGAAATAACGAAAGGATCGGAACATGGCAACTAAGTCAAAATTCAGCGATGTACTGAGTAAGATCGCGTTTGTGATTGCCGTTCTGCTGACCCTGTTTCAATCGTACACTGCACTGTTCGGCGTTTTGACCGCCGTATACCAGCGGGCGATACACCTTGGTCTGGCGAGCAGCTACATCTTCCTGTTCAACATGGCAAACCCCAAGGAGAAGGGGAAAGTTTTTCACATCATCATCAATTTTGTCGGGCTGGTGGCTTCCGCCGGCTCCAACTTCTACATCTGCCTGCACTACGCGGAGATCCAAGGGCGCTTGGGTATCACCACTGAGCTGGATATGATCTTCGGCGCGCTGCTGCTGGTGGCGATCCTGATCATGGGATATGAGTCCCTGGGCTGGGCGCTGCCCACCATCTCCGTGATCTTCCTGCTCTATGGCCTGTTTGGTCATCTCATCCCCGGTGCGCTGAGCCACCAGGCCTTTACATTCAAGCGCCTGATCTCGTTCCTGTATCTGGGTACCGAGGGTATTTTCGGTTCGGCAATGAGTGTCAGTGCGACATTTATCTTTATATTCATTCTCTTCGGCGCGTTTCTGGAGAAAAGCGGCGCCGGCCAGTTCTTCGTGAACCTGGCACTGACCGCCACCGGGCGCGTTACCGGCGGTCCCGCGCTGGCCGCCGTGGCCTCCAGCGCCCTGATGGGCACCATCTCCGGCAGCGGCGTATCCAACGTCGTGACCACCGGCACCTTCACCATTCCGCTGATGAAGGCCAACGGCTATGACAAGAACTTCGCCGGTGCGGTGGAGGCAGTGGCCTCCAACGGCGGGCAGATCCTGCCGCCGGTCATGGGTTCCGTGGCGTTCCTGATGGCCGAGATGATCGGCGTAAGCTACTTCACCGTGGCTAAAGCCGCAGCTGTGCCCGCGCTGCTGTACTTCTTTGCCGTGGGTATCGCCGTGTACTTTGAGGCCAAGCGGCTGAACCTGCGCCCCGATCCCAATGCCCAGTATGAACGCGTAGGGGTGGTGTTCAAGTCCGGTTTCTACTATCTGCTGCCTATCGCGCTGCTGATCGTGTTCATCATCTGCGGTTACAGCGTACTGCGTGCCGGTGCCTATGCCGCCATCCTGACCATCGCTCTGAGCTATGTGAAGAAGGACACCGCCTTCCACCTGAAGGACTTTGGTGCGGTGGTGACCGACGTGGCCAAGCAGGTACGCCCCATTGTGGCAGCCTGCGCCTGCGCCGGTATCATCATGGGCATCACCTCCCTGACCAACCTGGGCATCAAGCTCTCCGGTCTGATCGTCACCGTGTCGCAGGGCAACCTGATGATCGCGCTGGTGATGACCATGCTGGTATCCCTGGTCATGGGCATGGGCCTGCCCACCACGGCGGCCTATCTGCTGCTGGCGGTGCTGGGCGCCCCCGCCCTGATCAAGCTGGGCGCGGATCCCCTGCCCGCACACCTGTTTATCCTGTACTTCGGCTGTATGTCCACCATCACCCCGCCGGTGGCTCTGTCTACCTACGCGGCGGCCGGTATCTCCGGCGGCTCGCCCATGAAAACGGGCATTTACGCCATGAAGCTGGCTTCGGTGGCCTTCCTGATCCCTTACATCTTTGTGTACGGGCAGGAATTGCTGCTGTATGGTTCTCTGGGCTCTATCCTGCTGGCTATCCTCAGCGCCTCGCTGGGCTGCGTGGCCCTGGCCGGCGGCATGATCGGCTGGCTGGGCGCAAAGATGCCCATGCCCCTGCGCTTTGTGCTGGTGGGCGCGGCCATTACGCTGATGATCCCCGGCGCGCTCACGGACGTGATCGGCGTGGTGCTGATGGCCGCCTGTGTCATCACAGCTGTGACGCTGAGCAAGCGGCAGACACCGAAGATCCAGTGATCTTACGCGGCTGAAGGGCGGGCCCTCCGCTGACAGAGGCCCGCGGAACGGAAATCTTACATATGGAGGAACATAAACATGGACTTCAATTTCAAGGGCCGCGACATTATCAACGGCTATGACTTTACCACGCAGGAGCTGTGCCACATCATGGACACAGCCATGATCTATGAAAAGCGCGTAAAAAGCGGTGAGGCCATCAAAGACATGGAAGGTATGCTGGTGGCCACGCTGTTCTTTGAGCCCAGCACCCGGACCCGGCTGTCTTTCAACTCCGCCATTCAGCGCATGGGCGCCAGCACCATCGACCTGGGCAGTGCCTCCGCCTCCTCCCAGTCCAAGGGTGAGACATGGCAGGACACCATCCGCACCGTGGACGGCTATGTGGACGCCATCGTTATGCGGCACCCCGTGGCCGGTTCGGCCATCGAGGCCGCCGAGATCGCGCAGCATCCCCTGATCAACGGCGGTGACGGCGCCCGCCAGCATCCCACGCAGGCGCTGCTGGATATCTATACCATGCGGAAGGAAAAGGGCCACATCGGCGGCCAGACCATCACCTTCCTGGGCGACCTGAAGTATGGCCGCACCGTACACAGCCTGGGCTACTTCATGCAGCAGTTCGGCAACCGGATGATCTTCGCCTCACCCGAGGAGCTGAGAATGCCCAAGGAGATCACTGACGACCTGCGCGCCAAGGGCGCCGACATCGTGGAGACCTCCGATGTGAAAGAGGCGCTTTCCCAGTCCGACTTCGTGTATGTCACCCGCGTACAGCGGGAGCGCTTCCCGGATGAGGAGTCCTATCTGCGGTGCAAGGGCAGCTATATCGTCAACAACGAGCTGCTGAAGTGCGCCAAGAAGGATATCACCATCATGCACCCGCTGCCCCGTGTGGATGAAATCGCCACAGAGGTGGACAGCTACCCCGGCGCGGCCTATTTCCGTCAGGCACACAACGGTATGTACCTGCGTATGGCGCTGCTGGGCCTGATCACCGGTCGGATCTGACAGAATACAACAGCAAAAGCTGTGCAGGCGCGGCTATCCCGCCTGCACAGCTTCTGCAAGGAGGACACCATGTACAACACTGTATCCGTCCGTTCCCAGGACATTGTCGTTCCCGGCGTGATGACACTGACGGTCCTGGCTCCCGAGATGGCGGCCGCCAGCGCACCGGGCCAATTCTATATGCTGAAGAGCTGGCGGGAGCAGGACCCGTTCCTTATGCGGCCCATCAGCATCGACCATATCGATGTGCAGGCGGGGACACTGACCTTCCTGTACAAGGTGGTGGGGCGGGGAACGGAGCTGCTGTCGCACCTGCGCGGCGGCGACACGCTGGAGCTGCTGGGACCGCTGGGCAAGGGCTTCCCCATCGACGGCAGCTGCCGCCGGGCAGCGGTCATCGGCCGGGGTATCGGCATTGCGCCGCTGCGCCCGCTGGTGGAGCAGCTCCGCGCCCAAGGCACGGAGGTCTATGCCTATCTCAGCGCCAAGAGCGAGGACGATCTGTTCCACCAGGAGCTGTTCCGCACGCTGGGCGCCGTGGTGAGGACCACCACCGCGCCGAATGAGCGCATTACCGACGCCTTTGCCGCAGACGCGGCGCAGCTGCCCTTTGACGCCGCTTATTCCTGCGGCTCCAATCGTCTGGCTGCTCACATGAAGCAGCTGCACGCACAACACGGATTCCCGGCCTATGTGTCTCTGGAGGAGCACATGGCCTGCGGTGTGGGCGCATGCAAGGGCTGCATCTGCACCGCCCACGACAAGGACAGCGGTGAAGCATCCTACGTCCGTGTATGCAAAAGCGGCCCTGTTTTTGACGTGGACCGTGTGCTATAATGGAACGCACATCGCATAGCAGCACACCGGTAAAGGGGGAAGCCGCCTTGTCTTCCACGGAAAAACGCATCTATATCTTCGAGAAAGCCCCCGTCCGGCGGGCGGTATTACAGCAAATGCTGCCCACCGTCGCCGGACAGATGGTGGCGCTGCTGTACAACCTGGCGGACACGTTTTTTGTGGGCCTGCTGAATGCACCCATACAGACAGCCGCCGTTACGGTAGCCTATCCCCCCTTCCTGATGATGACTGCCGTGAGTAACCTCTTCGGCATCGGCGGCGCCAGCGCTGTGTCTCACGCACTGGGACGCAGGGATATGGACGGCGCACGGCGCATCTCCGCCATCGCCTTCTGGCTGAGCCTGGCCAGCGCGGCGGTATTCAGCCTGCTGTGCGGGTCGTTTCTGCACCCGCTGCTCTCTCTTTGCGGCGCGGACGCGGAGGTATATCCCGTGGCCGCGGCCTACGCCCGCTGGACGCTGCTGTGGGGCGGCGCGGGCACGATACTGAACCTGCTGCTGTCCAATCTGCTGCGTGCCGAAGGCCGGGCCGCGCTGGCCTTCGCCGGCGTGACGCTGGGCGGCGTGCTGAACATCGTGTTGGACCCGTTTTTCATTCTGCCGCAGTATATGAATATGGGCGCGGCCGGCGCTGGACTGGCCACCGCCATATCCAACACGGCAGGCACGCTGTTCTTTCTGCTGTGTCTGCTGCGGCGGAGCAGCACGGTGCTGTCCCTGCGGCCATGCCATCTGAAGCGTACCGGCGTTTATATCCGGGAGATACTGTCCATTGGTTTTCCCTCCGCGCTGCAATACGCGCTGACGGTGGTGTCGTTAGCGGTGCTGTCCCTATTCGTATCCAAATATGCGGTAGAGGCCGTAGCGGCCTACGGTATCGTGAAAAAGCTGGACAATCTGCCGCTGTACTTTTCGCTGGGCACCTCGGCGGGGCTGCTGCCCTTCCTGTCCTACAACTATGCCTCCGGCGACCGGGAACGGCAGCGGCAGGGCTTTGTCTTCGGCGTCAGCATCACCGTGGGCTTCTCGCTGGCGTGCGTTATCGTGTTTGAGTTGTTCGCGCCGCAGTTGGCGCGGCTGTTCATCCAGGATGACATGACCGTGGCTTACGCCGCCGCCTTTTTACGCAGAATGGTGCTGTGTATGCCCTTCGTGGCCATATGCCACCCCATGATCACACAGTTCCAGGCGATGGGACGCACCAGGGAATCCCTGATCTGCTCCATCCTGCGGAAGGGCTCGCTGGATATCCCGCTGCTGCTTCTGCTGGACCGCCTATACCCCCTGTATGGCTGCGCGCTGGTGCAGCCTGTCGTAGACCTGATCTCCCTGATCGTAGCACTGGTCCTGTACCGACGCCTACGGCGGACATCAGTTGTCTGACGCGCAAAATACACTGGAAAGGAGAAGGCGCGTACACCTCTCGCCGCGCCTTTGCACCGTTGTGAGTTACCTGACTGATCTATCCGTGGAGCTGGGCGGCGCGGTGTTTAAAAACCCCGTCATGCCCGCCTCCGGCACCTATGATTATTTTGAAAACAATGCCGACTGCTTCCCCGTCAGTGAGCTGGGCGCGGTTATGATCAAGAGCGTTCACCGCCTGCGGCGACCCGGCAATCCCGGCCCCCGCATCGCCGAGGTCTGCGGCGGAATGCTCAACTGTGTGGGCATCCCCTCCGTGGGTATCGAGGCCTTTCTGCGGGACGAATTGCCCCGGTATGAGAACATCGGCACCCAGGTCATCCTGAGCATCTCCGGCTCCGAGTCGGTGCACTACGCCGAGATCGCGGAACTGGTAGGCGACGATCCCCGGATCGCCGCCCTGGAAATGAACCTGTCCTGTCCCAACGTGGGCAGCGGACTCCCTTTCTCCTCCGACCCGCAGCTGCTGTACGACACGGTACGTCAGACGCGGCAGCGCACCACCCTGCCTCTGTACGCAAAGCTGTCCCCCAATGTGACGGATATCCGGGTAAGCTGCCGGGCGGCGGAGGACGCCGGCGCGGACGCGCTGACGCTGTCCAATACCTTCCGGGCTATGACCATCGACATACAAAAACGGCGACCCTACCTGGGAAATCTGTCCGGCGGTATGTCCGGCCCGGCGGTAAAACCCATGAATATGTTTCTGGTGTGGCAGGCCTATGAGACCGTGCACATTCCGATCATCGCCTGCGGCGGCATTGCCTCATGGCGGGATGCGGTGGAATACCTGATGGCCGGAGCTTCCGCCGTACAGGTGGGCTCCTGTAATTTCAACAATCCCATGACCATGCACAACATCATCCATGACCTTGATTCCTATCTGCACCGTAATGGCATCGCCTCTGTCCGCGAACTGTGCGGTGCCGCACACAAACAATGAGTAAGGAGTAAAATGAGTAAGGAGTAACGATCATGACGACCGCTTATCGTTCCCTCTCCCCGGAGGCACTGCGCCGGGAATACGCAGAGGTCTCCGCCCGGTTCGACGCCCTGCGTGGACTGGGGCTGGCGCTGAATATGGCGCGGGGCAAGCCCGGCAAGGCGCAGCTGGACGCCGTATCCGACATATTGACCATACTGCACGACCCTGTGCAGTGCCAGGCGGACGGCATGGATGTCCGCAACTACGGGCAGCTGTCCGGTCTGCCCAGTGCTAAAAAACTGTTCGCGGAGCTGCTGGGCTGCCGGGCGGAGGAATGTTTCATCGGCGGCAGCGCCTCGCTGACGCTGATGTATGACACCATCGCCAAGGCATATACCCACGGACTGCTCCACAGCGAAGCACCCTGGAGCCGGCTGGACAAGGTAAAATGGCTGTGCCCGGCTCCCGGCTATGACCGGCATTTCAAGATCACAGAATCCTTCGGTGCGGAGATGATCACCGTGCCCATGACGCCCACCGGCCCGGATATGGACCTGGTGGAGACGCTGGTGCGGGATCCCGCCGTGAAGGGTATGTGGTGCGTACCCAAATACTCCAATCCGGACGGCATCGTGTACTCCGCCGAAACGGTGCGGCGCATTGCCGCACTGAAGCCCGCGGCGCCGGACTTCCTGCTGATGTGGGACAACGCCTACTGCGTGCATGAGTTTGAGGGCCCGTTCGTGCCCTTTGACGACATACTGACCCTCTGCCGCGAGGCGGGGAACCCGGACATGGTGTTCGAGTACGCCTCCACCTCCAAGATCACCCTGCCCGGCGCGGGCATATCCGTCATGGCCGCGTCGACGGCTAATCTGGCGTATATGGAAAAGCTGATGGATATCCAAATGATCTCCTACGACAAGGTCAACCAACTGCGCCACGTACTGTTTTTGCAGGATAAGGCACACACGCTGGCGCTGATGCAGAAGCACGCCGCCATACTGCGGCCTAAGTTCCGGTGCGTGCTGCGCTGCCTGGAGCAGGAGATCGCGCCGCTTGGCATCGCCGCGTGGCAAAAGCCCACCGGAGGCTATTTCGTATCCGTGAACACCCTGCCGGGGCTGGCCAAACGGACGCTGGCGCTATGCAAGGAAGCCGGCGTGACCATGACCGGCGCGGGCGCCACCTTCCCCTATGGCGTCGACCCGCAGGACAGCAACATCCGCATCGCGCCTTCCCTGCCGCCGGTGGAGGAGCTGGAGAAGGCCATGGAGGTATTCTGCGTATGCCTGCGGATGGCCGCGCTGGAACAGCTCCTGCAGAAGTAAACGCGAAAGGCACATCCCAATGGGGTGTGCTTTTCAGCTTTTGATCCGGCGCAGCACAGTTGTGCCGGGTGCGCTTTGCTATTAAATTCGCTTATATGCCATATATTAAATCGATGTTTTACTTATTATCTTGCTGCGCGTATAATGAACCGTCGTTTGAAAATAACACGGAACGGAGGCAGCGAATATGGCAAATTGCGCGATCGTAGGTATCAACTGGGGCGACGAGGGAAAAGGCCGCATGGTGGACTATCTGACAGGGCAGTACGATGTGGTGGTGCGGTATCAGGGCGGCGGCAACGCCGGGCACACCGTTATCAACGATATGGGCAAATTCGCTCTGCACCTGCTCCCCTCCGGCGTGTTCCGTCCCGGCGTGATGAATATCCTGGGCAACGGCGTGGCGCTGGACTGCGAAAACCTGGTGACGGAGATGGAAACGATCCGCGCGGCGGGCGTCAGCATCTCCCCGGAAAACCTGATGGTCAGCCACCGGGCCTCCCTGCTGCTGCCGTGGCACCGGGAGCTGGACGCGCTGGAGGAGGCGCGGCTGAAGGACAAGATGTACGGCTCCACCAAGCAGGGCATCGCGCCGTTCTACTCCGATAAGTACCAGAAAAAGACCATTCAGGCCGGTGAACTGCTGTATCCCGATCGCCTGATGGCGCACTTGCAGGACCTGCTGGAATGGAAAAATCTGATATTGCAGAAGGTCTATGGCGCCAAGGGCTACACCCTGGCGGATATGACCGCGTGGCTGGAGACGTATGCCGCGCAGGTCCGGCCCTATGTAGCGGACACCGGGCGGTATCTGCGGCAGGTGCAGGCAGAGGGCAAGGCCATTCTGTTCGAGGGACAGCTTGGCGCGCTGCGCGACCTGGACTACGGTATCTATCCCTACACCACCTCCTCCAACACCATCGCCGCTTACGCGCCTATCGGCGCGGGGCTGCCCACGGCAAAGATCGACGAAGTGGTGGGCGTGGTGAAGGCGTATTCCTCCTGCGTGGGCGAGGGCCCGTTCACCTGCGAGTGGTTCGGTGCCGACGCGGAAAAGCTGCGGGAGGCCGGCGCGGAGTATGGCGCCAAGACGGGCCGCCCCCGCCGGGTAGGCCCCATTGACCTGGTGGCCACACGCTATGGCGTGGAGGTACAGGGCGCGACGAATATCGCGCTGACCAAGCTGGATATCCTCAGCTACATGGACGAGATTCCCGTCTGCGCCGCCTATGAGATCGACGGCGAGATCACCCACGAATTCCCCTTCCCTGCCGTGCTGGAAAAAGCAAAGCCCGTTGTGGAATACCTGCCGGGCTGGGGCTGCGATATCTCCGGCGTGCGTACATGGGCGGATATGCCCCAGGCGGCGCGGGACTATGTGGAGTATGTGGAGCAGGCCATCGGCTGGCATATCGGGTATGTCTCCGTGGGTGCCGAGCGAGAGAGCCTGATCATCCGATAAACAAGGAGGATCGTTATGTCTCACGATATGTACAGCTCCCCGCTGGCATCCCGCTATGCCTCGGACTATATGCTGCACCTGTTTTCCGACGACAGCCGCTATCAGACCTGGCGGCGGCTGTGGACGGCGCTGGCCCGCGCCCAGTGCCAGTTAGGTCTGCCCATCACCGAAGCGCAGGTCGCCGAGCTGGAGGCGCATATCACCGACATCGACTATGATGTAGCCGCCCAACGGGAGCGAGAGGTACGCCACGATGTGATGGCACACATATACGCCTACGGCAAGGCGGCGCCGTCGGCGGCGGGGATCCTCCATCTGGGGGCCACCAGCTGCTATGTGACCGACAACGCCGACCTGATCCTGTACCGGGATGGCCTTGTCTATCTGCGCGCACAGCTGCTGACTGTGCTGAACAACCTGGCGGCCTTCGCGAAAAAATATGCCGACACGCCTGCCCTGGGCTATACACACTACCAGCCGGCACAGCCTGTGACCGTGGGCAAACGCGCTGTCCTGTGGATGCAGGACTTTCTCGCTGACGTGGAGGAGCTGGACCATGTACTGTCCGCACTGCGGTTTCTGGGCTGCCGGGGCACCACGGGCACAGAGGCCAGCTTCATGGACCTGTTTGACGGCGATGAGGCAAAGATCGACGAGATGAACCGCCGCATCGCGGCGGAGTTCGGCTTTTCCGCCTGCTTCCCGGTATGCGGACAGACCTATCCCCGGAAGACGGACAGCCGCATCCTCGGCTGTCTCAGCGGCATCGCCCAGAGCGCCTATCGCATGGCTAACGATATCCGCCTTCTGCAGCATGACCGGCAGCTGGAGGAACCCTTCGAGGCGGATCAGATCGGCTCGTCCGCCATGGCCTATAAGCGCAATCCCATGCGGTGTGAACGCATCTGCTCTCTCAGCCGCTATATGATAGCCGACGCTATGAACGCGCCTATGACCGCTTCCGTCCAGTGGCTGGAGCGAACGCTGGACGACTCCGCGAACCGGCGCATTGCCATGCCGGAGGGCTTTTTGTGCATCGACGCAGTACTGCGGCTGTGCCAGAACGTGACGGCGGGTCTGCACGTCAACGAGGCGATCGTAAATCGCACCCTGCGGGAATATCTGCCGTTCCTGGCCACGGAGGACCTGATGATGGAGGCGGTGAAGCGGGGCGGCGACCGGCAGCAGCTGCACGAGATCATTCGGAGACACTCTATGGCAGCAACAAAGCGCATGAAGGAGGGCCTGCCCTGCGACCTGCTGGACCGGCTGGCAGGCGATCCGGTCTTCGGACTGAGCCGGTCGGAGCTGGAGCAGCTGATGGGGCCGCGGCTGTATATCGGGCGGTGCCCGCAGCAGGTACGGAAATTTCTGGATGCCTGCACGCCGCTGCTTCGGCAGGCGCAGGCCGCTGACGGGGACATCCGGATATGAGCACAGAGAACACCGGGGCGCGCTGAAAATTCATCGCGCGTGAAAAGGCCGAGAGCCGCTTATTCCCAAACCGGAATAAGCGGCTCTTTTGCAGTTATCCATTTGGACATTTGGAAGGCGGAGATACGGTACGGCTCATCCCTTGACGCTTCCCAGCGACACGCCCTCCACGATGTAACGGGAAAGGAGGAAATACATGATGAACACCACCACCGGCGTGGTGATGGCCGGGATGATCAGCGGCCAGTAGGTGTCGATCAGCTTCAGCTGTATCATAAACTTGTACGTCGTGCTGTGGGCAGACCGCCCTTACGAGGGCTTTGACACCAGCCGCGACGCCTTTATGGGCGTGTATGGCGCGCCGTCCATGCCCCAGGCGGTAAAAAACGGTGCCTGCACCGGCAACGTGGCTCACGGCTGGGCGCCGGTAGGCGCCATGCAGTTCACGCTGACGCTGGCCCCCGGCGCATCCCGGTCCCTGCTGCTGGGCCTGGGCATGGGCTTCCGTGACTCCTGTCAGGACCTGCTGGGCTTCGTCCACATGATCCCCCAGTGGGCAAGGGAACGCATCCTGGACATTGCCGCCACCCAGTTCCCCGACGGCAGCGCCTATCACCAGTACCAGCCCCTGACCAAAAAGGGCAACCTGGCTGTAGGCAGCGGCTTTAACGACGACCCGCTGTGGCTCATTGCCGGAACGGACGCCTACCTCCGCAAGACAGGCGACTGGACCATTCTGGACGCGCCCACCTTCGGCGAGGGCAAGAACAGCTGGCTCACCGGCACGGCAGCCTGGACGTTCGTCAGCATCTCGCAGGCCATTCTCGGCATACAGCCCACGCTGGAGGGCCTTGCCATCGATCCCTGTATCCCCGCGGAATGGGCAGGCTATACCGTCAAGCGCCGCTACCGCGGCGCAGTCTATCGCATCACTGTGGAGAATCCTCACCACGTAGAAAAGGGAATCGCTTCCATCGCCGTGGATGGAACACCCATCACCGGGAATGTGCTTCCCCCGGCCGCACCCGGTACAGAGGTGCGGGTACGCGTGGTCATGGGCTGAGCGCAATAATAACAACACATCCCCCGCGCAGATACACTGCGCGGGGGATGTGTTGTTATTTTGAAAAGGAATATACCGTGCAGTGCCGGTATACTTC